>WNGI01012245.1_pt1 | contig 14538 bp, 9 predicted proteins | sample 5400621 | NCBI WGS metagenome assembly WNGI01 (sample SAMN13153374, study PRJNA577476) | soil metagenome | isolation source: 20 cm soil or saprolite under Garry oak tree replicate 1 | place: USA:California | collected 2016-06-15 | reverse complement strand
AGGCGCTGCTGCGGAACGGCGTCCTTGGCGTCGAGAATGATGATCTTCGAGCGCGGCTTTTTCGCTTTCAGATAGTGGGCGATCAGGCTGGCGCGTTCATAGGGCGCAGGCGGGCACCGCGAGGGTCCCGCAGGCACCGCGAGCACCACAGTCCCGCCATCCGCCATGGCTTCGATCTGCTTGCGCAGCAGCAGCGTCTGTTCGCCCGCCTTCCAGGCATGCGGCATTCTGGCCGCGGCTTCCTCATCATAGCCGGGCAGCGCGTCGAATCTGATATCGATGCCGGGCGCCAGCACCAGCCGGTCATAGTTGAGCGACTGGCCGTCGGCGAGACCGATGATGCGGGTTTGCGGATCGACCTTCACGGCGGCCTGCGCAATGACCGTCACACCTTCGGCGATGATCCGGTCATAGCTGATTTGTTGCGCTTCGATGTCCCGCAAACCCGCGATCACCTCGTTGCTGAGCGGACAGGCCATAAAAGTCCGGTTCGGTTCGATCAGCGTCACCTGCAGCTTGGCATCGATTTGTTTGAGCGCCCGCACGCAGCTTGCGCCGCCGAAACCGCCGCCGACCACCGCGACGCGCGCGGCGGATTGCGCGATCGAGGGACAAGGCAACGTCAGCGAGGCCGCCGACGCCGCGATGCCACGAACGACGTTTCTCCGCGTCACCAGGCGTAGCGCGTCCATCGGCAAAAATCCGGCGCAAAGTCCGTCCTGCAAGCAAGCGGCGGCCCGAACGCCGCCGCTTGAAATGTCAGGCGAAGGAGATGTTCTGGTCGCGCAGCGGCACCGAGCGGATTCGTTTTCCCGTTGCCGCGAAGTAGGCGTTGAGCACCGCCGGTCCGGCGACGCAGATCGTCGGCTCGCCGACGCCGCCCCAGAAGCCGCCGCTCGGCATGATGATCGACTCCACCTTCGGCATCTCGGCGATCCGCATCGAATTGTAGCTGTCGAAGTTGGTCTGTTCGATGCGGCCGTCCTTCACCGTACACCCGCCATAGAACAGGCCCGACAGGCCGTAGACAAAGGAGCCGGCGATCTGCCGCTCGATCTGCGCTGGATTGACCGCATAGCCGGGATCGGTGGCGGCGACGATGCGATGCACCTTGATCTTGCTGCCGTCGGTAACCGAGATTTCGGCGGCGCCCGCGACATAGCTGCCATAGCCCATGTGTTGGGCGATGCCGCGATAGACGCCTTGCGGCGCCGGCTTGTCCCAACCAATTTTCTCGGCGACCGCATTGAGCACGGCGAGGTGCTTCGGATGCTTCGCCATCAGCTTGCGCCGGAACGCGACCGGGTCCTGGCCCACCGAATGCGCCAGTTCGTCCATGAAACATTCGAGATAGATCGCATTGTGATTGACGTTGACGCCGCGCCAGAAGCCCGGGGGGACATGGGGATTGCGCATCGCATGTTCGATCAGAAGGTTAGGCACCGAATATCCGATCGCGGCCTCGCCCGATGCGTTCAGCCCCTGGAACGCCGCCGGATCCATGCCATTGACCAGGGCCTCCGGCCGCAGGCTGAACAGGATCGACTGTCCCGACAGCCTTATTTGCAACGCGGTCAGATTGTTGTCGGTATCGAACGCGCCGGTCAATTTGCACTGCGTGATCGGATGATACATGCCGTGCTGCATGTCCTCTTCGCGCGACCACAACAGCTTGATCGGCGTGCCCGGCATTTGCTTGGCGATCGAAACCGCCTGCCGCACATAGTCGGTCTGGCCGCGCCGGCCGAAGCCGCCACCCAGCATCTGCTTGTGCACCTCGCATTTGTCGGCCGGCAGACCGGACGCTTCCAGCGTCGCCGCGAAAGCGGCCTCGCCATTCTGCGTTCCGCACCACACCTCGCATTTATCAGCGGTATAGAGCGCCGTGGCGTTCAGCGGCTCCATTGTGGCGTGGTTCTGGTAGGGATAGTTGTACACCGCCTCGACCTTCTTGGCGGCACTGGCGGCGGCGGCCTTGGCGTCGCCGTTCTGATTGCCGATGAAGGCCGGTTGCGCGCTGTCGAGGCCTTCCTCCAGCCATTTCGCAATCGACGCGCTTGAGACCTTGGCGTTGTCGCCTTCATCCCAAACGATCGGCAGGGCGTCCAGCGCGGTCTTGGCGTGCCACCAGGTGTCGGCAACGACGGCGACGGCGTGGTCATTGACCCGCACCACTTTCTTGACGCCTTTCATATCGGTGACTTTGGCTTCATCAAAACTCTTCAGCTTGCCGCCGAACACCGGGCAGTCCTTGATTGCGGCGTTGAGCATGCCGGGCAATTTGATGTCGATGCCGTAAGTCGTCTTGCCGGTGGTCTTGTCGGCGGTGTCGAGCCGCTTGAGTCCCTTGCCGGCGATTTTCCAGTCCTTGGGATCTTTCAGTCTGACCTCGGTCGGCGGTTCGAGCTTGGCGGCGGCTTCCACCACCTTGCCATAGCTCGTGGTACGGCCCGAGGGCGTGTGCGTGATGACGCTGCTGGCGGCGCTGCACTCCGCCACCGGCACCTTCCACTCGTTGGCCGCAGCCTGGATCAGCATCATGCGCGCGGTCGCGCCGCCCTTGCGGACATATTCCTGCGAGGTTCGGATGCCGCGGCTGCCGCCGGTCGAAAAATCGCCCCATGCGCGCTTGCGGGCGACACTCTGGCCGGGCGTCGGAAATTCGGTGGTGACTTTCGACCAGTCGCATTCGAGTTCCTCGGCCACGAGCTGGGCGAGGCCGGTGAGGGTGCCTTGTCCCATTTCGGAACGCGCGATGCGGATGACGACGGTATCGTCCGGTCGGATCACGACCCAGGCGTTGACCTCGGGCGAGCCGTCGGCGGCGCGCACCACGGTCGGTCCGCCGAAGGGAATATCGAGACCGAGCGCGAGACCGGTGCCGACCGCGGCGGTGCCGACCACGAAGGCGCGGCGGTTCAATGTGGGCATATGGTTCATGGCTGCCCCCTCACGCGCTGGCGGCGGCGTGAATAGCTTCACGCGCCTGCTGGAAGGTGCCGCAACGGCAGATATTGGTGATGGCCTCGTCGATGTCCTTGTCGGTCGGCTTCGGCTTCTCCTTGAGCAGCGCCGCCACCGCCATGATCATTCCGCTCTGGCAATAGCCGCATTGCGGGACATCGTTGGCGATCCAGGCCTGCTGCACTTTGTGCAGTGCGCCATCGGTACCCAGTCCCTCGATGGTGGTGATCTCTTTGCCGATGGCCTCGCTCACCACCATGCTGCAGGATCGCATCGCCACGCCGTCGATATGAACCGTGCAAGCGCCGCATTGTGCAATGCCGCAACCATATTTGGTGCCGGTCAGGCCGGCGTTTTCCCTGATCGCCCATAAAAGCGGCGTATCGGGCTCGACATCCACGTCGAAGGTTTTTCCATTGATAGTGAGGTTTGCCATCGCTTATCCCCTGATTAGCTCAATCCATCGATTGAACTTCAAGTGGAAGCTGGACTGAAAACTGGAACCGTTCAAATCAAGATTCTGCGTTTGGAAGAGCAAGACCTGAACGGTCTAGTTCCGCTGACCTATTCCTGCCTATCCCGGTTGCAGGCGGCCGCCTTTGCTGCCTCAAGGCCGCCCGTCATGGTGGGCCTTGATCCAGGCATCGATTGCCGGTAACGCCCGCGTCTTGAGGTCGGCGGCGATTGCAATGGTTTCCAGCGCCCGTGCCGTCATCACGCGGCCACCGGAGGTCGCCTGCGCCGGTGCAAAGCGCGCAAGCTCGCCGGCATGGGCGTCGTCGCTGAAGTTGGTCATGAAGTTGGCGGCGAAGCCGTCGCGGAAGAAAGGTCCCTGCCTGACGGCGAGGGCATCGAAATTCTCCTTGACGAAGTCCCAGGCCAGATCGGGCTGCTCGCCGGACGCGGCGACCGCGTTGATCATGCCGCCGACGATCGTGGTCGGCAGCTCATCGGTCAAGGTGAGCGCCAGCGTCGCGCGTGCAAGCGCGGCGTCCTGGGCGCTCGCGGCTGCATAATAGTAGCGCAGGCGCTCGTTCGTGACCGCGCTCTTGCGCGCGAGCGCAAGCAGCGTGTCGTAGCTGGCGCGATCGGCGGTGAGACCGACGAGATGGGTGACGGCGTCGCGCAACGCGTTCGGCAGCGATTGCGGGTCCTGCAGGAAGCCTGCGAACCGCCGCCGGGCCTCGGCTAGGATATCTTCGTCGCCGAATTCGCCGAGCAGGCGGATCAAGCTGCTGCGCAGCAGCGCGTCGTCGTCATCCACGCTGGCGTCCCAACCGAGCCGGTCGAACACCGGACGCAACCTTGCGCGCGCATAGCGCCGCAGCGCCGGGCGCTCTGCGCGATCGCGCGCAAGACGGTCGAGTGCGGTCAAGGTGCCGATCACCTGGTCCCACACCGCGCGGCGGTCGTCGCGGCCGATCTCCTCGACCAGCACGAGGTAGGATGGCGGTTCGGCGCGGCCGGCCTGCACCAGCGCCCAATTGTCGGCGATGAAACTGACGCGATCGTTTGGTGCCATCAGGTCCAGCGACTTTGCAAGGGCGGCACGGCTATTGGGACCGTATTCGACCCGGTAGTAGCCGACGTCGCCGAAATTGACCTTCACAGCCTCGCCGCAGGCTCCAGCCGTGACCGCGATGCTGCCCTCAAGCAACAAGGTTTCGGCCGCTTGGGTCGCGTGCGGCGGCCCGACAGCGATCGGAATGGGCCAGGATCGAGGCGACACGACCGCCCCCTTGCCGGCCGGGGCAATCACGAATCGATCCTGCCGCAGCGTCATGCGCTGGAGGCCGCCGCTGCAGGTTGTCTCGGCCACGACCAGCGGCACGCCGTCCCGTTCGGTAAAGGACGCGGCAATGCGCGTCACGGGCTTGCCGGCCGCGCTTTCGAGCGCCTGCCAGAGATCGGCCGTGGTGCTGTTGCCATAGGCGTGTGCGGCCATGTAATGGCGGATGCCGTCGGCAAACACCTGATCGCCGAGATAGCTCTCCAGCATGCGGATCAGCGCCTGGCCCTTGTTGTAGGTAATGCCATCGAACGCGGCCATGGCCTCGCTCTCGTCGGCGACGGGCTGCTGGGTCGGATGCGAGGTCCGGCGCGCATCGAGCGTCATGGCGTATTGCTTCTGGCCGTTGCTGTTGAGCCAGGTCTGCCATTGCGGATAGAAATGCTCGGCGGCCTTTACCTGCATCCAGCTGGCAAAACCCTCGTTGAGCCAGAGATTGTCCCACCAGCCCATGGTGACGAGGTCGCCAAACCATTGATGCGCCATCTCATGCGCCAGGATGCTGAAGATGCCGCGTCGCGCCGTATCCGGATTGGTGGAGGGGTCGAACAATAGCCGGCTCTCGAAAAAGGTGATGCCGCCCCAGTTCTCCATGGCGCCGCCGAATCCGCCGGGCACCGCGATCAGGTCGAGTTTGGGTAGCGGGTATTTCACGCCGAAATAATCGTTGTAGTAGGCCAGCAGCTTGACTGCGGTTTCGAGCGCAAAACGCCCTTTTTCGCGTTTGCCCGCCGACGTCACCACACCGACGGTCACGCCGTCCGCGTCGGCCGTGAGCCGTTCGAGCTCGCCCGTCGTGAACACGAACAAATAGCTCGACATCTTGGGGGTTGGCGCGAAGGTCACCCGCTTCAGGTCGGGGGCGATCGGCCGCTCGCTTGTGATCGGCATGTTGCCGACCGCGAGGTGGCTGCGCGGCACCGTGACCGTCAGCGCGAAAGTCGCCTTGAAGGCGGGCTCGTCCCAGCAGGGAAAAATCCGTCGCGCGTCGGCGGGCTCGAGTTTGCTGGACAGCATCCGCTTCACGCCATGATCGGTCGGATAATCGATGAAGAAGAGCCCGCGGTCGAACTGGTTGATCCTCGCGGTGAAGCCGATCCGCAGCCGGTGTGCGCCCACCGCCAGCGGCCGCGCGAAGCTGAGCGTCGCGGTCTCGGCGGCGGCATCGAGCGCGATGTCGGCGCGCTGCGCCTCCTCGTCGATGCTGGCGGCGCCGAGCGTCATGTTGACGGCATTGAGCGTGAGCCGCGCGGTGGACTCGCGTACCTCGATGTCGACCACCTCGACACCTGCAAGCGCAAGGCTCGTGAGATCGGGCGCAAGTTCGATCGCATAGTGGACCGGAATGATCGCCTTTGGCAGCTTGCCCGGCGTCGCATCGAATGAATAGGCCGGCTCGGCCGCGGTGCCGCCGGACACCGACCCTATAAGCATGAAGGTTGCGGCCAACATGACAGCGAGGTGACGCGCAGCGAATACCATTCCGACCGGATCCTCTGCGTTGCAGCCCTGCCGTGAGTTACCTCAGCGCGCGGCAAATTGCGAGGCAATGCCGTCTTGACCGGGGTTGCGTGAGCCCCACGATTGCGCCAGAGGACCGCGCCGGTGTTGCGTGGCTGCGCCAACGATGATGGATTAGTGCCGGTGATTTGCCCGACGTGTCAAAATGTTTTCGTGGGATCGCCCAAGGCATCCATGCCAGCGACACCACGCTACTTTGCATGGGGTTGTTTTCGATATTTTGGCAGGGAGCGAGCATCGCGCCGGCCTTGGGCGCTCGAATTGCGACGAAAAACCGCGGCTTGACCGGGTTGCGCGAGCAGGAGACCTGGGTCCGCCGCCCGACTTTCTGCTACTTTCCGTCCCTCCCGCGATCAACTAGGCTTCGTGTGCAGTGCGGCCACAATAATAAAGAAGGGCCGCAGGCTGAGGGGAAAGACGCCTTGAACGGACAGGCAGGCTGCCGCACCGAATTCATGCGCAGCGGCGGCGAGGGCATGCGCCGGCGCTTATTGGCTGGCTCCTGGGTTGCGCTGTTGCTGGCAATCCTGGGCTTTCTGGTGGTCTATCCGCTGCTCACGCTGCTGTTGGGCGCGCTGACCGACACCAATCCGGTGATCGACGGCTTCAGTCTCAGGCACCTCTCGATCGCCAATTTCCTCACGGTGCTGGTCAACCCCAACGTCGCCGAGGCGCTGTTCAACACACTGGTTGCCTGCGGCGGCGGGACCCTGATCGCGGTCGTGATCGGGCTGGCGTTCTCGTGGATCGTGGTGCGCACCAACACGCCGTTCAAGGGTTTTATCGCCGCGGCCAGCATCCTGCCGCTGTTCGCACCGCCGCTGGTCGCGGGCGTCGCCTGGACCATCCTCGGGTCGCCGAAGACCGGGCTCATCAACACCATGTTCAAATGGATGAACCTTGACTGGCGCGTCGATTTCTATTCGCTGTGGGGATTGGTATTCGTGTTCGGTATCTACTACGCGCCCTATGTCTACATGTTCACCGCCTCGGCGCTGCGCAACATGGATCCGAGCCTGGAAGAGGCCGCCGAAATTTCCGGCGCCAGCGCGTTTGCGACGCTGTTTTCGGTGACGTTCCCGCTGATCATGCCGGCGATCGTCTCCGGCATGCTGCTGTCCTTTATCGTGATGCTCGGCATCTACGGCATTCCCGCGGTCCTGGGAGCGCCGACCAATATCAGCGTGCTGACCACTTACATTTTCAAGCTCACCAACTGGTCGCCGCCGCTTTACAATACCGCGGCCGCCGTCGCGATCATCCTGATGGTGGTGACCGGCGCCCTGGTGTTCCTGCAGCAGAAGGTGCTGAGCGGGCGCAGCTACACCACGGTTGCCGGCAAGGCGTATCGTCCGCGTAATCTCGATCTCGGGCCGTGGCGCTGGTTCACCTTCGCCCTCGGCATCGTCTATCTGCTGGTGGTGGTGATCCTGCCGAGCCTGGCGTTGATCGTGGCGGCGTTCAGAAAATTCATGTTCATCCGCGATGCCAGTAGCCTGTTCGACCTACGGCAGTATTCGCTGATGCATTTCTACAGCATCTTCGACAATCCGCTGCGATCGATCTACAATGCGGTCGAGGTCGGCGTCATCACGGCGGTGGTCGGCGGCACGCTCGCCTTTGCCATCGGCTACACCATTCACCGCACCAATGTAGCCGGCCGGCGCAGCATCGATCTGGTGTCGACCTTGCCGGTGGCGATACCCGGCCTCGTTGTCGGCGTCGCCTATTTATGGGCCTGGATCGGCATTCCCGGCGGGCTCTACGGCACCATCTGGATCCTGGCGCTGGCCTTCATCGCGCGCTTCATGCCGGATACGGTCAAGGCGCTGTCGACCTCGTTCCTGCAAATCCATCGCGAGCTCGAGGAAGCCGCCTGGGTCTGCGGCAAGGGCATGCTCGGCACCGTCAGGACCATCGTGCTGCCGTTGGCGCGGCCGGGCGTGATCGCGTCGATGACGCTGTTATTCGTGCTGGCGATCCGCGAACTGGGCTCGTCGCTGTTTCTTTACACCAGCAACACGATGGTGATGTCGGTGCTGCTGCTCGACTACTACGAAGGCGGAAATCTCGGCAAGACCGCTGCATTCAGTCTGGTACAGACGGTTTTGCTGGGCGTTTTGATCGGCGGCGCGAACTGGCTGTCCAGAGAGGCGGCTCAGAGCAGTGTCGCCCGCACCGGATAAATCAAGAAAACAAAGGGAGGATTGGCCATGACCAGAAACATCGTCGCCAAGATTGTTGCCTTAGCCGGCGTCGCCGCTTTTTTCGTCGCGCTGAAGGACGCACCGGCGCAAGCGCAGCAGGAATTCGGTTCGCCCGAATTGATCGCCGCGGCCAAGGCCGAAGGCAAGCTCGTATATTACACCGCGAATTTCGCCGAGGTCGAACAGCAGGTGATCAAGGCGTTCAACAAGCGGTTCCCGGAAATCAGGATCGAGATGGTGCGCGCGCCGGGCGGCCAGCTCATCACCCGCGTGAAGACCGAGGCCGCGGCCGGCAAGCTGATCGCCGACGTGGTCGATCATTCCGACCGCGCGCTGATGCAGCCGCTGGCCGACATGTTCCAGGATTACGCGCCGCCCAATGCCGCCGACTACAATCCCGATGCGCAGATCGCGCCCCAACTATGGCCGCGCGCCACCCTGGTGTGGTCGATCGCCTACAACACCGAACTGGTCAAGAACCCGCCGAAGACCTGGATGGACCTGACCAAGCCCGAATATGACGGAATGACCGGGCAGGTATTTGCTCAATCCGGCGGCACCACCTGGACCCGCATCATGTTCGAGCGCGAGGTGTTAGGGGAGGACTATTGGGCCAAGCAGGCCTCGACCCATCCGATTCTTTATCCGTCGGGCGCGCCAATGTCGGATTCGCTGGTGCGAGGCGAGGTCGCGATGGGGCCCTTGCTCTACAACGCGATCTATCCGAAACAGAAGGACGGCGCGCCGATCAAGATTTTCTTCCCGCCCGAAGGCGCGCCGGTCAATCCCTATGCGTCGGGAATTCCAAAGACCGCGGCACACCCCAACGCCGCAAAACTGTTCCTCAACTGGTGCCTGTCGAAAGAGGGGCAGACCTTCATGATCAAGGAGCTCGGCAATCTCACGTCGCTGAAGGAGCCGCCGGTCTATCCCGAAGGGTTCGATCCCAAGGTGGTCAAGGTCTGGTACCCCAAGTTCGACGAATATGTGAAGCTGCACGGGGCCTGGGTTGCGGAATGGGACAAGATCTTCGGCTACCGGCAGTGATCGTCGCCCACATGAAGCGATTGAAAGCATGACGGCAACGCTCGACGTCAGCGATCTGCGCAAGCAGTTCTCGATCGGCCGGCCAGCCATCGACGGCGTAAGCTTCGCCGTGCCGGCCGGCGAGATCGTCGTCCTGCTCGGTCCCTCCGGCTGCGGCAAGACCACGACCTTGCGCTGCGTGGCCGGGCTCGAGCATCCGACCGACGGTGAAATCAGCATTGGCGGGCGGGTGGTGTCCTCGCCCGCGCGCGGCATTCTGGTGCCGCCGCGGCTGCGCGACCTCGGCATGGTGTTTCAGTCCTATGCAGTGTGGCCGCATATGACGGTGCGGCAGAACGTGATCTATCCGCTGAAGCACCGCAGAATTGCGCGCGCGGACGCCGGCCGCAAGGTCGACGAGGTGCTTGAACTGGTCGGCCTGTCGGAATATGCCGACCGGCCGGTGGTGGCGCTATCAGGCGGGCAGATGCAGCGCGTCGCGCTGGCGCGCAGCATCGTCTACCGGCCGCAATTGTTGTTGCTGGACGAGCCCTTGTCCAATCTCGATGCCAAATTACGTTTGCGGCTGCGCGATGATCTGCGCGTCATCCTGAAGCAGACCGGCATGACCGCGCTTTATGTCACCCATGACCAGGCCGAGGCGGTCGTGCTCGGCGACCGCATCGGCGTGATGCGCGACGGCAAGCTCTTGCAGATGGGCACGCCGGATGAAATCTACAACCGGCCGGCCGACCTGTTCGTCGCCAACTTCACCGGCGCCACCAACGAGATCGCCGGCACCTTGATTGAGCGCAACGGAACCTTCGGACTGGTCGATGTCGGCGGCGGCCAACGCTTCGAGGTGGCGCTGCTGCAGGCGATCGCCGCCGGTGAAAAAATCCGCATTGCCCTGCGGCCGGAAAATATTGCGCTCGGAAAACACGGTGGCAGCAACGCCTTCAACGCTCAGGTTCTCGAGCGCCGTTACCAGGGGACACAGACCGTCTACGACATCGACCTGTTCGGCCGGCGTCTGGAAGTGCTTGAACTCGGCACTGCGGCCCGCCATCAGGTCGGCACCGAGACGTCGGTCTCCCTGCCGCGCGAAGGTTGCTGGGCTTATCGTGACACCGGGCCGGCGTCGTACGATTAGCGGAAACGCGACGGATTTTGGGAGTTGTCATGCGTATCGTTGTTCTCAGGGGTGACGGCATCGGTCCGGAGATCGCGGCCGCGACGTTGGAGATCCTGCAGGCGGCATCGGCGCGGTTCGATTTGAATGTCCGGATCGAAGAACATCCGATCGGTCATGAAAGCCTGCGGCAGTTCGGCGCGACGGTGAAGCCCGGTCTTCTCGACATTGTGCGGTCCGCCGACGGCTTGATCCTTGGCCCCACGGCCACCTTCGATTTCAAGGACGAGCAAAGCGGCGAGATCAATCCGTCAAAGTATTTCCGGAAGAATCTCGATCTGTTCGCGAATCTGCGGCCGGCCCGAACCTATTCTGGTTTACGCAACCGGTTCGGCGAATTCGATCTGGTGGTGGTGCGGGAAAATACCGAAGGGTTTTACGCCGACCGCAATATGGAACAGGGCAACAGCGAACTCCTGATCACGCCGGATGTGGTGGTCTCGCTCCGCCGGATCACGCGCCATTGCTGCGAGAGAATCGCACAGGCGGCCTGCAGGCTGGCGATGCGCCGGCGCAAACGCCTCACCATCGTTCACAAGGCCAATGTCCTGAAGGTCGGCGACGGCATGTTCCTCGACATCTGCCGCGAGGCCGCGCGCGCCTATCCGGAGCTTGTCGTGGATGACATCCTTGTCGATGCCATGATGGCGCATGTCGTGCGCGAACCCGATCGATTCGATGTCATCGTTACCACCAACATGTTCGGCGACATTCTCTCGGATTTGACCGCCGAGCTGTCGGGCAGCCTCGGCCTCGGCGGCTCGCTCAATGTCGGCGCGGAATATGCCATGGCGCAGGCCGCCCACGGCTCGGCGCCGGATATCGTCGGCCGCGACGTCGCCAATCCATTCTCGCTGATCCTGTCAACGGCATTGCTGCTGGCCTGGCACGGCGAGCGCAGGCGCGATGCACGATACGAGGCGGCGGCGCGCGCAATCGAAAATGCGGTCGCCGTTGCCATGCAAAGTGGCCGCGCAACAATAGATGTCGGCGGCCGTCTCGGAACCGCCGAAACCGGTCAGGCCATCGTGCAAATTCTGCAATCGGATATCGCGACCGCGTCCGCGGCGGCCCATTAGAGAGGAATTAGCGGTGCCGCATGCGCGGCGCCTTCAGCGCCTTCCTGTCGCCCTGCGGCCTCGTCTCGATCGCGATTTTCACATCTCGGTCGTTCGATCTGTTTCAGCAGGAGTACGTTCCGGTCGCCGCTGTCCAAAATTGGCTTCCATAGAGAGCCGCTTTTGCATACGCTTGGAGATTAAAGCACTGCAGGGGCGACTGCCGTCAGTCGCGAACGCCCAAAATCCCGGTCACAAGGGATGGGTATCACACACAAGGGATGGGTATCACAGGAGGGAACGCCATGAAGCGAAGATCAGTACTCGCCGGGCTTGGTGCGACTGCGGCCGCCGGCGCGCTCGGTATGCCATCGATCCTCAGGGCACAGTCGCCCATCGCGCTTAACGGCGCGGTGCAGTTCAACGACGACCACGCCTTTACCAAGGCCCTGGTCAGGTTCGAAGAACTGGTACAGAAATATTACGGCAAACCGGTCGCTTTCACGCTGCACAAGAACTCCTCGCTTGGCCTCGAGAAGCAGTATTTCGAGTACATGTCGCAGGGCAAGGCGGTCGATTACGGCATCGTCTCGCCAGCCCACATGTCGACCTTCGCCAAGGCGGCGCCGTTTATCGATGCCCCGTTTGTGTTCAAGGGCATCGAACACATGAACAAGGTCGTCGAAGCGAACATCCTGTCGCCGATCGCCGACGAGGTCGCCGCCAAAGCCGAGGTGGTTCTGATCGGCTATGCCGGCGGCGGAATCCGCAACATATTCGCCAACAAGCCGCTGAGAAACCTCGCCGACATCAAGGGTCTCAAGGTGCGTGTGCAAGGTGCGCCGATCTGGTCGAAGACGTTTGCCGCTGCCGGCATGAGCCCAACGGTGATCGCCTACAACGAAGTCTACAACGCCATCCAGAATGGCGTGATCGCTGCCGGCGAAAACGAGGCGGCCGGCGTCGAGGCGATGAAGTTCTACGAGGTCGCGCCGCACCTCAACTTGACGCAGCACGCGGTGTCGATCCGGCCGATATGCTTTTCGGTGAAAACGCTCAAGACGTTGCCCAAGGAGCTGCAGGACGCAATCTCCAGGGCAGGCAAGGAGGCCGGCGATTTCGGCCGTCAACTCGAGTCGAGCGAAGAAGTCACCAAGCTCGATGCGCTCGAGAAGGCGGGCAAGCTCAAGCGCGTGCCATTTGAAGAACGCGACGCCATGAAGAAGCTCGTTGATCCCGTGATGGCCTCATACGCCAAGGAAATCGGCGCCGAGGGCATTTTTGAAAAAATCAACGTCGCCTAGACCAGCAGAACGCTGAACGAGATTTCCGGGGCAAGCCTGAGCGCTTGTCCCGCTTGATGACGGCTATGACGCGGGGCGCCAATGACCGAACTACCGCTGCCATCCAACCCGTCGCTGTGGCGGCGAGTGACGGCCTCCTATGCCAAACTGCTGGAGATACTGCTGGCCGGCTGCATCGGCGTCCTGATCATTCCCGTCACACTGCAAGTCGTCTCGCGCTACACCCCCTTCATTCCGTCCTACATCTGGACCGAGGAGATGGCGCGGTTCCTGTTCATTTGGGCGATCATGATCGGGGCGATGGTCGGCGTCAGGGAGGCTCAGCATTTTGAGGTCGATGTGTGGCCGGACCTGTCGCGGCGGGCCGAAGCCGCGGTGCGGATCGTGGCGCGCATCGGCATACTGGCGATGGCGTTGGTGTTCTTGTGGGCGGGCATCGAGTTCACGCGGTTTGCCTGGAATCGAACCTCGGAGCTGGCCGACTTGCCGCTCTGGCTCATTCATGTCGCATGGCCGGTGGCAGCCTTTACGTGGATCGTGTTCGCGGGCGAACAGATCGTCGATGAGGCGCGGATCCTGTTCGGGACGAAGCGATGAGCGGTGGCAATGTTCTTTCCGCCGGCCAGGCCGCTCTCGTCTTGTTTGGTGTTTTCATCGGGCTGCTGATCGTGCGCGTGCCGGTCGCCTTCGCGCTCGGGTTGGCATGCCTGCCGATCCTGCTGATCGAGCCGCGCTTGTCGATGATGATGCTCGCGCAGGAAACCTTCAACGCCTACAATTCCTTCATCCTGCTGTCGGTGCCGTTCTTTCTGCTGACGGCGAACCTGATGAGCATCGGCGGTATCACCGATCGATTGGTTGCGCTTTCGCGTTCGATGGTCGGGCATTGGCCCGGCTCGCTGGCACAGATCAATGTCGTGCTGTCAGTGTTCTTCGCCGGGATCTCCGGTTCCTCGACCGCGGATGCGGCGAGCCAGTCGAAAATCTTCATCGATGCCCAGACCAAGGAGGGTTACGATCTTTCGTTTTCCATCGCCATTACGGCGGTGTCGGCGGTGCTCGCGGTCATCATTCCGCCGTCGATCCTGATGATCGTGTGGGGTGGCCTGATCTCGACATCGATCGCGGCGATGTATCTGGCGGGCATCGTGCCGGGATTGCTGATCGCGGGCGCGCAGATGCTGACGGTGCATGTCTATGCAGTCCGCCGCGGCTATCCGACCTATCCAAAGTCGAACTGGGTGGAAATGCGCTGTGCGATCTGGCGCTCGCTGCCGGCGCTGATGACGCCGTTCATTATCGTCGGCGGGATCCTGCTCGGCTGGTTTACGGCGACGGAGTCCGCTTGCGTCGCGGTGCTCTATTCGATTGCGCTGTCGACGTTCGTTTACCGGGAAACCGGTGCAAAGGAGCTATACAAATCCTTGCTCGACACCGGGCGGTTGGCCGGGGTCGCGCTGTTCTGCGTCGGCACGGC
>WNGI01003108.1_pt1 | contig 14538 bp, 7 predicted proteins | sample 5400621 | NCBI WGS metagenome assembly WNGI01 (sample SAMN13153374, study PRJNA577476) | soil metagenome | isolation source: 20 cm soil or saprolite under Garry oak tree replicate 1 | place: USA:California | collected 2016-06-15 | reverse complement strand
TTACGCCCGCCGTGGTCCACAGCATCGTGCCTCTCGCCGTCCTCGAAGCGGTCCGCAACCTCGACACGCCGGTCGAGGACGGGCTGTCGGAATTCGCCGAGGAGCTGCTCTCCAAGCGCCTCGGGCTCTCGAACACCGTGGCGATGCAGCTCGCCCAGTACGAAACGATGGTACGGCGCGACGCGCACGCCGACCCCGCGCACGTCGAGGCGCTGCTCCGGCTGGTCGGCCGCCGCCCCGACGCGGATCTGGTGTTCGCCGATGCCGGACGCCGTGCGGCGCGCCGCGCGGTGCGCCGGCTGTTCTTCGCGTCGCGGCTCGCGGCCCGGGCGGCGCCGCGCATGCTGGGGTACGGGGTCGCGCGCCGCGCCGCGCGGGCGGTGTTCGGCGGGGAGCTGCGGCGCGAGAGCGGCGTGCCCGTGGCGCGGGTGGGCGACCCCATCGCGGTGAACGCGACCCCCGACGGGGCCGCGTGCGCGCTGTACGGCACCGCCTTCGCCGAGCTGCTCCGCCTGCTCGTGGGATTGGAGGGCGCGATGCTGCACACCGCGTGTCGCACCAAGGGCGGCGACCGCTGCGAGTGGCGCGCCGCTCCGCCCGACCCCCGGCACCACTGATGCCCCGTCCGCTGCTCGACGGGTTCGACTTCGCCGCGCTGGCGGACGCGCTCGCCGCGCTCGGCGCCGATGGCTGGTTGGTGTACGACTTCCGCCATGTGAATCCCGTGGCCGAGCGCATCCTCGGTTCTACCGGCATGGGTTCGCGCCGCTTGTTCGTGTTACTGCCGCAGCGCGGCAAGCCGGTCGCGGTGGCCCACCGCATCGAGCTGCAGCCGCTGGCGGACTTCCCGGGCGAGGTGCGTCCCTACGGCTCGTGGCGCGAGTTGCACGGCGAGCTCCAGGCGTTGGTGCGCGGCCGCACGGTCGCGATGGAGGTCTCGCCGCAGGACGCGGTGCCCTATCTCGACCGCGTGCCTCACGGCGTCGTGCAGCTGCTGGAAAGTCTCGGAGCGCGGATCGTGTCCTCGGCGCCGCTCGTGTCGCGCTTCGCGGCGCGGTGGAGCGCGGGCGAGGCGGACGGACACCGGCGCGCGGCGCAGGCGCTCGCCGAGATCGCCCCCGAGGCGCTCGCCTGGGCGGGACGGGAGACGGCGCGCGGAGCCGAGGTGCGCGAGGCGGGCCTGCAGCGACGCGTGGCCGAGGCGATCGAGCGCGCCGGGCTCGTGACCGATCATCCTCCGATCGCCGCATTCGGGCCCAACTCGGCGATGCCGCACTACGAGCCGCGCGCCGGAGCGGACCGGCGGCTCGAGGCCGGACAACTGCTGCTGCTGGACCTGTGGGCCGGCCCGACGCTCGATTCGGTGTTCGCCGACCAGACGTGGATGGGGTTCAGCGGACGGGCGCCGGATGCGGAGGTGGGCAAAGTGTGGCAGGCGGTGAAGGGCGCGCGGGACGCCGCAGTCGGCTTGCTCCGGGAGCGCTGGCAAAGGCCGGAGAAAGGGGAAGGGGGAAGGGTCCTCACCGGCGCCGAGGTCGATGACGCAGCCCGGGCCGTGATCCGCACCGCCGGCTATGGCGAGTACTTCGTGCACCGCACCGGCCACTCGATCGATCGCGACCTGCACGGCTCGGGCCCGCACATCGACAACTTCGAGACCGCGGACGAGCGCCCGCTCGTGCCCGGCGTGGGGTTCTCGATCGAGCCCGGGATCTACCTGCCTGGCCGGTTCGGCATGCGCAGCGAGATCAACGTGTTCATGAACGAAACGGGTCCCGAGGTCACCCCGCGGGCGCCCCAGCAGGAGCTGCTGCTGGTCTGAGGTTTTGTTGAGGCTTGCAACTTGCCGTCTGGCAACGGGGTGGGGCGGCGGGGGGTGGCAGGGGGGGTCTTGCGGCTGTGGCCGCGGCGCAGCATTTTCGCCGCGCCCGACGAATCGACCCAGTCCTGCGCCGGAGGACACCCCGGTCGCCGTCCGATTCGCTGTATCGGCCGTCGCTTCGTCTCGCCAAAGCTTTTGCGTGCGCTTCGACTTCGCCCCGAAGCCGACCACGTTTCACGCCGCTGACACCACTTTGGAGGTGATGGCGTGCCATCGAGTTTTCCGTTCGCTCATCCACGCGCATTCACGCCTTTGGAGGACGATTCCATGACTCATCGTGTGAGAGCCGCCTTCGGTCGTCTCCTCGGGTTGGGTCTCGCCGCCGCGCTGGCGCTGCTGGTTGCAGCGTCGTCGCTCGTGGCGCAGGGCACGACCGGGAAGATCGAAGGCACGGTGACAGACCAGCAAGGCGCGGCCATCGCGAACGCCCAGGTCACCGTCGTCGGCACGGCGTTCGGCGCGCTGACCAGTGACAAGGGCTACTACTTCATCAACAACGTGCCCGTCGGCACCTACACGGTGCGCGCCCGGTTCATCGGCTACACGCCCGCCGAAGTTCCGAGCGTGCGCGTGCAGGGTGGTCAGACGAACACGACCAACATCAAGTTGACCCCGTCCGCCGTGGCGATCGGACCGGTCACGGTGGAAGCGGCGGCACAGCCACTGGTGCCGCGCGACCAAGTGACGTCCAAGACCATCGTGTCGGGGCAGCAGTTCGATCGCCTGCCGGTGCAGGACGTCCGGGACGTGATCCGCCTCGAGCCGGGGGTGGTCGAGAGCGGCAAGGCCAAAGGTCTCTCGATCCGCGGCGGCCGGCCCGGTGAGGCGGCCGTGTACGTGGACGGCGCGCTGGTGCGCAACAGCCAGCGCGGCGAGAGCGATCTCACGCTCGGTACCAACGCGGTCGAGGAAGCGTCGGTGACGACCGGCGCGATCGGTGCCGAGTTTGGTGACGCCCAGTCGGGCATCCTGGCCTTCGTGACGCGCGCGGGGGGTCAGAAGTACACGGGCTCGCTCTCCTTTAACACGGACGACATGGGCACCCTGTGGCGCAACGTCGGGTTCAACCGCTTCGAGGGAAGCCTGAGCGGTCCGATCAAGGGGAATCTGACGTTCTCCGTCTCCGGCACGCTCACCGGGCAGAAGTCGGCCGATACGGAGAAGAACCGGGACTTGGACCGGCCGATCTTCGTGACCGACGGCGTCGACACCGTGGTGACGCAGCCCGCGACGTGGGGCGACAACCCGACGGATTCGGTGCAGGTCGCCGTTCCGCGCTTTGTACAGTACAGCGGCTACTGCGGCAACTACGGGGCCGCCGCCGCGCCGGCGAGCGGCGCCACCATGGCTCAGGCCATCCGGAGCAACTTCGGCGTGGAGTGCCAAGGCCTGCGGATGCCGTTCTCGGCGAGTGGGATCAACACCGGCAGCGCCAAGCTGCAATACACCTACGGGAGCGGGTCGCGGATCGCCCTGTCCGGTAATGCTTCGAGCTTGCTGACGCGCAACCAGCCGCTCACGCAGCTCTACAATCCGAGCGCCTACACCGGGACGACGCTCACGAGCTACGCCGGGACCCTGAACTGGACCCAGAACCTGGCGCGCTCGGCCGAGCGGGCGATGGCGCTCGATTTTCTTGTGTCGTACCAAATCGATAAACAGCTCAGCGCCCCGCTCACGCGGCAGTCGGAGCTCGACACGCGCAACCCGCTCGGCGGGTTCCTCATCAAGCCGTTCAACTATCTGTTCGACTTCAACTATCGGCACGACGTGCGCATCAAGGACTCGACCTACCAGAACGTCGGCCTGCTGGACGATCAACAGATCCGCTGTATTCAGGCGGGTGAGGGAGCGTGCCAGGACGACGTGCCGTTCCTGAACCGCGGCGACTTGGACTTCGCGCAGCCCTACCGCATGAACCCCTACGGCGTGGAGCAGAGCGCGCGGTTCCCGATGTGGACGCAAGGGGTGAACGCCGGCATCGATCTGTCGCGCGAGGCGCGCTGGCAGGTCCGCGGCAACTTCGACTGGCAGGCTGATCGGTACAACCGCATCAAGCTGGGCGGCGAGTTCCACCGCATCGACACGCGACGCTACAACGCCGGCTCGGGCGCCATCTCGGCGTTCGGGATCAATGCGTATCACGAGACGCCCGTCCGGTACGGCGCGTACGTCGAGGACCGGCTTGACTTGGGCGACGTGGTGATCGTGGGTGGGCTGCGGTACGACTACTACGACTCGCGTGCCAGTTATCCCTTCACACCGGGCCGGATTTCCACCGATTCCGGGACGTTCAACCCCTACCAGCCGGACGCAAAGTTCTTGCTCGCGCCGACGCACAACGCGTGGAGCCCCCGGGTGCAGGTGTCGTTCCCCGTCACCGAACGCACCAACTTCCGGCTGTCGTACGCGCACCAGGTGCAGACGCCCGACTTCGACCTGATGTTCCGCGGCATCAACACCGACCTGTCGGTCACGAATCAAAACCAGAGCTACGGGCGCGACCTGTCGTTCGGGAAGACGATCATCTTCGAGTTCGGGATCCGGCACGCGTTCAGCCAGGACATGGTGCTGGACGTCGCGGCGTACAACAAGGACAAGATCGCAGACCTCGCCGGGCGCCTGCTGCAGCTCGCTGATCCCGCCAAGAACGGCGAGACGAGCGATTTTCGCGTGCTCACCAATGCCGACTTCGGCAACGTGCGCGGCGTGGACGTGCGCCTGGATCGCCGCTTCTCGAACCTGTTCAGCGGGTCGGTCGCCTATACGTTCCAAGTCGCCCGCAACACCGGCTCCGATCCGTTCACCTACTTCAACACCCTGGCGCGCCAGATCAGCACCCTGACGGGCGAAACCAACCCGCCCCCCCAGGCGGCGCTGCCCACGGACGACAACCGTACCAACAACATCGTGGGATCAGGGTCGTTGAGCTTCCCCACGGACTGGAAGAAGGGGACGACGCTCGGCACGGTGCTGCGCAACGTCGGCGCTTTCGTGACGTTCCGGTTCGCGAGCGGGCTGCCGTACACGCGGGTGTTCCCGGCCGCCGAGGGCGTGACACCAGGCGGCTTTGGGCTCGAGGGTAATGCCGTCGAGTCGCTCAACTCCTCCACCAGGCCGTGGTTCAAGGACGTCAGTCTGCGCGTCACGAAAGGGTTCCGCGTGGGCGGCGTCGACTGGACCGCCTTCGGCGAGGCGCGCAACATTTTCGACTTCAAGAACATCGTGAGCCTGTTCACCGAGGTGGGCGACGTGACGTATCCGGACCTGCAGGCGCGCTACGACTCGGAGCAGGTGACGCTGTTGCGGTCGGAGGCGGCGTCGGCGGGCGCCCTGGTGGGTAGCAGCGTCGACTTCAACCTGCTGGGCGGCTGCGAGAACTGGCAGGGCCGCAACGCCGGCAACTTCTCGAGCGGCCCGGTGGACTGCGTGCTATTGGAGCGTGCCGAAGCGCGGTACGGCAACGGCGACGGCGTATTCACGCCGGCCGAGTACAACGCCGCGTTCAACTCCTGGTACAACCTGCAGAACGCGCCCAGCCGGTTCTACGGGCCGGGCCGGCGCGTTCGATTCGGCTTTGAGATCTCGTTCTAACGGTGCCTCACGATCTGCGGAGTGCGTCGCCCGGCCGGCTGGTGCCGGCCCGGGCGGCCGCTCCGGCGGCGTTTTCCAACGAGGAGAGGGTGCAATGTTGAAAGCTTCGTCGAATCTCGGACTCCGATGCGCGACACTTGCGGCCGTTGGGCTGGCGTTGGCGGTGAGCACCGCCGACGCCGGTCCGCGACCGGGAGCGCGGCGCGCCGTGAATCTCTTCTCCGGGGTGCTCGGCCGGGTGAACGGCAACCGCTGGGACTGCGGCCTCGACAACTTCGGCCACATCTGCGTGGATCCGAACGGGTCGACCACCGTGGGCGGCGGTTTCTGGCCCAAGGGGACCCCCGACCAATACGTCTTCGGCTCCGGTCTTCAAGTTGCGGGCATTCTCGCCAGCGCGCCCGGCTTCGCGTGGGCCAACGACACCGTCGCGGCCTTCTTCGAGGACCCGAGCGGCGTGCACGAGAACGGCGACAAGCTGTCGCTCATCTGGAACTCCAGCAACTCGAGTGACGCCGCGAACTGGCCGGTGAACGCCTACGTGCCGAACGACCCGGCGCTCTACAGCCCGCTCTTGATCGGCCGCAAGGCACTCTCGCAGCAAGACACTTGGCAATGGTACTGGGACGGCAACCCGAGCTTCAACGCGGGCCGCAAGCACCCGCTGGGGGTAGTCGTCGACCAGCGCAGCATGGTGTGGAACTTCCCTTCGGGGAACGAAGACGTGATCTACATGGTGTTCAAGTTCACCAACGTGACCTCGAGCTTGAAGTCCGTATACGTCGCTCAAGGCCATTCCGGCGCCGAGGCGGATTCGCTCGCGTCGCTCGGGACGCGGTTCAAGTCGCTGAACGAAGCGGCATTTGGCGTGACGATCCCCGACACGGGATACACCATCACCAAGACGTTCGCGGCGTTCGACGCGGACATGGACGTGACCGATCAGGCGAAGCAAAACTACTCGAGCGCGTTCCTGCCGTTCAACATGGGGTTCGCGTACAAGGGCACGTTCTTCTGCGGCTCCTGTGTCTATCCCCCCACTATCTTCAGCCCGCCCCTCGCGCCGACGGTCGGATTCGTGGGCGTGAAGTACTTGAAGAGTCCGTTCAACATCGGCTTGACGATGTTCTCGAACACGGTCAACGGCGGCCAGTTCGACGACGCGCGGGACGCGACGCAGGTGTACCGCTACCTCTCCGCAAACCTGGACCCATCGAAGGGTGACGCTCCGTGCAATGTGCCGGGGGGGAACCCGAACGCGCAACACGTGTGCTTCGTCACGCAGAACACCGACGACATTCGGTTCTTCGAGTCCTCCGGGCCGTTCGATCTGCGGGCGGGGGCGACCGAGACGATCGTGGTGGCGTATATGGCGGCCGCGCCGGTCGAGCTGCTGGCGATCAAGAACCGCTCGGGAAGCTTCGACTTGAAGCCGGGTTGGCCGGCCCAGCCGGAGTCACTCGCGCTGAACAGGGATACGCTGCGAACGGTGGACCGCTTGATGGGGGCGACCACATACAGCGACAAGAACGCCAACGGCAAGATCGAGCAGGACGAAGTCAACACCGTACCCCGCTCGCTCCTCAACAAGGGGCTCGTGGCGCAGGCGGTGTTCGACGCGTTGTTCCTGCTGCCGTTCCCGCCGGACGCGCCGGACTTCTTCTTGGTGCCGGGCGACAACCAGGTGACCGTCGTGTGGCGCGAGTCGCCCAGTGAGCAAACCGGTGACCCGTACTTCCAGGTCGCGAAGGACTCCCTGAGCGGTGGCCTGCCGAACGCGCTGTTCGACCATGACTACCGGGAGTTCGACGTGGAGGGGTACCGCATCTACCGCGGCCGCACGACCGGTGATCTCAAGGTGATCGCGCAGTTCGACAAGGCCGGGACGTCCATCATTGACTTCACTGGCGAGATCAACTACGGGAACTGCGCGCCGGAGCAGGTGCCCCCGGTCACCACAGACTGTCCCAGCGACCTTGCCACGGGCCACCAGGTTCCACTCGTCGGCGACATCATCCAGATTCCCCCCGGCGGCCGCGTGAAGTTGGCCGACGGCAGCATTCTCGTGATCCAAGCTGATACGGCCGTCACCGGCGGCGCCAGCGGTAACCCACCGCTCGCGGACACCGGCGTCCCGTTCGCGTTCATCGACAACGGTGTGCGCAACGGGTTCCGCTACTTCTACACCGTCGCCGCGTTCGATGTGAACTCGGTGAAGTCGGTGGGCCCAGGCGCCACCTCCCTTGAGGGCCGGCTCCCGCCCAAGACCGTGACGCCGCGTAAGGCGTCCGGACAGGAGGCGGGCGGCGGCGGGACCACGGCGATCCTTTCGCCCGGCGGGCAGGCGCTCGATCCGACCGCTCCCGTTCCGTCGATCGACAAGACCACCGGTATCTTCTCTGGGCCGATGCCACCCGCGGACGGAATCGCGGCGGGGTTTGCGATCGATGTAGGGCAGCTCATCACGAGTGCCACGGTCGCGATGCAGATCGATTCGATCCAGCCGGGCGACGGAGATCCGGATGGACTCGGGACGAAGGCCCCGGCCGTGTACTTCGTCACGCTGCAGCGCGCCGCACCGCAGCCGGCACTTCAGATTCAGGTCCCGGTGGACGTGGATGCCACCGACGTGACCAGCTCGGGTACGGCGTACGCGCCGCTCGTGGCGCTCGCCGACAATCCCAAGACGGCCCGTTTCAAGGCCGGCGACACGGCCAGTTTCGCCTTGTCGGCGGGCGCGACCATCACTGTTCCGGGCACCTGGCGGCTGACGTCGTTCGGGCGGGCCAGCGCGAACGCCGATCCAACGGGCCCGCTGAATGGTCCGCGGTGGTGGACGGGCGGCGCGAACGAGAACACCCCTGACCCCAACTCCGCAGTGTGCGCCCCCGCGTCCGGAGCCTGCACTCGGGCGGACACACTGCCGGGATTCGGGGGCAAGAACGCCGGCTCGTTGCCGGGAGTGACGATCTTCCACCTCCAAGGGTACACTACGATCCGCAGCATTCCGGCCCGCGACCTCGAGGCGATTCTGGCCACCGTCACGCGGGCGGCGGACTTCAAGGTCTACTGGGGCGCCACCGCGGGAGGATCAGCCACGGTGGACTCGGTTGTCGACGTGACTCACAAGGCCCCGGTGCCGTTCCGCACCGTGGTGCGCGCGTCTTGGGGCATTCTGGACGACTCGTCGTTCGTGGGCGCTACCGCGGCAAAGACTGAAGATCAGAACAACGCCCTGCTCACCTGGACCGACGTGTACTGCGTGCCGCCGGCCGATTCCATCTCGGGCTCGAAGATCACCGAGAGTGTCGCACCAACGGGGTTGACGCCCAAGATCGTGTGCCGGACCCAGGCGAGCCTCAGGCCCCGCGCGCACCTGAGCCCGGTCGCGGTCACGTCGGTGAGAGACACGCTGACGAAAACACTCACGACTACGGGCAACGGCTTCATCTTCTATCTGAACGGGCACTACTTCATGATGCAGATGGCGTCCCTGCCGACGTCGGGGACCGTGTGGAACGCGCGGTTCTACGCCGGCAACGTGACGGGGAGCTCCGGAAGCTACGCCTTCGTCCCAGCCACGCGGCCACCGGCCGTACCGGGGCTGCGCGCGCAGGGGTCGTTCTCGGGCGCCACGTTCGATTCGAGCACCGTGTCCGGCGCGCAGCTGGCGAAGGTGCACACCGTGCCCGATCCCTACTACGTGACCAACGCGTACGAACAGTCGCCTACCAGTAAGGTGCTGCGCTTCGTCAACCTGCCGAGCGAGTGCATCATCCGCATCTACTCGCTCAGCGGCGTGCTGGTGCAGGTGCTGCCGTTCCACGACGCCACAGGCGGCGCGGAAACGACCTGGAACCTGCGGAACCGCAACAACCAGTTCGTGGCGTCCGGCGTGTACTTCTACCACGTCGAAACACCCGACGGGAAGTCAAAGATCGGGCGGTTCACACTCGTCAACTTCGCGCAATAGCGCTTACGAGGAGAGTTCTTCATGACGCGGTCATTCCGAGCTTTCTCGTGGGCCTTCATCGCGCTGCCGCTCGCCGTCGGAGAGCTGGCCGGGCAGGTCAGCGTGCCCACGGACAATACGGCCTACGGCACGACGGCCGCCGAGTTCCTGCTGCTCGGCGCCGGCGCGCGCGGCCTCGCGCTGGGCGGCGCCTACGCCGCCTTGAGCACCGACATCAGCGCCCTGTACTACAATCCCGCGGGTATCGCGCAGCTGACGCATCCCGGGGCGATGGTATCGACGTACAGCTATGTGGCAGACACGCGCTACACCTGGGGCGGGGTGGCCTTCCCGCTCGCGGGCGGCGCGCGCAGCTTCGGCTTCCAGCTCGGCAATTTCGGGTTCTCCGACCAACCGGTGTATACGGTCGAGAACCCGGACGGCGACGGCACCAAGTATAGCGTCGCCGAGACGTTCGCTGGGCTCAGCTACGCGCAGAACTTCAGCGACCGCTTCTCGGCCGGCATCACCGGTAAATTCATCTCGGACAAGCTCGGCAAGGTGTCCGCCTCGGCGTTCGCCGTCGATTTCGGGACCAGCTTCCATGCCTCGGCGGGGGGCCGGCCGATCCGCGCGTCGTTCGTGATCCAGAACCTGGGCTCCACGCTGCAGCACAACGGCGCCGCACTCGACGTCAACGTGACGCGCCCGCCCGTCCCTGGCCAGGTGGACGTGCCGCAGGAGCCGCAGGCCGCCAACTTGAAGACCAAGGACTGGGGCCTGCCGGTGCAGTTCCGCGTCGGCGTCTCGCTCGACGTGGTGGCGCGGGAGCAAAACCGCGTGACGTTGCTGTCGGAGTTCAACCAGCCCAACAACAACAAGGCCGGATTCGGCGTCGGGGCAGAGTTCATGCTCTCCGACATCGCGAAGTCGGGGTTCTCCTTCGCGGGCCGCGGCAGCTACTCGTACCAGGCTGCGAACGATCTCGATCCCGGCACGGCGGCGGGATTCGCGACCGGCTTGAGCAGTAAAGAGAACCAGCAAGGCCTCGCCGCCGGGTTCGGGGTCGGCTACAAGCGGGGTGAGTTCGGGCTGGGGGTGGATTACGCGTGGCGTAGCATGGGCCTGCTCGGGGGCACGAACATCGTGAGCTTCTCGCTCTCCTGGTGACGAGCAGGGGCCCGCGCGGAGGGTAGGCGTTGCTGTCTCAACTGACGGGTATGGTGGTCGCGGGCGCCCTCGCGGCCGGCGTGCAGGGGGCGCAGCAGAGCCCACCGGGGGGCGGGGCGGCAGATTCCGTGCTGGTGCGGGCCGTCCGGTTCTTCCGGGGCGACCGCACGCTGGTGAACGGATTCGTGCGCGTGCCGCACGCGATGCTCGACGGCATTCGGCTCGGGCCCGGCGGGTTCGCCGTGTTCAGCGTCGACATCAGTATCGTGGATACGGCTGGCACCGTGCTCACGCAGGATCGCTGGACCCGGCAGGTCCCTTGGGCGTCGGCGCAGGTTGCGGGCGCCGCCACGGTGGACCCGCTGACGTTCTCGGTGGCACCAGGGTCGTACCACATCCGGGTCGCCGTGCGGGACTCGGCGTCGGGTCGCCGCAAGACGGCCGACCTGGCGGTCGGGGCGTACGCGGCTCGGCCGGCCGCGTCGGACGTGTTGCTAGCGTATCGCGTCCGGCGCGGGTCCGATACGACGGCGGCGCCGGGCGAGGTTCGTAAGGGGGACCTGTTCATCACGGCTGCGCCGGATCCGATGCTCACGCCTTCGCAGGCGGCGCTGTCATTCTACTGCGAGGTGTATCGGGACAGCAGCGGCACCGTCGCATGGCTGGTGCGGGTGCTCGACCAGCAGGGCCGGTCGATCGTGGCGACGCAGCCGGCGCAGGCGGCGCTCGGCCCGGGGGGAGGGCCGCTCACGGGGGCGCTCGATTTGGGTGGGCTGCCGCCGGGTGCGTACCGGCTGGCGCTGGTGATCGGTTCGGGCGCCGACACGGTCTCGCGCACCGCGCCGTTCCGCATGGGCGGGTTCGAGGCGGAGCAGCGAGTCGAGGCTGTGGCACGGGCGGCCGAGGAGCCGAACGATCTATTCGCCCGGTTGAGCGAGGCACAGCTCGACACGCTGTACGAGCCGTTGATCTATCTGTCCAACCGGGGCGAGCTCGGGGTCTACCGCGGGCTTACGCTGGACGGGAAGCGCCGGTTCCTGCGCGATTTCTGGCGCAAGCGGGATACGACACCCGCTACGTCCGAGAACGAGGAGATGGCCGCGTTCTACAAGCGGATCAACGAGGCGAACGTGCGGTTTCGGGAGGGCGGGGCGGCGCAGGTGCCCGGGTGGCGAACGGATCGGGGCCGGATCTTCATCAAGTACGGCGAGCCGGACCAGGTGACGAAGCGTCCGCAGAGCGGACCCGACCTCCCCTGGGAAGCGTGGAAGTTCAGCCGGACACGTGGGCTCAAGTTCGTGTTCATGGACATGACGCGGCTGGGGAACTACAGCTTGCTATACACCAACGATCGCACGGAAACCAGCGTGCCCAACTGGGCGACGAAGCTGAGCAACGACGCGATTCAAGAAATCACCGCCTTCTAGGTCGTTCATCAACACGTCGGGGGAGAGGAACATGAAGCTACGTCTCATCGGTGCCATTCTCGTGGGAGCAGCGGTTGCGGCCTGGGCGTGCAAGGGCGACCCGACGGCGGATTTGCGGAATGGCGCGGCGGCGCTCAGCGTCACGCCGAGCATCGTCGTCGTCGATCCCGGCACGGTCGTGGCGGTAACCATCGAGGTGCAGGATGCGCAGCTGAATCCGCTGGTGGGAGACGTCACCGCCAGCACCAGCGATGCGACCCTCGCCACCGTGGAGGTCGATGCGAGCCGGCACTTCCCGGACGCTTCGACTCACGCGTTCAACGTGACGGCGGTCGGCGAGGACGGCGGGCAGCCGCGAATCACCTTTTCGACGGGTTCCGTGGACACCGCGCTCGTGGTGAATCTCAACCCCGTCGAGTTCAATGGGACGATCTCGAGCGCGACGCCCAAGGGGGGGTCGATCATCACGATCTCCTCCACGTCGGTCCTGAAGCTGGACGAGGTCACCGGCGTGACGTTCGGTGGGACCGCCGGGACCATCGCCTCCCAGTCCAAGAACGCGCTGGCGGTCGTGGTGCCGTTCTCGAGCGCGGGTAAGCCGAAACTCGCGAGTGTCTATACGACGTACATGGGCAGCGATTTCACGTTCACCCTGCCGAGCGCGTCCTCAGTTACGCAGACCGGCGACTTCTGGGACGGCGACAGCACCGCCGCGACCGCGCCGGCACTCGTGATGCCGGACGTCGCGACGAAGGGTTCGGTCCAACCGATGATCACGAATCTGTATGCCGGCGACAACCACACGGCTTGTCCCGAGCCAACGGCGCAGGGGCCGTGCATGTATTACGGATTCGCGCTTACCGACACGGCGACCCTTACCTTCGCAACGAATTGGGATGGGAGCCCGGCCGATTCAACCAGAATCGTCACGTTTGCCTGCGTGAGTCCGTTCAGCGCGGTGACGTGCAGCGCAGCCGCGTTCGAGGCTGCGGACACGGTAACGAAGAAGCGCCCCAAGTCGGTGAAGTTCAAGTTCCCGGCGGGGAACCATCTCTTTATCATCGAGCGTCGCAACACCGCCGCCACAACGCCTGGGCCGACGACCCCGCCGAAAAACATCCGGGTGACCATCACGCGCAACTGAGCTGCGATCCATCCCGGCAGAGCACGACGCCCCGGGGGAACCACCCCCGGGGCTCGGTGTTTGTAGACGGGCCATGGTGCGGCGTGCGACGTGTGGCGTGTTGGTGCTGCTCGGTGCTGGTCCGGCGGCGTGGGCCCAGGTGCCGGCGGACTCGGGTGCGCTCCCTGACCGCTTCGCTGTCGCGACCACCGCCCAGCTCGACAGCCTGTACGGACCGCTGCTCTACCTCATGCAGCCGGACGAGCGCGGCATTTACCCGACGCTCACTCCCTCGGGCAAACGCGACTATCTGCGCCGCTTCTGGAGCCGGCGCGACCCGACCCCGGGGACGGCCGAGAACGAGCTCGAGGACGGTTTCTACGCGCGTATTGCGGAGGCGAACCGCCGGTTCCGCGAGGGGGGCGCGGCGCAGATCCCCGGGTGGCGCACCGACCGTGGCCGCATCTTCATCCGGCTCGGGCCCCCCGACGAAGTGCTCAGCCGACCGCAGCCGCCGGGATCGCTACCCTATGAGGTGTGGAAGTACACCCGTCAGCGGCAGCTCAAGTACTGCTTCGTCGACCTCACCCGCTTCGGCAACTACGTCCTCCTCTGGACCAACGACCGGCAGGAGCCGAGCGAGCCTAACTGGCGACAACTCCTTGGATACGAGGCATACGAGGAGGTGGTGAGGTTTTAAAGCCGGTCAAATGCCGGGGAAAGGAGAAGGGGGAAGGGGCCCTTCCCCCTTCCCCGGCCCCTTACCGGCCTCTTCCCCTGCCGTTATGACGATCCCCGCCCACACGCCCGCGCCTACGGCGACGTGAACGGCTTGGAGCGACCGCGGCAGACCGAGCAATACCATCGCGGCGGCGACCGCCACCTGCAGTGTGACGAGAGCCACCACCCCCCACGCCGCGCGCGCCCGCGTGCGCCAGGCCCACCACACCGAATAGCCGAACAGCGTGTACGCGAGCAGCCGGTGGGTCCACTGGATGTACTGCAGGTAATTCCCATCGGGCACGATCTGCCCGTTGCACAGCGGGAAGCCGAGGCACGCCGACGCCGCGCCCAGGTTGGCGGTGAGCGCGCCGAGTAGCACGGTGACGAAGCTCAGGACCAGGGCGATCACCCCGACTGACCCCGGGCGCAAGCCCGGGGTCCCGGGAAGTGCCCCCGGGGTCAGTCTCTTCCCCTGCGCCGCCACGATCAGCGTCGCAAGCAACAGCATCGCCGTGCCGAGGTGCAGGATCACGGTCCAGGGCGGCAGCTCGAGCTTGACCGTCACGGCGCCGAGCAGGACCTGAACGATGAGCAGGCCGAGCGCGACGTAGGCCGTCCTGCTCGGAACGTACCGCTCCCCGCTCCCCGCTCCCCGTCGGAGCCACCA
>WNGI01005616.1_pt1 | contig 14542 bp, 16 predicted proteins | sample 5400621 | NCBI WGS metagenome assembly WNGI01 (sample SAMN13153374, study PRJNA577476) | soil metagenome | isolation source: 20 cm soil or saprolite under Garry oak tree replicate 1 | place: USA:California | collected 2016-06-15 | reverse complement strand
GTGAACGCGGTCGCGATCGGCTACCTCGTCTTCTCGGGCGAGGTCGCGGAGCGGAGCGCGCGCCTCCTCGACCGGCTGCGCGACGCGCCCGCAAACGTGACCCTGATCGCCCTCGTCCTCACGATTCTGGTCGTGATCGCGACGAAGGCCTACACCGGCCGGGGGACGCCCCTTCGGGGCGGTCTCCCATCCGGGCACGCCGCGCTCGCCTTCGCGGGCTGGATGGCCGCGACCTACGTCGTCGGCGCCGAGCACCGCTTTTTGATCTCGTCGATCGCTCTGCTGATGGCGTTTCTCGTCGCGCAGACGCGGATTGAGGCAGGCGTTCACTCCACGGTCGAGGTCGCCTACGGCGGCCTCCTCGGCGCGCTCGTTACCCTCGCCGTCTTCCAGCTCTTCTCGTGAGCGACGACCTGCTTGCGCGGGCGCAGGCGGCCGCGGGCCGCGCCTATGCGCCCTACTCGAACTACCTCGTCGGCGCTGCGGTGCGGGCCCGCAGCGGGCGGATCTACGAGGGCGTCAACGTCGAGAACGCCGCGTACCCGCTCGGAATCTGCGCCGAGCGGACCGCGATCGCCTGCGCGGTCGTCGACGGCTGCGGGCCGGGCGACCTGGTCGAGATCGCGATCACGGCCTCCCCGTGCGGCGGTTGCCGACAGTGGTTGCACGAGTTTCGCCTCGAGCGGGTGACGTTTCCGAGAGCGGGCGGCGAGGTCGTCTCGTTCGCTCCCGGCGACCTGCTCCCGGAAGCGTGGGACCTGCCGGCGTGACGAATCGGCACGGTCGCGTCACATTCCGGCACGGTCAGGGCGCAGATCCGCGCGCCCTCGACCTCTATCGTTGTCGCTGGGACCGTCGTTTTGACCCCACCCCCGGGGGTGGGCGCACGCAGCGTTTCGCCCCGAGCCGCCGATGAAGAGCGGGTTCGTCGCCGTCGCGGGGCGGCCGAACGTCGGCAAGTCCACGCTCGTGAACGCGCTCTGCGGAGGAAAGGTCGCGATCGTCTCCGACAAGCCGCAGACGACCCGGCAGCGGATTTTCGGGATCGCGAACGGCGATGACTACCAGCTGGTGCTCGCCGACCTGCCCGGCTTCCAGCGGCCCCGGGACGCCCTGACGGAACGCATGCAGCGGACGGTCGACCAGTCCTTCGAGGAGGTCGATACGGTCCTCTTCGTCCTCTCGGCACGCGAGCGGATCGGCGCCGGCGACCGCTTCATCGCCGACCGTGTCTTCTCGCTCGGGACGCCGGTCGTGATCGCGCTCAACAAGGTCGACCGGCTGAAGCCGGGTCACATCGCTTCGCAGATGCAGACCGCCTCGCAGCTCGGCGCGTTCCACGCGCTGCATCCGGTCAGCGCCGTCACCGGCGATGGCATCGTCGAGCTCCGCGAGGAGCTCGTCGGCTTGCTTCCAGAAGGCCCTCTCTACTACCCGGCCGACCAGCGGACCGACCTGATCGTCGAGCTGCAAATCGCAGAGCTGATCCGCGAGAAGGCCCTCCAGCTCACCCGTGACGAGGTTCCGCACGCGATCTCGGTCGAGGTCGACGAGCTGACCGAGAAGGTTGTCCACGCGACCGTTTTCGTCGAGACGGCGTCGCAGAAGCAGATCGTGGTCGGTCGGGGCGGCTCGGTGATCAAGCAGATCGGCACGCGCGCCCGTCCGGAGATCGAGGCGCTGCTCGATCGGCAGATCTTCCTCGAGCTCCAGGTCAAGACACGGCCGAAATGGCGACGCGACGCGGCGATGCTCGAGCGGCTCGGGATCTGATGCGGGCCGAAGCCGCGACCTATGCCGCGCGACCGGATCTCGCAGCGCGGGTCGACGAGATCGCTGATCCATGGCCGGAGTTCATCCACCACGCGAACTGCAACCGGCTCTGGCATGTGATGCGAGAACGCTTTCCGCAGTTCCAACTCGTCCTCTTCGACGCCGACAGCGACCGGATGCTCGGCCGGGGCCAGACGATGCCCGTCCGGTGGGACGGAACCGCGGCCGGACTGCCCGGCGGCGTTTGACGACGCGGTCGAGCAAGGAGCGGCACTCGCGGACGACGAGGCCGACACGCGCTGCGCCATCGTCGCGGTTCTGGATCCGGCCGCCCGGGGCCGGCGGCTGAGCTCGCTCGTGATCGACGCCATGCGCTCAGCTGCCGCAGCAGCCGGCCTGCAGGCGCTGATCGCCCCCGTCCGTCCGACACTGAAGGAGAACTATCCGCTGACCGCGATCGAGAGGTATGCGACGTGGCGCCGGGGCGACGGCCGGCTGTTCGACCCCTGGCTCCGCGTCCACGAGCGGCTGGGCGGCGAAGTGCTCGGGATCGCCGAGCGGTCGATGACGGTGGAGGGCACGGCCGGCGAGGGGGAGAGCTGGACCGAGATGCCATTCCCGGAGACCGGGTCGTACGTCCTGCCCGGCGCGCTCGTGCCGATCGAGATCGACCGAGAAGCCGATCTCGGCCGCTATGTCGAGCCGAACGTCTGGATGCGTCACTCACCGCGCGGGGCGTAGTAACGCGCCAGCCAGCGCGAGAGGCTGTCCCGTCCCGGGAAGAACACCCGCTGCGTGAGGTCCGCCTGGTCGAGCTTGTCGCGCACCTCCCATTTCAGCTCGCCTCCGGCGTCGTTTCGGCTCCAAGAGGCGAAGTTCGAGCGGAATCGCCGCAACTCCGGCTGCCAGGAATCGGCGAAGAACTGCTCCTGCAGCTCGGCCCAGCTCGAGACGCGAATCTCCTCCACGGCGCTGCGTTTGTCCGCCCTACGAGGGCTACACTCACCACATGGCGCAGGCGCCGGCCCTCCCCACGGGCTTCGAGCTTCCGCTCGAGCCCAGATTGCCCCGCATCGGCTCCGTCGACCAGGTCGCGGTCGAGGCGCGCGCGACAGACCTCTCCCGCCGCTCGATCAAGCGCGAGGCGAAGCGATTCGCCCTCGATCTTGCCGTTCGGATGATGGACCTGACCACGCTTGAGGGGGCCGACACGCCCGGCAAGGTCGCCGCGCTGGCCTCGAAGGCAGTGCGCCCCGACCCGTCGGACGCGAGCGTTCCCTCCGTCGCGGCCGTCTGCGTCTACCCCAACCTCGTCCAGACGGCGCGGGAACGGGTCGCCGGCAGCGGCGTCAAGGTCGCCTCCGTCGCCACCGCCTTCCCATCGGGCCAGAGCCCTACCGATCTCAAGGTCGCCGAGGCCAGGCGGGTGGTCGAGCTTGGCGCCGACGAGGTCGACATGGTGATCGACCGCGGCGCCTTCCTCGCCGGTCGCTACGCGAAGGTCTACGACGAGATCGTCCAGGTGAAGGAGGCGGTCGGTGAAACGCACCTGAAGGTGATCCTCGAGGTTGGCGAGCTCGGCACGTATGACAACGTCCGCCGCGCCTCATTGCTCGCGATCGCCGCGGGTGCGGACTTCATCAAGACTTCGACCGGGAAGCTGTCGTCCTCGGCGACGCTCCCGGTGACGCTGGTGATGCTCGAGGCGATCCGGGACGTCTTCGAGGAGACCGGCCGCCGGGTCGGCATGAAGCCCGCCGGCGGGATCCGCAACGCGAAGCAGGCGGTGCAGACGCTCGTGCTCCTCCACGAGACCCTCGGTCTCGACTGGCTGACGCCGGACCTCTTCCGCTTTGGCGCCTCCTCGCTCCTGAACGACGTCCTGATGCAGATTCGCAAGGAGAAGACCGGGCGCTACCAGTCTCCCGAGTACTTCACGATCGACTGATGGCAGAGCTCGAACAGCGCGGCGACCGGACGCCGATCCCTGCCGCCTGGGAGTACGCGAGCGCGCCCGAGTCCCGCGAGATCGTCAAGCTCGAGGAGCGCTACGGCCTCTTCATCGGCGGCGAGTTCGTGGAGCCGCGGTCGGGCGAGCACTACAAGACGCTCGACCCCTCAAGCGAAGGGCCGCTCGCGGAGATCCCGCAGGCGGGGCCCGATGACGTGGCGCTGGCGGTCAGGGCGGCGCGCGGGGCCTTCTCCGACGGCTGGTCGGCGGCGAGCCCGGCGGAGCGCGCCAAGTACCTCTTCCGGATCGCCCGAATCCTGCAGGAGCGCTCGCGCGAGTTCGCCGTGCTCGAGTCCCTGAACGGCGGCAAGCCGATCCGCGAGTCGCGCGACGTCGACCTGCCGCTCGCCGCTGCGCACTTCTTTTACTACGCCGGCTGGGCCGACAAGCTCGAGTACGCGTTCCCGCACCGGCGGCCGCAGCCGCTCGGCGTCGCCGGGCAGATCATCCCCTGGAACTTCCCGCTGCTGATGCTGGCCTGGAAGATTGCGCCGGCGCTCGCGGCCGGGAACACGGTCGTGCTGAAGCCCGCCGAGACGACGCCGCTCTCGGCGCTGCTCTTCTGCGACGTGCTGCGCCAGGCAGAGCTGCCGCCCGGGGTGGTCAACATCGTCACCGGCGACGGCGCCACCGGGGCCGCGCTCGTCAAGTCGGAAGTCGACAAGATCGCCTTCACGGGCTCGACCGAGGTCGGCAAGGCGATCCAGCGCGAGCTCGCCGGCACGGGCAAGAAGCTGACGCTCGAGCTGGGCGGCAAGGCCGCGAACATCATCTTCGACGACTGCGCGCTCGATCAGGCGGTCGAGGGCATCGTCAACGGGATCTACTTCAACCAGGGCCACGTCTGCTGCGCGGGCTCGCGGCTGCTCGTCCAGGAGTCGATCTACGAGCCGCTGCTCGAGAAGCTGAAGCGGCGACTGACCACGCTGCGCGTCGGCGACCCGCTCGACAAGAACACCGACGTCGGCGCGATCAACTCACGCCAGCAGCTCGACAAGATCGAGGAGCTGGTCGCGGCCGGCGAGGAGGAGGGCGCGGAGATCTACCAGCCGCCCTGCCGCCTGCCGGAGAAGGGCTACTGGTTTGCGCCGACCGTCTTCACCAACGTCGCGCAGAGCTATCGGATCGCCCAGGAGGAGATCTTCGGGCCGGTGCTCTCGGTCTTGACGTTCAGGACGCCCGACGAGGCGGTCGAGAAGGCGAACAACACGCCGTACGGGTTGTCGGCAGGCGTCTGGACGGAGAAGGGCTCGCGAATCCTCTGGATGGCGCAGCGGCTCCAGGCCGGCGTGATCTGGGCGAACACCTACAACCGCTTCGATCCCGCGTCGCCGTTCGGCGGCTACAAGGAGTCTGGCTTCGGCCGCGAAGGCGGGCTGCACGGCCTTGAGCCGTACCTCGACTTTCGTGAAGACAGCACGGACGTGATCGGTGGCTGAGGGTTCCGGCCGGCTGCCGGTCAAGAAGACCTACAAGCTCTACATCGGCGGCGCCTTCCCCCGCTCCGAGTCCGGCCGCACCTACGAGGCGGAGGGTCAGAACGTCGCCCGCGCGTCGCGGAAGGACGTGCGGGACGCCGTTCGCGCGGCGCGTGTCGCGCAACCGAAGTGGGCGGGCATGACCGCCTACAACCGCGGCCAGGTGCTCTACCGCGTCGCCGAGATGCTGGAGGCGCGCACGGGCGAGTTCGCCGAGCTGATTGGGGACGAGGCCGAGGTGCACGCGGCCGTCGATCGCTTCGTCTGGTACGCGGGCTGGGCCGACAAGCTGGCGCAGGTACTCGGCTCGGCGAACCCGGTTGCGGGCCCGTACTTCAACTTCACCGTGCCAGAGCCGACCGGCGTCGTCGGCGTCCTGGTCCCGGATGAGCCGCCGCTGCTCGGGCTCGTCTCACGGCTGGCGCCGGTCTTGGTGGGCGGAAACGCCGCGGTCGTCGTCGCGTCCGAGTCGCGACCGCTCGCGGCGATCGAGCTGGCCGAGGTGCTGGCGACCTCCGACGTTCCCGGGGGCGTCGCGAACTTGCTGACCGGTTTTCGGAGCGAGCTCGCGCCCGTACTGGCGGCTCACATGGACGTGAACGCGCTCGACGTCACCGGAGCGAACGGCGACGTGCCCGAGCTTGAGCGGCTGGCCGCGGACAATGTGAAGCGGATCGTCCGGGGCTCCGCCGACGCGCAGAGCCCGTGGGAGATCGCGGGGTTCCTGGAGCTGAAGACGGTTTGGCATCCGATGGGTGTGTAGGTCTGCTGACGCGGCGGATCTCAGACGGGTGTAGTGCGGCCGCTGCGGCAAGCCGCGGCGGCCCTCCAGACCGGCGTCGCAAGCGACGCCTCAGGGCACCCCATGGGTATCTGAACCGGCCGTGTACCTTGGCGCCGCCACAAGGCGTACCCAGCCTCCTCCCCGCTGCGAGCCTACATCCGAGTTTCGCGCGGGTGGGTGACGGAATCGTGAAGAATCTGCGCCGGTGAATGCCGGTCGGCGCTTCAGCCAGGCGATCTCCGAAGGCGACGGGATCTCGCTGATCGCTCGCGTCTCGGCTGCCGACGACGCTGCTCGGGTCGAGGAGCAGGGCGCGGAGGGCGTCCTCGTCGCGGCAGGCGATGGCGGCGTGCTCGCGCAGATTCGCGGGGCCACGAACCTGCCGGTCCTCGTGACGTGGCCTTCTCAGCTCGGCGAACCGCCGCCGGAGGCGGATGCGTGCCTTGTCGACGTCGGCGAGGATGTCGACTCGCTCGTCCGGCTCTCCAGCCACCTCTCAGAGGCGTGTGAGGTCGCCTACCGGATCGACGACGAGGAGCAGCTCGAATTGGCACTCGAGGAGCTCGACCCCGAGATCTTCGTACTGGCCGCGCCCGACGCGGATGGCGAGGAAGCGCTCGAGCGTGTGCTCGACCTGCTGCCCGACGTGCCGGCCGGGAAGCTCGCGATCGCCGAGCTACGAGGCTCGAGCCGCGACGACGTCGGCGCGCTCGAGCGCGCGGGCTTCGACGGCGTCATCGTCGAGCCGCGTAGCGTGGCCGACCTCGTCGGCGACGCGCCGCCGGAAGTCTAGGAAGCAGCCCGCAGCAGCGGGCAGGTGAGGCAGGTCGGGCCGCCGTCGCCCTTCGACAGTTCCCTGCCCTCGTAGGCGACCACCTCGACCCCCGCCTGCTCGAGTCGGCGACGCGTCCTCGGGTTACCTTCGACGACGAGCGCAACCCGCGGCGCCAGGGCGAGCACGTTGGCGCCCATCGACTCGAACTCCTCCTCCGGCACCACGACGATCTCGATCCCGCGCCGGGCGAGCAGTTGAGCTAGCCGCGCCGGCAGCAACGGCGGATAGGCGGCGACGAGGTCGTCCGCGAGCGGACTCAGCAGCGAGAGCAGATGCATGACCTCGCTCTCGCCGCGCCAGTGCGGCAGATCGAAGGTGACAACGTCGAGACCGGTCAGCTCCGCGAGCGCGTCGGCACCAGCCCGGTTCGTCCGGTAGCCGAGTCCGACGAGCAGCGTTCGTTCGTCGAGCCGGATCAGGTCGCCTCCCTCGGCGAGGGCGGGCTCGTCGAGGCTTCCGGCGACCGGGAGACCAACGCGCGCCAGATCGATTCCAAGCGCCTCCGGCTCGGCGCGTCGGCCGTCTTTCCCGGGCCGAAGGAGCACGGCGCCCTCGTCCGCGATCAGCACGGGGTCGTAGACGTAGACGGCGTCGGGGTCGCCCTCGACAGGCGCCTTGCCGAGCACGACCTCGGCGCCGGCGCCGGCCAGCAGCTCGCAGAGCGCCTCGTGCTCGCGCGCGATCCCTGCCGCGTCGGGCTCGGCCCGCCAGCCGTAGTCGCGCCACAACCGCAAGTCGTCCTCGCTCGGCGCGCGCAGCAGGACGCGCCGCAAAGGCGCAGTCATCGAGGGACAGCCGTGGAGCTTCGGTTCGGCGATGCTCATCAACCGAAGAAGGCCTTCGCGACGTCGTACCACTCCGGCGGCACCGTCTTCAGCTCCGCGGTCGCGTCCTTGAGGGGCACGTCGACGATCCGGTCCCCCTGGAGCGACGCCATCTGCCCGAACTTTCCCTCGTGCGCGAGGTCGGCCGCCTTCAGTCCGAAGCGCGTGGCAAGTACGCGGTCGCGGGGAGTCGGGGAGCCGCCGCGCTGAACGTGCCCCAGCACGGTCACCCGCGTCTCGAAGCCGGTGCGCTGCTCGATCTCGCGTGCCAGAGCGTCGCCGACGCCGCGCTGGGACAGCCGGACGTGGCCGAACTCGTCCTGTTCGCCCGCGTCGGCGAGCCCCTCGAGCTCGTAGCCCTCGGAGACGACCACGATCGAGAAGTCCTTGCCGCGTTCGTGCCGGCGGCGGATGTCGTCGCACGCCTCGTCGATCGAGATCGGCTGCTCGGGAATCAGGATCACATCGGCGCCGCCGGCGATCCCGCTCACGACCGCGATCCAGCCGGTATGCCGGCCCATCACCTCCACGACCATGACGCGGTTGTGCGACTCGGCGGTCGTGTGCAGGCGGTCGATCGCCTCGGTCGCGATGAAAACCGCCGTGTCGAACCCGAAGGTGTAGTCGGTCCCGTTCAGATCGTTGTCGATCGTCTTTGGGACGCCGACGACGGGAAAATCGTGCTCCTCGTACAGGCGCGTCGCGACTCCGAGCGTGTCCTCGCCGCCGATCGCCACGAGCGCGTCGAGGCCTGCGCTTTCGAACGTCTCGCGCACTCGCTCGACGCCGCCCTCGAGCTTGTACGGATTCGTCCGCGTCGTCCCGAGGATCGTCCCGCCGCGCGGCAGGATCCCCGAGATCTCCCGCGGCCCCAGCGGCTCCAGCTCGTTCTCGACGAGCCCGCGCCACCCGTCGCGCACGCCCACCACCTCGTATCCGCGCTGGAACGACCGCCGGCCCGCCGCGCGGATGACCGCGTTGAGGCCCGGACAATCGCCGCCGCCGGTGAGAATCCCGATCCGCTTCGCCACCGGCGAGATCATGCCGAAGGAGGGAGTCGAACCCTCACGGGACTTTCGTCCCACCGGATTTTGAGTCCGGCGCGTCTGCCAGTTCCGCCACTTCGGCGCGGGAAGAAGATTAGCCCCGCTCAGTCGCCCGCACGATTTGCGGGCTCGGCAAGACCGCGCTCTTGCCGAGCCGCACCATGCTTGTTGGGCGAGAAGGAGGGGGCTCACGGGGGAACCATGGGTTCACCCGTGTCCTCCGGCGCGTCTGCCAGTTCCGCCACTTCGGCGCGGAGAGAAGAGTAGCCCTGTTCGCTCGCCGACAAGCTCTGTGCGGGTGACGCACCTCGGCGAACGCTCCGAGGCGAGCCATTACCATGCCATCGGCCACTCCTTGTGACGTGGCGCCCAGCTTCTGCGGAGGAAAGGACCCACCATGCATCGCCAGAAGATCTCGACTGTGTCCGGCCTCGCCTTGCTCGCACTCGTCGTCGCCGTCGCGGCCGGCTGCGGAGGCGGCAAGAAGGCCTCGAACACGACGACCGCGTCCACCGGTACGACCGCGAACATCCAGGCCCCGGCGAACATCAAGAGCGCGGGCAAGCTCGTGTTCTGCAGCGACATCACCTACCCGCCGGAGGAGTTCTACAAGGCCGGTTCCACGACGCCGCAGGGTTCGGACATCGACATCGGTAACGGAGTCGCGAAGCGGATGGGCGTCACGGCCCGCTTCGACAACACCGGCTTCGAGGGGATCATCGCGGCGCTGCTCTCGAAGAAGTGCGACGCGATCATCAGCGGGATGAACGACACGCCGGAGCGGCGCAAGCAGGTGGCGTTCATCGATTACCTCAAGGTCGGCCAGTCGTTTCTGATCGCGAAGAGCAATCCGAAGCACATCACCGACATCAAAAGTCTCTCCGGGAAGGTCGCCTCGGTCGAGGTGGGGACGACGAACAAGGACTACCTCGACGCCCAGAACAAGAAGCTCACGGCGCAGGGCGTGAAACCGTTCAAGATCATCACGTTCCCAAAGGACACCGATGCGGCCAACGCGCTAAAGACGGGCAAGGTCGACGCCTACTTCGCCGACTCCCCCGTTGTCGCCTACTACGTGGGCAAGGATCCTTCGTCCTTCTCGTTCGCAAAGAACCCCGAAGTGGTCAACCCGATCCCGATCGGGATCGCGGTCCGGAAGGGTGATACCGAGCTGCAGAACGCCGTTACCCAGGCGATCAAGGCCATCTACGCCGACGAAACGATGAAGCAGATCATCGCGAAGTGGAAGCTGCCTGCCTTCCCCATCAAGACGTAGTGAAGTCGCATGCTCGCGGCGTTCGAGTGGCACATCCTGTGGCAGCGGATCTTCCACCCTGACCACGTCTTCGTCCTCGCTCTCTGGCGAACGATCTACATCTCCGTAGCGGCGCAGGTCTTCGGCGTCCTGCTGGGCCTGATCGCGGCCCTGATGCGGATGTCGAAGATCTGGCCGCTGCGCGTGCTGTCAGGCCTCTACGTGCTCGTTTTTCGCGGCACGCCGGTGATCGTGCAGATCTTCTTCGTCTACTTCGGCGCCAATCTCCTCTTCGGCTTCAACCTGATCCCGCGCACGGCGAACTTCGGCCTCTTCCAGCTCGACGGTGCGGCGTTCGCGGGCATCGTCGCGCTGTCGATCAACGAGGGCGCGTACATGCGGGAGATCATCCGCGCGGGGATCGACGCGATCGACAGGGGGCAGATGGAGGCGGCGCGCTCGCTCGGCATGCACTACCGCCTGGCGATGCGCCGGATCGTCCTGCCGCAGGCCGCTCGGGTGATCGTGCCGCCGCTGGGGAACGAGTTCAACAACATGCTGAAGACGTCCTCACTGATCTTCTTCATCGGCGTGACGGAGCTCTTCGGTGACGCGGAGATCCGCTACTCCACCACCTTCAAGCCCGTCGAGTACTTCACCGCCGTTGCCTTCTGGTACCTGGTGCTGACGACGATCTGGAGCGTGATCCAGGCGCAGATCGAGCGGAAGCTGAGCGTCAGCGAGCGCGGTGAGGAGCCGAGCTTCCGTGAGCGCGTCTTCCAGGCCTGGGCTCCGGTCGCAGCGTGGGGGAGGGGCGCGCGGTGAGCTCGAACGGCTTCGTCATGAGCGCTCACGAGGTGCGGAAGCGCTTCGGCCGCCTCGAGGTGCTGAAGGGAGTCTCGCTCGACGTCAAGCGGGCCGAAGTGGTCTGCATCATCGGCCCATCCGGCTCCGGCAAGACGACGTTCATACGCTGCATCCACCACCTCGAGAAGATCGACGGCGGCCGGATCGAGGTGAACGGCCACCTGATCGGCTACAGGGAGCAGAACGGAAAGCTGATCGAGGATTCGGAGCGGAGCATCGCCAGACAGCGGGCGGAAATCGGCATGGTCTTCCAGCGCTTCAATCTCTTCCCTCACAAGACGGCGCTCGAGAACGTGATCGAGGCGCCGGTGCAGGTTCGCGGCGTCCCGAAAAGGCAGGCGATCCAAGAGGCCGAGGAGCTGTTGCGGCGGGTCGGCCTCGCGGACGCTCGCGCGCGCGCTCGCGATGAAGCCGGCCCTGATTCTCTTCGACGAGCCGACGAGCGCGCTCGACCCCGAGGTGATCGGCGAGGTCTTGGACGTGATGAAGGAGCTTGCGCTCGAAGGAATGACCATGATCGTCGTCACCCACGAGATGGGCTTTGCCCGCGAGGCCGCCGACCGCGTCGTGATGATGGACGACGGGCGGATCATCGAGGAGGGCACGCCCGAACACTTCTTCCGCGAACCGCGCGAGGAGCGGACGAAGCAGTTCCTCTCGAAGATCCTGGTCTAGCGCTCTGTCGAGACGCGAAGTGGAAAGTAGGGAGGCGATAGGAGGAAGCCGACGCGGGGCGGCCCCCCGGCGCGGCCGTGCGCCATCTCCAGCGCCGTGCCGATCCCCTGTGTGGGAACGAAGCCGAGCTGCCGCGCGGCGACGGCGTCCCGGCAGCCCGCGACGATGACGGCGCCGAGGCGGCCGAGGGCGGGCGCGCAGGCGGCCCAGTCGGCGAAGGGGAGCAGCGGGTGGCACGAGCGCCGGCCGCGGTAGGCATCGATCGCGCGCGGGTCGTCGGCGGCCTCTCGCTCGGCGTCCATCAGCTCGACTGGCTCGCGCCCGAAGCGGGTCGTCGCCTGGAAGAAGGCGCGGTAGGGCTGCTGCGTCGGGTGGGAGAAGCGCCGGTGGAAGCGGTGGAGCACGATCGCGGTCCCCCCGTCGGCGAGCGGAAAGCCGTCGCGCCACATCCTCAGCGCGAGCCCGAGCGCGAGGTATGCGGCGAGGAGCGGATTCGGTCGCTCGCGCGGCAGGAAGGGCGTCGTCCGCGGAATCCCGATCACGATCGCGTCAAGCTGGCCTTCGAGAGGCGCCGAGCGCGCCTCGACGCCTCGGAGCAGCGCCTCGGCGTGCGCGACCGAGGGCGGCCCGCCGTAGGCCGCCGCGAGCGAGAGGTCGCGCCGGACCGAGCGGATGATCCGATCGCGCGCCCAGGCGGGCAGCAGCGCGAAGGGTCGGCGCAGGGGCGAGCCCGCGATTCGCTCGAGCGCTTCATGCTCGTAGGGATAGCCGCGGGCAGCGCCGGCGAGCCGCGGGTGGTTGAAGGTCAACGACGCGCCGATCAGCGGGACGCGCCGCGACAGCTCCCGCTCGATCGCGACGCCGAGCTGCCAGCCCTGGGAGGCGCTGGTCTCCAGCAGCGAATAGGCCCCCGCGGCACGCAGCGCTCCCCGGCCTGAGGCGGCGAGCAGCGCCGCCGGGCCGCCGTGGAGGACGGTCTCGGCGGCGGTTACGACGACGATGACGTCGGTGTCGAGCAGAGCGCGATGAACGCGCAGCGGAATCCGCCCTAAGTGTCCGATCTCGACCAGGCCCGGGTCCTCCGCGTCGTGGATGGCGACCCGGCCGCGGAAGTGCCGGGCGAACTCGGGCGAGACGATCCCGAGCTGCTCGAGGTCGCGGTCGGCGAGCCGGCGCGCGAGCCCTCCCGCAACGAGAAGTGTCTGGTTCTGAACCGGAATGCCCGCGCGTTCGAGCTCGTCGACCACGGCGCGGATCGCCGCCCGCCGCGGGTCGTTCTGGGCGGTCGGGATCGGCAGCGACGGTGGCTCGATCACGACGGTCGCCCGGCCGCTGCGGCGGACGAGCGCCTCGAGGGGTTCGCCGACGAGGGGGAACCGAAGCGCGTCCCGGACGGCCGCACCGACGTCGGCGATCGCCTCGCCCGGCGCGAGCGGCCGCAGGATGACGGCGTCGTCGGGCGCGTTCACGACCATCAGCCGCGAGCCCGCGAGCATCGGTACGCGGTTCACGGCAGTGCGCGGTAGAGCCTGTAATAGGTGGGGCGGAAGCCGAGCCGCGGCCAGTGGCGCGACGAGATCAGGTTGACGGAGCGCCAGTCGGTCGTCATCGACCGGAAGCCGTGCTCGTGCGCCCAGGTCAACGCATGTCCCGTCAGGGCGAGGCTGACGCCCGTCCGGCGCGCCGCCGGCAGCGTCGCCGCGTGCGAGAGGTCGATGTTGTGCTCGGGAACGCGCAGATCGCCCGTCGGCCGCCGGTAGAGAACGACGTGCCCGAGCGGCCGCCCGGAGCGTTCGGCGACGAAGTGGGTGTGCAGGTCCGGGTCGTCCCAGAGATCCCTCCAGTCCGCCCGGAATTCCTCGTCGCTTGGGATCGGCAGACCCGAGAAGCTCGGCGGCCCGGCTTGGTGCTCCCAGAGGCTGCGGTCGAGCCGTGCGACCAGCTCGAGATCGCCGGGCGTGCCCGGGCGAATCCGGACGTCGGCCTCGACCGGCTTCATCGCCGCGGTCTCCCGCACGGCCCAGACGTACTGCACGCCAAAGGCCAGGCGCAGCCAAGGATCGGCGAGCGCCTCGTCGCTGGCCGGGATCAAGGCGAGGTGGCGCGTCGCCCCGGCCGCGACCCAGCGCGCTGCGAGTGCGGAGTACAGGTCGCCAATCGCCTCACCCCGACCCTCGGCGGCCGCGCAGCCGGCGAAGTCCACGATCGCGCGCCTGTCGCCGAGCCGCGGGTCGTCCTCGACGCGGCCGATCACGTAGGCGACGACCTCGCCCCGGCTGAGCGCGACGACGCCGGCCGCCGTCTCGTGATCGAGATCGCGTTCCAGCTGGGCGCGAAAGTCCGAGACCTCCGGCAGCAGCCGCTCCGCCTTGCGGTGGCGGGCGTGGCGGTCCGCGAGCAGCGCCTCGGCAGGGGCGAGATGCTCGTCTTCGAGGGGCTCGATTTCGATCCCGGGCATCGGCGCGGGACGATAGCTTTGACCCGTGAGCCCGAAGACCTTGACCGGCGAGGAGCTGCAGCTCGACGACGCGCCTGCCCGCGATTCCGAGCTCTTCCTCGTCGACGGCAACAACCTCGCCTACCGCGCGTTCTTCGCGCTGCCGGAAGAGCTCGCGACGAGCGAGGGCTTTTCAACGAACGCCCTGCTCGGCTTCACGAACATGCTCTTCAAGCTGCTCGCCGACTACAGGCCGAAGGGCGTCGCGGTCGCCTGGGACACGCGGCCGGTGCACCGGCACGAGCTGCTCGACACCTACAAGATCGAGCGGAAGCCGATGCCCGGGCTGCTCTCGGAGCAGTTCCCGTTCTTCCGGCCGATCGTCGAGGCGTTTGGCTACCGCAACCTCGAGTTCGAGGGGTGGGAGGCCGACGACGTGATCGCGACGCTGGCGACGCTCGCCGACGAGGCCGGCGTCAAGACCACCGTCGTCTCGACCGACCGCGACGCCTTCCAGCTCGTCTCGAACAACGTCGCGCTGATGATGACCCCGCGAG
>WNGI01003106.1_pt1 | contig 14542 bp, 11 predicted proteins | sample 5400621 | NCBI WGS metagenome assembly WNGI01 (sample SAMN13153374, study PRJNA577476) | soil metagenome | isolation source: 20 cm soil or saprolite under Garry oak tree replicate 1 | place: USA:California | collected 2016-06-15 | reverse complement strand
CATCGGGAATCGGCCCGAGCAATTTTGTCATTTCCTCGCGTGCAGAGGGACCAAGCGGCGCGGCTGCGAAAATCGTGAGTGGTTTTCCTTTTATTCGGACCACGGTCCAGTCGTTGTCGCGGTCGAAGAGCATCGCGACCGACTTCGCTCCCGCCAAGGCGACTTTCTTTCCCGCGGCGCGCAATGACTCCACAAACGTTGGCACGGCGAGATATTTGCTCCCGGAGATTTCGTCACCGCGTTTAATTGAATCTGGGTCGCCCATGTCGATGGGTTGGCGCGAATTGATTGCCGGGCGAAACTCCAAATTGGCCGCAAGGCCGTTGCGATTCGGGTAGCAACCGGTCGCCAGGGCGGCGCCATTCACGTCGGTCGCGGTTGGGTAAATGGCGTGATGATTGCGAAAGCGGACGCCGTCGCGCGCGAGTTTGTCCAGAGTGGGCGCGTATTTTTCAGTGACGAAATCGGGGCGCATGCCGTCCCAAACGACGAGAACGACGTGACGCGTATTCGCAGCCGATACGGCTGCCACCACAGAGGCGGGCTGACCCAACAAAGCCGCGATTACGATGAGAAGGAATTTTCGAAAGCGGGTTTTCAACAGCCCGATCTTCGGTTGGTCAACGCAAGTTGTCATCCCGAGCGAATGCGAGGGACCTCTCATTTGCTGATTGCTCACACAAGCCTGAAAACGTTTGACCAACTGGAAGGTCCCTCGGTCCGAGCCGGACTGGCGTTGTCTACACGGCTCGGGATGACAGAATGTATGCTTCACGTTTCGCTGCGCGTTGAGGTTGTGGCTTGCCAGCGCTGGGCGGACCGTTAAAAATCGTGTTGTGGCCCGCCACCTTCAATCCCGCAACGGCAAAGTCTCGCGTGAGATCGAACGGAAATTCTTGCTGAAACGATTGCCGCCGAATCTTCGGCATTTCCACAGTCGCACCATCGAGCAGGGTTATCTCTCAGCGAAAACCGACGGCACTCAAATTCGTTTGCGCAAATCCGGCCGGCGTCATTCTCTCACAATCAAACGCGGTCGTGGTGTGTCGCGGCAGGAAATCGAAGTCGATCTGACGCGCGACCAGTTTGAGGAGCTGTGGCCGGCAACGGCGGGCTGTCGTTTAACAAAAACCCGCTATGATGTTCCATTTGGAAAACGCACGATTGAGATCGATGTTTATCGTGGCCGCAACGAAGGGCTGGTCGTCGCGGAAGTGGAATTCAGGGACGAGCGCGAATGCCGCCGTTTTCAGCCGCCGGATTGGTTTGCGGCGGACGTGAGCGGGAAATCGCGTTACAGCAACGTGCGGCTGGCGCGGGAGTAAAGCGATGAGTTTTCAATTGCGACGTAATCAAATATTGGGCGCGAATCTGCAGCGAATTTGCCGAAAGCAGGTTGAGGGCGCGCTGGAAATGGTGCGCGGCGAAAAGGAGGCAAACGATACGCCCGTGCATGAGACGCGGAAACATTTGAAAAAAGCGCGAGCGGCGTTGCAGATGGTCTCGGATGAAATTGGGCGCCCGCGTTTCAAAAAGCAAGATCACTGTTTTCGCGACATTGCCCGGCTGATTTCCGATGTGCGGGATGCGGAAGTGCGTTTGCAAACAGTGCGGCAATTACAGGAGATTACCCGGCGCACTTCGCAGCAGACATTTCGCAAAACCGAGGAACTGCTTCTAGCGGAGCTGGAGCATTTCATGGCAGCATTTGCGGGGTGGCAAAAACAGGCGGCGCCGAAGTTGGAGAAGTTGCAGGAAGAAATTGAAGCGTGGCCGGTCGAAAACCTCGATTGCAAAAACATTCGCTGCGCCGCGCAACGCGCGTACAAGGCCGCGCGTCATGCGTTGGCCTGCGCCAAAAGCAAACCAACGCCGGAAAATTTCCACGAATTTCGCAGTGAAGCGAAACGGCTGCTTTATCAATTGCGTATTTTGCGACCAATCAATCCGCTCGTCATCGGCGCATTGATCGATGATCTCGATTCCGTGGGCGAGGTCTTTGGGCGATCCCATGATTTGTATTTCCTGGGCGAACGATTGCGCTGCAATGGTGCGCAACCGCCCGCACGAGAGACGCGCGAATTGGTGGCGGTGATTGGAGCGAGCGAAGTGGAATTACAAAACCGCGGCGTCGATTTGGCAGAACGATTTTTCGAGGAACGTCCGCGGGATTTTGGGCATCGCCTCGGCAGTTGGCTGCAACAGTGGCTCAGAGGCGAAGCCCCCACCGTAGCCGACGCGCTGGTGTGTCATGACACCAGCGTTTTGAAGTAGCGCCGCTCCAGAAATCAAATCGTAAAGGCAGACATGCTTGCGTTTGACTACTTAAAGCAGTCAAGAACGCGGGCGTAAATCAGCGGGCCATTTCCTCGACCGGTTTTCCAGGGATTTGGTTGTTGGGGCTTGGGATTTATTTTTTGAATCGTGTCGTTGCGTTTGTTTCTCTGCGGCGATCTGATGACCGGGCGTGGCATTGATCAGGTGCTGCCACACCCGCTGAATCCCACATTGTACGAACCGCACCTCCGCGATGCGCGCGCTTATGTCGAGTTAGCTGAAAATGCCAATGGTCCGATTCCCCGACCGGTAGACTTCGATTATATCTGGGGGGAGGCGCTGCCGGAACTACGGCGGACCCAAGTCGATCTTAGCGTCATCAACTTGGAAACCGCCATTACGACGGTCGAGACACCGTGGCCCGGGAAAGAAATTCATTACCGCATGCACCCGCTCAACATTGGTTGTCTATCGGCCGCGGGAATCAACGGATGCGCGCTGGCGAATAACCACATCCTGGATTGGGAACACGAAGGTTTGTCGGAAACGCTTCGAACTTTGGATGCGGCGGGCGTGAAGCACGCGGGCGCGGGAAACGACGCGGAAGATGCCGCGGCTCCTGCGGCGCTCAATGTGCCGGGCAAGTGCCGCGTTCTTCTCTTCTCGTTTGGATCGACGACCAGCGGGATTCCGCGTCAATGGCGCGCCGCGAATGCTAGCCCGGGAGTGAATTTATTGGACGATCTTTCCGAAGCTACCGCGTCGCAGATCGCAAAAGGAATGCGGCAATTTCAACGGCCGGGTGATTTGCTCGTCGCGTCGATCCACTGGGGCGGCAACTGGGGCTATGACATTCCTTTGGAACAAATCGTGTTTGCGCATCGCTTGATCGAGGAAGGCGTTTCCATCGTGCACGGTCATTCTTCTCATCACGTGAAAGCGATCGAGGTTTTCAAAGGTCGCCTGATTCTCTACGGTTGCGGCGATTTCCTCACCGACTATGAAGGGATCAGCGGTTACGAAGATTTCCGAGGTGATCTAGCGCTCATGTACTTAGTCGAATTGGACTCGCGTGGTGGCCAGCTTGTGTCACTGCAACTTGTTCCGATGCATATGCGCCGCTTTCGACTGGAACATACATCGGCCGCGGATGCACGGAGTCTATGCAATCTTTTGAACGCGCTTGGAGCGCCGTTCGGCATTCACGCGCGCCTGGCGGGCGATAACAGCATGGTCCTCGAGTGGCGGCCTTAATGACGAAATCCGAATGGTCCGAGCCGGAGTGGCGTTAAAGGACGAAGGAATGACGAGACCTTGGAGAGCCTCGCGGTCACTCGGTGGCAAGTTTGCCTACGGCATCATGTAAAGCGCTCGCAATTTTCTGATGTGGTTCTTCGCCGCGGCTTTCGCGTTCTAGCTCACGCGCATCCAGCGGCTTGCCCAATACAACGCGGATCATACGCGGCCGCGGGAGAAACTTTCCAGGTGGCAGAGCTTGGTGGGTGCCGTGAACGAAAACAGGAATCACGGGTGCCGGAAAATGTTCAAGCAACATTCCAATACCCGGCTTGAATTCTTGAAGTTTCCCGTTGGCAGAGCGTTCGCCTTCTGGAAACCACACCAGGTTCTTTTTCTTTTTCAAAATGATCGCGCCAAAGGCCAGGCTCGAACGCGCGGCGCGGGTTGGTTCGATCGGTAAAATTTTTCCCAGTCGACTCAGGAAACGCATCAATGGATTGGCGAAGATGATGCCGGTCCAGCCGGCCCAATAGGTTTTACGCAGCTGACGCCAATCGAGTAGCGCAGCGATTGCGAACGGATCGAGATAACTGACATGATTGGGCGTGAGTATCCACTGCCGATCTTGCGGCAGATATTCCAATCCCTCGGCACGGACGCGAAAGAGCAGACGCATCAACACTCGATTCACGGCGTAAAGAAAGCGTGCCGTCCCCGCCGCGACCGGACCGAGCGGCTCGAGCCACTGCTTTTGTTTCTCATCGAGAACTTCGTCCGGGTCTGTTAGCGGATCGACCGCTTCGCCTTCGCCGCCTTCTGTGACTTCGCGCAGGAGATCGCGCACGGTCTCGATGCGCGCGATCGCCTCCTCGTTCAATTCCACTCCGCTCGATTCTCCGATTTCGAGCGTCAGATTCAGCCATTCGAGTGAGTCGATGCCGAGGTCGAACTGCGGACTTGTGTCCGGCGTCAGTCGCTTGCCGCCGTATCGTTTTGTGAGCAATTCCCAGACAGATTGCGCAGAAGGATCTTCGAGCAACGCGCGATCTTCGCCCGACATTTCCTCAACAGACATCGGCTCGGCGGTGGCAGCTTTCTCACCGCCTTCTTTCACTTCCTTATAGCGCTCCGCCAGTCGATGACGCTGGATTTTGCCCAGCCGGGTGCGTGGCAAGGCATCGGGAGTGATCGCGTAATCGGAAATGCGCTGATGACTCGGCAACCGCTTTGAAGTTTTTTCGACCGCCTTGCGCACGGCATCTTTTCCATCGTCGCTGCTCGCCCGGTCGGGAACTATGAGCGCGACAAGTTTCCCTTTTTCCCCGAGCACGCCAATCTCACGAATAGCGGATTCCTCAGCATAGGCTGCCTCGACATCCTCGGTTTGGATCTTCTCTCCGCTCTCGGTTTTAATCAGGGTAGAGAGACGACCGAGCAGGTGAAGCTCTCCATTATCATCGAAGTAACCCAGGTCGCCGGTTCGGAACCATCCATTTTCGGTAAAGGCCTCCTCAGTCTTGTCTGGAAGATTCCGATAGCCCCTGAAGACATTTGGTCCGCGCGCAACGACCTCGCCGACCTCATGCCCATTGACGTGCTCCTTTTTTTCGGCTGCGCTCGATTCAATACGAATCTCCACACCGGCAACAGGTTTTCCCGCGCTCTCTGGCGGCGACTTGTTAGGCAACTTCACCGTAAGCAGCGGTGAAGTCTCGGTGAGCCCGTAACCAATGGCGACTTGCCAGCCGAGCGCTTCAAGTTTCCCAGCCAACTCGGGGTCGAGGGCCGAGCCGCCGGAAGCAAGCAGCCGCAGGTTTTCACCAAAACGTTTGTGCAACGAGCGAAACAGTAACTTGCCAACCCGCAACCCGATCCATTTTCGCGCAAATCCGCTCGCCGCCAAAAAAACACGGAACAATTTGCGTGCGACCCACCCGGAAGATTTTACTCTCGCCTCGATGCCGGAATAGAGCGCGCTGTAGAGCCGCGGCACGCCAATGATCGCCGTCACTTCGCCTTCCCCCAAAGCGCGCAGCAACTGTTGTCCGCTAAGCGAAAATGGCAGAATCAACGGCAGACCGAGAGCCAGCGGAGCCAGCATACCGATCACAAATGGATAGACGTGATGCAAGGGCAGCGGGAGCAGCACACGATCTCCGCCCGTGATGAGGTGCACTTCGGCGGCAGTATCGAGCTGAGCTGTAATGTTGCCATGACCCAGCGGCACGCCCTTGGGCGGGCCGGTTGTTCCCGACGTGTAAAAGAGCACCGCTTCATCGCCGCAACTCACCGTCGGCAGTTCTGTCTCTTCACTCTCAAGGAACCGTTTCCAATCCGCCTCAGCCCAATCCTCTTCACCAGCATCGAGCAAAATGGGCTTTGGTTTTTCTTCGAGATCAAGCCTCTCGATCCATTCCACTCGCTTTCGTGTCGTAATAATCGCGCGCGCCTCACTGTCTTGCAGAATGTGACCCAGAGTTCTCTCGCCAAGCTGAACATCGAGCGGCACAGCGACCATGCCCGCGCGAATGATTCCCAGCGCAGCTGCGATCCACTCCGGGCTGTTTTCGGCGAAGAGGGCGATGGTATCGCCGCGTTTAAAATCCTGCCTGACGAGCCCATTAGCGAAAGCTCGCGCGCAAGCTGAAAGTTTCTGAAACGACCAACAATGTCGATCTTTCTTGTCGAAATCGACCAACGCTGTCTTGTCGCCACGCTCGCCTAACGAGTCTATGACTGACTGCAATGTTCGCTCGGAGGTCATGGCAGTGACGCAGACAGGAGTGTCTGCGTCATTTTCATTTACCCTCCGCTTTTGCCACGATTTTCTTGGTCTCGATGAAACGATCGGGGTTGATCGAGATCGAATCGATGCCGTTCTCGACGAGGAATGCCGCGAATTCAGGATAATCACTCGGCGCCTCGCCGCAGATGCCGACTTTGCAATCGGCTTTGTGAGCCGCGCGGATGATTTGGCGCACTACGTTTTTCACCGCTTCGTTCCGCTCGTCGAACAACTCAGCCAGCTCAGCCGAATCGCGGTCCACGCCGAGCACAAGCTGAGTGAGATCATTGCTCCCAATGGAAAAACCATCGAAGCGTTCGCCAAATTTCTCGGCAAGCACGGCATTGGAAGGTATTTCGCACATCATATAAATCTCCAGCCCGCCGGGGCCGCGCACTAAACCATTCTCGGCCAGCTCGCGCAGAACTTTGTCGGCTTCATCGAGTGTGCGGCAGAACGGCACCATCACGATCACGTTTTTCAGCCCGATCTGATTGCGCACACGCTGGATCGCCTCGCACTCCAGCCGGAAGGCGTCGCGAAATTCTTCGTGGTAATAACGCGATGCGCCGCGCAGTCCGAGCATCGGGTTCTGCTCACGTTGTTCAAACTGCTCGCCGCCGATCAGCGCGGCGTATTCATTGGTCTTAAAATCGCTCAGCCGCATGATGACGGGACGCGGATGCTGAGAGGCAGCGATAGGGGCGATGCCTTGTGCAAGTTTGTCGATGAAATAATCGCGCTTGTCCTTGTAACTGTGAGTCAATTTCTCGATGCGCCGGCGCGCCTCGCGATCCTCCAGCTCGTCGAAATGTGCCAGCGCCATCGGATGAACCTGAATGCGATTGGCGATGATGAACTCGATGCGCGCCAGGCCGATGCCGTCGCACGGCAATTTCCACCAACGAAACGCGCCGCCCGGGCTGGCGATGTTGAGCATGATCGGCGTGCGCGTCTTCGGCAGCTTTTTCAAGCTAACCGTCTCCTCGGCGAAATCGAGCAAGCCGTTGTAAACAAAACCTTCGTCGCCCTCGGCGCAGGAGAGCGTCACCGCCTGGCCATCGCGCAAAACCTTTGTCGCGTCACCTGTACCGACGATTGCTGGAATGCCTAGCTCGCGGCTGACGATCGCTGCGTGACAGGTGCGTCCGCCCAGATCGGTGATGATGCCTTTGGTTTTTTTGAAGATCGGACCCCAATCAGGGTCGGTCATTTCGGTGACGAGAATGGAGCCTTCCTTAAATTTGCCGAGTTGGCGCGTGCTTTGGATGCGGCAGACTTTCGCGGCAGCGATTGCCTCGCCGACGGCCAGACCGGAGAGCGCTCGATTGCCTTTTTCCTTCAAGCGATAAGTAGTGAGCGAACCTGCCTCCTTCAGCGCCTGCACCGTCTCGGGCCGCGCTTGCACGACGAAAAACTGACCGCTATCTCCATCTCGCGCCCATTCGATGTCCATCGGCCTTTCATAATGCTTCTCGATCGCGCACGCCCATTCGGCCAGACGCAAGATTTCATTGTCGTCGAGCACGAATGATTCACGCTCTTTCTTCGTTGTATTGACGGTGCGCGTTACCCGGCCGCGACTGCGCGCGTAAACGACTTTGCGTTTCTTGTCGCCGAGCGATTTTCCCATGATCGGCCGCGTCTTTTTCTTCCCGACCAGCGGTTTGAAAACGGTGTATTCGTCCGGATTCACTGCGCCTTTCACGACGACTTCGCCCAGGCCCCAAGCCGCGCTGATGCGTACGATGTTTGGAAAGCCGCTCTCGGTGTCGATTGAAAACATGACCCCGGCTTTGTCGGCGCGCACCATTTTCTGCACGCCGGCCGAGAGCGCGATTTTGAGATGATCAAAACCCTTCTCTTCGCGATAGCTGATTGCGCGATCGGTAAAGAGCGATGCGTAACATTTGCGGCACGCTTCGACGACTGCGTCTTGGCCAGAGATATTCAAGAAAGTTTCCTGCTGCCCAGCGAAGCTGGCCTCGGGCAAATCTTCAGCCGTGGCGCTGCTGCGCACCGCAACATCGACCGCGCGTTTTTTGTAACGTTTGGAAAGTTCACAATAGGCTTCGCGAATTTGCTCCTCAACTTGCTCGGGAAATTTGCCTCTCAGAAAAAGTGCACGCAGCGCTTTGCCGGCGCGGGTTAGCGATTTCGATCCTTTCTTCAGGTGCTCAATTTCCGCGCGAATCTTTTTGTCGATCTTGTTTTCGCGGAGGAAAAGGCGAAAGGCATCCGCAGTCGTGGCAAAACCATCTGGCACGTGCACGCGTTTCTTTTTGAGCGCGCGAATCATTTCGCCCAGCGCAGCATTTTTCCCACCGACCCGTTCGCCATCTCGTGACGAAACCTCGCTGAACTCAAGAACGAATTTCTTCGCTGCCATGCACCTTAATATTCGTGTGACGCAGGCAATCCTGCCTGCTTCCCTATAGTTACTTGCGTATCCGATTATTCGCAGGCAGTATTGCCTGCGTCGCACGCGTGGTTTTGCGCGCAGTGCCAGAACCCTGCGCCGTGATGTGAACCAGAAAGTTTTGCTCACAGGCCGTCCGGGTTGCGGCAAGACAACGCTCGTCAAACGGGTTGTGAAGAATCTGTCGCAACCCGCCGCTGGTTTTTATACCGAGGAAATCCGCGACCGCGGCGTCCGTGTCGGATTCAGGCTTGTGACACTCGATGGCGACGAGGGCGTATTGGCCCATGTCGATTTGGAAACGCCCGAGCGCCTCGGAAAATATGGGCTGGATCTTTCTGCGCTGGAGACTGTTGGCGTCAGCGCCATCCGTGATGCGGTGCGCGCGCGACAGCTTGTGGTCATCGATGAAATCGGGCCGATGGAAATCCGCTCGGTGGTTTTTCGTGAAGCAGTCAACGGCGCGCTCGACAGCGAACTCCCGGTCCTTGGGACGATCTTCTCGCGATTCCTGCCGTTTACCGACACGATTAAGTCGCGTCCTGACGTGGTGCTAATCGAGATTCGCCCTAACAATCGCGACCAACTCGTTTCGCAGCTGTCAGAGAAATTCAGAACTTAAGCCCGCGCCAATTTTAGGAGGGAACGCGCCTGCTTTCTCAGCATGTCGTGTGGAATAGTCCGCCAATCGGTTCTTTTTCTGCGAGCTGGTTGTAGAGCTTTACGGCATCGGCGGTGGGCAGGACGTGCGCTGGTATTTGTCGTCCCTTGAGGAACTCGAGGGTCTCGCGCGGGACTTCGAGGCATTCCTTCATCCCGCGTGAGAGGACTACGATTTTGGCGCCATGATCGAGCAGTTCCTGCACGTCAGTTTGCTGAATGCCGGGCACATGATTAGTGCCTGTCTCGCGCCAGTTCCATTCCCTCGATCCGCCTGGAAAAAGCTTTGCATCCTTGTAAGGCTCGGCTCTCCCTTCCACCTCGAGCCGTCCCCAGGAGACGTGCTTGATCCGCGGCGAACGGTTTTCGTTTTTCACAATAACAATATCGTCTGCCAGCCATCGGGCAGTTTTCCGCTCGCTTTGATAATCTTGCCGAACTGAAGTCAGTAGCGATAATGCTCGGACTTGTAGGGCCCGTCCACCGGCACGCCGAGATAATCGGCCTGCTCTTTACTTAGTTTCGTTAGCTTAACACCGATTTTGTTGAGATGGAGGCGAGCTACTTCTTCGTCCAGCTTCTTGCTCAAAACATAGACCCCAACCTTGTAGGTATCGCGGTTCTTCCAAAGATCGAGTTGCGCCAGGACCTGATTGGAAAACGAATTCGACATCACGAAGCTCGGGTGACCAGTGGCGCAGCCGAGATTGACCAAACGACCTTCGGCGAGCAGGAAGATTTCATGGCCATCGGGAAAACTATACTTATCTACCTGCGGTTTGATGTTGGTGCGCTTGACTCCTTTGGCCGAGTTCAAGGCGTCGACCTGAACTTCATTATCAAAATGGCCAATGTTCGCGACGATGGCCTGATCTTTCATGCGTTCGATGTGCTCGAGCTTGATCACATCGACGTTACCGGTAGCGGCAATATAGATATCGCCCCGGCCAAGGGTGTCTTCGATGGTAGTCACTTCGTAACCTTCCATCGCGGCCTGCAACGCATTGATCGGATCGATCTCAGTGATGATGACGCGCGCGCCCTGGCCGCGCAATGATTGCGCGCAACCTTTGCCGACATCGCCGTAACCACAAACTACGGCGACTTTGCCCGCAATCATGACATCGAGAGCGCGGTTTAATCCATCCACCAGCGAATGCCGGCAGCCGTAAAGGTTGTCGAATTTCGATTTGGTCACCGAATCATTGACGTTGATCGCGGGAACGAGGAGCCGGTTTTCCTGATGCATTTTGTAAAGTCGATGCACCCCGGTGGTTGTTTCCTCGGAAACACCGCGCCATTCCTTTACGATCTCATGCCAGCGAAATGGATTTTCGCGCTGAACCTCGAGTAGCAAATCCTTTATGACCTGCTCTTCCCGGTTGGCCGATTTAGTTTTCGCCCAATCACTGCCTTCCTCGAGTTCGTAGCCTTTGTGGATGAGCAGAGTCGCGTCGCCGCCATCGTCGACCACGAGTTGCGGGCCTTTGCCGTCTGGATGCGAGAGCGCGCGGTAGGTGCACCACCAATAATCTTCGAGGGACTCGCCCTTCCACGCGAAAACGCGGACGCCGGACTTCGCCACGGCGGCGGCGGCATGATCTTGCGTCGAGAAAATATTGCAAGACGCCCAACGCACGCTCGCGCCCAGATCGCCCAGTGTTTCGATCAAGACAGCTGTTTGCACCGTCATGTGCAATGAACCGGTGATGCGTACGCCCGCGAGTGGCTTACTTGGCGCGTATTTTTCGCGGATCGCCATCAGTCCGGGCATTTCTTTTTCCGCGATGCCGATCTCTTTCCTTCCAAAGTCTGCCAGACTTATATCTGCAACTTTGTAATCTTGTGTTCGCTTGGTTTGTGTTTCTGTGGGCATAAAACTTAAATTCTTAAAGGGTTCAGGTTTCAGGGATTCATGGTTCAGGTCGAACGCGCCTCGATTTTTTGGGAGATCGTTTCGATACTGCGCGCGAAAGACCATGCAGCATCTTTGAGATTTCCTTCGACTCGCCTACTAATTGGTTAAAATCTCATTTGGTTAGGAAATCCAACTTACGAGAAATGTAGAGCTGAGTCCGAAGTTCTCCGCTAGAGCCTTTTGAGATGTTCAGGAAGCGAACGAATTCCTTGTTGGTATTTCGCTCGTAGCCTTCGGCCACGTTGCAAGGAATTGATAGAGCAGATCGCTGTACTTGATCTTGCATCGTAAAGTTACGGCAACTTGCGAATGTTTGAAATACATCGACAGCAAGTCGGCACCCGCGTTGCCAAACCTCAAGATCTTCGAACGATTGAAACGCCATAAGTTATTTTCCGAACCCTGAACCCTGAACCCCTGAAACCTAACGAACTGCTTTCTGCAGTTCCTCCGCTTTATCCGTCCGCTCCCAGGTAATGGCATCAAGATCATCGACGCGACCGAAGTGTCCGTAGTTGGTCGTCTTTCGATAGATCGGGCGCAGTAAGTTGAGCTGTTTGATAATCTCGGCCGGCTTGAAATTGAAGACTTCGCAAACCGCGCGTTCCAGCTTTTCCTCATCCACTTTGCCCGTGCAAAAGGTGTCGATACTAACACTAACGGGTTCTGGATGACCAATGGCATAGGCGAACTGCACTTCGCAACGATCGGCTAACCCTGAAGCGACGACATTTTTCGCCACCCATCGGCCCATGTAGGCCGCGCTGCGATCCACTTTGCTCGGATCTTTCCCGGAAAAGGCACCACCGCCGTGCCGCCCCATTCCGCCATAGCTATCGACGATAATCTTGCGGCCGGTGATGCCAGCATCGCCTTCTGGGCCACCGACGACAAAACGACCAGTCGGATTGATTAGGTACGTCGTCTTTTCATCGAGCCACTCCGCCGGAATTACTTTTTTGATCAGTAGCTCGATCAAGGTCTCTCGAATTTCCTTTTGTTTAACGTCCGCGGCGTGCTGCGTGGAAACGACTATGGCCGACGCGCGCACCGGTTTGTGGCCATGGTATTCAATTGATACTTGTGTTTTGGCATCCGGTCGGAGCCAGGGAATCTCGCCCTCTTTCCGCAACCGAGTCAGCTCACGCCCGAGTTTGTGGGCGAAAGAGATAGGGGCTGGCATCAGCTCAGGGGTTTCGTTGCAGGCAAATCCAAACATTAACCCCTGATCGCCCGCGCCCTGTTCGGCCGTGCCTTTTCCTTCGGCCGCAGCCTCATCCACCCCTTGCTTGATATCGCGCGATTGCTCGGTCATCTCGCAAATGATCCGGCAGGTATCAGCGTGAAAAATGCAATCGCCGTTGACATAACCAATGTTGCGCACGGCCTCACGCACGTGTTCATCGAACTCAAATTTGGCGTTGCTCGTGATCTCGCCCGCGAGCACTACCAGATTGCCCTTGGCCAGCGTTTCGCAGGCCACCCGGCTGAGCGGGTCCTGCTCCAGACAGGCATCCAGAATATAATCGCTAATTGTGTCGCAGACTTTGTCGGGATGGCCTTCGGTGACGGATTCGGAGGAAAAAATGTAACGGCGAGACATGGTTTGGAGAACGTGATTCGTTGAAAGGTTAAATCGTTAAATCGGATTAGCCACGACCGGCGTCTTTAACGTTGTAACGATTTTAACCTTTGACCGAGGCAACGCCGTTGCAAGACATATTGACCAATCATGATACGTAGATATATCGTTTCTTTGCACGATGCCGTCAACGATTAATTTCCTGCGTCTGATCGCCGATCCGACTCGCCTGCGTCTACTTCTTCTCCTCGAAGAGGAAGAGCTTTCGGTGGCGGAGTTACAGGAAATTCTCGGGATGGGTCAGTCGCGCATTTCCAGTCATCTCGCACAGCTAAAACGAGCCGGAGCGGTGATCGATCGGCGGGCTGGCAAAAATGTGTACTACGGTTTGAAAGATTTCTCGCGCAACGGGGCGCGCGCACGCGTGCAGGAACTGGTACAAACGATGGCGCGCGAAATTCCGGAAACGACGCGCGATCGCACTGCCCTCAAGCTGGCGCTGCGCAAGCGCCAGGACAAAGCACGCGAATATTTCGATGAGTTGGCGGGGAAGTTTGGCCGGAGTTACGTCCCGGGCCGTTCCTGGGAAGCGCTGGCGCACGTCTTGATCACGTTATTGCCACCGCTGACCGTGGCGGATCTGGGGGCAGGCGAAGGCACACTGGCACAGTTGCTCGCGAAAAACGCACGCAAAGTCATCGCGGTCGATAATTCGCCGAAGATGGTTGAGTTCGCGTCGCAGCTGGCGAAGAAACATGGTTTCCGGAACATCGAGTATCGCCTCGGCGACATGCAGGAACCGCCCATTGCGAAGAACAGCGTCGATCTGGCGATCTTCAGTCAGGCTCTGCATCACGCCTCGCGGCCGGAACGGGCGATCAAGAGCGCGCATTCAATCTTGAGGAAGAATGGGCGTATCGTAATTCTCGACCTATTGAACCATTCCTTTGAGCGGGCGCGCGAGCTTTACGCCGATCACTGGCTCGGTTTCAGCGAAGTGCAATTGCACCAATTTCTGGAAAACGCCGGCTTCAAAAGCATTGATGTTCGCGTAGTCGCGCGGGAGAAACAGAGCCCGAATTTCCAAACCGTATTCGCCACCGGGACGAAATAATTCCGGTGTCCGGCCGAGCGGATAGTTTACCCGCTGTCTGGGCAGCAACGGGCAAGATGCCGTTGGCCCCACAGCCAAGATGGCTGTGCTACTAAAAAAATCATCGTCGGTTTTTGGGGCGTCGAGTGTTTAACTCGGCAACATGAAAAGAATATCCATGGTGCTGTTCAGCGTCGCGCTAACATCTTCGCTTTTCGCCAGCCAACCCGCGCTCACGATTTACAATCAAAATTTCGCGGTCGTGCGCGACACGGTTCCGGTCGAGCTAAAGCGGGGCGTAAATAACGTCCGCTTTACCGAAACGACCGCCCACCTTGAGCCTGATTCGGTGATTTTGCGCGATTCGACCGGCAAAACGAACCTGCAAATCCTCGAGCAGAATTATCGGAACGATCCCGTTTCGCAGGAGTTGCTGCTCTCGCTTTTTGAAGGCAAGACGATCGATTTTCTCGTCGTGGAACCCAATAAGCCGAACACGATGGTGCAAGGAAAGATCGTCCGCAGTGGTTACGCCCGGCACGGCCAGGAAGCGATGCAACGCTATGGGC
>WNGI01005986.1_pt1 | contig 14543 bp, 8 predicted proteins | sample 5400621 | NCBI WGS metagenome assembly WNGI01 (sample SAMN13153374, study PRJNA577476) | soil metagenome | isolation source: 20 cm soil or saprolite under Garry oak tree replicate 1 | place: USA:California | collected 2016-06-15 | reverse complement strand
TAAAGGGCGTTCCTTCCGGAGTCCTTTCGATCGATTCCGGTCCTCCGGCGTCAGCCGAAGAGCCCCACGTCAATTTTTGTGTCGAGAATCCCTTGACGCCCGAGTGCGCCAGGATTGTCGGCAAGGAGGCGGGAAACCCGAAGCAGTCGGGTAGCATATACTCGGCGCTCGCTTTGCCAAACTCTTTGCGAAACCATTCATTCCCATAGAGAATCTGCCGGATAATCGCCTCCGCGCTCGGCGCATTCACGTCCCCTTCTTCCATCGAGGAACCCGCGGGAAACCACCGCCCCGCCCGAACGTACCCGGTGAGCTTGGCAAACTCGGCTGGGTAATATTCCTTCATCAAGCGGTAGCGATTGGCTCCGCTAAAGTTAAAGACATAGTGCGGGTACTTCTCGAACAGCGCGAAGTTCTCCTCCATGGTCTTCCGAAAGTATTCGTTGATGACCTGCGGGTATTCCCAGCGCCATTCGGTGTCGAGGTGCGCGTAACCAACGACATAGAGCGTCGGTTCCTTGCTCAAATCGGGTTCGTTGTCCGTTGGTGAAGTAGTCTCGGCGAAGCACGCAACGGCCAAACCAAGACAGACCACCGGGGCGATGAACCGCAGGATCTTCTGGAATTTTCGCATGACGGCTCTCCTCGAGCAGACGGGAAATTTCGCTTAGAGTTTATCAAGATAAATCAATGCCTAGGTCCACGGCCCGCTGATTCGCCGCACCGAATCGGGCATTCCCTCCCGATTGTTTGGTGACTGTCGCTCCTAAAGCTTGGGCGGTGAGTGTCGTTGCTCCGGCAAAACCTTCGAGTGCTCCCATCCCTTGCGGGCCTAACACGATCGAGCAGAATTCTGACAAGCCTACCATCGGAGTTAGTCCACGTTACGGTCGAAAAACACCCTTCGTGACCGGAACGCAGCACAACCTCACGCACCTCCGCTTTGCCCTAGCTGCACTCTTCATGGGCGTTCCCGCGGTGTCAATCGGCTTCGATGTCATTTGAACGTTCCCGCCTAAGGTGTTCCATTCTCAAAAGATATTTCTCCTCATTCCCGGGCCGGAACCGCCTGCCGTAAGCCCTTGACGCGGTCCTTCCCGCTGTCATGCTGTAAAATCAATCCAGTATGCGCGCTCTCTTGAGCCTTTCTTTCGGTGTACTACTCATGGGGGCTGCCGTTGTCCGGCGATCGGGTCCCTCGGCTGGCGGGGAGAAGCCATTTCCCGGAAGGTTCACTGACGGTACCGCCGCTCTCGGAGTCCACTTCAATTACTTCTCTTCGCACACCCCCATGCATTATTTGGTGGAGACCATGGGCGGCGGCGTCGCCCTTTTCGATTACGATAACGACGGTCGCCTGGACATTTTTATGGTCAACGGCGCACCCCTCCAGGATCCCACGCCCAAAGGCTCCACCCCTCAGAAGACCGGACCAAACTACTGGAACCGTCTTTATCACCAGAAGGCTGATGGCACCTTCGAAGACGTGACGGAAAGGGCCGGTCTGCCAGGCGCTGGCTACGGCATGGGCGTCGCTGTCGGCGATTACGACAACGACGGCTTCGAAGATCTCTACGTTACGGCTTACGGCGGCAACAAGCTCTACCACAACCATGGCGACGGGACTTTCACCGACGTTACCGAGAAAGCTGGCGTTGCCGGCTCTGGCTGGTCTACCAGCGCCGCCTGGGGCGATTTAGACAATGACGGCTTGCTCGATCTTGTTGTCCTCCGCTACCTTCAGTGGGATTTCGACGACATCTGGTGCGGCGAACACAAAGAAGGCTACCGTGCCTATTGTCATCCGGACGTCTTTCAGGCCATTTCTCCACTCGTCTACCACAACGACGGCAACGGCCATTTCACGGAAGTCTCGCAAAAAATCGGTCTCGCAAAACGCGGCAAAGGCCTGGGTATCGCTCTCGCCGATTACGACCGCGACGGCCATATTGATCTCTTCATTGCCAACGACTCTATGGTCGAATTCCTCTATCACAACAAAGGCGACGGAACCTTTGAAGAAGTGGGCCTCCTCTCCGAAGTCGCCGTCGACGGCGACGGCCGCACCTTCGCCGGTATGGGCGTCGATTTCGCCGACTATAATAATGACGGCTGGCCGGATCTGATCATTACGGACCTTGCCAACCAGCGCTACGCCCTCTACCAAAACAACCGCGACTCTACTTTCACCTACGACAGCTTCACGTCCGGCATCGCTCGCATCACCATGCCCCACTCCGGATGGGGCGTACGCTTCCTCGACTACGACAATGACGGTTGGAAGGATCTCCTGGTCGCCCAAGGCCACGATCTTGACACCGTCGAGATCAGCTATCCCAATCTCCATTACCGCGAACCCATGCTTCTTCTGCGCAACACCGGTAAAGAGTTCGTCGACGTTTCCGCTGCATCGGGCGTCATTTTCAGCCAACCGTGGCTGGGCCGCGGCATGGCCGTTGGCGACATCGATAACGACGGCCGTCTCGACGCCGTCGTTACCACCAACGACGGCCCTGTCCACATCGTGCGCAACGAAACGCCCACGCAAAACCATTGGCTTAAGTTGAAACTTGTCGGCCACAAAAGCAATCGCGACGCCATTGGTGCCGAAGTCAGGCTCGTTACCTCCAAAAGTCAGCAGTTCGCCACCGTTTCGACTGCCGGCAGCTATCTCTCTTCGAGCGATAAGCGCGTCCACTTCGGCCTAGGCCCTGAATCCGTCGCCCAATCCATCGAGATTCGCTGGCCGAGTGGCATCCGGCAAACTTTGAAGAATGTCAGCGCCGATCAAATCCTCCAAGTGGATGAACCGCTGCCCGGCTCGCCCCCGGCGGCGGGAACGTCTCCAAAATGAGCGCGGGCCCTGTCCCAAGGCCGCCAAGCCGTGTCTTGCGGCTCCTTCTTGTCGCCCTCAGCTCTCTTGGCGTCCTGGCCTTTTCACAATTTGCCCTCAGCCAGCAAGCCACCGAAAAGCCGCAAAATATTCCGCTCCCTCGGCCTTCCGGCATGTCCACCGGGGGGATCCACGCCCCCATCAAAGATTCCCACTCGCGCCCCATCACCGCCGGCGGATTCGTGGACGACGCTCCTGTCGTCTTCGTCGACATCACGCATCAAGCCGGCCTTGACAAGTTTCATCACCGCTCCGGCTCTCCCGAAAAGTCGACCATCCTCGAAGCTCCCGGCTCCGGCGTTGCTCTTCTCGACTACGACAACGATGGCTGGCTCGACATTTATCTACTTAACGGATCGACCGTCGCCGCCGTCAAAGGCGCCGAGCCCGCGCCTCGCGCCATGCTCCTTCACAACAATCACGACGGCACCTTCACCGACGTCACCGACAAAGCCGGCGTGTCCAATGATCGCTGGGGTTTCGGCGTTGCCGTCGCCGACTACGACAACGACGGCTGGCCCGACATCTACATCTCCAACTACCGCAAAAAGCGCCTCTACCACAATAATCACGATGGCACGTTCACTGATGTCGCCGAGAAGGCTGGCGTCGTTCTCGGCGGCTGGTCCACCGGAATACCGCGGCGTCAACGTTTTTTGCGGGCCCCTGGGGCTGCTCGGCGAAAGCGATCATCTCTTTCACAACAACGGCGACGGCACCTTCACCGACGTCAGCCTCAAAGCTGGCGTCGCCGATCAAGAAGGCCGCTACGGCCTCGCTTCCGTCTTCGCCGACCTTGACGAGGACGGCTGGCCCGACCTCATCGTCGCCAACGATTCCACGCCCAACTATCTCTATCGCAATCGCCACGACGGCACCTTCGAGGACGTCAGCTACATGAGCGGTTTCGCGCTCAACGAAGAAGGGCGCGCGCAGGCTTCTATGGGCATCGCTCTCGGCGACTACAATCGTGACGGCCGCTTGGACCTCTTCATCACCACATTTTCCGACGACTATAAAACTCTTTACCGCAACGACGGCGACTCGAGCTTCACCGACGTTTCTTTCAAAGCCGGTCTCGGCAGCGCAACGATTCCTTTTCTCGGCTGGGGCACCGGCTTCCTCGATTTCGACAACGACGGCCTTCTCGACCTCTTCATCGCCAACGGCCACGTTTACCCCATCGCCGACAAACGCGACTGGGGCACGACGTGGGCGCAACGGCCGCAACTTTTTCGCAATCTCGACGGTGCCAAATTCCAGGAAGTCCCGCCTGCTACCGGCAGCGGTCTGGCCTCCGTCGTTTGCGCGCGCGGCGCTGCCTTCGGCGACATCTTCAACGACGGCCACATCGATGTGGTCCTCAACAACATGGATTCGACCCCGACCCTTCTTCGCAACGTCATCCACAACTCCAACCACTGGGTCACCCTGAAGCTGATAGGACAAACATTCCTGTCTGTCCCTTCTTCGTCCTCGTCTTCTGTAGTGCTGGGCGTTAGCGCTCCGGCCTTTTCCTCCGCCAAACCGAATCAACGTTCCTCCCGGGACGCCATCGGCGCAAAAGTTCTCCTCACCGCTGGTGGCGTCCGCCAGCGCGCCGACATCTCGAGCGGCGGCAGCTATGCTTCTACCTCCGATCCGCGCCTCCACTTCGGCCTCGGCTCGGCCTCCAAAGTAGACAAGCTCGAAATCCTCTGGCCCAGCGGCCTTCGCCAGGAGGTCTCCCTCCCCTGCATTGACTGCACCTTGCAAGTAACCGAGGGTAAAGACGCTCTAACCGCTGCAGTTCCCTAGTTCTGCCCCTGCATCTTGCATCTTGCATCTTGCATCTTGTAGCTTCGCCGGTCCGGTTACTTCGAGGAGGGAATACTCCCACCTATCCTCTCTCTTTTCAGCAAATTACCTGGGAACGTGAAGATGACACATGGGTGCATTGACTGACCTCGGCCTCTTGTCCAACACTCCCGCCAAATGTTTGGGGAGACCGAGAGGGGTGTCCTTCTCAGTTCTAGAGCGTTGAATTCGACTTCGCACTTGGATTCGGTCGGATGTACCGGTCATGGACCTCATTGAGGGGGCGACTGATGAAGATTTTCTCCAGCTTCCGCAATCTCTGTTTGCGTTTAGTTCCGCGGCGCGGCCTCACCTTTGTACTAGGGATCGGTATACTGCTAGCGTCCGTGTGGGGAACACTTCACGCCCAGGGTCTCAGCGGCATCACTGGGACGATCACGGACCCCTCCGGCGCCGTCGTCCCGGGCGCCAAAGTCACTGTCACAAATACTGGCACGAACATATCCAACACTGCGATTACAACCTCGGCCGGCACATACACCATTACAGACTTGATCCCAGGGACATATAAAGTAAGGGTAGAAGCCCCTGGCTTCGCCAGTGGCTTGCTGAGTGATGTTCACGTGGACGTCAGCAGATACACTAATGCGGACGTAAGCCTGAAGACGGGCGTGGCCACCGACACTGTCGAGGTAGTCGCAGAGCAGATCGCCCTAGAGACCACGCAGCCCCAGCTCGGCACAATTGTGGAAAACAAACTTGTGGAGGAAGTGCCCATTTTGATTGGGGGCGGGCCTGGCAATATCGGAGCTCGCGACCGCCAAATTGACGACTATCTCTTCATCGCTCCGGGCGTTCAAGGCGGCGAGTTTAGCCATCGTATTAACGGTGGAGTCGACTTTGAAAACGAGGTTATGTTTAACGGTGTTGTCGCGAATCAATCGGAAACACAGGGCCTGCAATCGAATATCAATCCGCCTTTTGAAATGGTCAGCGAAATTCAAGTCCTTACGTCTAACTTCTCCGCGCAATACGGCTTGGCTCAGGGGGTGGCTTCTTACCAGTTCGCTTCCGGCACCAACACTCTGCATGGTGACGCTTTTGAGATCAACCGCAATACCATGTTTAATGCTGCAGGAGCGAACCCGTCCGGCACGACCTCAACGAAGAAAGGCCCGACGCCTCCTCTTCATCAGAACAGTTTTGGTTTCTCGCTCGGTGGTCCTGTGTGGATACCCAAACTGTACGGCGGGAGAAACAAAACGTTTTTTCACTTTAGCGCCGATTGGTTCCGTCAGAACATTCAGGACCAGGGTACCTACACCGTGCCAACTGCGGCAGAAGCGGGAGGCGATTTTAGCGGCTACGTAAACGGGCAGGGTGTCCAGATTCCAATTTTTGTTCCCCAAGGTTTTGTCGCTCCCTCCGGCTGCACGGCTCCCGCACCTGGGCAACAGTGGCCCGGAAACAAGATTCCCACTTCTTGCTTCAGCGCCACTTCCGCAAGCCTTCTCAAACTCATCCCGGCCCCCAGTTTTCCAGGACTGCTTAATAATGCTCTCTCCCATATAGGTGTTTTGCCCATTCGCCAAACAAATTGGGGCTTCTCCATCGACCATAACCTGACCGATAAGCAAAAGCTTCATGGCAGCTTCTGGCGTGATAAGTATGACTTGACCTCCTGTTGCAATACGGGCATCCGTGTTAATAATCCGCTTTCTGGGAAGGAAGAAGAGCCTCGCCTAGGCACAGGGCTCTTCCTGACCTACTCCAACGCCATTTCCAATAATCTGGTAATGACTGCGGGATTCGGTTGGATGGGGGAGATCAACAACGAGTTGAATTCCTTCCTCGGGTTTAATTTTCCTGCTGTCGCCGGTTCCATCTCTCTCCCAACCATTCATTTCAATTCCCCGTTTGGCCAGCAGCCTTCCTCGTGGGGATTAAACAACAATGGCGAGACCTACTCAAAGAACCGCAAGCTCGGCATCAGCTTCGACAACAACTGGCTTTGGACTCGCGGCCGCAACAGCTTCAATATTGGTTGGGAAATTCGTCGTTCCTATCAAGATGACCAGGAATGCCAGCAGTGTGGCGGCAGCTTTACTTTTAACTCGCGCACTACCGCCGATCCGGCCAACATCGGCACGACCGGGAGTGCCTTTGCCAGTTATCTCTTGGGTTACGCGGACGCCACCCAGCGCCAGTTCGCCATCGAAAATCGTCTCCGCAATTTCTACATTGCTCCGTATATCCAGGATGACATAAAAGTCTCCTCCCGCCTGACCGTCAATGTTGGGCTTCGGTGGGACCTCACGCGGCCTTTCACGGAAAACCACGACAACGTCCTCTTTTTCGATCCTACCGTGCCCAATCCCGGCGCTGCGACACCTGCGGGCACTCCTTTGCTCGGGGCCGCCAACAAACTGGGAACGTGTTCGGTCTGCGCGGGATACAGCCGGGCAGACATGCATTGGAAGAACTTCAGTCCACGCTTTGGCTTCGCTTATAAGCTAGATCCCAAAACTGTGGTCTTGAGCGGCTTTGCCTTAAATTTTTTGGACGGCGGTTCGTACGAATACGGTGACAACAAGATCGCCGTCAACTACGGCAGCCTTTTGGGTGGTATTTTCAACGTAAACTCGCTTGGCTCGAACGTTTCCGGCTATGGTCAATGGGACGGCAGGTCCATTCCTCAACCCGCTGCCAGCCAATTCACGGATCGCAGCTTCCTCAATTCCACTGGCGCTTTGCGTCAATTTGGCCGAGACCCAGGTAAGATTCCTTACACCGAGGCGTGGAATGCAGGTATCCAGCGCGAACTGCCCGGGAACATGTTCCTTTCCGTGGCCTACATCGGCAACCGCTCGCTGCACCTGCCATCTCTGTTGAACCCTATTAATCAAACCAACCCCAAGTTCTTGACCCAATTCTGCGCAAGCGGCGATCCTAATGACGCGAACTGTTTGATGTCGCCTAATTCCCCTAATTTCGCATGGACTTCCACGGCATCCCAGGCTGCGCTTCAAAGTGCCGGCTTCAGTCAATGTCCCGCTGGCACTCCCAGCGCTGGCTTATTCGCTCCCTATTGTAATTTTATGAGTGACTATGGGGCCGGCGCTGGCCTGCCCCAAGCACTGCTCCCATATCCAATGTACAATCCCAGCGAATCGTGCGGCGGAATTTGTAATAACTTCGATACGACTGGTGCTGCCTTCTACAACGCTCTTCAGGTCCAAACGCAAAAGCGCTTCTCCACCGGATTGAGCTTCCTGGTTTCCTACACATTGTCGAAAACCATGTCCAACACCGATACTGGTTTTTCTACATTCAACTTTGGTTCGGAGAACAAGTTCAATCAGAAGTCGGAATGGTCCATTGCCGGTAATGACCAAACGCACATCCTGAATATCAGCGGCGTTTATGAGTTGCCGATTGGCCCGGGAAAGAAGTTCCTCAACAAAGGTGGCCAATTGGCGAAAAACATTGTGGGAGGCTGGCAGTTTACAGGCGTGTTTCAATATTCAAGCGGCACTCCCCTGACCGTTTACGCGAACAACAACGATCCTTTCCTGAACGGATTTAATCGGGCGAACTTCAATTCCGGTGTCGCTCTTAACGTGAATTACAACAACTATTACAAGGGCCTCCCGGTGTTCACCACATCCGCATTTTCCGACCCCGGCTTTAGGCAGGGGAATGAGCCTCGCAGCTTGAGCAATTTGCGCAATCCGTTAAACGCAGGGGAGAATATCGGGTTGGCCAAGCACTTCTACTTTGGAGAACACGTCACCGCTGAGCTAAGGATGGAGTTCTTTAACGTGCTCAATCGCATGCAAATCTGTGGTCCAGACTCCAACCTTCCCGACGGGCCCGGCAATTTTGGGCTCGTGAATCCCAATGGAAGCGGTGGCTCCAGCACTTGCCAAAACAGCAATACGCCACCTCGTCAAGGTCAGGCTTTCTTCAAAGTCAGCTTCTGACCCCGGCTGGAAAACACCTTCCGTGCTGATCAAGCAGGCCGGGGCTCTCAGAAGCCCCCGCGCTTGCCATTCGTGAAGCTCCGGCGCGGCCCATCCAAACTCCAAGTTCTGACGTTCAACCTCTATTTTTTCCCCATTTCCTGCAATTTCCTGCATAAGGATTCGGTGACTTCCGGTTCCGTGCTATCCTCGTCCGTGTTTGTCAACCTCGAGCGCCGCTCTTTTGCCTACGTGCCTCCCGGAAAGGGAAAGCCACTTCTCGGTACCGTCTCCACACCGCACACTCGCTTCCGCGTGGCGGAACCGTCGACCCTCAAATGTGGTTTGAGTGTCCCGCGCGCTTCTCGGAGACGCTATTTCCCGGCGTTCCTATTTACCAACCCCTTTAGAATCACCACTTACGCAAGAACTAGTGGGGGGATGGTCTCCTCTCTTAGAAAACTCGTCCTAACTATCACCCACCTCTGCATCCTCCTGCCCACCTGCTCCACGGCACAAACTCACGTGCCGCCCCAGTCTTCCGACCAAGGGGAGGCCCTCCTCACAGCCGCCAAATCCCTCTTTCAGCAGAGCAAGTTCACCGAAGCCGACCGTGCCGTCCGCCAGTACCTGGAAACACATCCGAACTCCGCCGACGGCCATTTCTTGCTCGGACATATTCTTTTCCGCGAGATCCAAGCGCAAGCGGTGGAGGCCCAGTTCCCGCCTCAAACCCACGGTCCTGTGGCAAGTGCAAGAACCATGGCTGCAATCTCTTCCAACGCGTCTGTTCCAAAAGACGCCCAAGAGATGGCCAAGGCTTCGCTCGCGGAATTTACCGCCGGCGCAAAATACCGGACCCCCTCCGCCGCCGATCTGAAGATCGTTGCGCTCGACTACGTTTTGCTCGTGGATTACCCCGACGCCGACAAGTGGCTGACGAAAATGCTCGAGTGGGCCCCCGATGATTCCGAAGGCTGGTATTACCTCGGCCGCACCAAATACAACGAGAACCGCTTCGCCGAAGCCATCCGCGCTTTCCAACAATGCCTGAAACTCGATCCGCAAAACGTGAAGGCGGAAGATAATCTAGGCTTGTCTCTTGCCGGGCTAGGCCGCAACGAAGAAGCGGCCACTGCCTACAACCAGGCGATTGCCTGGCAAGCGCAGTTGCTGACAAGAAATCCCGGTCCTTATATCGATCTGGGCAGTCTTCTGATTGATGAGAATCGTGCCCAGGACGCCGTCAGGTTTCTTCTTCAAGCAATTGAAATCGCACCGCGCGATTCGCGCGCGCATGAACTTCTTGGCAAGGCCTACACGCGCGTAGAAGAATTTCCCAAAGCGCAAGTAGAACTAGAAAGGGCGGTCGAGATTTCTCCGCAGGCTCCCAATCTTCATTGCATGTTGGCCCCTCTCTATCACAAACAAGGGCTCGGGGATAAAGCCAAAGCCGAATACGACCGCTGCGCCGCTCTCACCGGCACCCACTCTGTTCCGGAGACTCCACGCCAATGAAGACGGCTTTCGCGTGAAATCTCAACACGCGGTAATGAGTCAAATGTATTTTGCGAGGAAGTTTGCACACAAGGTCTTCCACGAGTCACACGACACGTTGCATTTCTTGCTCGCCAACGCGCGATTCACCATTACGGCTCTTTGCTTTTTTCCTGCAGCAATTCCTTCGCTCGCTCTGCGGTTTTCGCGCGCGAGCTTTCTTCCAGTTTGCTGAACACCTTCATTTCCGCCTGCGCCTCCTGTGTCCGCCCGAGCGCGCGATACGCTTGCGCCAGCAGGAAATGCGTTGAAGATTCCGCCGGGTCAGCCTTTACCGCTGCCTCCAAATCTTTCACCGCTTCCGCGTGCCGGTCCAATTTGATCAAGGCACGAGCACGGTCCACGCGCGCTCCCATCAGATTCGGACACACACCCAGAGCTTTTTGGACTTCCGCCAACGCTTGGGACGAATCTCCGTGCTGCTCCAGAATGATGTTCCCGATTTTCCACTGCGCCATGCAATTCGAGGGATCGTTTGCGAGTTCGGCGCGAAACTGCTCCGTTGCCACATCCCACATGTTCAGCGACCAGTAGGCGTTCCCCAAGTGGTAGTGCGTGCCCGCCTGCTGCGGCGCCACCTCTACCGCTTTCTTGTATTCGAGTAGCGCGCCGTCGTAATTCTTCATGCTCTCCATCACTTCGCCGGAAATTTCGTGGACCCAGACGGAATTGGGATCCAAAGCGCTGAGTTTCGATAGCGCCTCCTCGGACAATTTCATGTGCACCTTGCCCAGCAAATACCACACTTCCGGATTCTCCGGCTGGCGCTGCGAAAGCCGCCGCAAATGCTCCGCGGCACGTTCGAAATCTCCCAGCTTGATCAAGTCATTCGCGAGGAAGAGTTCGGCGTTACTGTCCTCGGGATTGCCGCGCAGCGCGGATTCCAGATTCCGGCCTGCCGCGGCGTAGTCACCCATTTCGTAGAGCGCCATGCCCAGCAGCGCGGAGGCGGAAGACATTTCCGGGTCGATCTTCAGGCCTTTTTCCAGCACCGCAGCGGCTTTCTTGTACTCCCGCTGACGGAGATAAAGCGAGCCGAGATTGTTGTACGCAGGTGCAAGGCGCGGAGCGATCTGCAAGAGCGATTCATAGCTTGCTGCAGCAGCGGCAAGGTCACCACGTGCTTCCGCGGCCTTCGCCTGGCCGTAAACCTTTTGCACCCGCGCATCCTCGGCAGTGGCTTCGGATTGGGCCTTCAACACGGGAGAAACAAAGACGGGCGCCATCAAGAGGAGAGAGGTAGCGGTGAGGGTAACCCGGCGCAGGCGTGACCTTGCCAGAATTCTGGATCGCACGATACGCGCAATTTTACACCGCCGCCCCGCAGACATAAAGGTCCGCGAGCGCTCGAGCGCGTTGCACTACGAGAGGCAGAGCAGGCAATAACGCTCAGGGCTAAGTGCAACCTGTTCGCCCGTTAAATCGTTTGAGCGGATTGGACAGAAAAAACCGCACCTTCTCGTGGATGGGGCGCGGCGATGCGGTTTGCTAAGCACAGGGGGGCAAGAATCAAAATCAACCGAAAGTGGTCGCTTCCCGAGATAGTAGCCTGCCACTGGCTCTGTGGGCGGAATCTTACGACCGAGGCGAGCAAGCGCCCAGGATTGCAAACGCTTCCAAATGGGGGGCGGGATTGTGTGTGGCCAGGGTGAGGTGAAGGCCGTATTGCTTAGGGCATGACGGCGTGTTACGCTCGCGAAAACTGCAGGGGTGAATAGTCATGCGAGCGGCTGAGAGTCCCTTCCGAACCAGGGGTTTTGGCGTTTTTGAAGTCGATCTCAAGGCCGTCGAGCTTCGCAAGCACGGCGTGCGAATCAAGCTGCAAGAACAGCCTTTCCAGATTCTCTCGCTGCTTTTGGAACATCCGGGGGAAGTGGTCACCCGCGAAGAGTTGCGGGAAAAGCTCTGGCCAGCCCACACGTTCGTGGATTTTGATCGCAGCTTGAACAAGGCGATGACCAAATTGCGGGCGGCGTTGGGAGATTCCGCGGACAATCCGCGGTATGTAGAAACGATTCCGCGGCATGGCTACCGGTTCCTCGCCCCAGTCTACGTGCCGCAATCGGAGCGCGCTCATGAGCATGCCGCGGGACGGGCACTCCCGAAGGAACCTTTTGAGGGGAACGGAAAGCCAACCGTCCACGCGCCATCGAGGAAGCGGCGGTTTTACGGTTTGGCCGCTGCAGTCGTTGTGGTTGCTGCTGTGGTCCTGGTGGCCATCCGATTTCTCCAGCCGGCGACTTTGAGCGGCAATCCGGGAGTAGTTAGCCCGCGCCGTTCCGTGGCCGTGCTGGGTTTCACCAACCTTTCCGGGGACGCGCACGAAGCGTGGCTTTCCACGGCGTTTTCGGACTGGCTCACGACCGAGCTTTCCGCAGGCGGCCAACTGCGGACCCTGCCCGCGGAAAATATTGCGCGAATGAAGGCGGAACTTGCCTTGGACGATTTGGAAAGCTTAGGCCGCGGAACCCTCGAGCAGATTCACAAGGACCTAGGTACAGACTTGGTGGTGGCAGGCTCCTACGCGACGCTGGGCGCAAATCCTCAGATTCGGCTGGACGTGCGTCTCTTCGACACGCAGAGCGGGGAGACCCTGTACGCCGATTCCGAGACCGGTTCGCAGGAAGGCCTGTTTGACTTAGTGTCGCGAGCGGGCGAGCAGTTGCGTGCCAATCTGGGCGTTCGAAAGATTACCAAAGAGGAGGCCGTGGAAGTAGCAACCGCGCTTCCTTCGAATGGGGAAGCCGCGCGCCTTTACGCGGAAGGGCTTTCCAAGTTGCGCGCGTTTGACGCGCTCCAGGCGAGGGACCTGTTGCAGAGAGCCGTCGAGGCCGAGGCTGGCTACGCGCTTTCCCATGCCACACTCGCGACAGCGTGGGTGCAACTAGGGTATGACGAAAACGCAAAGGCCGAAGCGAAGAAAGCCTTCGACCTGTCTTCAAATCTGTCGCGTGCGGAAAGGCTGCTGGTAGAAGCCCGCTATCATGAAAGTTCGCGGGATTGGGAAAAAGCCGCGGAAATCTATCGCGCCCTCTTTCGGTTTTTTCCCGACAACTTGGATTACGGCCTTGCGCTCGCTAATGCCGAGTACAAAGCCAACAAATGGAAAGATGCACTCGAGACGTTAGCGGCCTTGAAAACATTGCCGGTCCCCCTGAGCGACGATCCCCGGATTGAGTTGGCGGAGGGAGACGCAGCGATGCCTCTGGGCGATACCAAACGCGCGGAAGCCGCCTATGTAAGCGCGGAACAGAAAGCCCGAGCTTCGGGCGCGTCGCTACTCGTAGCCAAAGCGATGTTCGCCCACGCGTGGTTGCTGGAAAAGATGGGGCGGCTCGATGAAGCGGACAAAGCCATTCATGGGGCGAGGGATCTCTATCTTGCCGCTCATGACCAAAGGGGAGTGGCGGACGCCGAAACCGGAGAAGCCATCGCCTTGATGTTTCGAGGGGACTATTTCTCCGCGCGCGAGCGATACGGGGACGCGCTTGGCATCCATCAAAAGATCGGCAACATGCACAGCGTGGCCGGAGAATTCCACAATCTGGCCGAGATTGCTCTGTTCCTGGGCGACGTTCGCGGAGCCTTGCAAAAATCTCAGCTGGCTCTCCAAACCTACCAGGAAGTTCGAGACGACAACGGCATGGCGCTGGCGAAGATCGGTTTAGGCGATGCGCTGTTTGCACAAGGAAAACTCTTCGAAGCCCGCAAGATGTACGAGGAGTCCCTGGATACTTGCCGGCAAAACGGCGACAGGGATCGTGAAGCAGATGCTTTGATGGGGCTAGGGCAGGTTCTGCGGGCGCAGGGGGATTCCCGCGCGGCCTGGGAGAGTGAAATACGTGCCAAGGAAGTGTTTCAAGAAATTGGCAACAAGATGCCGGAAGCGCGGGCGGAATTGCGCCTGGCCCAGTTGCTCCTCGACCGCAGTGAAAACAACGAGGCAGTGAAATCGATTCAGCGGGCCGAGGGTCTTTTGGCAAAGACGACGTCCCCGAGGGACGATGCCGAGGCCGGAATCCTGTTCGCGCAGACTCTTATGGCATCAGGCAAAATCCCCGAGGCGAAAGAAAACGTCTCGCGAGCCATGCAATTTGCAGAGCGTTCCCATGACCTGGATATCTCCCTCATGTCCCGAATGATGTCCGCCCGAATTGACGCAGTGGGTGGGAATGCCGTGCAACGGAAAGAAGCTGCAAAGCGGCTGAATGCGGTTGCGCAGCAGGCAAAAACTGCCGAATTCGTCTACGCGGCGCTCGAGGCTCGCCTGGCTCTGGGTGAAATGGAACTCAAATCCGGGAACCCGAAAGCCGGGCGCACGCACCTGGAAACCC
>WNGI01004670.1_pt1 | contig 14543 bp, 14 predicted proteins | sample 5400621 | NCBI WGS metagenome assembly WNGI01 (sample SAMN13153374, study PRJNA577476) | soil metagenome | isolation source: 20 cm soil or saprolite under Garry oak tree replicate 1 | place: USA:California | collected 2016-06-15 | reverse complement strand
GATCCCTCGCCAGCCAGCCACCCGGGTCCGACGCCGAACCATACTCGCCGGCCTCCTCAACGAGTACGAGCCCGCTGCACAGAAAACCGCAGCTCAGACCGTGTCGCAGCGTTTTGGAAACCCACTGGCTGGACGATCCGGCGGGGCCATGTCTACATGCTTGACGGGTGCCGTCTAGCGGTTAGACTAAACCAGTGCGGGCGCGCGAGGTCAACCGGGCGATCGAACGGGCTGGCGGTGTGTTCGTTCGCCAGGTCGGCTCGCACCGGCGGTATCGGGCAACATACACCGACACCGGCGGCCGCGAAGCGCGAGCGGAGACGGCCGTTCCGCAGCACCCCGGCGACATTCCGACCGGGACGCTGTCCCGGATCGAGGCAGACCTTGCGCCCGCCTTCGGGAAGGGGTGGCTCCGGACATGACCACGATCAAGAAGCGGCCCGTCTACCGGGTCAACGTCACACGGGAGCGGGACGCCTGGCTGGCCGACGTCCCGGACGTTCCCGGCGCACATACGTTCGCGCGGAGTCTGTCGGCGCTGCAGCGCACCGACCGCCCGGACGACGCGCTCGATGACTTCGACCTGGACCTACGGTATGAGATCGGCGACAGCTCCGCGGCTGTGGCGGCGGCCCGGCGGGCCCGAGTAGAGGCTGAGCAGGCCGAGCGTGCCTCCGCTGAGGCCATCCGGCAGGCGGTGGCCGAGTTGCCCGCCTCGCTGTCGGTGCGAGATGTCGCCGCATTGCTCGGCGTTTCTTACCAGCGGGTCGCGCAAGTGCGCGCCGAGGCCACCAGGAGCCCACGGCCTGCCGGCAGTCGACGCAAAGCCGCCAGCGGCTGAAAGGGCTCGGCACTGTTGCATTGAGCGGTCCCATATGATCTTGACCGTAAGATCTTCGGTCAGATGGTCCGCGAGCCACTCTGAGGGCGTCGCCAGACGGGCCTCGGCAGGCTCCAAGGACCGCCTCCCGAGGTGCTGGCCGCGATCTCGGCCAGAAGATCTCCGGTCAAGATCACATGGGATGGCTCAATGCAACAGTGCCGCTGGAGCCACCTTTTGGGGCCTGCCTCGTTGCCTGCGCCTGACGGCCTACCGCCGGCGACCCGGGTCCCTCGGTAGCAGGCCCGGGTACAGGGTGTCAACGCTAGGCGATGCCGGTTCAGACCCGGTACGCGCTGTCCTTGATAGGCGGCCTCCGACTGCCCCGACGACCGGAGCTGGTGCCGTCCCATGCAGGCATTCCTGGTCAGTGACGGCGCCGCACCAGTCAGCGCAGCGATCATGCCGGCGTACGGCGCCCAAGGGCTCTGAATCACCGGGATCCGGTGAGGACCTTTCACCTGCCCGGTGGCCAGCCTAAAGCGGTCGCGGAACCTCGCACGGCCAGCAGGGGACGTGCGGCGAGAATCCAGGGAGATGCCGTGACTTCACCAGCCTCCGGCGTCAACGGCACCGCAGACCTGCCCAAACTACGCCCCCATCCCCCGCTCAGCGTTCGGCCCGGCCCTCAACGAGCAGGGGTACTACGTCGGACGAGTCGAACGGAACCTCTACTGGGTCACCGACGGCATCTATCAGTCGGCGTTCCTGACCACCGACGACGGGGTCGTGCTGTTCGACGCGCCGCCGAGCATCGGGCCCAACCTGCGGCGGGCCGTGGACGAGATCGCCGCGGCCAACGGCGTGCCCAACACGGTGACGCACCTCGTCTACTCCCACCACCACGCCGACCACGCCGGAGCAGCCTCCCTGTTCGGCGGGAACGTCGTTCGTATCGGGCACGCGGAGACCCGACGGCTGCTTCTGCGGGACGACGACGCGGCCCGGCCGGCACCGGGGGTGACCTTCGCCGACCGCTACACCCTCGAGGTCGCCGGGGAGCGGGTCGAGCTGGCCTGGCACGGCCCGAACCACTCGCCGGACAACATCACCGTCACGGAGCGCGCTGCCGCGCCCATCATCGCCAAGTACACCGGCGTGCTGGCCACCGCCGACATCGAGATCTTCACCACCACCACCACCACGTTCGCCGTCATGCAGTCGCTACGCCTCGATCGCGGGCTCGGCGTCAGCAAACCGGTCAACCCCTGATCCCGGGCCGCCGGGGCCGGTCAGCGACGCGCGCTGTACGGCCCAACCGAGGAGCTCGCCGCGGCCGATGCCTTGCCGAATAGATTCACCCGAGCCCGGAGGAAATCCATGACCACCACCAAGCCACCCGCGGCCCAGGCCGGCTCCTACCGGGTCGGGGACCTCGACCTCAACCGGATCGGCTACGGCGCGATGCAGCTCGCCGGTCCGGGCGTCTTCGGGCCGCCACGCGACCGTGCCGCCGCGATCGAGTTGCTGCGGACCGCAGTCGAGCTGGGCGTCAATCACATCGACACGGCCGACGCCTACGGGCCGTACATCACCAACGAGATCATCCGGGAAGCGCTCTTCCCGTATGACCACGTACACATCGTGACCAAGGTCGGGGTGATCCGCGACGAGCGGGGCGGCTGGCTGCCCGCCAACTCACCTCAGTCGCTGCGCGAGCAAGTGCACGACAACCTCCGCCACCTCGGGCTCGACGTGCTCGACGTGGTCAACTTCCGGACCCTCGCCGGGATCGACGACCGCGCGACGGTTGCGGACACGCTCACGCCCCAGTTCGAGGCACTCGCCGAACTGCAACAGCAAGGCCTGATCCGGCACCTGGGCGTGAGCACCGTCAGCCTCGACCAGCTGGCCGAGGCGCAGTGGATCGCGCCGGTGGTGTGCGTACAGAACTTCTACAACATCGCCAACCGGGCGGACGAGGCGGTGGTGGCGGCGACGGCCGAGCAGGGCATCGCGTACGTGCCGTACTTCCCGCTCGGCGGCTTCTCGCCGCTGGAGTCGGACGTGCTGGCGTCGGTCGCCGAGCGGCTCGGCGCGACCACGACGGCGGTCGCCGAGTCCTGGCTGCTGCAGCACTCGCCGAACATCTTGCTGATCCATGGCACCTCGTCGGTCGAGCACGTGCGCGAGAACATCGCCGGCGCGGCCCTGTCCCTGCCGCCCGACGCCGTCGCCGAGCTGGATGCGATCTGAGCAGTCGACGCCCACGGAAAGGTGTCGCAGCCCGCGGTCCCGGCAGGAATTTCAGCAGGGATTGACAGGGCCAGCCCACCTGGGGTGGTGCCGCGCGAATTCGAACCGAAGGGAGAACCTCCGTGAGCAAAGAACAGCGAGAGAACCTCGAAACAATCCTGCGGCAGTCAGCGCAGTCAGCCTTTACCGCCGACAGCGACGTCAACGTCGTCAACGTCGTCAACGAGCAGCGGCGACAGCTCCGGAAGTTTCTATCGGCGCAGCCGCTGCCCGCCGACGTGACCGTGACCGCAGCCGCGCTGGGCGACGTCCCAACGGCCGAGATCATGGTCGACGGAGTCGAACCTCGCCATATTGTCCTGTACTTCCACGGCGGCGTGTACGTGATGGGGGACGCTTTCCTCGCCGCCGGCCTGGCCTCGCAGGTCGGCCGGCGGACCGGCGCCAAGGTGATCTCCGTCGACTACCGGCTCGCCCCCGAGCACCCGTATCCGGCAGCGGTCGACGACGCTCTGGCCGCCTACGAAGCGCTCCTGCAGGACGGCACAGCCCCATCGGAGATCCTCGTCGCGGGTGAGTCGGCTGGCGGCGGGCTCGGTGTCGCCACCCTGGTCAACGCCCGCGATCACGGGTTGCCGCTGCCTGCCGCGGCCTTCGTCATGTCCCCGTACGCCGACCTCACCCTGGCCGGGGCGACCATGGAAACCAAGCGCGAGGTCGACGCGCTGATGAGCCTAGAAGCGCTCCAGGCCGCGGTCCCCCACTACACGTCGGGGCACGACGCCGCTCTCGGCCTCATCAGCCCGATCTTCGCCGACCTGTCCGGCCTGCCGCCGTTGATCATCCAGGCCGGAACGCACGAGGTTCTCCTCGACGACGCCATCCGCCTCGCCCGGCAGGCCGCCATCGCCGACGTGGAGGTCACCCTCGACATCACCCCGGGGGTGCCGCACGTCTTCCAATCCTTCTACGCAATGCTCGACGAAGGGGCCGCCGCGCTGGACCGAGCCGGACAGTTCCTGTCGGCGCATCTCGCCAGCGCAGAACGCGTCACCGCCTAGCGAAAGGCAGCACGCACAAATGCCGCGCCCGCTACCAGGTAGTACCAGCAAAGGTCCGGAAAGCCGGTGGCCGTCCAGCACCCGGTCCCAGCCCATACCCCGGGATCGTGAACGACAGGAGTTCGACATGAGCGAGGCGCTCGACTGGAACGCGAAGACCATCGCGGAGTTCCGAGCGAACGAGGGCAGGGTTGGCGGGACCTTCGAGGGCGCTCCGATGGTCCTGGTGCACCACCGCGGCCGCCAAAGCGAGCGGGAGTACGTCAACCCGGTCATGTACCTCCCGCACGACACCGAGCCGGACATCATCTACGTCTTCGCAACCAAGGGTGGAGCACCCACCAACCCGGACTGGTACCACAACTTGACCGCCGCCGGTCACGGCAGCGTCGAACGGGGAACCGAGACATACCAGGTGACCGTCCGCGAATTGACCGGCGCCGAACGCGACCGCATCTACGCCGAACAAGCCCAGCGCTACCCAGGCTTCGCCGAGTACGCACGCCAAACTGCTGGAGTCCGCACCATTCCTGTGCTCGAACTTAGCCGGGCGTAGTCCACACGCCTAAAGGAATCAGGTGACTGCCACGCCCTCGCCGCGGCGGCCGCGGCCGAGGCCGCCAAGGTGCAGGACCGGTTCCGGGACATGCACGAGCTGCTGTTCCACCGGCAGAAAGCGCTCGAGGACGGCGACCTGCTCGGGTACGCCGCCCAGCTCGGCCTGGACGTGGCGGCGTTCGACCGGGACCGGGCCAGCACAGCGGTGGCCGAGCGGGTCCGTCGGGATGTGGACAGCGGCCTGGGCCTCGGGCCAGGTGCTCGGCACGCCGACCCTGTTCATCGACGGCATCGTCTACCGCGGCGGCTACGATCCGCCCGCCCTGCTGGCCGCGCTGGCCCCATGAGCCGCCCTGCTCGCAGCGCTCCGGTCGAAGGTGATCAGAAGCCGAGGCGCTCCTTGACGATGATCGCGGTGACCCGGCCGGGAGTCATCACCTTGTTGATGACGAGGATGTTGTTCACCCCGCTGGGCACTCCGTAGGCTTGCCGGGCCCGGGCATCCTCGAGCGGGTAGCAGTATTCATAGATTCGCCGCATTCCGGCTGCGACGTCGCTGACGATCTTCTGGGCGCCGATGACGAGGATCACCTGTCCCGCCCCCGACACGAGCGGGCCCAGCTGGCTGCCGCTGGCCGACGCGATGAGCAGCGATCCGCCTTCGGTCAGCGCGTGCACGCTGCCGACGACATAGTCGGGCGACGCGGCCAGGATGCGCATCTCACGGCGCTGCATTTCCCGGTCCATCCGGTACAGCCGCAGCCGGAGCGGCTGGTAACGGCCGGACCGTTCGATGTCGTCGGCGACGCCGATGGCCTCAAGTGTCTGGGAGGTGTTGTTGTACACCTCGGCGCCGGCGGTGAGCAGGGAGCCGACCAGGGCTCTCGCGTCGGCGCCCGTGGCGGCGAGGAGCGACCCGATGCCGTTGCGTTCCAGCGCGGCTGCGGCCTTGGCGATCCGCTCGTCGGAGGCGAGTTCGGTGAACTCGGCGGACACCGCAGCGTCCGGATGTGCTACCACCTGCTGGTCAGTCACCGCCTGCCTCCGCCAGCCGGCGGTGGACGAGCGCCACGGCCATCGATCCCTCGCCGATGGCCGCTGCGCAGCGTTTGACCGACCCGCAGCGCACGTCACCCGCGGCGAACACGCCGGGCCGGTTGGTCTCCAGCGGCAGCGGCTCCGTGGGCAGCGGCCAGTCGCTGCCCGGCTCGCGGGCGACATCGCTGCCGGTCACCACGTACCCGGCGGTGTTGGTGACCAGCCCGATCCCCGCGGCGCCATCGGTGTGGGGGGCGCCGCCGATGCAGATGAACATGGCATCCGCCGGCAGCCGCAGCGGTTCGGTGCTATCCCCGCAGCGCACCATGACGGCCCGGAGGCGGTCATCGGCCTCCACACCAACCACCTGCGTGCGCACCCGCACCTCAACATTCGGGATCGCCGTCAGGATGTCGATGAGGTACTGCGACATCGACGCGCCGAGATCACGGCCGCGGACCAGCAACGTGACCTGCTGGGCGTACCGGGAGAACCGGACGACCGCCTGGCCCGCTGAGTTGCCACCGCCCACCACCACGACCTGGGAACCCGTGCATGCGAGGGCCTCGCTCGGCCCGGCCCCGTAGTACACCCCCGCGCCGAGCAGGTCATCGACCCCGGGCACGTCCAGGCGGCGCCACTCGACGCCACTGGCGAACAGCACCGCGCGCCCGCGTAGCAGCGTGCCGTCGGACAGCTCGGCGACATAGCCCTGCCCATCGGCCGAGACGCCGACCAGGCGCCTGGCCAGCAGCAATTCGGCGCCGAACCGGCGCGCCTGCACCGTCGCCCGGGTCGCCAGTTCGCTGCCGCTGATGCCGTTGGGGAAACCGAGGTAGTTCTCGATCATCGACGTGGTTCCGGCCTGGCCGCCCGGCGCCACCGCCTCGACGACGATGGTGCGCAGGCCCTCGGATGCCGCGTTGACGGCGGCGGCCAGGCCGGCCGGTCCCGCTCCGACGATCGTCAGGTCGTATTCCGGCCGCGACGGGGCCGCGACCATGCCGAGGCCGGCGGCGACCTGTTCCACCGTCGCAGATGGCAGCCGTGACCCGTCCGGCAGGATGCACAGCGGCAGCGCCGACGGCTCCACTTCGGCGACTCCCAGGACCGCCCGCACCGCATCGGGCTGGCCGGCGTCGACCCACTCGAATGGGTAACCATTGCGGCTGAGGAAATCACGGATCGCGTACGCCGCGCGGGAGGTCGTCGTGCCGACCAGGACGGGCAATGGAGTGACCGGCCTGGCGTCGTAATCGAACATCGACATTGGTGCGGCCCGAGCTGTCACGGGTGCGACGGTGCCGGCGGGGCACCCTCGAGTTCGAACGCAAGCTGGTCGAGGTAGCACCAATACCAGTCCTCGCCTGGTTCGTACGAGCGGATGACAGGGTGCCCGGCCACGCGGAAGTGCGCGGTCGCGTGCCTGCCCGGAGAGTTGTCACAGCATCCGACGTGACCGCATTCCTGGCAGACCCGCAGATGCACCCAGTCCCGGCGTCCCTGGGCCAGGCAGTCCTCGCAACCCCAGGACGAGGGCGTGACATCGTGGATCCGGTCGAGATGCGTGCAACCGCCGTTCATGCTCCAGCGCTCCCGAGTCGGGCGACCGGTGGTGCCTCTGCGGCCTCGAAGGCGGCGGAGAACTGGTAGCTGGCCGCCAGGCTGCTGGGGCCGCCACTTCTCGGCGATGGCCAGAACCACCGCGGCGAGCGGCGAGGGTGGCAGTCGATGGGCAGGAGCGCTGCGTTTTCTGGCGTGATGAGATGGTCGGCGAGCGTGTCGCGCGCGGGTGCAATGGTCATGGGAGCTCACTCCTGGCTGCGGGTTTTGGACGCCCCGACGGTGCGGGCCATCACGGTGCGCGGCTGTCACCTGGTTGTGGTTTGCGTTGTGGTGTGAGCTGGCGGATCTCGAGGATGTCGAGGCCGAGCGCGTCGATCTCGGCCAGGACGCCGTGCAGTGCCGACCGGTCCAGCAGCCCGGTGAGCACGGTGTGTGCGCCGTCCCACTGCGGGGCCAACCCCGGGAACGCGGACAGCATGGTGGCGCCGAGGTGCCCATCGATCCGGATCATGTACGGGGTGGGTGCCGGGTCCATGGCGCTATGGTCACGGGCTGGCAGATGACCCCGCCTCACCGGGATCAGGTGACCGCCGGGCTCGCGCGTGCGGCCGGCCGCCCAGCAACCGCAGTTGCCGCGCTGCACCGGCGAGGAGCGGTCACGGACCTCCGGAGGCGATCGCCGGCCTGATCGCCTTCCTGGTCAGCGACGTCGCAGCGCCGGTGAGCGGGGCGATCCTGCTAGCGGCCGGCGCCCAAGCAGGACCCGGCGTACACGCGCCGGCAGGACGGTGGCCAGTTCCCGGATGGCCTGCGCCTGCCCGTGGAGCGTCACGCCGACGCAGCCTCGCAATCACCGGGATCCGGTGACGGCCACTCACCTGGCTGGCGGCGAGCCTGGGCCCCATCGCGAAAGCTCGCACGGCCGCCAGGGACGTGCTCCGAGATCCGCGGGAGATACGATGACCTCGCCAGCCTCCGGCGCGGGCAGCGCCCCCGACCTGCCCGACTACGCGCCCACCACTCGGTCGGCGCGATCCGAGACTCGGCGTGCGGCCTCACCCGACGCGACGGCCGGCGGCGGCCGCCTCGGCCTGGCTCTGCTGGTCATTGCCACCGCGCAGCTCATGGTCGTGCTCGACGGCACCATCGTGAATGTGGCGTTGCCGCAGGTGCAGCGTGCGCTCGGCTTCTCCGGAACCGGCCTGGAGTGGGTGGTGAACGCCTACGCGGTCACCTTCGGCGGCCTGCTCCTGCTCGGCGGCCGCGCTGGTGACATTCTTGGTCGGCGGCGGGTGTTCGTCTTCGGGCTGCTGCTGTTTTCCGTGGCTTCGCTGCTCGGCGGGTTCGCCACCAGCCAGTGGTGGCTGCTGACCGCGAGGGCGGTACAGGGAGCTGGCGGCGCGGTGATCGCGCCGACCGCGCTGGCGCTGATCACCACCAACTTTCCCGAAGGTGGGCCGCGGAACAGGGCGTTTGGCGTCTACGCGGCGATGGCGGGCGGCGGCGCCGCGGTCGGCCTGCTGCTGGGCGGGGTGCTGACCACCTACGCGTCATGGCGGTGGGTGCTGTTCGTCAACGTCCCGATCGGGATCCTGGTGGCGGCCGCGGCGCTCCGGGTGCTGGCCGAATCGCCCCGCCGGCCGGGGCGGATCGACGTGGCCGGCGCGGTAACCGGCACAGGCGGTGTCGCGCTGCTCGTCTACGGCCTGTCCAAGGCGGCCACCGGGTCCGACGGGGTATCGCATTGGGGTGACGCGCAGGTGGTGGCGTCGCTGACCGCATCCGTGGTGCTTCTCGTGTCGTTCGTGCTGATCGAAATGCGCAGCTCGCACCCGCTGCTCCCGATGCGGGTACTCGCCGACCGTGACAGGTCGGGTGCCTACCTGGTCATGCTGTGCATCGGCACTGCGGTTTTCGGCATGTTCTTCTTCATCACCCTCTTCATGCAGACCGTGCTCGGCTACAGCGCCCTCCAGACGGGCATCGCCTACCTGCCGTTCGCCGTCGGGATCGTGATCTCCTCCGCGCTGGCCTCGCAACTGGTCGCGCAGGTCGGCGCCCGGCCGACGATCCTGGCCGGCACCGCCGCGGTCGCGGCCGGGACGTTCTGGTTCTCCAGGCTCACCGAGCACGCTGGCTACGCCGGCCAGCTGCTCGGCCCCATCCTGGTGACCTCCTTCGGGCTCGGCCTGGTGTTCGTCCCGCTGTCCCTGGTCGCCCTGCACAACGTGGCCGAACAGGACTCCGGTGTCGCCTCCAGCATGCTCAACGTCGGCCAGCAGGTCGGCGGCGCGATCGGGCTCGCATTGCTCGGGACCGTCGCGTGGACGGCCGTCGCCGGCAGCATCAGGACTCAGGTCTCGCATGCGGCGGCGGCCGCCGCCAAGGCAGGTCAGCCAGTGCCGAAGCTGGGCACCCCCCTACCTGCGTCTGTTTACGATCACGCCCTGGCGGTCGGCTTCTCCCGTGGGTTCCTTGTTTCCGCGGGGATCGCGCTGCTCGCCCTGCTCGTCGCGGTCGCCACCATCCGGGTCCGCCGCCAAGACCTGACCGGTGCCGTGCCCGCGCCGCAGGCGGCACCGCAGGCCGCGACTGTGCAGCAGCACGAGGACCGAGCCGCCCTCGCCGCGGCAGTCCGTCCTTGCCGGTTCTGCTAGCCGACGCGTCATCACCACGTGGGAGATGAGCGTAGGGACCACTCCGGCGCCCAGGCCGACGACGGCGCAACGGCCCTGCAGACATCACGAGTCCGCGTCATGAGGTGAGCAGAACCCGCCAGACGGCGAACGCGGCGCTAGGGGGTGTCCCGTGGATCTTGGTGGAGGCCCGCGGCGTCCAGGCGGCGTCCGGCAAGGCCGAGGAGGTGCCGATACCGGGGTTGTATCGGCGCCGACGAGAACGCCGCCGGTCGTCGTCTGGGCGTCGTGGGCGCCGCCGAAGATCTACGGGACACCCCCTAGCTGCGGACGGCTGCGAGGAGCCGCAGCTCGCGGGCACGTCGAACCGCCGCGGAGCGATCTGCGACACCGAGCTTGGCGTAGATGCTGCGGATATGTGTGCTGACCGTGTTCGGCGAGACGGACAGCTCGCTGGCGATCTCGGGCCGGGACAGGTTCGTGGGGAGGTACCTCAGTACCCTGAGCTCGCCCGGGCTGAGCTCTTCTACCAGCGGCGATGCATGCTGGTCTTTGGCCGCCAGGGATGAGCCGTGCACAAGGTCGAGGATGTCGGCGAGCAGGGCGGCGTGCGCGGTCTGATGCCGCGGCAGCGCCTCCAGCAGCTCCGCCGAGCCCGTTATCGCGAACGGGAGCACCACCCTGTCTTGCTCGGCGAGAGCGAGTGCATGTTCGGCGGCCTGGTTCGCCGCGCGCTGGTCTCCGAGCTGGCGATGGGCGAGCCCGGCAAGCAGGTGAGCCTCCATGACCGTTGGGTAACCCACGACCGGGGCCGTGCCGTCCAGAACACTGGCCAGCGCCCTCAGTGCCGCGGCCGGTTCGCGTTCCTCCAGGCAGATCACCGCGTCGGCGTTGCGCACTTCGCCTGATCTCGCCTCTTGCTCATCGAGTGCCGCGATACCGGCGCGGGCTTCGCCGGGCAGCCCGGCGCGGGCCTGCGTGGCCAGCAGCCACCCGGTCACCTGGCTCGCCAGCGCGTGCGACCCCTCCATCTGGGATTGCAGGCGTTCGGCCGCAGTGATTTCCTGCAGCGCCTCGTGGTGGCGGCCGCGGCCGGCAAAGAGCCTCCCGGTCGCCAGGTGCAGCAGCTGTCTGACGTCCGGCCCGGTGTCTGTTTGCACGGCCTGTCTGGTTCGTTGCAGCCATCGCTCGCCCTCGTCGAACTCACCGGTCCAGACCAGGTTGCCGGCCAGCGTTACCAGCGCGGGCGCAATCACCGGCTCCGCGCCCCACCCGTGTCGCTCGGCGAGCGCGATCGCCTCACGGCAGCGCTGCCGGGCGGCGGTGAACGAGCGGATCCTCGACGCGAAACCGAGCTGGGCCAGGCAGGCGACTTCGAGGTAGGGGCGGCCGATCTGCCGGGCGAGGGCGGCGCCCTCCCGGAGGTGGCCTTCGGCGTCTGGCAGCCCCAGCGACCACGCCTCCGCGGTCCCCAGGTTCATCAGCGCCACCGCGCGCAGATCGCTGTCGAGCGCGATGTCCTCCTCGGACTGCCCGGATACCGGGGAGGCCAGGAACTTGACCTGTTCGACGACGCCGGCCAGGTGACCGCGCCGCCGGGCCAGCGACAGCTTCAGCGACGCGACCGCCACCCGGAGGCGCCGCTGGCGATCCGGCGGCGTCGTCTCGGCGTACACCTCGGCGACCGCCAGATGGGCGGCCGCCTCGTCCAGGCGTCCCCGGACCAGGTCAACGGTTGCGCGCACCAGGGCCAGTTCGGGGTGATCCGCGCCCTGGGGGAAGGCCCGCACCAGCGCCTGCATGGTCTGCGCGTGCCCGTCCAGGGTCAGGCTGAACGAATGGTCGGCGAGCAGCCGGGCCGCATCCGGCCAGTCGCCCGCCGCCTGGGTGTGCCGGATGGCGTTGACGACCTGGCCGTGCAAGGTGAACCAGCCGGCGGCGCGTCGGTGCAGCGCTGGTACTTGGTCGGGCAGCGTCCGGCGCAGCTCCAGCCGCAGGAGATCCGCGAACAGGTGGTGGTAGCGGAACCAGGAGCGCTCCGGGCCGAGCGATTCGACGAACGCGTTCGCGTCCTCGAGACGCAGCAGGATCCGGTCCGAGCCCGGGCGGCCGGTCAGCAGGTCCGCCAGTTCGCCGTTGACGCGATCGAGCAGGGAGGTACGCAGCAGCATGTCCTGGACATCGGGTGCCTGGCGGTCGAGCATCTCGGCGAGCAGGTACTCGGCGACCGTGCGGTGGCTGCCGGAGAACTCGGCGACGAAGCGCTCCGGGTCGGGGTGACCGGCCAGGGAGAGGGCCGCGAGCCGCAGGCCCGCGGCCCACCCCTCGGTACGCTGGTGCAGCAGCGCCGCGCCGGCCTCGGACAGCGCGATGCCCGAGGCGTCGAGTAGCTCGCGGGTTTCCCGCTCGGTGAAGCGCAGGTCGGCGGCGCGGATCTCGGCCAGCTCGCCTGCCAGGCGCAGTTGCTGCAGCCGCAGCCGCACATCGTGACGCGTGGTCAGTATCGCGTGCACCCGCGGGGGAAGGTTCGTCAGCAGCCTGGTCAGCTGAGGGAGCGCTTCTGGCCAGGTCAGCTCGTGGAGATCATCAATAACCAGCGTGAAGCCGCTAGGAGCGCCAAGCCAGAACTGCTGGGCGTCGTGCTGGTCGCGTTGCACCTGCAGAACGGCGAGCCGGTGCGGCTGCCCCGGACGGTCGGCCCAGGCGCGCAGCAGGGACGTCTTCCCGCTACCAGCCGGAGCCGAGATGACAGTTACCGTCCGCGCCGCCGCGCGATCCAAGGCAGCGACAAGATCACCCCGGTCGATCAGCCGGGGAGTTGCTGGAGCCACCTTCGATGGCCTCGGCTGCATTCGGTCAGCGTAACCAGGCAGATCACCGGAATCCGGTGATGACGTCTCACCTGCCCGGTGGCCAACCTCAGTTGCGGAGGTGGGTCATGGGTGAGCGTGTGGCTCTGGTGGTCGGGGCGGGCGGTCCGTTGGGTCGGGCGACCGCGGTGTCGCTGGCCGGGGCCGGTTTCACGGTGGTGGGGGTCGACCGTAGTGAGCAGGGGTTGGCCGAGTTGGCCGACGGTATCCGTCGCGAGCTGGGCGACTCGACTGATCCGGCCGCGGCCAGGAGCCTGGTCGATCGGATCGCCGCCGAGGTCGGGGCGCCTGAGGTGCTGGTGAACACGATCGGCGCGTTCCGGGTAGGAGATGCGCTCACCGCGACGCCCGAGGACCTCCGGGTCATGATCGACGTCAACGTAGGCCCCGCGCTGTGGCTAAGTCAGGCGGTGGCGCCGTACATGCGGGAACGCGGCTCCGGCGCCATCGTGCACGTGTCGGCCCGCCCAGGGATCGAGCCGACCGCCGGCATGGCGGCATACAGCGTCAGCAAGGCGGCTCTTGCCCATCTCACCCGCGTTCTCGACCTCGAACTGCGCCCGCACGGGATCCGGGTGAACGCCGTCGCGCCGCTACTCCTCGACACACCCAGGAACCGGGCGGCGTTTCCCGCAGATCTGTTGGCGCACGCGGTTCGACCGGAGGCGATCGCGGAGGTCATCGCCTTCCTCGTCAGCGACGCCGCGGCACCGGTCAGCGGGGCGCTGCTGCCAGCGTACGGCGCATAGACCATCCGCCATCCCGATCGAGATCACCCGCCACGAAGGGAACGACCATGCCCTCGAACCCAGTCACGAGCCGCCGTTCGTTCCTCGCCCGCGGCGCCGTCCTCGCTGCCATCCCGGCGGTCGCCTCGCTGACCGGCGGCGTCCTCGCCGACCCGGCGTCCGCCGACACCCTGCCCGACTACGCGCCGATTCCCCCGTCGGCGCTGGGCCCTGCTCTCAACGAGCAGGGCTACTTCGTCGGGCGGGTGGAGAAGAACCTGTACTGGGTCACCGACGGCACCTACCAGGCGGCGTTCCTCACCACCCGCGAGGGCGTCGTGTTGTTCGACGCGCCCCCGACCATCGGGCACAACCTGCAGCGCGCCATCGACGAAATCGCTGGTCCTAACGGCGTCTCCAACAGGGTGACCCACCTCGTCTACTCGCACCACCACGCCGACCACATCGGCGCCTCGTCGCTGTTCGGCCGCGACGTGGTGCGGGTCGGCTCTACGGAGAACAAGCGGTTGCTGGCGCGCGACAACGACCCGGCCCGGCCGGTACCCGACCTTACCTTCGACAAGCACCACACGCTGCTCGTCGGCGGGGAACGCATCCGCTTGGCCTGGCAGGGCACCAACCACACTCCGGACAACATCTACATACACCTGCCCGACCACGACGCGCTCATGCTCGTCGACATCGTGCTGCCCGGCTGGGTGCCGTTCTACGATTTCAACCTGAACGAGGACGTCCCGGCATCCATCGCCGCACCCGCCGCAGCCCTGTCCTACCCGTGGAAGCACTACATCGGCGGCCACATGGGTCGGCTCGGCACCCGCGACGACGTCGTCGTCCACCAGCAATACGTCACGGACATCGCCGACAACGTGCGGACCGCCCTGGCAACCGTCGACCCGACTCCATACTTCACCCGGTACGGCAACAACTCCTGGGCCGCGGCCAAGACCTACCTCGACGCGGTCGCCGACCACGCCGCGGCGCCGGTC
>WNGI01003101.1_pt1 | contig 14549 bp, 15 predicted proteins | sample 5400621 | NCBI WGS metagenome assembly WNGI01 (sample SAMN13153374, study PRJNA577476) | soil metagenome | isolation source: 20 cm soil or saprolite under Garry oak tree replicate 1 | place: USA:California | collected 2016-06-15 | reverse complement strand
CGGAGGCGGCGTCCACGTCACGGTCGGGCGGCCGTTGATCGGTCATGTCAGGCGGCTGCCGTCGGAGTAGCAGTAGGGGCGCCCAGAATTGCGTCGCGGACCCACTGTGTCGCCTCACGGCTGTCTCGGCGGAACGCAAGGCGCTCCTCGGATTTCGGGCCGTGGTTCGTGACGACCGTCCGGAGCTCATTCCAATCGGGCTCGCCGTAGGCCCAGATGCCCGTCGGGTCATCAAGGACGAGATCGGCATCCGGAATCCTCAGCCCGAGCTCCCGGATCCGCGGCACGTAGATCGTCAGGAACTCCTGGCGAAGCTCCTCGGAGGTCTTGGCCTTGATCCGCCAGTGGATGTCGCGATCCTTCGCGCGCTCGCTCCGCGGTCCGTGCATCTGCATGAGCGGCCCCCACCAGCGATCGAGCGCTTCCTGGATCGCCGCGCGCTGGCCGACGCTGCCGGTGACCATCGTCACGACGACGTCGCGGCCGTGCATGATGTGGACCGATTCCTCCCAGCAGATCTTCTTCATCGTCCGGGCGTACGGCGCGTAGCTCGAATCGCGGAGCGCCTGCTGGGCGACGATCGCCGCCGCGTCGACGAGCCAGGCGATGATCCCGATGTCGGCCCACGAGTAAGTCGGGTAGTGGAAGACGTTGTGGAACTTCGTCTTGCCGGCCAGCAGGTCCTCGAACATCGCCTCGCGCGGCTTGCCGAGGTCCTCCGCCACGCGATAGAGAAGCTGGGCGTGGCCAACCTCGTCCTGGACCTTCGCCGTGAGCGCCAGCTTTCGGCGGAGCGTCGGCGCCCGCATGATCCATTCACGCTCCGGGAGGACGCCCATCAGCTCGCTGTTGGCGTGCATCTCGACGAAGCGGAGGACGCCCTCGCGGTATTCGTCGGGCATCCAGTCGGTCGACTCGACCTTGCCGCCGGCGAGGACGTGCTCCTCGAAGTGGCCGAAGCGCTCATCGTGGGACAGGTCCGCCTCGTTGAAGGGAAGGCGCGCCCGATCCTGCGGAGCCAGGACGGGGTCAAGTGCGAGCGGGTCGGTCATCGATGATCCTCCGAGAGAGAGCGCAGGGCGAGGTCGACGTAATGGTCGGCGATCCGGTCGGCGCTGAGGCGGCCGTCGGGTCGATACCAGGTCGCGATGCCGTTGAGGGCAGTCAGGATGAACGTCGCCGCGAGGGCGCTGTCCGTCGGCTGGAAGGCGCCGACGGCCGTGCCATCGTCGATGACCGCGCGGAAGCGAGTCTCGTAGGCGTCGCGTCGTTGCGCGATCGCGGCGCGGCGGTCGCCGGAGAGGTGGCGCCATTCGGTGACGAAGACGCTGGCGCGCTCCGGGTCGGCGGTGACGACATCGACGTGAGCCTCAACCAGCGCCGCCAGGCGCTCGACTGGATCCGAGGTGGCGGTCTCCGACTCAGCTTCGTCGGCCTTGGCCTCGAAGGCGGTGGCGGCTCCGTCGACGATGGACCACAGGACGTCTTCTTTGGACGCCACGTGGGCATAGAGGCTGGCGCCCTGGATATCGAGCGCCCTGGCGATGTCGCGGACGCTCGTCGCCGCGTAGCCGTTCGCGTGGAACAGCTCGCTCGCAACCTCTTCGATCTCGCGCCGTCGCGCCCCGGTCTCGATCATCGAACCCTACCTAACGATTGTTAGGCCGACGGTAGTCGTCGTCCGCGCGACCTGTCAAGCGGGCCCGGCGTCTTCCTGCTGATGGGACGTGCATCTCCGCACACGTTTCACGCTCGACATTCGTAGATCCGGTCTAGGCTTCAAGCCTGCAGGTCGGTGAGCGTGAGTCGCTTTGGACTCCCTCGGCCCGCCAAGGACCGAGGTCCCGAGAATGCCCAACGAACTCCCGCCGATCGGCGAGACGGCGACCGACTATGACGAGCGCGCGCTCCTCCAGGAGCTCGAGCCTGAGGCCGGCCGGCTATTCGACCGGCACGCCAAAGTCGCCCAGGAGTGGTTCCCCCACGACTACATCCCGTACCGGCTGGGGCGCGACTTCGACAAGGAGCCCTGGACGCCCGACCAGCCACGGCTGACCGGCGTCGCCCAGACCGCCTTCGAGGTCGGCCTCCTGACCGAGGACAACCTGCCCTCGTATCACCGCCTCATCCACGGCATGTTCGGCAACGGCGACGGCGCGTGGCTGAACTGGGTCGGGCGATGGACGGCCGAAGAGGGCCGACACGCGATCGTCCTTCGCGACTACCTGACGGTCACCCGCAACATCGACCCCGTGGCCCTCGAGCGCGGCCGGATGAACCAGCTCCAGCAGGGGTACGACCACGACGCCCCAGACACGCTCCACGGCCTTGCCTATGTGACATTCCAGGAGCTGGCCACCCGGATCTCGCACCGGAACACCGGGCGCTATTCGGACGACCCGGTGGCCGACAAGATCATGATCCGGATCGCCGCCGACGAGAACCTTCACATGGTCTTCTACCGCGACATCCTGGCGGCCGCGATCGAGCTCCAGCCGTCGGCCGCGATCCGGGCGATCGTGGATGAGGTGCTCGCCTTCCAGATGCCCGGCGCCGGTATCCCAGGCTTCCTCCGCAAGGCGGCGGCGATCGCCAAGGCTGGCATCTATGACCTCCGCGTCCATCGCGACGAGGTGCTCCTGCCGGTGATCAACCACTGGCGGATCTTCGAGCTGACGGGTCTCGACGCCGCGGCTGAGGCGGCCCGCAAGAAGCTGGCTGAGCACCTGGAGACGCTAGAAGCGGCGGCCCGGAAGTTCGAGGAGAAGCTCGCGCTGTCGAAGACGCGGCCCGCCCGGGCGGGCTAGCGATCGGCGAAGGCTCGGCGGTCAGCTCCCGTAGCAGACGCGAAGCGCTCGGTCAGCCGGACGGCCCGACGACTTCGAGCGACTCGAGGTCGGTCGGTCGGTAGCCATTTTCGGCATCTCCGGGGGCGCGCGATGGCGGCCATGTCGCGCGCAACTCGGCGAGCAGCGCCGTGTCCGTTGCGTACGATGCAGCAGCGAACTCCGTCAGCCCCTCCACTAGGACCATGATGGCGCAGCCGCTGACCGTCCTGTTCATGCCCGAGTCGGCCTACGGCCCGACGAACAATTGCATCGGGATCGGCGACGTCCTGCAGCGGCGCGGTCATCGCGTTGTCTTCGCGGCCGAGGCGTCCTGGAACGGCCGGCTCGCGCCGCTCGGCTTCGTCGAGGATCTCGTCGATCTCGCCCCTCCGCCGCCCGCCGACGCTCCCCAGGACGCCGGGCAGTTCTGGAAGGACTTCATTCGCGACACGGCGCCGGAGTTTCGCAAGCCGACGATCGACCAGCTGGCGACCTTCATGCAGCCGACCTGGCAAGCGCTGATCGACGGCGCCCGCTACTGCGAGCCGCAGCTCCGCGAGATCGTCGCGCGGCAGCGACCGGACGTGGTCGTCGAGGACAACGTCGTCGCGTTTCCGGCGCTGCTGAGTTCGGGCGCACCGTTCGTCCGGATCATGTCCTGCCAGCCGCTCGAGATGCCCGGGCGCGATGTACCGCCGGCGTATTCCGGCCTGCCGTCCGACGACCGAACCGAATGGGCCGACTTCAGGGCCGAGTACGACCGCGTCCACCGCCCGACCTGGGCGGCATTCGATGACTGGGTCCGTGAGCAGGGCGCGCCGGGCCTGCCGGGTCTCGAGTTCATGCCCGTTTCCCGGTTCCTCAACCTCTATGTCTATCCGGAAGTCGTCGACTACACGGGCCGGCGCCCGCTTGACACGTCGTGGCGGCGGCTTGATTCCAGCGTCCGGGCGACGGACGCCGAGGTGGAGCTGCCGGCACTCATCCACGACCGACCGCCAACGAGCGCGCTCGTTTACCTGTCACTTGGGTCTCTCGGCAGCGCCGACGTCGCGCTGATGCGCCGGCTGGTGTCGGTCCTGGCCGACACACCTCATCGCTACATCGTGTCCAAGGGGCCGCAGCACGCCGACTACGAGCTGGCGCCGAACATGTGGGGCGCCGAGTTCCTGCCCCAGACGAAGCTCATCCCGCTCGTCGATATCGTCATCACCCATGGCGGCAACAACACGACGACCGAGGCCTTCCACTTCGGCAAGCCGATGATCGTGCTGCCCCTCTTCTGGGATCAGTACGACAATGCCCAGCGGGTCGACGAAACCGCGTTCGGCGTGCGCCTCGCCACGTACGCGTTCGAGGACGACGAGCTCACGGACGCGATCGAGCGGCTGCTTGGGGATGTCGCGCTTCGGGAGCGGATGAGCGCCATCGGGGCACAGATCCGGTCGCGGGACGGCGTGGCCCGGGCGGCCGATGCGATCGAGGCGGTCGGGGTCCTGGCCGGGGCGGCATCGACGCGGTGACGGAGACGGCGACCGAGACGCGGCTGCGATCGGTCCGGGCGATCCGCTACGTGACCGCATTCCGCGAGGGTGGCTCGCTGCCCGGTCTGGTGGAGGCTGACGACGACGGGTTGTACGTCGTCAAGTTCCGTGGCGCCGGACAGGGGCCGCGGGCGCTCGTCGCGGAGTGGCTCGCCGGCGAGATCGGCCGAGCGTTGGGATTACTGATCCCGGAGCTCGTCGCCGTCGACCTCGAGGCGGAGATCGCCGACTCGGAGCCGCACGAGGAGATTCACGACCTGCTCGTCGCGAGCGTCGGTCGGAACATCGGGCTGGACTTCCTACCGGGCTCGCTGACGTTCAATCCTGCAGCCGACGTCGTCGGAGACGCGGACTGGGCCGCCGACGTCGTGTGGTTCGACGCCTTCGTCACGAACACGGATCGCTCGGCGAGGAACCCGAACATGCTCGTCTGGCACGGCCGGACGTGGCTGATCGATCATGGCGCCGCGCTCTACGTGCACCACACGTGGCGGGATCCCGAGGAGCATGCGCGACGACCGTTCGAACGGTCCGCGGAGCACGTCCTGCTGCCATTCGCCGGGTCCATCGCTGCCGCCGACGAGCGGCTGGCCGGGCGCGTAGCGCCTGCCCTGCTCGACGAGCTCGTGACGGCGATCCCCGACGATTGGCTCCCTCCCGATCGGATCGTCGGCGACGCCGGGGCCCAGCGCCGGGCCTATGTCTCGTATCTACTCACCCGGCTCGAGGCTCGAGCAGCCTTCGTCGCGGAGGCGGAGCGTGTCCGGACAGCCGCCTAGCCAGTTCCAGTACGCGATCGTCCGTGTGGTGCCGCGCGTCGAGCGCGGGGAATGCCTGAACGCCGGCGTCATCATGCTCTGCCGGCCGCGGCGGTTTCTCGCGGCCAAGGTTGGGCTCGACGAGGCGCGTCTCCGGGCGATCGCCCTGGACGCGGATCCGGCCACGATCCTGCCGCACCTCGAGGCGATCGAGCGGATCGCCGCCGGTGACCCATCCGCCGGACCTATCGCCCGGCTAACTGCCGCGGAGCGATTCCACTGGCTCGTCGCGCCATCGAGCACGGTGATCCAGCCATCGGAGGTCCATACCGGCCTGTGCGAGGATCCGGCGGAGGAGCTGGAGCACCTCTTCGACCGGCTGGTGCGGTAGCGGGCGTCTCGGCGGGCCGCAGTCGGCCGGGGCGCTGGGCGACGCGGCCCCGGTGGCGCCGCGGATTCTCGTGCGACGAGTACTTTCGACCTGCTGGACGTGTCCGCGGACCGGAATTGCACGAGATTCTCGTGGCGCGAACCAGATCGGCGGATTTGGCCCCATTCCGGCGGAGTTGACTGTCGAATCTGTCGCATGTACTCGTGCGGCGAGAATCAGCGCCGCAGTGCGGCGAAGGGGCGCGTCAGGCGATGGGCCCGACGATGATCGCCAATGCCGCACCCACGGCCGGTCGGTCGATCTGAAAGCCGACGCCAGCGAGCTGAGCGTTGGCTGCCGCCAGGCCCGCCACCGCCTCGGCCACGGCGAACCCGATCAGGCGGACGCGCACCGCCGCGCCGCGACAGACGAGTGCGATTGCGGCGTCGACCTCGGCCAGGGCGTCGTCGAGCTCTGCGTCGGACGGCTCGAGCGGCCGCGGAAATGGAATCGGCTCGGTGTGCTCCATGCTCCCAACGTAGCCAGACTCCCAAGAGGCAGACCCCTCGCGAAGCCCCCGCGTCCCTCAACAAGGACTCAACGCTGCGGTCGTTCGGCCTCCGCGATTCGGTAGCCGACTCCTGGCTCGGCGACGATCAGGTCGCGGGTCCCGCCGCCGGGGTCCGCCGCGGCGAGCTTGCGGCGAAGGCGGCTCACGTAGACGTGGAGGTAGTGGCCTTCGTCGGCGTAAGCGGTGCCCCAGACCGCTCGCAGGAGGCGTGCCTTCGTCAGTAGCCGGCCGGGACTCGAGAGCATCGTCTTGAGCAGCTCGTACTCGCGCGGAGTGAGATCGACTGGCGTCCCGCCCACCGTCGCGACGCGGCGTACGACGTCGAGCGTCACCGGTCCCAGGCTGACCATCCCGGCCGAATCGGCGGCCTGCCCGGCGGTCCTGCGGAGGAGCGCCGCGACTCGGGCCCGAAGCTCGGCGAGCCCGAAGGGCTTCGTCACGTAGTCGTCCGCGCCGGCTTCGAGGGCGGCCACCTTGTCGCGCTCGGCGCCACGCGCCGAGAGAACGAGGATGGGGGTCGTCGATTCGCGGCGGACCCAACGGACGACGGATCCGCCGTCGCCGTCCGGCAATCCCAGGTCGAGCAGGATGAGATCAGGTCGCTCGGCATCCCAGCTCCGAAGCGCCGACGCGACGTCTCCGGCCTCCGCGACGCGGTAGCCGTGGGCTGCGAGGTTCGCGACGACCGAGCGACGCATCGGCTCGTCGTCCTCGACGAGCAGCAGATGGGCTCCGCCGTTCAACGAGGAGTCCGGGCAATCGCGGCGCTCGACCCGGCGGCTTCCTCAGGCTCCGAGACGCGCGCGGATCCCAATGAGCTCGCCTCGTCCCCCGGCGGAGTCGCGGCGACCGGCAACTCAACCACGATCCCCAACCCGCCGAGAGGGCTCGGGCTCGCCTCGACGCTGCCGCCCATCCCCTCCGCCAGGCCGCGGACCACTGCCAGCCCGATCCCCAGGCCACGCCGCGAGCCGCCGCCCATGCGATCCACGCGATAGAACTTGTCGAACAGCCGCGGCAGCGATTGCGCCGGAACGCCCGGTCCCCCGTCCTCGACGACAAGCCGGATCAGCCCATTTCCCGTGGCGGCGGAGATGGCGAGCGGCGCTGGCGGCGGCGCGTAGCGTCCGGCGTTCTCGACGAGATTCCCGACGATCGTGTCGAGCAGGACGGGGTCGCTTCGGACGGGCGGAAGCTCGTCGGGCAGGTCGATGGTCACCGGCCGTTCGCCAAGCAGCGGTCGCAATCGGTCGACCGCACGCTCCACGACGTCCCTGAGATCGAGCGCCTCGAAGTCCGGTCGGAGCGCACCCGCCTCGATCCGGCTCAGGTCGAGGACTTCGTGCACCAATCGATCGAGCCGCTGGGCTTCGAGATCGATCGCGGCGCCTGCCGACCTCGCGGCGTCCTCGGCCAGGGGCATGTCCGGGTCGGACAGTGAACCCGCCGCAGCCCGGATGCTGGCAAGAGGCGTCCGCAGATCGTGCGACACGGCATCGAGCAGTGCGCTCTTCAGGGCGTCGCCCTGGCGGGCGATCTCGGCCTCCGTCGCTTCGCGGCGCAACTGGTCGTGGCGGATGGCGAGCGCCAGCTGGTCGGCGGCGAGGGCGAGGAGTCGCGTTGTCTCCCGCGACGGTTGTCCGCTCGCCCGGGCCCGCGTCGCCTTGACGGCACCGATCACCGCGCCATCCGCTTCCATCCGCACGCGCAGGATCTCCGGGCGCGTCTCTCCCGAAGCGCCCGCGGCTGATTTGTGGTCATGCGATCGGACCCACCGCGCGGGCGTGTCGCCTGGCGTGCGCACGAGGCTGGTTGTGAAGGCGGAAACCGGGAGCGGCCGGCCCGGCGCGGAGTCTGCGAGGATCATGATCTGGCCGCCACGTTCGGTCGCGATCCAGACACGCTCGAGGCCGGTTTCCCGGACAAGACGTTCGACGATCTCGACCGCGGCGGCCTCGAGGTTCGGGGCGATCGCCAGGATGCGGCTCATCGCGAACAGGGCATTCGACTCGGAGGCGCGTCGCGTGGCTTCGGCGGCTCGTTCAAGGCCCAGGGCCGAAAGCCGTCCGACGACCACGGCCAGGAACAGGAAGAGGACCAGATCGAGCAACTCACGCGGGTCCGCCACGATCAGGGAGAAGCGGGGCTCGGTGAACAGCAGGTCGTAGGTCAGGAAGGACGCAATGGCCGTCGCGATCCCTGCCCACATGCCGAAGCGGCTGCCGACAAGGACGACCGAGACGAGATAGACCGGCGACGCGTCGGAGATGGCGACGAGCGGAGACTCGAGAAAGGCGACGACGACGCTCGCCGCCGCGACCGAAGCGACCGTGGCGAGGCCGGCGACGAGCAATCGCTGCGGCTCGAACGCGGGCCTCGACGGCAGCTCCAAGAGTGATGGCACGCCTCGATGGTAGTCCCGGCACGCGACCGGGCGGGTGTCACGAAACCCCGCGGGCGTCTCGAAATGCAACCAATTGGCAACGAGCCGGTTATCGCGCGGACACAACGCCCGCCGTATCGTCACTCGACCGACGGACTCGTCGGAACACAACGGGGATGATCGATGGAACTCGCCGACGCACTCTGGACATCAGGTGGCGAGCCCGAACCTGCGAGGCTACGTCGTGAACGTGGCAGCTGGTACGACCCGGACAGCGTCGCGTTCGTCGAAGGCCAGGAGCGTGCAATGGACGGCTGGACCCGGGTTTCCGACGCAAGGCGTCTCGAGATCGCCGCCGCGCTGCCGCCAGGCCTCAGGCCCCTTTCGCTTCTCGTGCGGGTTCGCCGCGACGGCCCGACTCCCCGCTGAAGTGAGGTACCGCCGAGCACCGTTTGGGCTGAGCCCTATTCCCCGCTGAAGCGCGGCGGCCGTTTCTCGACGAACGCGGCGAGACCCTCGCGGTGATCGTCCGTGGCGCCGGCGATCCCCTGGAGATAGGCCTCGTACTCGAGCGCCTCTTCGAGCGTCGCGTTCCATGACCCGTTCAGGGCGCGCTTCGTCAGGGCGATCGCCCGCGGGGCTCCCGAGGCGAGACGGGCCGCAAGCACCCGCGCCTCGTCGAGCAAGGACCCAGCCGGGACGACCCGCGCGACGAGGCCGAACCGCTCGGCGTCTGCCGCGGACAGCGATTCGCCGGTGAACGCGAGCTCGGCAGCCTTGGCCCCTCCAACGAGGCGCGGCAGGAACCAGGTCGCGCCGCTGTCAGGGACGAGCCCAACGCGACCGAATGCAAGGACAAAGCTCGCGCCCTCGGCCGCGATCCGGATGTCGCAGGCGAACGCGAGCGATGCGCCGGCGCCGGCCGCAACCCCGTTGATCGCACCGACGATCGGCTTCTCGAGCGTCCGCATCGCGAGGATCAGCGGGTTGTACCGCTCCCGCACCTCGGTGGCGAGTGGCGCCGCGCCTGGCTCGAGCCGTTCGTGCAGGTCCTGCCCGGCGCAGAACGCCCGACCGGCCCCGGTCAGCACCATCGCCCGGACGTCACGGTCCCGGGCGAAGCGACGGAACGTGGCGAGCAGCTCCTCCTTGAGCGGCACCGTCAGCGAGTTGAGCGCATCCGGTCGGTCGAGCGTCAGCGTCGCGACCGAATCGGCGACCTCGACGCGAAGGTCGCCCATCAAGCGGTCGGAGCGGATTCCGTGAACTCGACGAGGTGACCGTTGACGAGCTCGAAGACCCGCCGATCGATCGGCTCATCGGCACCGCCGGACTGCTCGACTATGAATTCGGCGAACAAGCTGCTGAATTCGGTGTCGCCGGGCCGAAGGGCGCCGGCGATCAGCAGGTGCTTCTCTGGGAGCCCGATCAGGACACGCCCGACGGGCCCGAGCTCGCGGGTGAGCCGCTCCTGGACCTCGGGCAGGATGATCCGCACGGCGTCCCACCCGTCGCCCGTGTCCGACGAGAGGAGACGACGCTCGCCGGACACCTCGTCGGTCCAGGTCGCGCTGGCCGACCATGCCCGCAGGTTGGCCATCGCGGCATCCTGGATCGTCGCCGGCGTGACACCCCACGAGAGGAGGTGGTCGCCGTTGACGATCACGTCGAAGGCGCCGGCGTCCAGGGTGTAGACGATCGGCAGTCCGGCGGGCCCCTCGTCGACGAGCGGCTGGGAGTGGCTCCGGGCGGCGTCCGCCGCGAGGGCGACCGAATCGATCTCGGCGACTGCGAGCCCGTGAGTCCCAACCGGCCGAAGGGCGGGATAGATGATTGCGGCGGCGGCCTGCCAGTCGTGCTCGGGGCTCTCGGCGATCGAGGAAGGCTTCGACTCGGGGCCGACCACATGTCCGCTGACCGGCGCCGAGGCGTCGATCTGGGCGAGGACGTCCGGGGCGGCATCGCGGATCGCCCCCGGCGTCTCGTCGCCCATGTCGCGCCGATGATCCAGACCGTAGTCGCTGCCGCCTGGCAGATCTCGCTCCATCTGCGTCCCTCCGTCAGCCCCCCGGCCGGTTGTCATCAGTTCAGCGGCCCGTCCAGCTGGCCGGCCGCTTCTCGCCGAATGCGGCCATCCCCTCCGACTGGTCGTCGGTGTCGAAGAGTTCAAAGAATGCCCGCCGCTCGTCGTCGATGCCAGCCGAGAGACTCGGCTCGTAGGCCCGCAGGATCGCCTGCTTGGCGGCCAGCGCGGCAAGCGGCGCCTGGGCGGCAACCACTGACGCCAGGTCGAGAGCCGCGTCGAGGGTCGCCTCGGACGGGACGACGCGGGTGACGAGCCCGTTCGCCTCGGCTTCCCGCGCGGCCATCGTCCGGCCCGTCAGGATCAGCTCCATTGCCTTGGCCTTGCCGATTGCCCGTGTGAGGCGCTGCGTCCCGCCGGCACCGGGCATGACGCCGAGGCGGATCTCGGGCTGACCGAACTGGGCATCCTCACCGGCGACGATCATGTCGCAGGTCATCGCCAGCTCGCAGCCGCCCCCCAGGGCGAAGCCCCGCACGGCCGCGATCAGCGGCGTCCGGATCGAAGCGATCCGGCCCCAGGCGGCGAACCGGTTTTCGGTGGCCAGGCTGATCGGGGTCTGCGTGGCGAGCTCGCGGACGTCGGCCCCGGCGGCAAACGCTCGTTCCCCGGCGCCCGTCAGGACGATCGCCCGGCAGGTCGGATCGGCGTCCAGCGACTCGAGGGCCGCCACGAGCTCGTCGATGAGATCGAAGCTCAGGGCGTTGAGGGCATCCTGGCGATCGATCGTGACGAGGGCGACGTGATCGAGCGTGCCGTTCGATCCGCTCGCCGGAAAGGTTGTCCGGATGAAGGGCGGACCGGACGCCTTCGTGGCGACCCTGGCTCGGGAGCTGTCGGTCACTCGATCCTCCGCTGTGCGCTGACAGTATCCACGCCCGGGGAAGCCCGCCGGTATCGACATCTCATCGCGCGCCACATTGGGCCCACGACTCAGCCCAGATCCGGTGCCTCCTCGAGGACGAGCAGCGTCGCCAGGCCGGGCGCAATCTCCCGCAGGTTTCGCCCCGCCGCCCGCATCTCGTCCGAGGCCAGACCAGCGTCGAGCGACGCCCGGTCGTCGAAGTCCATCGTCGTGAGAAGCACGAGATCGGTCTCACCGCCGATCGCCCCTCTGACGCGCCTGACACGCGTCGCGCGAAGACCGGGCGTCCGGGCGACGAGCGGGAGATGCTCGGCGGCGTAGCGCCGCTCGAAGGTCTCGAGGGCTTCGGGGCCGCCCTCCGGTCGACCGTAGAGCGCGAGCAATGTCGTCATCGGTCCTCCTTCGTGGCGAACGCCGGTGGCAGGAGTGTGTCGTCGGTAGCCTGGCCCGCGCGTGCCGCTGCCACGTCGCTGGTCGCACGATAAAAGCCCGCGAGTGCCTCATTGAACAGGCCCGGCCGCTTGACCGTCACCTCGTGGCCGCAGTCGGGCACCACGAACAACCGACCGTCGGGGAGCTGGCGTTCGAGTTCCCAGGCCTGCCCGACAGGAACGAATGGATCGCGATCGCCGCACACGACCATCGCCGGCGCGTCGATCGCGTGAAGCTCGGCCGGGGTCATCAGGGGTTGAGCCGCGACATCCGCGGCGATCGCCGGCAGGAGCGCCCGCCACGCACCAAGACCCTGGCCCTCGTCGTGGCGGCGGCCAAGGAGGGCCGCCCACGCCGGATCGTCGCGGTCGGCGCGGAGCGGGTCCATCAACCGCCGGGCGACCGACGCTCGCGGCTCGCGGGCCGGCGAAATCCCGACCACGACGAGGGTCCGCAGCCGGGTACCGAAGCGGGCCGCGTACTGGAGCGCCGTCATCGCGCCCATCGAGAAGCCGAGGAGGTGGAATGTCTCGAGCCCGAGGCCGTCGACGAACGCGGCGAGGTCGTCGACGAGCCAGTCGTAGCGGAAACCCGCGGCCGCATCCCAGGTCGTCCCACCGTGACCGCGGGCGTCCGGAACGTACAGCTGGAACGCCTTCGAGAACAGCGCGATCTGCGGCCCGAAGTCCTCGCGCCCGACCGAGGTCGCACCGTGGAGCATGACGAGCGGCGGGCCCGCGCCGTGGACGTCGAAGCGGATGTCCAGGCCGTTGGCGCGGATCGTCGGCACGGGCTTGTCAGCCCCGGCGCCGAGACAAATCGTTGACAGCGGACGCGTCGTGCATTTGCCGAGAGTCTACGGGAGCGCCCCGGGATTCCCGGCGGATCGAGCGTAGGCTGGCCATCGGCGGTCCCAATCGGCCGCCGACTGTCGTAACACGCGACGGTCGAGCGCGTCTCACCGCCGAGCAACCCCGTCCGGAAGATCTCGTGTCGAGGTCTCGCGACCAGGCCTGCTCACACCACGTGATGTGGGGGGAGCCCAGGGATGATCGATCGAGAACGGGTCCGCGAGCTTCTTCGACGGCCCGCCTTCCTTGTCACGGTGGCGGCGGTCGTCGTCGCCCTGATCGCTGGGGGCTTCGCGTGGAATCTCGGGCGGGCATCCGAGGCCATCGCGGACGCGAGCCATCCGTCGCCAACGGCGCCGGCAGGCTCGGCGCCGGACGCCGATCCGCTCGCGGAAGGCGATCCATGGACGAGCCTCGATCCGTCGACGACATTCGAACCACTGTCAGGAGAAGCGCTGGCGCCGACGGCCGTCCTCACCGCTCGGGGTGCGACCGGATCCGTCGTCCCGCTCGATACGGGCTTCCGGCTGGCAAGCGCCGACGGGACACCCGCCTCGATCCTTGCGACCCGACTGACCATCCAACCGAGCTTCGCCTTCTCGGTCGCGCCCGAAGCCGGCGACCAGGCCGCGCTCCTCACGCCCGCCGCCCCGCTCCTGCCCGGCACGATCTACCGTTTCGCCCTGGCCGATCCCGCCGGCACGCCACTCGATTCGTGGGCCTTCCAGGCCCGCCAGCCGCTTCGCGTCGTCGGAACGCTTCCGGACAACCAGGGCACCGATGTCCCGGTCGATACCGGGATCGAGATCACCTTCGATCAGGATGGCGTCGCCGACGCCGAATCGCACATCAGCGTGGCGCCAGCAACGCCCGGCCGGTTCGAGCAGCATGGCCGGACCCTCGCGTTCATCGCGGACCACCCCCTGGCGCCGGCCACGATCTACACCGTGACGGTAAGCCGGGGCGTGACGGTCGCCGGGACGGGTGAAGCCACCGACAAGGAGACAAGGTTCCAGTTCGAGACCGCGGCGACGAGCGCCCCGACCTCCGCGATGACGTTCTCATTCCCGGACCAGGTCCTCGAGTCCCCTACCGCAGAGCGACCCGTGATCGGGGTGTGGTTGTTCAGCGAGGACCAGCCGGCCCCGGAAACGCTGCGGATCGAGGTCTATCGCCTGGCGAATCTCACGGCCGCCATCGATGCGTTCCGTGCCCTCCGAGCGCGGCCGGACTGGTCACGCTGGTCCAGCGACGGTCTCGTCGCCACGACAAAGCTTTCCCGCGAAGTCTCGGTCGACGCGCAGCTCCATCGAAACGGTGACGCGTTCTGGCTGCAGCTTCCTGAAGCCCTCGCGCCCGGCTGGTATCTCGTCCAGGAATCGGCCGGAACACGGCCCATCCAGACCGTCCTGCAGGTGACCGACGTCGCGGGCTACCTGAGCGTCTCGCAGACCCGCACGCTCGTCTGGGCCAACGACCTCAAGACCGGTCGCCCGATCGTCGGCGCCACGGCTACCGGCAACGGCACGGACTTGGGTCGGACGGACAGCAACGGGCTGGCACTTGGCCCAACCCCCACCGGCCTCCTTCCCGGAGCTGCGGAGAACTGCGTCAAGCCCTGCGATCCCGTCGTTACTGTCGAGACCGCCGATGGCCGGGCAATCTTCCTCCCCGCGGCGCTGCCACAGGACAAGATGGACCTCTACGGGGGCCAGTACTTCGGGTCCTCCGAGGCCGCGTCGCACTACTGGACGTTGCTCCATTCCGATCGCGACCGCTACCGCCAGACCGACACGGTCAACCTCTGGGGCGTCGTGCGCGATCGCGACGACGGATCGGTCCCCGCCGCCGTTGTGCTTCGACT
>WNGI01003099.1_pt1 | contig 14549 bp, 5 predicted proteins | sample 5400621 | NCBI WGS metagenome assembly WNGI01 (sample SAMN13153374, study PRJNA577476) | soil metagenome | isolation source: 20 cm soil or saprolite under Garry oak tree replicate 1 | place: USA:California | collected 2016-06-15 | reverse complement strand
CCGGCGGATCTGAGTCCGCTCCGCGCCGCCGGCGTGACCGATGAGGCCGTCGAGGATGCGATCCAGGTGTGTGTGCTGTTCAACATCTACGACCGCCTCGCCGATTCGCTCAGCTTCCACCTGCCGGGTCCCGATGGCTACGCGGCCTCAGGGCGCTCCCTCATGAAGCGGGGGTACCTGCTCTAACGCTGCACTTGCCGCGTGTTGTACGTCTCGACGTAGCGCCGGTGCGCGGCATCCTTGGGGTACGCCTCATCCGCGCCGTAGGGGTAACGCGACATGCCGTGGAACGGCAGGGGCGCTACGGTGTTCCCCGCCGCCGTGTTGCGATCGGAGTCCTTGAGCCAGGCGTCGGTGTACAGCAGGAAGTCGCGTGTCCAGCCGGGACGGAGCGGCGGGGCGGCGTTGGCGTCGAACGTCAGCGTGACCTCGTCCCCCGGCGCGAAGATGACGTACATGTCGTCCGGCCCCCGGACGAGCGGCAGCACGTCGCCGTAGCGCGTATGCGCCCCTACGATCGGCTCCCAGGGCGACTCCCGCGACACGTCGCCGTACGCGGGCCACTCCGGTCCGTAGCGCCCCCCCTTGCGGGACAGGCGTGAGAAGCCACGGTAATGAACGTCGGCCGCCGCGGGATCGAGCGTGGTGATGACCGCCGGGCCCTCGATTCCGCCGGCGGCGACGAACGCCTGGTCCCAATAGATCTCCATGTTGGTCCGCAGCCGCACGCGGTGGTCGGCGCTCAGGAACCTCCCGGTGAGATCCACCACCACCGTCTTGCTCTTGCCCGACGGGAACCCCACGTCGGCGACCTTGCGCCAGCGGCCCTGCCGGTCCTTCACCTCGAGATAGGGGAAGATGACACCGGCCTTCCCCCGTTGGGCGAGGGCCAGGTTGATGCTCGCATCCGTCGGGAAGATCCAGCCGTTGAGAAACAGATGGACGCCTGCGCTCTCCAGACCGCTCAAGTCGCCGAAGTCGAGAATCAAGTCGTGCAGCGTGGCGATGCCCTGGTAGCGCGTGAGTGTGAGCGGGGCCACGTAGCGGTCGTCCCGCGCGCGCAGCGCGGGCAGCCAGTCGGTGCCCTGCTCGTCGCTGGCGGCAAGGGGCAGCCGGGGAGAGGACCGCGACGCGGTGTACAAGTGCAGCTCGGCGGGCCCCGGCGCCGGCGGCACAAACCCCTCATTGACGTACACGTCCACGGAATCCGGATGGTCCACGACGAGGAGTTTGACGTCGTCCAAGTAGCCGGTCTCCCACAGCTCTTCGGTGATCTGTAGGACATAGTAGCGCCCGTATCGATCGCTCTTGGGAACGAGGGCCGCGCCCGGCACCCGCATGTACTCGCGCGAAGCGTGCGGCGGCGCCGACGCGATATCGGTGCCGCCCGCCATGATGCCCAGCGGCATGCCCAGCGCGCTACGCCACATGACGTCGGTCACGAAGTTGAAGCCGTGGCCGTCCCAGGCGTACAGGAACGGGCAGGATCCCTTGAGGATCTGCTGTTCGAGCACGTCTTCTTCCGTCCCCGGGTAATAGACCGCCTGCGACGCGCCGTTGGGCCAGCGCACGCGCAGCACGTCCGCCTTGAGCCGGCGCCCCAGGCCAAAATGCGTGACGCGGTCGGTCACCAGGCGCAGCTGGTAGAGATCGCGCGCCCGCAGCTCGAGCGTCGCGCCCAGCCCGAAGGCGTTGTTCTTCCCGCTCCCCTCGCGCAGGCCGACCAGCCGCACTTTGACATACTGATTGACGTTCCCGCCGTCGTTGCGAAGCATCCGGGGCCGCCCGTCCCAACCGGCGATGACCAGGTCCAAGTCGCCGTCCTGATCGAAGTCGGCCACAGCGACCGCCCGTCCCCCCCCCGCCCGCAGGCTGTCGGGCAGGATCGACGAGAAGTCCTCGAAGCGTCCCTTCGCGTCGTTGCGGAACAGGAACACGCCGCGTCGGTCCGGGCCGGCGGGCTTCCCTACGACGAGGAGATCGAGGAAGCCATCGTTATCGAAGTCGAAGAATGCGGCGTCGAGGCCCGCCACGCCGCGCAGCTTGCGCCGCAGCTCTCCCCCCACACGCGCATCCGGCTCGAAGGTGCCGTCCCCGCGATTGTGGTACAACGCGGGATCCCCTACCCCGTCGAGCGACGTCACGAACAGGTCGAGAAACCCGTCGTTGTCGTAGTCGCCCACGGCCACCGCACCGGCATGGGAGATTGCACTGAGACCGCTCGTCGCCGTCGCGTCCTCGAAGCGCCCCTGGCTCAAGTTGCGGAACAGCCGGGTGCGCCCGTCGTCCCTGACGATCACGAGGTCGGTGTGGCCGTCACCGTCGAAGTCGCCGAACGCCTCATCGCGACTGCCTCCCTGCCCGGAGATATCCATCTGGGCGGCCCTTTCAATGAAGCTGCCGTCCAGGTTGTTGCGGTACGCGCGCGTTCCGGTGGGCGTCGCGAGCAGCAGATCGAGATCACCGTCGTGGTCCAAGTCCATAAACAGCGCGCGGGCGGCAGGCCCGGTTTCCGTGAGGCCCGCCGACGCCGCGACGTCTCGAAACCGGCCACCACTCACACTCTGGAACAGCGCGCCCCGCCCGCTGCTCGCGACATACAGGTCGACCCGTCCGTCGTTGTCGTAATCACCAAAGGCCGCCGCCGTCGGGCGATCGCGCAGCGCGATGCCGGCACTCGCCGTCGTTTCGACGAACCGCCCGAGGGTACCGCGGAACAGATGGCCCGAGACGAACAGGTCCTCGCTCTCGTCGTCGTCGTAATCGGCGGCGGCCAGGGCCACGCTGCGCTGGAGCGACGCCCCCAGGCTGTCGGGGAGCGGCTCCACGCGCTCCAGGCCGCTGCCGGCCGTCACGTCCCTAAAGCGGATGTCCGCCGCCACCGCGCGAGCGTCCTGGGTGGGCACGGCGATGTTCTTGTTGAACGTCAGGACGGGAAAGCCTACGAGTGGGTCGTTGCGGCCGCCCAGCCGCTGCAGACTGGCCTGGTAGGCAGCGGTGACTTCCATCGCCCGATGGAAGCGCTGCGCGGCAGGGGCGGCCTCGAGCGCTCGGCCTGCCCTTGCCGACCGCAGGGCGCCCTGGAAGAAGCGCGCCGCCTCGCGGGGCAATGCGGGGAGTTGGCGCTCGAGCGCCTCGAGCTCGGCGGCCGCATCGGCGGTGGCGCTGCGCGCGAGCAGCAGGTCCACGAGCTCGAGTCGCGCGGCGAGGTTGGCCGGGGCGCGGGCGACTACCAGGCGCAGGTAGCTCTCCTGGCGCCGCCGCTCCTCAGGATCGGGCGACCGCCCGGCAAGCTCGCCGGCCGCGTACAGCGCCCGGAGGTCGGTGGAATCGCGCCGCAGCACCTGCTCGACCTCGCGGCGCGCCTCCGCCTCCCGCCCGGTCAGCTCGTACACCGTGGCGAGCATGAGCCCGATGCTGCTGTCGGTCGAATCGAGCGCCGCCGCCCGGCGGAGCCGGGCCTCGGCCTCGCGGTAGCGGCCCTCCCGCAGGTAGACGAGCCCCAAGTCGGCATACCCGACGGCCTGGTCGGGGGCGAGGGCCACGACCTTGCGGAACTCCGCTTCGGCCTGAGGCAGCTGGTTCGCCTGCAGGTAGGCCAGTCCCCAGGTCCGGGCCGTAACGGCCGCGGCGCTGTTGGCGACCGCGTCGCCTCCGGGCGTTGCACCCCGGCACGCCGCCCCGAGGAGCAGGCCGATCACGCTCAGGCGTCTCGCGTCCACTGTCCTTCCTTAATAATTGGTGGGTCGGGCGCCGGTGAAGATAACCCCATCGGCCACGCCCGGACCCTCCGTTTTAGGCCGCGACCGCGGGCCGGAGGGCTACTTGCTGAGTTGCCAAATAGGTTGCAGAATGGGCGAGGAACTGTTCCAACGTGCGGCGCCTCTCGGGCGAGCAAATGCACCGATCTCGTGTTGCGTACATGTGCTGCCTTCTTGCCAGTTCGCCGCCTTCCGTCTTCGGGCAAGCGGCCGTGACGGAACGTGCCGGTAGTCCCGATCCGATTTACCTGGTCATCCGCACCGACGACGTCGGCATGAGTCACAGCGTGAACATGGGTGTGCAGCGACTCATTGAGACCGGCCTTCCCGTGTCCGTGTCGGTCATGTTTGCCTGCCCCTGGTACCAGGAAGCCGCGGCGATCTTGAAGCGGCATCCCGAGGTCGCGGTGGGCATTCATCTGACGCTCAATTCCGAGTGGAAATTTTATCGCTGGGGACCGGTATCGGGTCGCGAGGCCGTCCCGACACTGGTCGACGCCGATGGATACTTCTTCCAGTCCGCCGAGGCGCTGTACAAGAACCACGCCGATCCAAAGGAAGTCGAAAAGGAATTGCGCGCGCAGATCGAACGCGCACTCCGTTCGGGGCTGAAGATCGACTACGTCGATTTTCACATGGGCACGGCGACCCGCTACCCGGAGTTCCGTGAGGTCACCGAGCGGCTCGCGCGGGAATATGGGCTCGGCATGTCGGAATATTTCGGCGAGGCCATGGACGCTCCCCAGTACTGGGCGGCCCCGCGCAATAAAGCGGACAGCCTGGTGGCGCTGATCGATCGCCTGCGCCCGGGCGTGAATGCCGTGGTCACACACGTGGGGCTCGACGATCCCGAGCTGTCCGCCTTGGTGGACATGAACACCGACCAGCCTCTCCCCGAGATGAGCAAGAACCGCCAGGGAGAGCTGGATGCACTTACCTCGCAGCGGTTCACCGGGGCCTTGAAGGCCCGAAACGTAGTGCTCACGACGTATCGCGAGCTGATCGCCAAGCACGGCCTGAAGGCCATGCGAAGACCCGCATGATGAGGACGCCGCCATGAACGACCTGCGACAGGGTAAGCGTTTCCTTCGTGGAGTGGGGATGAGTGTGCTGCTGGCGCTGCTGGTGCGCACCCCCGCCGTTGCCCAGGAGCCTCCTCAGCAGATCGAGGTCTCCGGGACGGTCACCTCCACAACTGGTGAACATCTGCGCGGAGTCACCGTGCGCATTCGGGGGACGCCGACCAGCACGATTACCGATGCGGACGGGAAGTACACGCTGACCGCTCCCGCGGACGGCGTGCTGACATTCGGTCGCATCGGGTTTCGCGGGGTCGGGCAGAGCATCGCGGGGCGCACCACCATCAACGTCGCGATGGAGCACGCCGTCAGCGTGTTGCCCGAGGTCGTCGTGACAGGTTACACGTCACAAAAGCGGACCGACATTACCGGGGCCGTGTCGAGCGTCGATCTCGCCAGCACCACACGGCAGACCTCGGCCAGCCTGCTGCAGCGGCTGGATGGTCGCGTTCCCGGCGTGACGATCGATGCCAGTGGCTCTCCCGGTTCACGCAGCACCGTCCGGATCCGGGGTGTCAGCTCGTTCCAGAACAACGATCCGCTGTTCATCATCGACGGGACGCCCACCCTGGACTCCTATCTGAACTGGGTGACTCCCGGCGATGTCGGGTCGATTCAGGTTCTGAAGGACGCCTCGGCGGCTTCCATCTACGGCTCGCGAGCGAGTAATGGCGTCGTCGTCATCGAATCGAAAAAGGGACGAGCGGGACCGCGCCAGATCACGCTGGACGTGAGAACGGGCGTCTCCAATCCGGTGCGCGGCTATGACGACTTCCTGATGCTCGACGCGCTGCAGTATTTCCAGGTCGTCAAAACGGGCTATCAAAATGCCGGATTGGCGGTCCCGACGAACGTCTTCGGGAGCGTCACCAATCCCACGGTTCCCGCGTACATATGGCCGAACGTCGGCTGCGGGACGCCGCCCGGGTCGGGCCCCTGCAACGCGGATCCGAACACGTATTCCTATCCGAACAACCTGATCATGCGCGGCAGCCCGGGGACGAACTGGTGGAAGGCCGTGTTCGGTCCCGCTCCGGTCGCCGACGCATACCTCGGCGTCTCCGGCGGAGGCGAGGACAACGCGTACCACGTGTCCTTCGATTACTTCAAGCAGGACGGAACGGCCGCGTATAACCGGTATCAGCGCGGCACCGTTCGCGTCAACACCGCATTCAACCTGGACCGGTTCAACATCGGTGAAAATATCGGGCTCGCGCTCGAGCAGTCGTACGGCGGGATGCCGGACGATCCCGACGACTATGTCGAAGACGGCATCATCGGCAAGGATATCCTGATGCAGCCGGTCGTCCCGGTGTACGACGTGGGCGGACACTTCGCCGCAGGGAAAGCCACCACCCTCGGGAATCAATCAAATCCGCTCGGGGCCGCGTGGAATCACCGGGACGATCGCAACACCAACGGCCGGATCTTCGGGAATGTGTTTGGCGGCCTGGACTTGACGCGCCGCATCACGGCGAAATCCCGGTTTGGGTTCAACGTGGGTCAAGGCACCGTGAGAACCTTCACGGCAGCCGAGCCGGAGATCAAAGAGCCGATCACCTCGACTGGGATCCAGCAGGACTTCAGCTCATTCGTGGAGTGGACCTGGAGCAACACGCTGAACTACGTGACCACGTTCAAGCGGCACAACATCGGCGTATTGCTGGGACAGGAAGCGAACCGGAACGCGACCAGGGGCATCAATGGCGTCCTCGCCAACCTGCTCAACACGGGCGTGGACTACCGCTACATCACGGATGCCCTGGGTGACGCTAAGACGAAGAATGTGAACAGCCGGGGCGATATCGGCACCCTGCTGTCGTACTTCGGCAAGCTCGACTACAATTTTGCCGAGCGCTACTTTCTGAGCCTCACCCTGCGGCGCGACGGCTCCTCGAGGATGAGCCCGGCTCACCGCTGGGGCACCTTCCCCGCCATCGGCGTGGGGTGGCGCCTGTCCCAGGAATCCTTCCTCTCGAGCGGCGACTTCATCTCTAACGCCATGCTCCGATTCGGGTGGGGCATCACCGGCAATCAGAACATCCCGACGGGTCGCGTCAACCCCCAATTCGGCGGTGAGGTGGGAGCGACCTTCTACAATATCAATGGAGACGGCGCCACGGTGCTGCCAGGCTACCGGCAGAGCGCCCTAGGCAATCCGGACTTGAAGTGGGAAGAGAACAAGTCGGTGAACGCCGGGCTGGATCTCGCGCTGTTCAAGGGCAAGGGCAATTTCAGCGTAGACGTATACAACCGAAAGACGGACAATCTGCTGTTTCCTCCCGCGCTTCCGGGTACCGCGGGCACGGCAGCGCCCCCTTTCATCAATATCGGTAAGATGAGCAACAAAGGCATTGAGTTTTCCCTCGGCTATGCCGGCAACCTGGGCGAGGGCAAGCTCTGGAACGTGACCTTCAACGGCAGCCATTACAAGAACAAGATCGTGCAGCTCGATGGATCGGCGACGGAGTTCTTCGGTCCGATCGTCACCCGCGAGCAAAATGCCGTCATCAACCGGTTGGGCTCTCCGATCGGAGCGTTCTACGGCTTGGTGGCGGATGGCTACTATACGGACTCCGCGGACGCCGCCCACTGCGGCACCGGGGACCCGCTCGGCAAGTGCTGGGACGATGGTGCTCGTCCCGGGCGCATCAAGTTCATCGACGTGGACGGGGACCACCATATCACCTCGGCCGACCGCGCGGTCATCGGCAGTCCCCATCCCGATTTCACGGCCGGGTTGGATCTCGGGTTGCGCTGGGGACAATGGGACGTGAGCGCGACCCTGTTCGGCACGTTCGGCAACAAGATCTTCAACCTGCAAAAGTACTGGTACATCTTCCGCGTGTTCGAGACCAACGTGCGCAGTGATCTCCTGGACAACTCCGTGGTTCTGAGCGGTCCTTGCAGCGGTACGACCTGCCACAACGTGACGGTGACGAACCCGAACGCCAAGTATCCCCGGGTGGATCAGAGCGACGGCTTCAGCAGGCAGTTCAGCAGCTACTACCTCGAGAGCGGAACGTACGTCAGGCTGCGCAATCTACAAATCGGATTCACAGTGCCTCCGGGCACGGTCCGCTGGATACCCGCCGCCAGAATCTATCTCCAGGCGGAAAACCTGTTCACCATCACGGGGTACTCGGGCCTCGATCCGTCGTTGCCCGCGGCGAACATCTTCGGAGCCGCAGGCGATATCAGAGACCAGTACCGCGGTGTCGATCGCGGTTCGTATCCGAGCAACAAAATGATCAGCGTGGGTATCAGCACCACGCTCTAAGGAACGCCTTTCTCGAGGAACCGACGACGATGAACATGCGCACTGGGCACAACCTGCTGGTCGGGACGGCGTTCCTGATCCTTGTGGGCAGCGTCACGTACAGTTGCTCGGACTTTCTCACCGTCGCTCCCCAGGGGGCGCTGGATGAAGGCACGCTGTCAAACCAGGCGGGGGTCGAGGGCACCCTCATTGCCGCGTACCGGGCGTTGGACTGGAACAACGCCGTAGGGGGCGGCTGGGGAGGCGCGGCGAGCAACTGGGTGTGGGGCAGCGTCTCGAGCGATGATGCCCACAAGGGATCCTACAACGGCGATATTGACGCTATTCAGGACGTCGAGCTCCACAATTGGGGGAGCGGCATCGCCGAGGGCTATTTGGACGACAAGTGGCGGACCGTGTATGAAGGGGTCGTCCGCACCAATGCGACGTTGCGCCTGCTGGGCAAGGTCGCCGGGATCTCGGCGAGCGACGCGGCCTCGATCAGGGGCGAGGCGCTATTTCTCCGGGCGCACTACCACTTCGAAGCGTGGCGGATGTGGGGGAATATTCCGTACTACACCGAGACTGATGCGGGCTTCGATAAGCCGAATAATCTCGGCATCGATTCCGTGGCGAAGCTCATCCTGCGGGATCTCGACGAAGCCATCACGCTGCTGCCCGAGGACCCGAGGAACAACCAGGCGGGCAGGGCGACGAAGTGGAAGGCTCGAGCCTACAAGGGAAGGGTGCAGGTGTATGCCGGCGACTACGCCGGCGCATTGACGACGCTGCGGGACGTGCGGGCCAACAACGGCGGACGGTTCGACTTGGAAACGAGCTTCGATCACGTCTGGACGGGCTTTAACACGTTCGCCAATGGCAAGGAAACCATCCTGGCGTATGAGGCCTCCGTCAACGACGGCGAGCCCAATGGCAACAACAGCAACTATGGCGAACGCCTCAATTTCCCATACGTGGACCCATTCTGCTGCGGCTTTCACCAGCCGTCCCAAAACCTCGTCAATTTCTTCGTCGTAAACGACAGCGGACTTCCCCTGGCCGTGACGGATCCTGCGTGGAACACTGGAAACGCGGCGGGGACAGCTCTCAAAGACACGAATCTCTCCGCCAACACAACCACGCCCGTGGACCCGCGGCTGGACTGGACCGCCGGCCGGGATGGCGTGCCCTACAAGGATTGGGGGATACACAGCTCGGCCTTCAACCGGGACCGGGCATACGCGGGTCCGTACAGTCCCAAGAAGAACATCCACGAAAAGCGCAGTGGCGCTCAGAGTGGCGTCGGTTGGAACACGTTCCAATTGAATTCCGTGCACATCCACATCTACCGCTATGCGGATGCGCTGTTGCTCCTGGCCGAGGCGGCGGTGGAAACGAACAACCTGGAAGAGGCCCGAGGGATCGTCAATCAGATCAGAGCGCGAGCGGGGCAGACCGCCGAGGGGTGTGGGTCGGCGACCTTAACGCAGGCGACGTACCCCACATGTGCCGGGGATGATCGCATCGCCATGCCTTTGATCCATTTGGCCAATCACGATAGCCTGACCGCGCCATGGGCACTCTACAAGATCGGTCAGTACACGACCCCCTGGACCGATCAGGCCTTTGCGCGAGCGGCCGTGCGGTACGAACGCCGGCTGGAGCTGGCGATGGAAGGCCAACGCTTCTTCGACCTGCGACGCCATGGGGGAACCGACGCCGATACGACGCTCAACAACTACATAGCGGTCGAGAAAAACCGGCTCATCTGGATGGCGGGTGCGCGGGCATTCTCGCCTGATCATCATCTGTATCCGATCCCCCAGATACAGATCGAGTTGAGCCATGGTGCATTGTGCCAAAACTCTGGCTGGGGCACGCCCGTCTGTCCGTAGGCTAGGGACGCCCGAGGACAAACGCCCGCAGGGAATCGCCGTGATTCGCCACGAGCACGGTCTTCCCTGCGGGCGTGTTGATTAGCGTCAGACTGGTGACGTCCGACGGGGCGAGGAAGCCACTGTGGAGTGGGGCAATCGCGGCAAAGTGACCACGGCCGTCGCCCTTCAGCCACAGCCCATTGCCGGCATCGGCTCTGGGGGTGTTGGGCTCGACATCGTACAGGTTTCCCGCCACAATCAGATCGAGATTCCCGTCGCCGTCCACGTCGTGGGCGATGATCCCTTTGATCGGTGAGATCTGCGCGAGCGGGGGCAACGCAACCGCTGTGAAGGTTCCAGCGCCGGTGTTTTGCAGGTAGACGCTGGCGAAGGTATCCGTCTGGTAATGGACGCCGCGCTGCAAATCGGAGGGACTGAAGAGCTGCGGGACCGCTGCTTCTGAGAACAACCCATAGCTCGGGAATCTCACCGCCAGTGGGTAAATCGCCGGCCCCAGCTTCGCCAAACCGAAAAAAGGATATTCCGTCCCGTCGATCTCCTGAGTGAGCACGACGCCCCAAGTCCCGTTCCCGGTGAAATCGGCCGCATAGACCCCGAACCTGCCCTGCTGGGACGTGGTGTACGTGTAATTCAAGCCCAGATTCCCGGCCACCAGATCGGGGCGGCCATCGTGGTTGAAATCGCCGGTCGCGAGACTGTACCACCACCCTCGCAGCGGGGGCAGGCGCATCGATGCCGTGACGTCGCGCAGGCGCACGCCGTCGTTGTGATAGAACTGAAGCGGCATCCACTCCCCCGCCGTCACGAGGTCCAGGCGTCCGTCGGCGTCAAAGTCGATCCACACGGCGGCGGTGATCATTCCCCCAGGATGCACCAGCTCCGGGGCGACTGCCTCGGTGACATCCGTGAAGTGACCTCCGTCATTCCGTAGCAGGTAACTTCGCGTCGGAGCAGGATAGGTTCGCGGCGTCAGGCGGCCGCCGACGAACAGATCCAATCGTCCGTCACCGGTAAAGTCGCCGACCGCGACCGCCGCGGTACTGGTCGGCATGTCCGGCAGCGCCCGGTTGTCTCTCGCGAATCTGCCGCCCCCCCGGTTGACATAGAGACGGTCCTGCAACCGACGGGAGCCGGGCGCCAGCTGATAGCCGCCGCTCGCCACATACAGGTCCGGGAGTCCGTCGCCGTTGGCGTCGAAGAACAGGGCCCCCCAGTCTTCGTAATCCCGGTCGGCCACCCAGGGTTGCCCCTGGCTCGATTCGACGAAGCTGCCGTCCTTCCGCAGCACGAACAGCTTGCCGGGGACACCCGCAGCGCCGCCAATGAAGACATCATCCAGACGGTCGCCATTCACGTCTGCCACCGCGAGCGGCGGGCCCTGGCTGGACAGCTCGTACGGCAAGAGGGGTTGGACGCTGTAATCGACGGCCATCCCCCTTTGGTGCCTGTACTTCACGGCCCGGCGGGCCTCCACCGGCTGGAACGGCTGAGGCAGGGCGTGGCGGTTGGTGGTGGCTGTGGGGGTCGCTGCTTGCTTACTCGCTTCCCCCTGCCGCAGCGTCACCATCCGATCGACCTCCAGACCAGTCAGTAATTGATGGCGCCCATCGGGCCAGGTGACTTCCAGGCTGTCGACGCGCGTGGCTCGACCCAGCCCGACGTGCTCCCGGTCGTCCATGGTGGACATGTACCCCCGGTACGGGGAATGGTAGAGGTATTGCTTCTCTCCTCCCGTCGTGACGATCAGGCTCGCTCCGATCCCTCGCGTGTTGGGTGATTCTCCCTGCAGCTTGACCTGCAGGTAGTGAGTCGTCTCGCCTTGCGGCCCAACATTCTCATAGATGAACGCGGGCGCGTCGATGTTATTGACCACGAGATCCAGTCGGCCATCGTTGTTGAGATCGCCGTAGGCAGCGCCGTACGAGAACGCCGGCTGGTCCAACCCCCACTGTTTGGTCCGGTCGGCGAACGTCAGATCGCCCTCGTTCCGGAACACACGGCTCGGCACATTATAGCCGTGCAACTCCCTCAGCTGCTTCAGGGCTCGCTGGGTGTCTCCGACCTGACGTGCCCTGAATACGGCCGTCTGGTAGTCGAAGTCGTTGACGGCCTTAGGATAGCCATTGGTGATGAAGATGTCCTTGTACCCGTCGTTGTCGAAGTCGCCGAACAGCGCGCTCCAGCTCCAGTCGGAGTAGGCGACCCCCGCCAGGCGGGCGATCTCACTGAAGACGACATCGCCGTCTTTCGTGACGCCAGCATTCAACTGCAGGGAGTTGAGGTCGTAAGCGGCTCGAAATCCCCTGCTGCGTAACTTCATTTGGCCACCGTAGGTCAGGTTGCCACTCATCCGCTTCCGCCCGCTCAACGCGAGCGGCATCATGTCGACCTGGAGGATGTCGGGCCGGCCGTCGTTGTTGAAGTCGGCGATGTCGACGCCCATTCCGGCGAAGCTCGTATGCTTGAGCCATCGGGCGGCCTTATCGGTGAACGTTCCGTTTCCGTTGTTGACGTACAGGACATCGTCGGGCGTGATGTCGTTGGAGACATAGATGTCCGGCCGCCCATCGCCGTCGATGTCGGCGACGACGACGCCGAGCCCATATCCGAGCCCGCCGAGGACCCCGGCTTCCCGGGAGACGTCGGTAAACGTGCCGTCGCCGTTGTTGCGGTACAGCTCGTTGTAGCTGCGATGGCTCCCGCCGGCCACGCCGGCGGGGCGTTCCGCATCGCTACGGGCAAAGTCGTCGGGCGAGTTGTTCAGCAGAAACAGGTCGAGGTAGCCGTCCCCGTTGTAATCGAGGAAGACGGCGTGGGTGGTGAAGCTCGTGTCGGCGATACCGTATTGTGCGGCGGCCTCCGTAAAGGTGTGATCCCCGTTGTTGACGAACAGCAGGTTGGCCCGTTCTTCAGGCTTGGACCATTCGGGCCCGGAAACGGAAACGTAAATATCCAGATACCCGTCGCCGTTGATATCCACCATGCTGGCGCCGGTGGCCCAGCGGTTCGTCGTCACGCCGGCGGGTTGCGTGACGTCTTGGAACCGCATGTTGCCCTTGTTCAGGTACAGGCGGCTCGAGACCATGTTGCCCGTAAAGAAAATGTCCGGCAGGCCATCGTTATCGATATCGCCGATGGCCACTCCTCCGCCGTTGTACACATAGGGGTCGGTTTGCGCGTTCAGCCGATCATTGGTCGTGATGGTATTGGTGAAGCTGACCCCGGTGTGACCCGGGGTCAGCTGCTTGAACAGGGAGGGATGCCGCTCAGGACGGCAGGCGCCGAGCGGCAGCAAAGTGACCCAGAATGCGACTAGGTGCTTGTGTGCAAGACGCGTCATGTCAAGAAGTTATGCCTTCACCCGGCGCTGGCAACTGCGCGCGGGGCATGGTATGGTTCACGCCGTGACCTCTCTGTTTCAGCGCCGCGTCGCGGTTGGCGCGTCCTTCGTGGCGGCCATCGCGCTGGTCGTCATCCTGAACCGACGCGCGCCCGGCGCCGACGCTGCCCCCGGCGAGCCGCGGTTTCACCTCAGCAACATCGCGCCCCAGGCGGGCATCGACTTCGTGCATCACGGGCCGACCCTCGACCCGAAGCTCGACAACATCGCCCCGCTCATCGGCTCGTTGGGCGCGTCCGTCTCGGTCGCCGACGTGAACAACGACGGCTGGCCCGACCTGTACTTCACGAACAGCGGGTTCGGGTATCCCAACGCGCTGTACCTGAACCGCGGCGACGGCACCTTCGTGGACACCGCCCGCGCCGCGGGTCTGGCGGACGTGAACCGTCCCGGCGAGGGCGTGTCGATGGGGGCGGTGTGGGGCGACTTCGACAACGACGGTCTCGAGGATGTGCTGGTCTACAAGTGGGGCTACCTCCAGCTCTTCAAAAACATGGGCGACCTCCACTTCACCGACGTGACCGAAAGCGTCGCGTTGCGCCACTGGATGAACGCCAACGGGGCCGTGTGGGTCGACTACGACCGGGACGGGCTGCTGGATCTCTATGTAGCGGGCTACTACCGCTCCGACATCGACTTCTGGCATTTGAAGACCACGCGCATCATGGAGAACAGCTTCGAGTTCGCCACCAATGGGGGCAAGAACCGTCTGTTTCACAATCTCGGGGGCGGCCGCTTCGAGGACGTGACCGATCGGATGGGCGTGGGCAGCACTCGCTGGACCCTGGCGGTCGCCGCGGCGGACTTCAACGGCGACGGCTGGCCCGATCTGTTCCTGGCGAACGACTACGGCCCGGAAGAGCTGTACCTGAACGACCAGGGCCGGCGCTTCACCCTGAGCCGCGTCGGCCTGGAGAGCGATTCCAAGAGCGGCATGTCGGCCACGCTCGGCGATGTGCTGAATCGCGGGCGCGTGGACGCCTTCGTGACCAACATCTCGGAACGGGGCTACTTGTTTCACGGGAACAATCTGCGCCTCAACTTCCTGCCGGAGCTGGGGCGCTTCCAGCAGGGGGCCGAAGGCGTGGTCACGGATGCCGGGTGGGCCTGGGGAGCCCAGCTGGGCGACCTGGACAACGACGGCCGCAACGA
>WNGI01003098.1_pt1 | contig 14550 bp, 14 predicted proteins | sample 5400621 | NCBI WGS metagenome assembly WNGI01 (sample SAMN13153374, study PRJNA577476) | soil metagenome | isolation source: 20 cm soil or saprolite under Garry oak tree replicate 1 | place: USA:California | collected 2016-06-15 | reverse complement strand
CCGGAGAGCTTGAGCTGCTGGGCCTTCTCCACCACGAACCAGCGAAACCCGACACCCTGCACGCGCCCACAGACTTCGAGGTGGATGCTTTCCATTCCCTGATCTATCGCTTGATTCCCAGCAGTGCGGCGAGTGTGGCGACTACCGTTGCAGGATCCGAAACAACGCCTTGCCCAGGCAGCGCCAGATCACCCTCACGAAGCTTTTGCGCAATCTGATCCAGCGCGGTTGCGATCGCGTCAGGTGTGGTCGGCTTGACCTCTGCGAAGCGCGGCACCTCCCAGTCGGTTGAGGCCCAGGCGTTCGATGCCTCGTTCTCACCGGTGTCGCCGAGCGCAGCTGCGGCCTGCCAATCGTACCGCTGCCAATCCGTCTCTATCCAATCAGTCGTCGCGGAATCGGCCAGCGCGGGATTGTCCATCGACGACGCCGTTCGATCATAATACGGCTCCGCCGCGCTGGCCTCTGAGGCAAAGTCTTCGACCGCCGGCAAGGGATCAACGAAGTGCTCGACAGGTGGCAGCTCCTCATCCTCGCTTTCATACTCTTCGGGAAACGCCTCATCGTCCAGCGCCAGGTTATTCGCGATCGGCGCGGAGATGTCTAGGAATCTCTCAATCGGTGGGAGCGCCGCCTGTACGACGATGCCGGTATCGATCTCGCTCTCGATCCGCAGCGACGCAATTCGCTCTTTTTCAGCGCCCGGCACAAACGGCCTCGACAAAGCAAAATCGGCTGCCCCGAGCGCAGGTTGCGGCTTCGTCGGAGTCGGACGCGGAACGAAAGGCCGTTCTGGCGAGTGCTCCACTAGTTGTCCTCCCAGCTGTATTTGCCCAACAGCGGCACAAAACGCACCGGTGCGATTTCTTCACCCTCGAGTTTGTCGCCGCGGCGCGTGAACATGTAAAGTGTTTGTTCGTCGCGGTCGCCGAGCGGAATCAGTATGCGCCCGCCCTCTTTCAGCTGCTCGAGATACGTCGACGGCACTTCGGGCGCGCCCGCACCAACGAGTATAGCATCGTACGGCGCGTACTGTCTCCAGCCGAGCGTCCCGTCGCCGAGCAGGAATGAAATGTTGCGCGCGCCGATCTGCTGTATGGTCTCTCGAGCTTTGTCGAGCAGCGCGGGTATTCTCTCGATCGAGAAGACCTGCTCCGCCAGCTGCGAAAGAAGCGCCGTCTGATAGCCCGAACCAGTGCCTATCTCCAGCACCCTCTCATTCCCCTTCAGCTTCAGCAACTCCAGATAACGGGCGTGAATCGACGGCTGTGAGATGGTCTGGCCGTTCCCGATCGGAAGTGCCGAATCCTCGTAGGCGCGGTGACGCACACCGGTGGGCACGAAGAGGTGGCGAGGGACCTGATCGATCGCGTGGAGGACAGAAAGGTCCTTGATCCCCTGCTCGTGGAGCTGCTCCACCAGCCTCCGCCGTGGGCCTCTATACTCGTGCTCTAGGGGTGCTGCCACCACCGCTCCGCCGAAGCGAGCATTGCGTGATGCGTGAGATCCAGGTGCAATGGCGTTACTGATATGTACCCTTCCTGAATTGCGCGAAAGTCCGACGTCTCCTCACCCGACCATGCGATCGATCCACCGCCAATCCAGTAAATCTGGCGCCCCCACGGATCCTGCATCGGCTTGAGCGAGTCCGAGTACACTCTTCTGCCGAGTCGCGTCAGACGAACGCCCAAGATGTCATCACCGCGCAACGGCGGCAGGTTGATGTTCAGGAGCGTGTTCTGTGGAAACGACGGCAGGGATATGACGTGCTTGAGGAGATCGCGCAACGGCTTTATCTGGTCACGAAGCATGCTGACGTCGGCGCGCAGGTCACCTCCAGCGAAGGAGATAGCCAGAGACGGAATTCCGAGCGACAGTCCTTCCATCGCCGCGGCGACAGTGCCCGAATACAGCACGTCCTCGCCCATGTTCTGGCCGTGATTGATTCCGCTGAGGACAAAGTCCGGTCGCTGGGGCATCAAAGCCTCGACGGCAAGCATCACGCAATCGGTTGGTGTACCGTCGACTTGATATCGTCTCTCACCGCGCTCGATCGGCCGGATCGGATGATGGAGTGTCAGCGAATGGCTGGTCGCGCTTTGCTCTCGATCCGGCGCGACGACGGTTATTTCGCCCAGCGGCTCGGCCGCCTCGATGAGGCAAGCAAGCCCCTGCGCCAGTATCCCATCGTCGTTGGTGCAGAGCAGTCTCAACGCTTGAAGATCCCCGCGCGATGGCGCCATAGAACTTTGATCACCAGCCATGCATCACGAAACTCGCGGAAGTAGCTCGGCGAACCGTAGATCGTCGAAATCGGCACGTTGACAGTGGTAAATCCGGCGCGCGCCGCACGTATGATGAAGTCCGTCTCGAACTCGTAGCGATCGCCGACAGCGTGAACTTTTCGAAGGACCTCCGACTTGATCGCTCGATAGCCCGATTGGCTGTCGCGCACCTTCCCACCGGATACCGCGCGCGTCGCCGCCGACGAGATCATGTTGGCGATGCGCCGATGCTTCGGCACAGCTTTGCCCGAAAGGTCGCGAGTTCCGATGACGATGTCGGCCCGATCGAGCGCGCCGACGATGGCTGGTGCGAATGCCGGATCGTGCTGCCCATCAGAATCGATGGTAAGGACAGCTGCAGCTCCCTTCTTCAGAGCTGCGTCGAATCCGGCACGGAGCGCCGCGCCCTTCCCTCTGTTGTGCTCGAACTCGATGGTCTCATCCGCCACCGTTTTTAGCAGCTGGCCCGAGCCGTCCGTCGACCCATCATCGACGCCAATGATGGTCGCGTCAGGAAGAGTGCGTCGAACTCCCTTGACCACGTTGGCCAGCGTCGGCTCGGAATTGTACGCGGGCACGATGACGACAAGTGGCTCTATCAACTTTCGATTCCCCTTTCTTTCTCTTCGATCTGACCGTCGAGTATCGCCAGGATGGAGCGAAGGTCGCTCTCCATCGACTCGACCGCCTGCGAATCCAGTGCCGCGCGTGCCACGTTTCGAAGCTCTCCGCTTTTTCGATAATCGTCGATTTTCTGACGCGCCCCGTCGATGGTGTATTTCTCGGTATAGAGGAGCTGCTTGACCAGCATGATCAGCTCGATCTCCCGTCGCTGATAAACGCGGTTGCCCGAGCGGTTCTTTGCCGGATGGAGAAACTTGAACTGGCTCTCCCAGTAGCGCAGCACGTGCGGCTTCAAATCCGTCAGCGTGCACACATCACCGATGGAGAAGAACTCCTGGACCGGTTCCTTGGCTTTCATCGATCTACCTCCGCTCGGAGCTCTCTCGACATGAGGGCGCCAATCGCGCTGCGAGCCGACTGACCCTCGAACAGTACCCGATTCACTGCCTCGACAATTGGCATCTCGACTTCCTCACGCTTGGCGAGCTCGCGCGCACTCTCCGCCGCGAACACACCCTCGGCGACAGTCTCTCGATCACGTAAGACATCGTCGAGCTTCCTTCCCCTCCCCACTTCCACGCCTACTGCTCTGTTCCTGCTCAGCGATCCGGTGCAGGTGAGCACGAGGTCGCCTAGGCCTGCCAGCCCCGCGAAGGTGCTCTCCTCCGCGCCTAGCGCGACGCCAAGCCTCGTCATCTCGGCGAGACCCCGGGTGATCAAGGCAGCGCGCGCGTTGAATCCGAGGCCCAGGCCTTCGGCGATTCCAGTCGCCACTGCCATGACGTTCTTTAGCGCCCCACCCAACTCGACACCAATGACATCGGTGTGGGTGTACGCTCTGAAGTACGGCGAGCTCAGCGCGCGTTGCGCGAAAGCCGCGGCGCCATCATCACGTGAAGCGACCACGACTGCTGTCGGCTGGCACGCCACCACCTCCGTCGCAAAGCTGGGCCCGGAAAGCGCCACCACGGTCGCTCCGCCGGCCTCTTGCTCGACGATCTCTGTCATCAGGGCCAGCGTGCCTTTCTCGATTCCCTTGCTGGCCACGACCAGCGGTGCCGAACGCGGAACCGTTGTGGACACTGACTTCACGATCGAGCGCAGTACGTGAGATGGATTTGCGAACACCACCAGCTCGACGGAGTCCACCGTGGCGCTCAGGTCTCCAGTCGCGTTTACGGAGGAAGTCAGAGGATGCCCGCGAAGAAATCGGACGTTCTCGTGCTTGCGGTTGATCGCGTCGACGACGTCGCGCTCGTACGCCCACAACCTCACTTCGTGTTTGTTGCGGGCTAGTAGATCAGCCAGTGCAGTCCCCCATGCTCCCGCCCCGACGACGGCGCAGCGCATCAGGACGCGCCCTCCTTCTTGACGAAGCGGTGCTCCTCACCGCGGCGAAGCCTGCCGATGTTGGCGCGGTGGGTCCAGAAGACGAACAGCGCGATGATCACGCTGGCGATGAACACCGGGGAGGATGGATCACGGTACCACGCGAGAATCGCAATCGGCAGGACGATCGCGCCGCACAGCGAGGCGAGGCTCACATAGCGGCTGAAATAAAAGACAATCACCCACACGACCTGGGCGATGAGCATCGGGACGAACGCCAGCGCCAGGAACACGCCGCTCGCGGTCGCGACGCCTTTGCCACCGCCCTTCCCTAACAGGAAAATTGGCTTGACATGGCCGAGGATGGCGGCGATGCCGTAGACCAGCGCCCAAAGATCCGGACGCAGGGTCTCAGTGTAGATCGGCAGCAAATAGACTGGAAGAAAGCCCTTCAAAAGATCGGCGATGAAGACGGCGGCTCCGATCTTCGGACCCAGAACCCTGACGACGTTCGTTGCTCCGAGATTTCCGGAGCCATATTTGCGGAGGTCGACACCCCGCACTTTGCCAGCGATGTACGCTGATGGAATCGAGCCGGCCAGATACGCGATAATGACGCCGATGATCGGCGCCATTTACGCTGTCTTGCGCCGCATGATGATGCGGAGAGGATTGCCGCGAAATCCCCACGCCTCGCGGAAGCCATTGTGCAGATAGCGCACGTAGTGCTCCTGAACGAGATCGGGGTTGTTGCCGAACACCGCGATCACCGGCGGAGCGGTCTCCACCTGGGTCGCGTAGTTCAACTTGACCTCTCGGCCGGCGGCCTGGGGTGGCTGCCGTCTGCCTACGATTTCTCCCAGCTTGGTGTTGACCTGCGACGTGCTGATCCGCTTGTGACGCTCGGCGTCGACCTCGAGAATCAGCTCCAGAATCTTCGTCACCCGCTGTCCGCTCAACGCCGACGTGAAGACAAACGGGACGAACTTGAGAAAGGGCGCCTTTTCCTGGGCTTCCTTCTCGAATTTCGCCGCCGTGTTGTTGTCCTTCTCCTTGAGATCCCACTTGTTGACGACGACGATCAGTCCTCGGCCGTGCTCCCACGCCAGCGCCGCGATTTTGAGATCCTGATTGTGGAGACCTTCAACGGCATCCAGAACCAGAATGCAGATGTCGGAGCGATCGATTGCCCGCCGCGTGCGCAGCGCGGAATAGAACTCGATGCCCTCCTCCACTTTGGATTGGCGGCGAAGGCCGGCAGTATCGACGAAGATGATCTCGCGGCCATGGAAGGTCATTGGCGTGTCGATCGCGTCGCGCGTGGTGCCGGCGGTGTCGGCGACAACCAGCCGCTCTTCGCCAAGGAGACGGTTGATGAGCGAGGATTTCCCGACGTTGGGACGGCCGACGACGGCTACACGTAGCGCGTCCGGCACCTCCTCCGCGACCACGGGAATGCGCTCGACCAGCACGTCGAGCATGTCTCCGGAATTCTTGCCGTTTAGCGCCGACACGGGAACCGGATCGCCCGCTCCGAGCTCGTAGAATTCGAAGAAATCCGTGGTGCTCGGATCGTCTACCTTGTTAGCGACGAGAACCCATGGCTTTCTCGCCTCGCGAAGTATCTCCACCACCCGTGCATCACTCGGGTGCAAACCGGCCTTGGCATCGACGACCAGCATCAGCAGGTCTGACTCTTCGATTGCCTGCAGTACCTGACGCTTGATCTCCACGTCCATCGGGATACGCGGATCGTCGGTCAGACCACCAGTGTCGACTAGCCAGAAGTGTCGTCCGTTCCACTCGGCGCGCGCGAAATGCCGGTCGCGCGTGGTGCCCGCTTCCTCGCTGACGATCGCGCTGTTCTCACCCACGATTCGGTTGAACAACGCCGACTTGCCGACGTTCGGTCTACCGATGAGCGCGATGACGGGAAGGTTCACGCTGCAACCCCGATTTCTTCGGACGCAAGCACGTCGATGAAATCGTACGACGGAAAAATCGGCATTGGCAATGCCTCTCGCACCGCCTCCAGCGTAAAGTCGTCGAGGAAGATGCTGTCTTCGTTGATCGTCTCGGCGGGGATGAGAGCGATGTCGAGATCGTGACGATCGGCGAGTGCGGACATGATGTCCCTGCCCACCAGCAGGCCTGCTGTGGTAATTGTCGGACCGAATAAAGAGTTCTCGGCGACGATCAGCTCGAAGCGGGCACCGCTGACCGCGGAGAGTTTATCGAGGAGAGGCTTCATCAGCGGCGCCATCGCTGTTCCCGTCACCACACCTATTCGCTGACCGTCGCGGCGTGAGACTCGCTCCAGCCCGGCAGCGACGCGCATTCGCAACGACGTCACCGAGCCGACTCCGTTCTCGATCTGCGCGAATTCTCCATAATGCGCTGGGCCCGGCAACTCGCGCTCCGCCAGCATGTACAGCTCGTCGGAGCCGAACACCCATGTCTCGCCCCTCTCCCGACGGGCGCGCTCACCCCAATACTCGACTTGGTTCAGGATCGTGCGCGCCGTCCTGCGATCCATCTTCCTGCCGGTGTATAAGTGGGAGAACTGAGTGATACCGACTGGCACCACCGCCGCCGAAAGCACGGCATCGCGCATGTTCCAAAGGTCATCGAACGATTCCTCGAGCACCTCCGCATCGTTCAGTCCGGGAACAACCACCATCTGGCAATGAAACTGGATTCCACCGGCCGCCAATCGACCGAGCTGCGCCTTGATGTCCGGTACACGCTGATTGTTCAACAGAACCTTGCGCGCCTCATGATTCGTCGCGTGGACGGAGACGTAGAGCGGCGAGAGACGATACTCGAGGATGCGCTCGATGTCGCGCTCCTTCACGTTCGAGAGCGTGGCGAAATTCCCGTAGGCGAACGACAACCGGTAGTCGTCATCGCGAATGTAGAGCGGCTTCCTCAGACCTACGGGTAGACCTTCGATGAAGCAGAACTCGCAGCGGTTGGCGCAGCGTCGCACCGTAGGCGGCTGCAGCGAGATGCCGAGTGGCTCGCCATCAAGTCGTTCGAGCTCGTAGATGATCTCTTCGCCGTCGGGTTGACGAGCTTCGATCACCAGCTCCTCGTCGGCGGTCAGAAACTCCCAATCCAGGAAGTCCGCCAGAGGTCGCCCGTTGACCGTCAGCAACTCGGTACCGGGTACGATTCCGAGCTCGTCGGCGATGCTGTTTTGTTCGATTCGGGAAACCTTGACCATAGCTCAAGTAATTTAGAGCCACGGCGAGCGAAATCAAGGAATCGCTGAACTTTAGCTCGCGCTTCCTCGGTTACGTTGGAACGCTTTTTCGACTAGATCGGCGAGCTTGCCGCGAGCGATTGCAGGAGCTTTCTGGCGCGCTCGGCGTTGAAGCCGGGGAGCTTGGCTATCGCCTCCTCGCCTGCCTCGCGAACCCCCTGAACGCTCCCAAATTCCTTCAGAAGTTGGCGGCGTTTCACGGGTCCGATTCCCGGAACTTTGAGAAGCTCGGAAGTGACTGTGCGCATCGATCGACGCTTCCGATTGTAGGTGATCGCAAATCGGTGAGCTTCATCGCGGGCCTGCTGAAGCAATCGAAGACCCGGGGACCTGCGCGACAATCTCAGCGGCTCCTCCCGCCCCCAGACAAAGACTTCCTCATCGCGCTTGGCCAGGCTAATCAGAGGCCGATCCGTCAACGACAAGGCCGCCAGCGCCGCGCGAGCCGCCGAGAGCTGGCCCTTGCCGCCATCGACTACGATCAGGTCAGGCAACGGCTTCTGATCGTTTAGCCGCCGCTCGAAGTATCGCCTCACCACCTCGCCCATCGACGCGAAATCGTCCGTCCCTTCGACAGTCTTGACCTTGAATTTTCGGTACTCGCCGCGCTTTGGACGGCCGTTCTCGAACCAGACACATGAGCCGACGGTGTCTGTCCCCTGCGTGGTCGATATATCGAAGCAGACCAGCGACCTCGGAAGTCGCTGCAACCCAAGCTCCCGACCGAGCTCGTACACGGGGTCGCCCGCGCGCTCTTCGGCCTCCAGCGACGACAGCTTCAGCTCCTCGAGCAGGTGACGGGCGTTCTGCTCGGCCAGCGCGATCAGATCGCGACGCGGGCCGCGCTGCGGGATCAGGATCCTACTGTCTGGAAGAGTCTGCTCGATCAGCTCGCGGTCCGGAAAATCGAATGGCAGCAAGACTTGTCGCGCCTTTTCCTGCATTCCGACGTAGCTCCCCGCCAGAAACATCGTCATGACGTCGGAATCGTCCTCGCCATCGATGTTGGTGAGGAAACGCTGCTCGCGTGAGAGAAGCTTGCCGCTGCGGATGCGCAGCACCGTCACGCACGCATCGTCCCCGTCGCGCGCGTAGCCGATTACGTCGCGATCGCCGCCCTCGACTTCCAGGACGACGGTCGGCTCCTCCATCGTCTCGAGGTGGTGCAAGACGTCGCGCAGCTCCGCTGCTCTCTCGAAGTCGAGCTCCTCCGACGCCAGCTCCATTCTCTCCCGCACTCGTCGCACGACTTCGTCCGGACGCCCGGAAAGAAACAGAACTACCTCGTCGATCATCGCCCGGTAATCCTGCTGCGACTGAGCGAGAATGCACGGAGCCTTGCACCGTTTGATGTAGTAGTCGAGACACGGTCGTTCCGGCATCTGAGCCGGCATGTCGTAATTGCAGCTGCGCACGGTGAAGATCTTCTTCACCACGTTCAGCGCACGGCGCATCGCGCCGACATCGGTGTACGGGCCGAAGTAGCTCGCACCGTCGTCTTCCAGCCGCCGCGTCACGAACACACGTGGAAACGGCTCCTGGACGGTGACCTTGATGTACGGATAAGACTTGTCGTCGCGCAGCGCGATGTTGAACCGCGGCCGATACTCCTTGATGAGATTGGCTTCGAGGATGAGGGCGTGCGCTTCGCTCGGTACGACGATCGTCTCGAGATCGCCGATGAGACTGACCATGTGGCTCGTCTTGACGTTATCGAGCTGGTCGTTGGCGAAGTAGCTGCGTACCCGCGACCTGAGTCGCTTGGCCTTGCCTACGTAAAGGGTAGACCCGTCCCTTCCCTTCCAGAGGTACACGCCAGGTCCCTCGGGAAGGTGCGGAAGTTTTACGGCAACAGCGTCTGGTACGGGCAGCATGTGTAATTATACCATGCGCGAAAGGGCTGGTTCGCTAACGCGATAACCTGAGCAATCTCCGCCCTTTATTGACCACGCCGCGCGCCTCTGGAATGCCAAACGCCACGGTGAGTGCGACGTAGGTGATCCCGTATATCGCGAGCAGCAAGAGGGCCATGAGCTTCGAGTGCACCGCGTTTTCGTGGGCAGAAAAGACCGGATTCCCGCGATCCATCACGAGCTTGTAGATCCAGGGAATCGCCGCTCCCGCGAGCGCCGCGCCCCACAGCCGCACCATTCGAGCAGGAATCAAGCGGGTACGGCCGATCCGCTTGTCAAGCTCCCGTCGCAAAAGAAAGAACTCAACCCACCCAGCGAGGCCTGCCGATGCCGTCAGCCCAGCCGCGCCCAGCTTTCGATCCAGACCCAGCAATCCCGGCAGCACGAGCGCGAAGAAGTAGCCGAGCAACGTGGTCAGGATCACACGTACGACGGCAAAACGGAGAGGCGTCTTCGTGTCTCGCATCGCGTAGAACGTCGACGAGTACAACCGCCCCATCGTCGACGCCAGCAAGCCAACGGTGGATCCGATCAATATTTGCCAGACCCAGATGGTGTTGCCACGCTGGAACTTTCCGCTTTGAAAGAGCAGCAGCACGATCAGATCGCCGAGAGCAAGGAACGCGATCACGCTCGGCACGATGAAGTACGCAATGCGATCAAGACCATCAGATAGCCGACCGCGCAAGTACCCGGCGACTTCCGCAGCGGTGCCGAGGGCACGCGACATCGTCGGCAGCTCCGCCGCGGAAATCGCCATTCCGAACAGACTGATCGGCAGCACGTATATCGTTTGAGCGTAAGCGAACGAGGACACAGCACCGTTCCCCAGATAACTAGCGAGCCAGGCGTCGACATACGCGCTGAGCTGAACGACTCCGCGGCCAACAAACGCCGGCACGAAGTTTCTGAATACAGTGCGAACACTTTCCGCCGCCGCCGTCAGCCTCGGCCGAACACCTCGGGCCAGCGAGATCACCTGCGGCAGCTGAACGCCGAACTGCAGCGCGCTTCCGACTACGGATCCGTAGGCGAGATAAACCGCGAGCTGGACCTCGCTGTTGCCCTTGTGGAAGAAGATCAGTGTCAGCACCATCGCCAGATTCCAGAGGACGGGTGCCGTGTAGGAGATGAAAAAGCGGCGATGGCTATTCAGAATCCCCAGGGACCACGCTGAGAACACAAGCAGGCCGGCGCCCGGAAAGAGAATTTGGGTCAGCCGCACCGTCAGCTCGCGCTTCTCGCCGGTGAAGCCGTTGGCGATGATCGCTACGAGCCATGGCGCCGTCACGACGCCCAGCAGGACGATGATCGATGAGATCAGAGCCAGCATTCCGGCGACAGCGCCGGCCAGACGCGTCGCTTCCTCTTCATCGCCGCGTGCCAGCAACCCGGCGTATTCGGGGATGAAAGAGGCCGACAGGACTCCTTCGCCGAACAAATTCTGGAGGAGATTCGGGATCCGAAACGCCGCGTTGAACGCGTCAGCAGCGAATCCGGCGCCCAGATAGCGGGCCATCATCGTCTGGCGTATCAGTCCGGCAAGTCTGCTGAGAAGGATTCCAGAGCCAACCAGAAAGGCTGCGCCTTTCGACCTATCGACTGCCCTGTCTGTGGTGCGCGGCGTCGCGCGCCGCTCGATTGGCGGCGCTGCCTCGGTTACTTCGTCGGTTTCCGGCGGGAGAAACTTGTCGAGCGACTCCTCGTCGTCGGCGAGTTGATCGCCATCTGTCACGAGTGACCTCGTGCTGACAGCGCTTCCTGGGGCGCCTCCACGACAGTGTTTCCTCCGATGAGTCCGGAGACGTGTCGGCTCGCTTCTCCCAGCATGTCGTCGCGCAACGCCGGACCATACCGCGCCAGCAGCGGGACGAAGTTGAGAGCGCGTTCCTGGTGCTTGCCGAAAGGAAACAGGGAGCCGCGCGCAGTGCCGATCTCTGTCATGAGCTCGGCGTGCTCTTTTTTCGCAGCGGCTATGAGACGTCGCTCGAACCGATCGATCCTCCGCATCAGATTCGCTCGCAGACCTCCGGTCACCGCCGAGCCAACGGCTTGTTGTCCCTCGGCTACCGCTTCAGTGAGCGCATCGAGTCGCTCGTCGAGCAACGCCCGCGTCGTCTCGAGCTCCTCGATGATGCGCTTCGGCAAGAGAGACCGGGCGATGCGCGACTCTGCTTCGTGCGGGTCGCGCAGATCTTCAGGAAGGAGATAAAGCTTCGCCAGCGTTTTTTCGACGTGGGGCTCGATGATCATGCACGACCATCGCGGAAGTATCGCCGGCCGTGGCACTCCCAGCGTCTCGGCGATCGGCGACACCTGCGCGAAGTACGCGATCTCCGCCGGCCCACCGATGTAAGTCGCAGTCGGCAGGATCGATCGCTCGATTACCGGTCGCAGCAGGACGTTGGGACCCAAGTCGTCGGAGACGCTCTGCTTCGACGCGGCCTTGATCGGGACGCGCTTGCGACCGCCAGACGCGGAGCTGAAGACGAGCGACAGTCCGGGCACATCCTGCACCTGTGTCGCGAAACCGCGCTGCTCTATTTCCCTGTTTCGCTCGGCAACTCTCAAAGCGATATCTGCTGCTTTTTTCAGGGCGTCACCCAATACGGGTCGGCCGGCGGCCCGCGTCGCCGGGTGGGAAGCGTCAAGGACGGAGATTCCCAACGGCTCAAAAAGGGCGCGCAGGAATGCGACGTACGCGGATCCCACCGTTTGATCGGCTGTGTAGAACTGCTCTACCAACTCGATCGGGCTGGTGTCGATCGTTGAGCCGGCTGCGCGTGTGAGAACCTCGAGTTGGGCCGAGACGTCGCCGAGAGGCATCGACGCCATTGTGCGGCCAAGTGTCTCGGGATGATCGATGCGGAGAAGCTGCGCACCGCCGGTCGTGGCGACTACGGTGCTGCTCGCTTCCTTGAAATCGGTATCGTCAGTCGCTGCCCAGAACACTGGGGCGACCGGGATCCCACTCACGCGCTGCAGAGAGTTCGCGAGTGCCAAGGCGCTCAGTGCTTTGGAGATGGTGTAGACTGGACCTCCAAATAGTCCCGGCTGCTGGCCGGTCGTGACAACAACTCCTCGGCCATCGGCAGATGCGTTGAGTCGTTCCTTCGCCTTGCCGGTTGCCTCGAACGCTGGTGCGAGCGTGGTAAGCCAGTCGGCGCCGGACTCGGCGCGCACTGCTTCCACTCGATCGCGCCAGCCGTCAGGGCTCGCGGGAAGGTGCTCGTACCATCCAGCAGGTGCAGTTCCGGAGATGTAGGCGGCTGCAAGCGGATTTCCGGTGAGTGCCTGGGTGACGACGCGCGGGTTCACTCGCGGCTCGCGAAAAGGATTGCTCGCGGCGAATCTTCCGTCCAATCCCCGCCGCCATAATCGCCGAACAACTTCGACACCTTGAAGCCGGCGCTGACCAGCATCCGTTGCAAGTCGTGCGGTGAAAGCAGTCTCACCCGCTCGATGTATTCCTTGCCCCGTTCGCGCAGCCGGATCGTTTTCTCGACGAACCTGTTGTCGGGACTTATTGTCCGCCGCTGTTCAATGGTGATGCCATTCTCGAGGCGCTCGTCATACGGAACCAGCTCGCGTCGCACCTGGGCGGCGTTTAGGAAGTCGATGACGAGCGTTCCGCCGTGCTTCATCGCCGCACCGACGCACGACAGGACCCGGACATGCTCGCTGTCGTCGTCGAAATAGCCGAAGCTCGTGAAGAGATTCACCACCAGGTCGAAGCTCTGATCGGAGAACGGAAGCTCACGCATGTCCGCCCGCACGTACGGCGCGTCTGAAGATTCCTTGCGAGCGATCCGGAGCAGCGACATCGAAAGGTCGAGTCCGACCGTCCACCACCGCTCGCGCAACACCCTCGTGTGGCGCCCCGCCCCGCAGGCGAGGTCTAGTACGACGTCGATCTTCCTGCCGGCAAGGTTCGTCGCAATCAGCTCGATCACCCGCTCCGCTTCTGTTTCGTCACGATGCTGGTAAATGTCGAGATAGTCCTGCCCAAACCATTCCTCGAACCAATCGGCTTCCTGCGAGCGACTGTCGTGCATCACCGATGGATCATCTGCGACAACGGTCATTTGTGATACGGCTCGCCACGCACAATGGTCCCGGCGCGGTAGATCTGTTCGGTGAGCACCAGCCGGGCGAGCTCGTGCGGCAGCGTCCACGGCGCGAGTGAAAGCCTCATTGCCGACGACGAGCTCACGACATCGGAAAGCCCGAACGCTCCGCCAATAAGGAAAGCGAGGTCGCGGTCTTCGTCCCGCGCCTTGCGCAGAAACTCGGCGAACTGCTCGGAGCTGAGCGATTTGCCTCCTTGCTCACAGGCTACCTTCTGCGCTCGCTCCGGAATTCTCTCGGACAGCCGCAACCCCTCACGCTCCTTCACCCGATCGACGGAGATTCCGGTAGCCTTCTCCTCGCGGACTTCATGCACGTCGAGCGGCCAGTACCGCGCCGCTCGTGTCTCGTAGTCCCGGATCGCTTCGCCAAGTGCGACGTTGCGCGCCCTGCCAACGACTGCGACGACCAGTCGCATTTACGCGTAAATGCCGCGGAGTTTGTGGACGCTGGCAACTCGGCTGATGGAAAGCATGTATGCGGCAGTCCGCATGTTGACGCGGCGCTCGCGCGAAAGTTCCAGCACGTCGTGGAAGCTGCGCCGCATGATCGTCTCGAGCCGCTCGTTGACGAGATCTTCCGGCCAGAAATAGCCGCCGCGGTCCTGCACCCACTCGAAGTACGAGACCGTGACACCGCCGGCGTTGGCGAGGATGTCCGGGATTACGAAGACTCCATTCTCGTCGAGAATAGAATCGGCCGCCGCCGTCGTCGGGCCGTTGGCTCCCTCGCAGATGATCCTCGCCTTGATGTCCCCGGCGTTCCGCGTGGTGATGACGTTCTCCAGAGCGGCGGGAAGAAACACATCGACGTCGAGGGTCAGCAGATCGGTGCCCGATATGACTTCTGCCTTGCCGTAGCCATCGAGCGACCGATTCTTTTTCACGTGGGCGATCGCATCATCGATGTCGATACCCTTCTCGTTGTACAGCGAAACCGACCGATCGCCGATTGCGACGATCTTGCAGCCCTCACGCGTGAGGAGCTGGGCCGCCACCGATCCGAC
>WNGI01003352.1_pt1 | contig 14551 bp, 11 predicted proteins | sample 5400621 | NCBI WGS metagenome assembly WNGI01 (sample SAMN13153374, study PRJNA577476) | soil metagenome | isolation source: 20 cm soil or saprolite under Garry oak tree replicate 1 | place: USA:California | collected 2016-06-15 | reverse complement strand
GCTTTCCTTTCTTCTGCAATTCGATGGCGTCGTGGACACTCCACGACGTGCACGACCCTCAAGCGCCCAAACCGGTAATCACCGCGTCACTCCGGTTTAAGATTTCTTCCATGATCGGTTTCGGCGCGCCCTGCATGTGGGTCGGCTTGGTTTTGAACAGAACTTCCTTGGTATGAAATTTTTCTTGCATCAGTTGCGCCAACTCTTGAAACATCGTCGTCGAGTTGGCCTGCCCGTTATCGATGATGCCGATAACTTTTCCTTCGAGCGTATCCAGACCCGGCACCAACGGCCGGTCTTTGGGATTGATCGTCACTCTCGGATCGAGAAATTTGATCGTGGCCATGAACCTCATCCTCCTAAAAAGCGCAACACTGGTTGCTTCTATATAGGCAAACTCACCCTTTTGCTGCAAACTGATCGGCCGGCGTTTTCTCGTTGCGCCGGCATTCTGAAACAGCATCAGCTGGACGCCGAAGTGATCTACATCGCCGGCGGCACACTGTCGATGCAGGCGCTCGTCGGCCGCAGTCTCGATTTCATGTGCACGGGCGGCACGCCGTTCATCTACGCGTATCTGGAAGGCGTCCAGGGCAAGATCATCGGCGGCGTCAATAATCGCCTGCCCTACGGTTTCGTCTCTCTCGCCAATATCAAGACGCCGGCGCAACTCAAAGGCAAAAGAATCGGCATTAGCCGCTTCGGCAGCACCGACGACTTCGCGGTCAAACTAGCTCTGGCGCAATTCGGCTTGAATCCGAAAACCGATGTCAGCATCACTCAAGTCGGCGGCGCCGCGACGCGCCTCACGGCGCTCCAAGCGGGCAGCATCGACGCTGCCGTTCTCACCCTCGGTCTGGTGCACATCGCGCAAAAAAGCGGCCTCAACTTGCTGTTGGACTTCATCGAAAAGGATATCGAGTACCAACAGGTCGCCATCATCGCGCGCGATGATTTGCTTAAAACCCGGGCCGACGTCGTGCGCCGCTTCATGAAAGCGTATTCGGAAGGTATTCGTTATTACAAAAGTCAAAAGGAAGTCGCCATCCGAAAAACCATGGAGAAGTTGCGCACCAATGACCGTGCGATCGGCGAATTCGACTACAATCAGCGCGTCCGCGCGCTCCCCGACGACGCCAAGCCGACGATCAAAGGGATGCAACTCGCGCTCGACGACATAGCAAAGGACAATCCTAAAGCGAAGACTCTTACGATCTCGCAGCTGGTGGATTTGAGTTTTCTGCCATGACATCGGAGTCAGTCTTGAGCCGGTTTTTTGACCTTCTCCCCGCGGGAGACGCGACTTAATATCATTCTGAGCCGAAGGCGAAGAATCTCGTCTTTGCAATTAGCTGGAAATGCGAGATGCTTCGCGCTGCTCAGCATGACATCCGTGTGATCGCGCAAATTGCGACACAGTCTCCAAAGGGAGAAGAAAGCCGCTGAGCGCACGGGAGACGCATAATAAAGACTACGCTTTCAAATGAAAGGATGAGAATATGCAGCCTGTAATCGATTCTGATACCCATATCGCCGAATCGGACGCCATGTGGCAGATGATCGACGAGAAGATGTACCCGCGCAGGCCGGTTTTGCTGTCATTGCCGGACGATACGTTATACGGCGGCTGGAACGCGACCTGGCTCATCGACGGCAACATTTTTCCCAAGCCGGTCGGCAAAGGCGGCTTCCGTCTCGTCACCCCGTCGGCATCGAAGATCCAGACGAACAGACGCGACATTCAGGTCGGATGTAGAGAGCTGACCGACGTCGCGGCCCGGCTTGCCGATATGGATTGCGGCGGCATTGCGGCGCAAGTCGTCTATCCGACTTTGTTCCTGATCTATCTGACCGACGATCCCGAGCTCGACGTGGCGTTGAGCCGCGCCTACAACCGCTTCATGGCACAAGCCTGCGCGAAGAGCCACGACCGCATCCACTGGGTAGCGATCCCGCCGCTGCGCTGCATCGAGGAATCGGTGAAGGAGTTGAAGTGGGCCAAGCAAAATGGCGCCGTCGGGGTCTTCTTCCGCGGCATGGAAGGCAACTTGACCTTGGACAACCCGCACTTTTTTCCTGTCTATCAAACGGCGATGGATCTCGATCTACCGATCTGCATTCACACCGGCTCCGGAACGCCGGCCGTCACCGCGATGTTCGATCTCGAACGCAATCGGCAATGGTCTCATTCCGGCTTCCCGCCCCTGCATGCGTTTCGCGATCTCGTGCTCAATCAGATTCCCGACATGTTTCCGAAACTGCGCTTCGGCTTCATCGAAGCGTCCGCGAGTTGGATCCCGTACTTGATCCACAAACTACGGCGCGACAACAGCAAACGCTGGAAAGCATCGTGGCAATCCCCCGCCGATCTTTTCGATGATTGCCGCTTCTTCGTCGCCTGCGAAGCCGACGAGGATATTCCGTATCTGATCCAATACACCGGCGAAAGCCACCTACTCACCGGCTCCGACTACGGCCACAACGATCCGGCGGAACAAGCACATCTGGTGACGCAGATGCGAGCGCGCGAAGATGTGCCGCCGAGTCTCGTGGAAAAGATTTTGTGCGACAATCCAAAAAAGTTTTACGGGATATAATGCGACTCGTAAAAAGCCCAGCTTCATAATTCAGACTCGGAAGCAAACCGGAACGTCGGTGACTAGCTATCTGGGTAATCTTAACGTTGCGTGATTTGTCGGAAAGCGAAATTGATAAGGAAGGATTTCTTAGCGGATATTGCCGTGGTTTAAACCGCCGAAAGAGCGAAAAGGAGTCGACGTGTTTGATCATATCGGTGTTGGCGGGCCTTAGCTGGCTTTGATCATATGATAATAGAGCCGGAACAGATCGTGATCGACTTATCCACGCCGCTCTCGATGCGTTCCTCCTTTCGCTTTCCACTCCAGTCCGAAACCTCACGGCGCGAAATGCTTTGGGGAGCCGTGCTTCTTGTAGCGCTCCCAGGTATCGGCTGGTTTCTCAACTTGGGCCATCGGGTCATCGTTGTCCACCGGATGCAGCATGATCAACCGCCCTGGCCGGCTTGGCACAATTATGGAGAGCTTTTTCGACACGGCGTAGTCACGGCCGGCGGCATGGCCTACTACTACCTGCCTGGCTTCATCGTGGCTTACGCTGCATGGTCTCTCGTTTCCCTTCCTCTCGGTCTCGTTGCTGGCGCGTTGTTATTGGGCGCGACAGTCGCGATCCCGGGCTACATGTCTCACTATTGTCGCGAGTTTGACGCCGCAGAAATCTATAACCCGTTTCGGGCTCTACGCCGGTGCATACAAGGCGGCATCGCGTACTGGCATGCGTGGTTGATAGCGCTCACCGCATTGGCGATATCTTTTGCCGGCCTGCTCGCCTTGGGCGTAGGGTTTTTGGTAACGAGCGTGTGGTTTTGGCAGGTAGCGGGTTTTTCGTTTGCGAGCGTATTCACGCGGCGGTTCGGGCTTGGAAACGCAAAGTCATCGGCCGAAGCGTCGGAGCCGACCCGTGCACAGGCGTCACAGCCTCGCGCGACCACCCCACGCGCGGACAGCTCAACGATCCTTCGCTAGCCGCACGATTGAATTCAATTCTCCATCTAACAAATCCTGCCAAATTTGAGAGAAGCGCGATCAGTTCAATCCGAGGCTGATTCTGATTTTCCTATTCAACGAATCTTTGTCGCCTTCCATCGTAAATCTCACTTTTCTCTACGACCGGCCGCGTGATACATCACGAATCGTGTGTGCAATGAAGAAAGCGGGTGTCGTATCAATCCTGTTTGTGGTGGTCCTGCTTGCTGTTGCAGTCATAGCCGACGCGCAGCAGCCGAACAAAGTGATCGCGTTCCGCGGCTGATACTGTCCGACGACTCTCCAGACCAGAGAAGCTTCCGGCGAAGTTTCGCGAGGAGCCGGTGTGCTATGTCCAGCGGTCGACTCGGCCCTTAATCAAGCTCATTGCGACGAACGTGAGGATCGTCCGAGAGGCGATGAGCTAACAGAAGACGCGCCGGCCCGAATGCTTTGCCATCCGCCGATGCGCGTCTTCTGCTCCTCTTGAATTGTTTATATCGTCTCTAAACTAAACGTCGCCGGATTTACGGCGATGTGTACTTCTAATCGCGACGCCCTGCGCGAAGACAATTATTTGCCGACGGTGCGTATCTGGCCGCGTATCTCGCCGCCCGGCGAGAGATTCGTGTGTACGTTCGCGTAGGCCGCGCCGGCCCGGATGGCGGTGATCACCGCGGCAAGGTCACCAACCGCGAGCTGCTGGGGCGCCTGAGACCCGGCTATGACGTTGGCGGCCGTGATCTTTCCAGTCACGCTGCCTTGTTGAGGGCACTGAGGAGCAAGACCCGTCGGATCAGGGTTTGTCGAAGTTTGGCACAGAAAGATGACGATGCTGCCGGTTATGCTTAGCTGGCCGACATGGATATGGGACTGAGTCACCGACCCCTGCAGCCCGTTAAACGTCTCCCTATAGTGGATGGCATCACTGTCCGGATCGATCGTGGCGATGAACTCGCCCCTCCCGGTCGTGGATACCGCCGCGGGCGTCTCCTCGTAGCCGGTCAGCAGAGCGCGGATCTGATCGGCCTTGGCCACAGTGGCTGTCGCTAATAAGCCAGCCACAACCACAATAAAAATTCCTAATCGTTTCATGGGACACCCTCCTTGTGTTCCAAATAGAGAGTTAGTTTCCTCGATAACTCAATCCCCCCACAAACGCCGCCATACCAACATTGAAGATGTTACGTCAATCCCCAAATGGGTACCTTTTCTATCCCCCAAGCGGGCGAGCGGCGCCGATGTTGGCTAAACTCCGGCACCGATTTATGGCAAAATCCGCGTTCAGTCAAAGAGGGGCGTTGCGCGTTGTCATTAAAACCTCCTCAAACTGAAATTTGTCAGACGATGTGTAATCCGCAGGAGTGAATGAAATATTGCGGTCGTGCGAAGATTCAGTGACGCGATGGGCTAGACGCGAACGAATTGCATTTAAATCTAAGCTTTCATTAAGCGCCGCCTGTTTTCGAGACTCTCGGGATTGGAACGACTTGTTCCGATCCCGGAATCGGGAAGAAGGGTTGCTTGAGGAGGATGAAGGAATTTGCCAAGCTAATGAATCAACTAGACGACATCAGCCGCACAAAGTCGCGCAAGATGTCAACGCGAAAGTTGAATTGATTTCTTCTACCAAATCCTGCCAAATTTGAGAGGAGCGTCGATCCGTTCAATCTGAGGCTGATTCTGATTTTCCTATTCAACGAATCTTTGTCGCTTTCTATTGTAGATGTCATCTTCCTCTACTTCCACACGCATGATAAATACAAATCGTGTGGGCAATGAAGAAAGCCGGCATCTTATCAGTTTTGTTTCTGTTGGTACCGCTTGCTGTTGCAGTCATAGCCGACGCGCAGCATCCGGAGCAAAAGGTTTATCGGATCGGGGTTCTCCGAACCGACACGCCAGCCATTTTTGCTACACGTAACGAGGCTTTCCGTCAGGGTCTGCACGAGCTCGGCTATGTGGAGGGAAGAAACACTGTCATTGAATATCGCTATGGGGAAGGCAAGGTTGATCGGCTTCCCCAGCTCGCTGCCGACCTGGTTGACCACAAAATCGATATCATTGTAACTGGGGGCAATCAGGCCACTCTCGCCGCCAAGCAAGCGACTAGCACGATCCCTATCGTTGTCGGGTCCGCTGGCAACCTTGTCCAGCTTGGAGTCGTCGCTACCCTGGCTCACCCTGGCGGGAATGTCACTGGTTCGACGAGCATCTCTCCGGATCTTAGGAGGGAACGACTGAGGATATTGAAGGAAAGTCTGCCGAAGGTTTCGAGGGTCGCTGTTATTTCATATCGTCGAAGCGATGCCTTGCGCGACCGGGAAGAAGCCGCACGGACGGAAATTGTGGCGAAGGCCTTGGGGATAGCAATCCAACCTATCCAAGTCGAAACTCCGGACCAGTTTCGCGACGCCTATGCCGCGATCGAGAAAGAGCATGTCGACGCGCTGGTCATAATCCAGAGCAGTTTTACGTTCATTAATCGCGATCAGATTTTTGCCTTCGCAAAGAAAAGGCGGCTCGCATCGATGTGCGAGGCATTGTTGTGGACGGAAAACGGTTGTCTTATGTCCTACGGGCCCGACTTGCCATCTCAATATCACCGTGCCGCCTTCTTCGTCGATAAGATTCTCAAGGGTACCCATCCAGGCGACATCCCGGTGGACTCGCCGACAAAGTTTGACTTCATTATTAATCTGAAAGCAGCAAAACAGATCGGCCTGACGATCCCGCCGAACGTGCTGGCGAGAGCGGATAAGGTGATCAAGTGAGAGTAGACTCGGCAGCGATCCTACGATTGAATTGATTTCTTCATCTAACCAATCTTGCCTGAGATCAAACTGACGCGTCCTTCAGTTCAATCTCAGGCTGAAACGGGTCTCCCCAAATCGACGAATACCTTCTGTCGTAAATCTCACTTTTCTCTACTACCGTTAGCAGCCGCATGATACATAACGAATGGTGTGTGCAATGAAGAAAGCGGGTGTCTTATCAATCCTGATCCTCGCGGTGCTGCTTGCTCTGGCAGTCGTATCAGAGGCGCAGCAGCCGAAGAAAGTTCCGCACATTGGCTTTCTGAGTGGGGGTTCCGATTCCATAGCTCGGCCGAACATTGATGCCTTCCTCCAAGGATTAAACGATTTAGGCTACGTAGAGGAAAAAAATATTCGCATCACATATCGGTTTGCGGAAGGCAGGGTCGATCGGCTCGCCGAACTCGTGACTGACCTGGTCCGTCTCAAGGTTGATGTCCTGCTGGCGGGGGGGACGCCGCCGGCGCTGGCTGCCAAGCAAGCGACCCAAACGATCCCGGTAGTTTTTGTGACAGTTGCCGATCCGCTTCGCGTAGGCCTGGTCGCGAGCTTCGCACATCCAGGCGGGAACATGACCGGCATGACCACGATCAACTCAGAGTTGACTCTTAAGCGTCTTGAGCTGCTTAAAGAAACGGTTCCGACCGTCTCACAAGTAGCATTCCTGCGTAACCCTTCCGATGCTTCTAATGTCTTAGGTTCTTTGAAGGAATTACAGGACGCGGCGCGCGGGCTGGGTCTCGCGATTCGACCCATCGATGTGCGGTACGCCAGTGAGTTCGACGCCGCATTTTCGACTATGACTCGGGAGCGTGTCCATGCCTTGATCGTGCTGGCGGGCACCCTCACTTCGACGTATCAGAAGCGGATCGTTGACCTCGCAACGCAGGCTCGGCTACCGACAATGTACGGTCAAAGCGGATTTGTAGAGGTGGGTGGCCTTATGTCCTATGCTGCGAGCTTTGGGGAACAGTATCGGCGCGCCGCCGTGTATGTCGCCAAGATCATAAAAGGAACCAAGCCCGTTGACCTGCCCGTAGAAGCGCCGATGAAGTTTGAGTTGATTATCAATCTGAAAGCAGCAAAACAGATCGGCCTGACGATCCCGCCGAACGTGCTGGCGAGAGCGGATAAGGTGATCAAATGATAGTAGACTAGGCGGCGATCCCACGATTGAATTGATTTCTTCATCTAACCAATCTTGCATGAGATCAAACTGACGCCTCGTTCGGTTCACCGGCGCGAGTCCAATCGAGTTGACGCGCCGCTTAATCCGATCTTAAGAAATCACTTGTGCGATAACTCTTAAACGCCCAGACCGGTGGCAAGCATCAAAGAAGCTCGCGAGAGGTCTCTGATGTATTTGACTGAGGTTACATCGAAAGAACTGACATCCTGTCGATCGATAACTAAGTCTCGCCTTTACATATCGAATTGGCTGTTCCGAAGTACTGGCAATGTGAATGCCGTTGGTAATCAGGAAATACCTCAAAAGTCTTCGGGTAATCGGTAACTACCTGGAAGAAAAGCAGGCACGCAACTTTACCGTTTCGCGGCTCGGCCCTATAATGCCCATCTATTAGCGAGCCGATGCAGACATCAACAAGTATCGTTTTGACCTCGGCGCAATCGAGGATATCGCATGCAGTGATGCTGGAATGTAAGCCGAATCGCACTACCGTCGAGCTTGCCTGCTCGCATACCGTGTCGGAACTATTGTATGTCGTCGTCGGCTGAAGATTGTCGTTGAAGAAACTTGAATGGATTGGAAGCAAGTCAAATATGACGCGATCGTTGTGGGTTCCGGGGCGACGGGCGGCACGGCGGCCAGATGGTTGACCCAAGGCGGCGCGAACGTTTTACTCCTAGAGGCTGGCCCTCGGCTTTCAGCGGAGTCTTGCGGGCCCACTGAAAAATCTCTCGAAGAATTTAACGCGCTGAAAATCAGACAACCTGTTCAGTCGCAGAACCTTCTTTATGATCGAAAGAATTGCCATCTTTTCGTTGATGATCTGAGCAATCCTTACACGACGGAGTCCGGCACAACTTTCAACTGGATCCGATCGCGTCAGGCGGGAGGGAGAACCCTGGTCTGGAGCCGCATTGCTTTACGGATGTCCGAACAGGATCTGAGTCCCGCAGCAACCGAAGAGCGACCCGAAACCGGCTGGCCCGTTCAATACCGTGACCTAGCGCCGTACTATGACCAGATAGAAACCTTGGCGGGGATCACCGGCACGGTGGAAAGCATCCCGTCCCTGCCGGACGGCCGCTTTTTGCCGCGACGAATATCTCCTTACCTCGGTGTTTTGCGGGAAAATCTCATCGACCGGTTTCCGCACCGCTACCTGTTGCCTTCGAGAGAGGTTGTTGATCACCAAGGCGGGCGAGCTGCCCCGCCTTCCTCTTCAAGCCTCGGATCGATGTTGCTTCACGCTGCGCATGAACGGCTGACCTTTCGCACCAACTGCGTGGTCGCTAGGATTGAGTTGGACCGGCCGGATCACGCTAAGCGAGTTGTGTTTGTCGATCGCTCCGACCAGCGTTGGTATGACGTCACCGGCCGGGTGATTGTCTTGTGCGCGTCGGCGCTTGAGTCGACGCGCATTCTTCTGGCTTCTGTGAGTCGAGATTTCCCGACAGGTCTTGGTAACAGTTCCGGAGCGCTGGGACATTATCTGATGGATCACTTCGGCGGGCCGCGGATCGTCGCGATTGGAAAAATAGCTGGAGTCGAGCCGGAGTCTCACGAGAGCGCCTACATTCCACGCTTCTGCAACATAGGCGGGGTTACGGAAGAGTTCCGCGGTGGATACGGGATTCAGGCTCATTTCGAGGTCCAAAGTCACGCTCACCTGCTACTGACCATGGGTGTTTTCGGGGAAGTGCTGCCCTATTTCGACAATTGCATCGTATTGGATCCATCGATCACGGATGCATGCGGTTTCGCGGTCCCGAAAATACGTTTTCGCTACCACGACAATGAGCATCAAATGGCGCTCCACGCCCAAAGGACGCTGCGAGAAGTCGCCGATGCGCTTGGCTTTCGCGCGCTGATCACGCACGACGAGTTGTTGGCACCGGGCACACGCGCTCACGAACTTGGAGGCGCCCGGATGGGAAGCGATCCAGAGAATTCAGTATTGAACCGGTTTAACCAATGCTGGGACGTAAAAAATCTGTTCGTGACCGACGGGGCATGCTTTCCCATGGCGGGAGACAAGGGTCCCACTCTGACGATGATGGCTCTAACCGCAAGAGCCTGTGATTATATTTTGAGTTTGTTGCGGTCCGAGGCGTTGTGAATCGGGAACGTCAAGTTCTTATTATCGGTCTGGACGCCGCAGATCATCTTCTGATCGAGGACTGGGTGGCTGAGGGACAGCTGCCGGTTTTTACTAAACTCCTCGGTCACGGTGCTTACGGGACTCTCCAGTCGACAGCCGAAATCTTCTCGGGATCTGCGTGGATCTCGATCGCTACCGGTTGCGGTCCCGGCCGGTGCGGTGTTTACAGTCGTTATCAGCTGAGCCCGGGAACGTACAATGTCGTTCGAACAAAGGCGGGCGACTGCGAGGTCAAGCCATTCTGGACGTCGTTCAAGGGACCGGTGATCGCTGTCGACGTGCCTAAAGCGCCTTTGGTTTCTCACACCGACGGAGTCCAGATTGTCGAGTGGGGCGCTTACGACCATTACTCTGAATTTTCAACGCAACCGCCCGGCCTGGCAAAACAGATCCTTGAAGAGTTCGGAACCCATCCATTTGTGGCCAACGATTTCGAAGTGGCTCTGCATGGAAGGCGTGATTTTGCGACGCTGCGCACGCTCATGATTGAAGGCATCAAAATGAAGCAGCGGCTGAGCGTCGCGCTGATGAAGAGGATACAACCACGCCTCATGTTTTCGGTATTCGGCGAAACGCATGCCGCCGGGCACGCGTTCTGGCGTTTTCGGGACCCGCGCCATCCACGTTACGACCCCGCCAACCCCTACGCCACTGTCCTCCGTGATGTCTATTGCGCGGTCGACGATGCGATCGGCGAGCTTATGACACACCTACCGTCGGATTGCATTGTCGTCGTGCTGTCGTCGCAGGGTTTTTGTTTAGATAGCATGGCCGATGAAAATTTTCTCTGCGAGATCCTCACAAGAACGAAGGCGAGTATCCCTAAATCGGCGATGACGAAATACACCGCCTATATTCCCGGCATGATCCTCGATATGGCCCGCTCCAAAGCCTTTTGCCTGCCCACCGATCTTCAAGGTTATATTCGCGTCAATCTCAAGGGACGCGAGCCGAGCGGCTCGGTTTTCCCCGGCGACTACGATGAGGTCTGTCGCGAGCTGGAGGGTGAGTTGCTGGCGCTGCGTCATCGTGGTCATGGAGCTCCTGTGGTCAAACAGGTGGTTCGTGTGCGCGATCGCATGAACGGCGCTTTCCTGGGCGGATTGCCGGATCTGAGCGTGCAATGGAATAGCGACTATGTCGTGAGCGAAGTGGAGTCTCCCGGATGCGGCCGGATTGCGCGAGCTCCGGACCTGTCTACCGGCGGGGGCAACCATCGAGGCGTCGGCTTCGTTCTGGTCTACGGTTCCGGAGTGCGACAAGAGCGCTTTACCGCAAGTGCGTTCGATATCGCACCAACCGTCGCTGCCTGGCTTGGTGAGAAGAGCCGGGCGGAATGGGAAGGACGGATCCTAACTATTGCGGGTTTAAGAGATTAGACCGTTCAATCTTGCTCGAATTAGGAGTCACTATTCAGTGATTGTCGAAGAGTCTTATAACTACGGAAAAATATCGGAGTTCAGTCCCCCTGGTATTTCTGGCATCGGTATTATGACGGCAGGCCGTCCCGTCCTGCTGCAGCGGGCTCTTGTAAGTTATGTGACTCAGACGATGGCAAGCCGACCCGGGCTCGAATACATCGTATTTGATGATAGCAAAGAGAGCAGCGAGCGGCGCGCGAGCTTTGAGGTGGCGCGGGCCGCTCAGGAGCGCTTCAGCGTCCGCATCCGCTTTGCCGGTTTGGAGGAGCGCGCGGGATATGTGCGCCGGCTTCAGGAATGTTCGAGCGCGCCGCAGGAAGTCTTAGAGTATGCGCTGCTTGGACGGGCCGGTTATACTTTGGGTCAAAATCGAAACGCGCTGCTGTTGGACACTGCCGGTTCGCTTTTCTTCGCGGCGGATGATGACACAGTATGCGCGCCGGCCTTGCTGCCAGAGCCGGCTGAGAGCCGCCTCGCGGTGTGCGGCGGACCCGACCCATCTGAGTATTGGTGCTTTCCCGAATTCGCTGTCGGACGCAGTTGGGCGCGCTTTGTCACGACTGATTTTCTAGCAGCCCACGAGCAATTGCTCGGGAGGAGCGTACGAGAACTGAATCCGACTACGGAGAATCGTGCCAACGACCAACAGCCGGCCGGGCTTTGGCGACGCCTCGCAAGCCCGGACAGCCGTGTCAAGGTCACACTCAACGGCCTACTGGGGGATTGTGCTTGGGGCGCGCCCTTTGGCGTGTGGCATCAACCGATGGGTTACCTCGCATTTAACGATGCATCCCTCGAGCGGCTTATCACGACGGAAAAGCATTACCGGGAGTCGATCCTTTCGCGTCAGCTGTTGAGAATCACACCGGGGCCGGTGATTTCCGATCTCTCCTTCAGCATGTTACCTTTCTGGGCTTTCGATAACCGGGAGCTACTGCCACCGAATCTGCCAAATCATCGCGGACAAGACCTGATCTTCGGACAGACGCTCTGGATATGTTTTGAAAATGCGGTTGCCGGTCATATTCCATTGGCGCTTGTGCATGACCCCGTTCCACCGCGGCGGTTTTGGCCCGGAGAGATGCAGCGAAGCGCCGCGGGGGTGGATGTATGTCGAGTAATTTTGGAGGCGATCAAGGTCTACAACTGGGACGACGCCACAGCAAGCCCAGCGCAGCGCCTTCAAACTTTGGGAGAGCATCTGAAACAGCTGGCAGAGCTTCCAACAGAAGTGCTTGCCGCCAGTCTGATGGAGCGTTTGCATGAATCAAACCGGCTTTTGGAAAACATCCTGCACGCGCGCGCGAAGGCACTGATCGATCGCGCGCCTTACTACGCGGATGATGTGAGCCGCTATCTGGCCGCTTTGAAAGTAGCGCAGAGCCGCGAACACTATTGGCTACCTTTGGATCTTTTTTTGCCGCGCGGAGCGGCGGAAGTTGCAAAGAGTGTCCGGCAAACATTCATGAACTTCGGCGCCCTTCTTGCCTGGTGGCCGACCATGGTCGAAGCTGCTAAATTGCTGCGTCAAAGCGGTGTGCGTATGAGTGTAACGGTCTAACCCATTCGGTCCGGAGCCGAGACGAATTTGCGCTGAACGGTTTTGCGAGATTCAGAACTCATGGACAACGAGAGAACGATCGTCATTGCATCCACGTTTACTCCTGATCCGATGCGGGACGCGATTCAATATTGGCTCGAACGCCTGGAGCTGCCGGGTCAGATCGTATTCGCGCCCCAGAACCAAGTCCTCCAAACACTGCTGGATCCGACGAGCCTTTTTTGCGTCTCGAGTGCCTTGAATGTGGTGTTGCTGCGCTGGCAAGACTTGGATCCTGGAAAACGGCGGGATGATTCGCCGCTAACCGTTGTCACCGAAGCCCTGCGTTCCTCTTCAGCGAGGAGCAAGGCTCCTCACCTGGTGATTAGCTGCCCGAACGTTTTATCGGCTGAGGACGCGCAAAGGCAGCAGCGCTACACCGAGTGGGATCACCGGTTGGGCGAGGTGTTTCGAGAACATTCCAACATCTACCTGGTGACATCCGATTTCCTGCAAACGCATTATCCCGCCGGCACTGTCTACGATTTCTACGGCGACCGCTTTGCTGCGATCCCATATTCGCCGGCCATGTATGCTGCGATCGGCACCATGATCGCCAGAAGCTTTCATATGCTCACAACCGAGCCCTACAAGGCGATCGTGGTGGACTGCGACGATTCACTGTGGTCAGGAGCTTGCGGTGAAGTGGGACCGGAGGGTGTCGTTCTTGACGCCTCCCGCATGGCACTCCACGAGTTTCTGGTTGCGCAGTCGCTACAAGGCGTCTTGATCTGTCTTTGCAGCAAAAACAATCCCGAGGATGTCGAAGCCGTGTTCCGCGAAAGAATCGAGACGCAACGACTCGTCGAGCACCTTGTTTGCCGTCGGATCAATTGGGCGTCCAAAGCGGAAAATGTCCTGTCGATCGCGTCGGAGCTCGGACTCGGCACCGAAAGTTTTATGTTTCTGGACGATAACCCCGTAGAGTGCGAAGGCGTGCGACAGGCGCTGCCGAAAGTCTTGACCCTTCAACTTCCGCCCGATCCAAACGAAATTCCCCGATGGCTCCAGCGAGTGTGGGCTTTTGACCGACCGTTCCCCACCAGGGAGGATCGGGAGCGCCGCACGATGTACCAGCAGTCTCGTCAGCGTGAAGAGCTACGCACCAGCTCGGGCAGCTTGGAAGAGTTTCTCGACACCCTGCAAGTCAAGATCACACGCGTACCTCTCGACCAAACGAGTCTGCCCAGAGCATCGCAGCTAACCTTCCGCGTCAACCAATTCAATCTGACGACAGTTAGGCGCACCGAAGTGGAACTGGATGCGTTAATACGTCAGCAGGCGTTGAGCGGTTTTTTGGTTGACGTGAGCGACCGTTACGGCGAATACGGTTTGGTCGGGTTAGTTCTTTACGGGTCGACTGCGGACGGTCTCTGCATAGACACGTTGCTGCTGAGCTGTCGCGCGTTGGGCCGCGGCGTCGAGCATCGAATCGTCGCTGACCTCGCTGCGCTCGCGAAAAGCTCAGGATTGGAATTCATCGAGCTGCGCCTGGTTCCGACCTCAAAAAACCAACCTGCGCGAGATTTTTTAACGACCTCGCTTGCCCCGTATGAACGCCGGCGCGAATCTTATCTGGAATATCGGGTGCCGGTTGATGCAGCCATATCCATTCGCTACCGGCCGTCTCAGGAAAACACGACATCTGATCGCGAGCCCGATGGCAGTTCGGTTGTCATGGATAGAGGCCCGGTCACGTCGGCTCGAGTGCGAGAACTCGCGCTCATGGCTTCGGAGCCCGTTGACGCCGACAGAATACTCGGCGCGCTCCAGGATTGGCATCGGAAGGACTCCTACGTGGGAA
>WNGI01018716.1_pt1 | contig 14555 bp, 10 predicted proteins | sample 5400621 | NCBI WGS metagenome assembly WNGI01 (sample SAMN13153374, study PRJNA577476) | soil metagenome | isolation source: 20 cm soil or saprolite under Garry oak tree replicate 1 | place: USA:California | collected 2016-06-15 | reverse complement strand
GACTTCCCCGTCGGCAGGGTCAGCCTGAAGACCGCGCTCGACTGGCCGCCGAGCCGGACCTTCTTCAGCGTCACCCACTGGCCGAAGCGCGAAAGCCTCTGAGCCTGTACCGAGCGGCGGGCGTGCGAAGCCGCCGACTGGACGATCGTAGTGAACCTTCCGTTGCGATAGCTGAGCCTGATCCGCGGACGAACCTGTACGCCCACCGTGACGCTCGTGCGGCCGTTCCACTTCGCCTGGTACTGCGTCAGGGTCTTCGGCGACGGCGTCAGGACGAGATTCCACGCCCCTCCCGTCGTCGTCAGAACGGTCGTCATCTCAGCGAACGACGTTTGCGGATAGGGCTGCTGGTAGATCGTCACCCTCTCGTTGGCGTTGCCACTCGAGGCGGTGCCAGAGAGTGTGACCTGCTGCCCGTAGACGATGATCGGAAGCGAGGCGCCGATCGTCACCGCCGGCGGCGGCCCGGTCACCCTGACGATGCCCTTGACCGCAGCGTTCAGGCCGTCGTGGTAGTGATAGGTGCCTGCGGCCGTAAAGCGGTGCGAATAGGTCTTGCCCGGGCCGAGGATCGGCGAGACGAACGATCCGTTGTTGGACACGACCTGATGGTTCTGCGTGTCCGAATTGACCCACCTGACCGTATCGCCCGTCTTGATCCTCGCTGTCGTCGGGACGAACGAAAGGCGTTTGATCTGAACCGTCACTGTCGCTGTCGACGCCGGCATGGCCGGCGAGGCGCCAACGGCGAGGGCAGCGACTGCGAGCAATGGGATGAAGAGCTTTTTCATGACTCACCTAACCCCTTCTCGTTTGCGGCAGTTGTTAAAACGGAGCCGCAGCCGAAAAGTTGCTCGCGCGCTTACAACGGTTTTACGTTCAGCGAGTCATAAAGCTCGCGCACTACGCGAGCGACGCCCGGAGGTACCAGCGACTCCCAGTCGCCGCCGTCGCGTAACGCGGCACGGACGTCGGCGCCGGAAATCTCCTTCTCCGCCCCCTCGTCGAGGACCACGACCTCGTAGCCCGCCTCGCGTAGCCGCTCGAGCTTGGTCCCGCCCCACGCGGAAAAGAGGCGCAGATACTGCGTGACCCCTTCGGGCACGTACGCCGGCCAGAGCTCGGGCTCATTGACCGGAAACGGAATCACGTGGACTGCGCCGGGCTCGAGCCCGACCTCGGCGGCAGCGGCTTTCACCATCAGCAGTCGCTCGGCGTAGGAGAACGGGTTCGACTCGGGCAGGTGGCGCAGCGGGTCGCTGGCCTCCGGCTTGATGTGCTCCGGATCGGGGTTCGTGATTCCGATCCAGACCTCGTCGGAGCGCTCGGCCGCGCCGCGCAGGTACTCGAGGTGGCCGTTATGGAAAGGCTGAAACCGGCCGTGGATCATCCCACGGCGACTCACTGCACCTGAACTCCGAAGCCCTCCTCGACCCGTCCGATCCTGCGGAGAAAGAGCTTGCGCGCCTCGAACTCGGCCTCGAGCGCGGGTCCCTGTTCGGAGGGCAGCGAAATGAGCAGACCGCCAGCGGTCTGGGGATCGAAGCCGAGCGCGACGATCGCCTCCGGCGTGCCGTCGAGCGCCACGTGCGCAGCGGCGAAGTCGCGGTTTCGCGGGTCGCCGCTCGTGCGCACGTCCTTGCGCGCGAGGTCGAGCGCGCCGTCGATCGCCGGCAGACGCTCCCACTCGAGCACGAGCCGCACGCCGCTCCGCTCGGCCACCTCGTGCGCGTGACCGAACAGACCGAATCCGGTGACGTCTGTGACCGCGCCGGGCGTCCTCGAGCGAAGCAACTCGGCGGCGTCCTTGTTCAGCGTGCGCATCCACTGGACAGCGCGCTCGAGCGGCTGGGAGCCTGTCAGCCCTTTCTGGTGGCCGCTCATGATCAGCCCGGTTCCGAGCGGCTTCGTCAGGAAGAGCGCGTCCCCGACCCGGGCGCCGTTCTTGTGCCAGATCGCCTCGGGATGAACGGTGCCCACGACCGCAAGGCCGTACTTCGGCTCGGCGTCGCGGATCGTGTGCCCGCCCGCCAGCAGCGCGCCCGAAGCCCGGACCTGCTCGTCGGCGGCGGCGAAGATGCGCGCCAGGATCTCCGTCGGCAGCTCCTCGGGGAAAGCCGCGATCGAGAGCGCGAGCAGCGGCATCCCGCCCATCGCGAAGACGTCATTGAGCGCGTTCGTCGCGGCGATCGCGCCGTAGTCGGCGGCGTCGTCCACGACGGGCGGGAAGAAATCGAGCGTGAAGATGAGCGCGCGCTCGTCGTCGAGGCGATAGACGGCCGCGTCGTCCGCCGGCGCGAGCCCGACCAGCAGGTTCTCGGCCTCGACGGGAACGAAGCCGGCCAGCAGCTGCTCGAGGCGTGCGGCCGAGTACTTGGCTGCGCAGCCCCCGCACGAGGCGAGGTCGGTGAGCTTGACGCTGGCGACTTCGAGATCCATGGAGTGAGCTTGACGCTGGTGGCTTCGAGATCCATGGATTACTCGTTTCGGTTCCGCAGAACTGTAGGGACGCAGTCTCCCTTTCGTCCTCAGACGTTTCAGCGGTTCGAGTTATTCCCCATCCAACTCGAAGAAACCAAAGCGCAGCCGCTTCCCACCCGGGTTTAAGCGGCGGCCGGGCAAGAGCCCGCCCGCCCTCCATGTCGGCATCGCAAGCGATGCCTTGCCCATCCGAATCGAAGAAACCAAAGCGCAGCCGCTTTCCACCCGGGTTTAAGCGGGCGGCCGGGCAAAAGCCCGCAAAAAAGGCGGCGGCCGAAGCCGCCGCCCTGTCAGGGGAGAGGAGGAGCTTTGCCGCGGAAAATGCTGCGCACTTTCCGCGGGGATCACTCCTCGATTCGTCGGTCTTGTGGCAAACCCTCCTAGCGTCTCTGGCGTGCCGCTGGGGTTGCCGCGCCGGAGGGGACAGTGCGAATAGCACGGCCCCGGAGTGCGCGGTGGCGCCGGCGGTGCGAGGCGGCGGCGGAGCCGGGCTCCGCCCGGCGTGAGCCGTCGTCGGCCAATGCCGCTAGGAACCCTTTTCGATCGGCACGTCGACGAGGTTGCCCCACTCCGTCCACGAGCCGTCGTAGTTCTTGACCGTCTCGTAGCCCAGTAGCTCGCGGAGGACGAACCAGGTATGAGCGCTGCGCTCGCCGATCCGGCAGTACGCTGTCACCTCTTTTTCCGGCGTGACGCCTTTGGCCTCGTAGAGCTCGCGGAGCTCGTCTGCGCTCTTGAAGGTCCCGTCGTCGCGGACGGCCGTCGCCCAGGGAATCGACGCCGCGGTCGGGATGTGGCCGGCGCGCTGCGCGCCCTCCTGCTCGTAGCCGGGCGGGGCGATCAGGTCGCCGGCGTACTCCTGCGGGCTGCGGACGTCGACGAGCGCCTTCGACTGCTCGCCGATCTGCGCTCTGACGGAGTCCCGGTACGTCCGGATCGACTCGTCGCGCTCGTTGGCCCTGTAGTCGGCCTGTTGCGGCTGCGGGGTCTCGGCCGTGAACTCACGTGCCTCATCCGCCCACTTCTGGCGGCCGCCGTCGAGGATGCGCACGTCGCCGTGCCCGTAGATCTTCAGGTACCAGTAGGCGTAGGCCGCGAACCAGTTGTTCTTGTCGCCGTAGAGGACGAGGGTTGTGTCGTTCGCGATCCCGCGCTCGCTGAGCAGGCGCTCGAAGGTCGGCTTGTCGACCAAATCGCGCTCGACGGGATCCTGTAGGTCGTCGCGCCAGTGCAGCTTGACCGCCCCCGCGATGTGTCCCTCGTCGTACAGATCGGGGTTCTCGTCGACCTCGGCGACCACGACGCTGTCGTCGTTCAGGTGCTCGGCCAGCCAGTCGGTGGTCACGAGTACCGGCTTCGCGTATCCGTTCTCCGCCATCCGTCCTCCTAAGACTTTGCAAAGTGAAGTATTACCCGGCCCAGCGTACCGAGAGCTCGCCCGTCAGCGTCGATTGCGACGCTGACCCGGAGGTCGTGGCGGCGTTGCGAACGCGATCGGTGCCACAGCGGTCTCTTGCCGCTCGTCTACGAGAGCAACTGCCGGATCGCCGCTTCCAGCTCCGTCGCCGAGACGGAGCCCTCGAACTTGGCCTCGATCCGGCCGTCCCGGCCGACGAGGAAGGTCCACGGCTCCGACTGCAGGCCCCACTGTCGCATCCAGCGGTTGTAGCCGAGTGCAGGCCGGTTTTGCTTGAAGACTTCGACGTGAATGAAGCGGACGCCGCGGGCTGCGAACTTGCGACGCACGTAGTCGACCACGTCTACGACCGGCCCACAGGTTCGGCTCGTGCAGAAGCGCGGGGTCGCGAAGGTGACGACAAACGGCTTGTGGGCGGCCAGCGAGGAAGCGATCGAGTAACGAAGCAGGTCCCGATCCGGCGGCACGCGGGTAGTCAGCTGCGAGACCGCGCCATGGGTGCTGGCGAGCGTGGGTGTGGCCGAAGCCGGCGCCTTTGCGCCGACCGCGACCGAATCGGAACGCGCCTTGACGTCCAGTGTTCCGAGCGCCTGGATCTTTGCCCCGATCGGCTCGGCGACGAGCCAGTAGCGGCCCGGGCGGTGAATGCGGAGCTGCACGACGTAGATCCGGCCGACCCCCCCGAACGCCGCCTCGCCGGCGCCCGGCGGCCCGATCGGCTCCAGCCTCGCGGTCGCGCTCTGGAACGGGCGCCCGGACTGCGAGCCAGCGAGCCAGACCCGCGCCCGGCTGCGTTCGACCGGCCGCGCGTCGTGGTTGATGACGAGGAACGAGAACCGGACATCACCGACAGCGAAGTCCGAGTCGCCGGCGACGACGGTCACGTCCTCGCCCGGCCGCTTCATCAGAGACCCCAGCGTGCCGGAAGCACCAGCTCCGCTTGGAGGCCGGCTATTCGTCCCGCAGCCTGCCGCAACGAGCGCGACGAGAACGGCCAAGAAGACGGCGCGCGAGGCGTTCGCTTGCGACGCCGCCCGGAGGACGTCCGAGCTTGGCTCGGGCGTCCGCTTAATCCCGGCTTGCAAGGTCGCCGCGAAAGATCGAACGTCGACAAGACGCCACGGACCCGAGTTTAGTCTCGGGCCCGCGCCGACCTCACGAGGTGGAGACCGCGCGCGGGCCTAGTGACCGTCGAACATGCTGCCGCCGTCGAACATGCTGCCGCCGTCGAAGGCGCTGCCGCCGTCGAAGGCGCTGCCGCCGTCGAACATGCTTGCCGCGTTCGCGTGATTCGGAGCCTTCGAGGCCTTCGCCTGGGCGAGGCCGGGAAGCGACCATGCAACAGCGGTGAGGGCACAACGGCGAGGTCGCCACGAGCCATCCAGGCTGCCGCCTGGTGGCCGATGGACTCGAGCTGCTCGGCGCTCGCATCGGACGCGGCGAGGAATTCCTCCGCCTCGTCCAGGCGCCCCTGTTCCATCAACGCTCGACCCAGCACGAGCTGCGTCGGAGCGACGTGGTAGAGGAAGTCGTCGCGGTTCTCCATCAGGGAGAGCGCGTGACGTGCTTCCTCTTCGGCCGCGGTCGCCTCGCCCGTCATCAGGTGCACGTGGGCGAGTGATGCGACGACATTCGCGGCCTCCGCGTCGCTGCCCTTGTCGAGCAGCACGCGGTACGCGTCCTTGAGATGCTCGATCGCCTGCTCGGGCTTGCCGAGGTGGAAGTTCAGGCCACCGAGGTTGTTGAGCAGCCTGCCGACGTTTCGCTCGTCGTTGATCTGCTCGTAGTAGGCCTTCGCGCGCTCAGCGTAATTGCGCGCCTGGACCCAGTGCCCCATCCGCTCGCTGACAAGAGAAGCCTGGAAGTACGTGTCCGCGGTCTTGCGCGGATCGTCGAGCGCCTGCGCGAGCTCGAGCGCGCGCTCGACGTCCTCGCGCGCTGCTTCGAAGTCTCGCTGGCGGCGGTAACAGCGCGAGCGCCAGCCGAGGATGTCCGCGCGCAGACGGTCGCACGGAAGCTCGGAGCCCTCGGCCAGCGTCAGAGCCTCGTTGAGGAGGTTGAGCGCTGTCGTGATGCTGGAGAGCTGGTAGCGGCAGACGGCGAGGCGGAAGAACAGATCCGCGCGATCGACGTCGGAGAACTCCGGCGCCTCGGCAAGCATCCGCGCCCGGTTGAGCAACTCGATCGCGGGCTGGATTTCGCTGTTCTCCATCCGAGCCCAAGCCTCGCCCGCGAGCTGGCGAACCTCGAGCTCGGTCACACCCGTCGCGAGGACGGCCGTCTTGCAGTTCTCGTACTCGGCGATCGCCTCTGCGTACTGATGGGATTCGGTCAGCGCGTCCGCGCGCGCGAGCAACGTGTCGACGCGCCGGCGCTCGTCTGCCGAGACGCCACGCTCGAGGAAGCCGGGATGCCGCACGCGCTCGCCCAGGCGATTGCCCGAGTGGGTGCTGCGGCGGGTGTTCGTGGCAGCGCGCGGCATGAGCGACTCACGGGAAGTCAACTGCATACTTCACCAATAAGCAACCCTGGCCATTCCGTCCTCCCCCTAAAGGGGCATGTACGCGCCAAAAACGAGTCAAGCGCCGAGCCTGAAAATCACTTGATCGAGCTACTTGACGACCTCCGGGGACAGGTCTATAGTCAGGCAACTCTGCAGCACCGCCGGACGCCAGGTCGGAGCTGCAGGGGGCGCGCCAAGGAATGGCGACGGATACCCGGAAGCGGTGGCTGGGCCGCAGAGTCATAGCTTCCGGGTCGTCGCCTCTAGAAGCCGCTCAACTAGATAGAAAGGCCCCGGGTGCCGCAGCCGGGGCCTTTCATTTTTGTCGCCGAAAGCGCTGCACATGAATACCTTTGCTTCGGCATCGGGGCCGCTGTCCTTGACGATGCGGCCCGCGGCCGGCGAGGTCTGTCGGGTTCAGGCCGCTTCGGCCAGCGGCTGCGCTTGCTCGGCGTAGCGGTACTTGCGGATGAGCGCCGCCGCCGCGAGCGCGCCGCCGAGGCAGATCACGGCGCTGACGCGCATCCCGAAGGTCAGGCCGTGGACGAAGGCGTGCGGCGGGTCGGCGCCGGCGCGGGCGGCCGCCGCCTCGCGGTTCGTGATGATCGCGCCCATGATCGCGATCCCGAGCGCGACGCCGACCTGCCGGAAGGTGTTGAGCACGCCCGAGGCGACCCCCGCTTTGTCGACAGGCGCCGCGCCCATCACGGCCGCGGACATCGGCGTCATCACGAACGCCATCCCGAGGCCGCCGAGCATGAAGCCGGGGAGCATCTGCCAGAACCCGGAGTTGACAGTCACGGTCGAGAGCTCGAGGCAGCAGAGCGCCACGGTCGTCATCCCGCCCGCGATCAGCCAGCGTGAGCCGACGCGGTCGGAGAGCTTGCCGGCGATCGGAGCGAAGATGACGATCAGGATCGTCCACGGCAGTAGCGCAGCGCCCGCCTGGATCGGCGACCAGCCGAGGAAGGTCTGCATGTAGATCGGGAAGAAGACGAAGATCCCGAACATCGCGAGCGTGACGAGGATCGCGACAATGTTCGCCCCCGTGAAGGTCCCGTTGCGGAAGAGGGCGAGGTCGAGCATCGGCAGCCGCTGATGCATCTCGACGTAGACGAAGGCGGCCAGCGCGACCGCCGCGATGACGAAGAGGCTGAGGATCCGCGCCGACGTCCACCCGAAGCTGTGCGCCTCGATCAGTGCGTAGACGAGCGCCAGCAGGCCGATCCCGGACGTGAGCAGACCCGGCAGGTCGAGCCGCTGCTCTCGCGAGCTGTCCTTCGATTCAGGCACCACGACGATGCTGGCGACGACGGCGAGGATCCCGATCGGGACGTTGACGTAGAAGATCCAGTTCCAGGAGATGTGCTCGGTGATGACGCCGCCGAGCAGCGGCCCGATCGCGAGCGCCATCGCCGAGACCCCGGCCCAGATCCCGATCGCCATCCCGCGTTCGCGTGCCGCAAACGTCGCGCTGATGATCGAAAGCGTCGCCGGCATCATCAGCGCGGAGCCGACGCCCTGCACCGCGCGCGCGGCGATCAGCTCGGTGGCGCTGGACGAGAGGCCACAGGCGAGCGAGGAGACCGTGAAGACGATGAGACCGATCGTGAAGATCAAGCGCCGCCCGTAGAGGTCGCCGAGCTTGCCGCCGGTCGCCCGTAGAGGTCGCCGAGCTTGCCGCCGGTGAGCAGGAGCACCGCGAAGGTCAGTGCGTACGCCGTCACGACCCACTCGAGCTCCGAGGTCCCGATCCCGAGGTCGCTCTTGATCGCCGGCAGGGCGACGTTCACGACCGTGTTGTCGAGCATGATCATGAACAGGGCGAACGAGAGCGCCCCCAGCGTCCACCACTTACGGTTCTCGTCGGCGAAGATCGCTGCTCTCATCGGATCGGGCCAGGTTACCGAGCACTACGCTTCTCGCGAGATGGAGATCGTCTGGACCCCGACGCCCGAGGTGCTCGAGCAGGCGAACGTCGTTCGCCTGATGGGGCGGCTCGGCGTCGACAACTATCGCGAGCTGCAGCGTCGCTCCGCGCAGGATCCGGACTGGTTCTGGCCGGCTGCGATCGAGGACATGGGACTGGAGTTCTCGCAACAGTGGGACCGCGTCGTGGATCTCTCGCGCGGCCCGGAATGGGCGACCTGGTTCGTCGGCGGCAAGCTCAACCTCGCCTGGAATTGCGTGCACCGCTGGGCCGAGCGGACGCCCGAGGTTGCGGCCGCGACCTGGGAGTCGGAGGACGGCGAGCGCCATGGGCTCACCTACCGGGAGCTTTCCGAGCGGGTGACCCGCTTCGCGGAGGCCCTCGTCTCGCTCGGGGTCGAGCCGGGCGACCGCGTCGCCTACTTCCTCCCGATGTCGCCCGAGGTCTCGATCGTCTCGCACGCCTGTGCGCACATCGGCGCGGTGCAGGTGCCCGTCTTCTCCGGCTTCGCCGCCCCCGCGGTGGCGCAGCGGCTGCAGGACGCCGAGGCGAAGGTGGTCGTCACCGCCGACGGCTCGCTGCGGCGCGGCCGGGAGGTGCCGATGAAGGAGATCGTCGACGAAGCGGCTCGGGAGTCGCCATCGGTCGAGCACGTCGTCGTCTGGCGGCGGCTCGGTCGCGACGACGTTCCGATGACCCGAGGTCGCGACCTCTTCGACGCCGACGCGATGGAGGGGCGGCCGGGCACGCTCGAGCCGCTCCAGGTCGACTCCGAGCACCCTTACCTGCTCACCTACACCTCAGGCACGACCGGCAAGCCGAAGGGCGTCGTCCACGTCCAGGGCGGGTTCCTCGTCTCGATCACGCGCGAGGTCGCCTACCAGGCAGACGCGAAGGCCGGCGAGGTCGTCCACTTCGTGACCGACATGGGCTGGATCATGGGCCCCTGGGAAGTCGTGGGCGGGAACGCGCTCGGGTGCACGGTGCTGTTCGCCGAGGGCGCTCCGGACTGGCCGGCGGCCGACCGGCTGTGGTCGCTGGTCGAGCGTGAGCAAATCGCCGTCCTCGGGCTCTCGCCGACGCTGACGCGCGCGCTGATCCCGCACGGCCGGGAGCTCGTCGAGCAGCATGACCTGTCGTCACTGCGCGTGCTCGTGACGACGGGCGAGCCCTGGAATCCGGAGCCGTACCGCTGGCTCCACGAGGTCGTCGGCGGCGGCCGCTGCCCGATCATCAACTGCTCTGGCGGAACCGAGGTCGGCGCCTGCTTTCTGTCGGCGTGTCTCGCGGAGCCGATCAAGGCGTGCTCGCTCGGGGGACCGGCGCTCGGGATGGCGATGGACGTCGTCGACGCCGAGGGCAGGCCGGTCCGCGGCGAGGTCGGCGAGCTCGTCTGCCGCAAGCCGTTCCCCGGCATGACGCGCGGGTTCTGGCGCGACCCGGAGCGCTACCTCGATACGTACTGGCGCCGGCTGCCCGGTGTCTGGGTGCACGGCGACTGGGCCTCGATCGACGAGGACGGGTACTGGTTCCTCCACGGGCGCTCGGACGACACGCTCAACATCGCCGGCAAGCGGGTCGGGCCGGCCGAGCTCGAGTCGGCCGTCGTAGCTCATCCGGTGGTCGCGGAGGCTGCGGCGGTCGGGGTCCCGCACGAGGTCAAGGGCGAGACGGCCTGGATCTTCTGCGCGCTCGTGCCGGGAGCCGAGCCCTCCGAGGAGCTCGAGGCCGAGCTGCGGGCGCTCGTGTCTGCGGAGCTCGGCAAGGCCTTCGCGCCCGAACGGATCCTCTTCGTCGGCGCGCTACCGAAGACGCGCAGCGCGAAGATCGTCAGGCGCGCGGTGCGTGCGAAGGCGGTCGGGGCCGATCCCGGCGACCTCTCTTCGCTCGAGAATCCGGAGACGCTTGCGGAGATCGAAGCGGTCGTGCGCGGTTAGCCGACCAAGCGAGCGCGTTAGCCGGCCGTTCGAGCAGCGGCTGCCAACTCGACGCCGGTACTTTCAGTCCGCTTCTCGACGTGGGCGGCGGCGTAGGCCTCGTCTTCGTCGAGCGTCTCGTGCTCGAGCAGCGCGGCGGCGAGCGAGTCGAGCTTGTCCCGGTTGTCCTTCAGCAGCACGACGACCTCCTCGTGCGCCGCGTCGACGATCCGCCGGACCTCGTCGTCGATCAGCTCCTGCGTGTGCTGGGAGACTTCGGCGGCGCCGGGGAGGAACGGGCCCTGGCCGTCGACGGGCGTCACCGCGACTGGCCCGATCTTGGTGCTCATGCCCCAGCGGCCGACCATCTGGCGTGCGATTTCGGTCAGCTGCTGGATGTCGGATTCCGCTCCGGTCGTAGGCTCGTCGAAGACGATTTCTTCGGCGGAGCGGCCGCCGAGCGCGACCTTGATCTTGGCCTCGAGCTCGCGCCGCTCGTAGCTGTAGCGGTCGGCGTCGGGCGCGGAAAAGGTCACCCCGAGCGATACCCCGCGCGGAATGATCGAGATCTTGCGCACAGGATCGGCGCCCGGGGTGAGCATGCCCACGATCGCGTGGCCGCCCTCGTGATAAGCGGTCCGGCGCTTGTCCTCCTGGCTCATCAACACCTGTCGCTCGGCGCCCAGCACGATTCGCTCGAGCGCGTCGGTGAAGTCGGCCTCGGTGACGACGTCGTGGTTCCTGCGCGCGGCGAGCAGCGCCGCCTCGTTGACCAGGTTGGCGAGATCGGCGCCGACCATCCCCGGCGCCGTCGCCGCGATCCTGCCGAGGTCGACGTCGGGGCCGAGCGGCACCCCTCGCGTGTGCACCTTCAGGATCTGCTCCCGTCCGTTCCGGTCGGGAGGCTGCACCGACACCCGACGGTCGAAGCGTCCGGGTCGTAGGAGCGCCTGGTCGAGCACATCCGGCCGGTTGGTCGCGCCGATCACGATCACGCTGGTCGAGGAGTCGAACCCGTCCATCTCGGTCAGGATCTGGTTCAGCGTCTGCTCCCGTTCGTCGTTGCCGCCGCTGAAGCCGGCGACGCCGGAGGTGCGGGAGCGCCCGATCGCGTCGAGCTCGTCGATGAAGACGATCGCCGGCGCCGCCTCCTTCGCCTGCGCGAACAGATCGCGGACGCGCGAGGCGCCGATCCCGACGATCGCCTCGACGAACTCAGAGGCCGACAGCGAGAAGAAGGGCACGTTCGCCTCGCCCGCAACCGCCCGCGCCAGCAGGGTCTTGCCCGTGCCGGGCGGCCCTGAGAGCAGCACGCCGTGGGGGATCCGGCCGCCGAGCTTCCGGTACTTGTCCGGATTGCGCAGGAAGTCGACCACCTCGGCCAGCTCCTCCTTGGCCTCGTCGATTCCGGCCACATCGGCGAACGTCACCTTGTCGCCGGAAGGCTCGTAGCGGCGCGCCCGCGACCGCCCGAACGCGCCGAGCATCCCCTGCACGTTGCCCGCCCGGCGCAAGAGCCAGAAGAGTAGGAGGAGGAACAGCAGCGTTGGACCGAAGCCGAGCAGCAGGTTTTCCCACCACGGCGTTCCCGTCTGGAGCGGCTGAGCGTTGACGACCACCTTCTTGCTCTGCAGCAGCTGGGAGAGGGCGTCCGTGTCCGCGAAGGCGGGGACCTCAGTCTTGAATGCGGTCGTCGGCTTCGAGCCGGCGAAAGTCTCCTTCTGGGTGAACGTGCCCTGAATCGCCGTGCCCTTCGACGTGATCTCCTTGACGTGACCGTCGGTCACCTGCTTGAGGAAGAACGGGCTGTACGGCACGCGCACCCGCGAAGGCTTCGACGTCGCGCGCGAGCCGGCGTAGTAGTTGATCGCGAACAGCCCGATAATGACCGCGATCCACCACCAGGTGATCCGGAACCGGGGCGGCCGTTCGTTCGGCTTCTCCGGGGCTCCGGACGGCTGCCGTCCCTGAGGGGTCGAGGCTCTCTGCGGATCCGTGCTCACCAGACCACGATGCCACGAATGACCAGGGTCGGGAAGGCGCAGACCGGCTCGACACCCCCATGTGCCCCTGCGCATATGCTCGCGCCGTGAGCGAAAGCGAGCTCGACGGCCAGATCGCCCTCGTCACGGGCGGCGGACGGGGAGTCGGCGAGGGCATTGCGCGCGAGCTCGCCGCGGCAGGAGCGCGCGTCGCCGTCAGCGCCCGCACCCCCGACCAGGTGGAGGCGGTCGCCCGCGAGATCGGCGGCCTCGCGATCGTCGCCGACGTCACCGACCGTGCCGCCGTCGAGTCGATGGTCGAGCAGGTGGAGGCTGAGCTGGGCCCGATCGACCTCCTCGTCGCAAACGCTGGGCGAAACGTCCGCGAGCAGAAAGCGTGGGAGGTCGATCCCGGCGACTGGTGGAACGTCTTCGAGGTCAACGTCTTCGGCGTCTACCTCTGCTGCCGGGCCGTGATCCCCGGGATGCTCGAGGGAGGGGGAGGGCGCATCGTCATCACCGGCAGCGGCGCCTCGTACCTTCCCCACTCCGGCAGCACCGCATACTCGTCGAGCAAGGCTGCTGTCTGGCGATTCGGAAACGTGCTTGCCGACCAGCTCGAAGGCCGGATCCCGGTCTTCGTGATCAGCCCCGGCCTGGTCAAGACGGAGATGACGAAGGCGGCTCCCGACGACGCGCCCTGGACTCCGCCCGAGCTTGCGCCGCGGTTGGTACGCGCGCTGGCCTCGGGGCGAGCGGATGTGCTTTCCGGCCGTTACATCCACGCCGAGCACGACGACGTCGACGAGCTGATCCGCCGGGCCGACGAGATCCAGGAACGCGACCTGAACGCGATCCGGCTCCAGCGGTAGTCAGGTTTTCGACTGATAGTCTAAAACTAACGATGAGGCTCGCTCTCGCCCAGATCAACACCGTCGTCGGCGATCTCGACGGCAACGCGGAGAGGATCGGACGGCGGCTCGCGGAGGCGAAGGAACAGCAGGCCGACCTCGTCGTCTTCCCCGAGCTCGCGATCACGGGCTACCCGCCGGAGGACCTGCTGCTGCGGCCGAGCTTCGTGCAGGCGGCGCAGGCGAAGGCCGAGGCGCTCGCGCGCGGGGCGCGCGGAATCGTCGCGCTGATCGGCGTGCCCTGGTTCGATCGCGATCTCTACAACGCCTGCGCAGTCTGCGCCGCCGGCGAGATCAAGTCGATCTACCGGAAGCGCTTCCTCCCCAACTACGGCGTCTTCGACGAGGACCGCTACTTCGCGACCGGCCGCGACCTCGTTCTGCTCGAGCACGACGGCACACTCGTCGGACCAACGATCTGCGAGGACATGTGGCAGCCCGGCCCGCCCGCGACCGACCTGGCCCTCGCCGGAGCGCAGCTGCTCGTCAACCTATCGGCCTCGCCCTTCCACCTGCTTCGCGACCGCGAGCGCCAGGAGATGTTCGCCACTCGCGCGCGCGACAACTCGTGTCTCGTCGCCTTCTGCAACTCCGTCGGCGGGCAGGACGAGCTCCTGTTTGACGGAAACTCGCTCGTGCTGGACGAGGAGGGCCATCTGCTCGCGCGGGGGCCAAGCTTCGAGGAGGCGCTCCTCATCGTCGACATCGAGCCGGCCGACGCGATCGGGCGCCGGCTCCGAGATGTCCGCCGCCGGGCGCTGGCCCGCGACCGACGCGAGCTCCCTGACATCCCGGCCGTTCACGTCGGCTCCGCGCACGGGCCTCGCGAACGCGTGGAGGCGCTGATCGCACCGCGGCTCGACGAGCTGGAGCAGATGCGCGTCGGGCTCGAGCTGGGCCTGCGCGACTACGTGGACAAGAACGGGTTCGGCGAGGTCGTCGTCGGCGTCTCGGGCGGGATCGACTCGGCGCTCACCGCCGCGCTCACGGTCGAGGCGCTCGGCCCTCGGCGGGTCCACTGCGTCTCGATGCCGTCGCGCTACTCGTCTGCGGAGACTCGAGCGGACGCGAGGCGGCTCGCCGCGAATCTCGGCGCCGACTTCCGCGAGCTGCCGATCGACGACATCTACAACGGATTCGAGAGCGTGCTGGCCGAGAGCTTCGCGGCCCTCGAGCACGACCTCACCGAAGAGAACCTGCAGGCCCGGATCCGGGGCACGCTGCTGATGGCCCTCTCGAACAAGTTCGGCTGGCTCGTGGTCGCGACCGGCAACAAGTCTGAGCTCTCGGTCGGCTACGCCACGCTCTACGGCGACCTGGCCGGCGGCTTCGCCTTGATCAAGGACGTCTTCAAGACGGACGTCTTCCGGCTCGCCCGGCACCTGAACGAGCGGGCCGGCGAGGAGCTGATCCCG
>WNGI01011333.1_pt1 | contig 14556 bp, 13 predicted proteins | sample 5400621 | NCBI WGS metagenome assembly WNGI01 (sample SAMN13153374, study PRJNA577476) | soil metagenome | isolation source: 20 cm soil or saprolite under Garry oak tree replicate 1 | place: USA:California | collected 2016-06-15 | reverse complement strand
GACGTGGTTCGCGCGCTGGCGACGTTGCCGCTCGCCGAGAATGTGCCGGCGCGCGGCGTGCGCGCGGGGCCGCGGGCGTTGTCGTGGCAGCCCGGCGCGCCCGCGTCCCTGGTGTGGGTCGAGGCGCTCGACGGCGGCGACCCGCGGACCAAAGTCGCCCAGCAGGATCGCCTGGTGCGGCTCGCGGCGCCCTTTAGCGGCGACCCGGCGGAGCTGGCCCGTCTCGAGAAGCGGTTCGGCGGCCTGCAGTGGGACGCCCAGGGCCTCGGCCTTCTGACGGAGGCGGACCGCGAGCGCCGCTGGACCAAGACGTGGATCGTGGACACCCGCGCGGCCGGCGTAGCGCCCAAGCTGCTGTGGGATCGCAGTGCCGAAGACCGCTACGGCAATCCCGGCGCGCCGATCACCGTGGTGACACCGGCGGGCGAGCGCGTGATACAGCGGACCGGCGACTGGATCTACTTGGCCGGCGCGGGCGCGTCGCCGCAGGGCGACCGGCCGTTCCTCGACCGATTGAACGTCGCGACGCAGAAGACCGAGCGCCTGTGGCGCGCCGACACCGTGCACTACGAGGCGGTGGTGGCCGTGCTCGACGATGCGGGCCGGCAGGTTCTGACGCGCCGCGAGTCGCGCACCGAGCCGCCCAACTACTACGAGCGGAGCCTCCCGGGCGGCGCGTTGCGCGCGCTCACCGCGTTCAAGGACCCCGCGCCGCAGCTGACCGGCGTCCAGAAACGGCTCGTGACCTACACCCGGGCCGACGGCGTGCCGCTTTCAGGAACGCTGTATCTGCCGCCCGGGTACCGCCCCGGCACGCGGTTGCCGGTGGTGATGTGGGCCTATCCGACGGAGTTCGTGTCGGCCGCCGCGGCCGGGCAGGTCAGCGCGGCGCCGAACCGTTTCACGTTCGTGCGCGGGCCGTCGCAGCTGCTGTTTCTCACGCAAGGCTACGCCGTCTTCGACGACCCCAAGATGCCGATCTTGGGCGGCGACACCGCCAACAATCACTACGTGGAGCAGCTCGTGATGAGCGGGCGGGCCGCGGTGAAGGCGCTCGTCGATATGGGCGTGGCGGATCCCGATCGCATCGGCGTGGGCGGGCACAGCTACGGCGCGTTCATGACGGCCAACCTGCTCGCGCATAGCGATCTGTTCCGGGCAGGGATCGCGCGCAGCGGCGCGTACAACCGCACGCTCACGGCGTTCGGATTCCAGAACGAAGAGCGCACCTTCTGGGAGGCATCCGACGTGTACCTGCGGATGTCGCCGTTCGTGCACGCCGACAGCATCAACGAGCCGCTCTTGATGACGCACGGCCAGGCCGACGACAACCAGGGCACGTTCCCGATTCAGTCGGAGCGTCTCTATGCGGCGCTCAAGGGCTTGGGCAAGACGACGCGCCTGGTGCTGCTGCCAGCAGAAGCGCACGGCTACAGCGCGCGCGAGTCCGTGCTCGACGTGGTGGCGGAGATGTTCGACTGGTTCGACAAGTACGTGAAGAACGCGAAGCCGCGGCAGCCTACGGCGACGGGCAACTGAGCGCGCTCAGCGCGCAGCGACGCCCGCGACCACGTCGTACATGAAGTGCACGCCGAACGTGAGCGCCGTGATGCTCACGCGCTCGTCGTTGCCGTGCACGCCGCGCGCGTCGGCGACGGCGAGCGGAAAGGGCGAGAGCCCGTAGCTCGTGATGCCCAGCGTGCGGAAGAAATGGCTGTCGGTGAAGCCCGCGAGCGGTGGGGTGGTAACGAGCGCGTTCGCATCGCGCGCCCGCGCTGCGCTCACCACCGCGCGAAACAGATCGGTCTCCACCGGGCTCTCGGTCGCCGGCCAGTTGGGTCCCTGCGGCTGAATCGTGACCGCCGTGTCGTCCACCAACCGCACCAGATCCGCGAGGAACGCCTGGGGCGCCTGCCCCGGCAGGAGCCGCACGTCGATCGCGGCGCGCGCGACCGACGGAATGACGTTCGTCTTGTCGCTGCCCGCGAGCCCGGTGATCGAAATAGTGTTGCGCAGCAGCGCGTTGTAGGTGAGATCGCCGGTGAAGAAGCGCAGCGCCCCGGAGTCGCGCAGCGCCGCGGCGGGATTCGCGAACCACGCGCGGCGGGTGGAATCCGCTTCGAGGCGCGCCAGATCCTTCAGATACCGCTCGACCGCGGACGTGAGCACCAGCGGCGTGCGGTAGCTCGCGACGCGATCGAGCGCCCGCACCAGATGGTGCACCGGGTTGTCGGGTGTCGGCCGTGAGCCGTGGCCGGCCGTGCCGCGCGCCACCATGTCGAGCCACAACGGCGATTTCTCAGTGGTAGCGACGCCGTAATAGGCGATGTGCCCGTCCGCGTCCGCGCGGATCGTGCCGCCCTCGGTGATCAGGAACTCCGCGTCGCGCACCAGCTCGGGATGTTGCGCCGTGACCCACCCCGCGCCCACGCCCTGGCCGATTTCTTCGTCCGATGTCGCGAGAAAGATGATGTCGCGCTTCAGCGGGACGTGCGCCCGTTGCAGCACGGCCAGTGCCATCAGCTGCGTGATGGCTTCACCCTTCATGTCGAGGGCGCCCCGCCCCCACACGTAGCCGTCTTTAATGGCGCCGCTGAACGGATCCACCGTCCAGTACTCGGGTGTCGCCAACACCACGTCCATATGGCTGAGCAGGATCAGCGGCCGCGCGCTGCCGTCGCCGCGGACGCGCGCGTACAGATTGGCTTTCCCGGGCGCCGGCTCGTATACCTGGCTCTCGACACCCTCGCGCCGCAACGCCGCGGCGAGCCATTGCGCCGCGCGCATCTCGTTGCCCGGCGGATTGGTGGTGTTGATGCGGATGTACTGGGAGAGCAGGTCGGCCGCTTCCCGGCCGAGCGCGCGCCACTCGTCGTCGCCGCGTGGGACCGTGACCAGCGCGACGCGCTGCGGTGGCTCGAGTACCGGCGCGGAGGATGGACCTGCGAGCGGGGGCGCGGGGTTGCGCGCGCACGCGGCGACGGCGAGCGATAAGACGACAAGCGACGGCGAGCAACGCATGCGGCGAAGCTAGGTGCGCGCCTCAACCGCGGCTAGAGTGCGCGCGTCTCGCCGTGCGCCAGACGCCACAACCGGTCGGCGGGCCGGCCCGACGCTTGCCACGCGCGGGCGACGCGCGCCGGCGGCTCGTCCATGGGCTCGTCGGTCAGCTTGAATGTCCCCCAGTGCATCGGCACCATTACGCTGCGGCCCGCGGGGTCGAGATCGATGAAGGCCTGCACCGCTTCCTCTGGATTCATGTGCGCGAACCGCATGAACCAGCGCGGCTCATACGCGCCGATCGGCAGCAGCGCGACGTCGAACGGGCCGCAGCGTTTCCCGATTTCCGCGAACGCCGGGTGGTAGGCGCTGTCGCCGCCGAACAACACGCGCCGCCCGCGGGCGAGCGCCGCCCAACCGCACCACAACGTCGCATTACGATCGAACAGGTTCCGCGAGCTGAAGTGCCGCGCCGGCGTACTGACGAACCGCACGTCGCCCACCGTCTGCTCACCCCACCAGTCCAGCTCGGCGACCCGTGTGGCGCCCGCGCTCCGCAGCAACGCGCCGACACCGAGCGGCGCGAGCCACTGCGCCGCGGGATGCGCGCGGCCCACGCGCCGCACCGTGCCGACATCGAGGTGGTCATAGTGATTGTGGGATTGCAGCACGACATCGATCGGCGGCAGCGCGTCGAAGGCGATCCCCGGCTCGACCCAGCGGCGTGGCCCCGCGAAACGCACCGGCGACGCCCGCTCGCCCCACATCGGATCGGTCAGCACGTTGAGACCGCCGATTTGCAGTAAAAAGGTCGAATGGCCCACCCAGGTGAGCACGACCCGACCCACGTCAGCACCGCCTGGTCGGCGGGCGCGCGTGGTGCGGGAAAATTGGGCGTGGCGCGCACGAACGTACTGCGCGGCGGGTCGGGCGGGCGGCCGTGCAGCGGCCGTTCGACCAGCACCCACTTGAGGAAATCGCGGAAGCCGGGATCTGGTCTGTCGTTCCAGGGATTCTGAAACCCGCCACCCGGCCGGTGATGCGCCGCCATCCGGCCCTCCGTCGCCCGAGCCAAGAAGCTAGGGGGGCGCGCAAGGGCCGACGGTCAGTGTACGGTCAGAGTTGACCTCCCGGCTTTCCCCTGCACCAGCGCCTGCACTACTGCGGTGCCGGGGCCGACCGGCTGCACCAGAGCGTAACGGCCGCTGCTCCAGGTGAGGCGAACCACCGTCGAGTCGGAGATCGACCATGACACGGCGACCTCGCCAGCAATCTCGACACCCGCGCTGTCGCGCAGCATGGCGCGGAACTCGACGCTGTCGCCCACGGCGAGCGTCGTGTCGGACGGCGTCAGTGAGACGCTCGCAACCGGGGCCGGTTGTCCGACGACTTGGACCAACAGGGAGTCGGCAGACGCACCGCTCGTCGCGGTCAGGGTGAGCCATCCCGGCTGTTTCCCCACGAGAAACGCCGCCGAGCCGCCGGCGTAGCTGGAATCCCCGCCGATTGCGGCAATGCTCGTGTCCGACACCGCCCACGTCACGACCGCACTCGACACCGGATTGCCGACGGAGTCCAGCACCCAGGCGGAGAACCGGCCCCCACCACCCACGCCGATACTTGCCGCGCCGGAGAGATGGACTCCTGCGCTGCCGGCAGTGCTCGTCGCCAGGAAGACCGGCAAGGAGGTCGTCCCGGCCCTCGTCACGGTGACGCTTGTACGGGTCGCCGGGCTGAGCGCGGGAATGATCGGCTCCTCGAACCGCACGGTGTAAGTGCCGGGCCGCAGATAGGCGATGCGGTAATGTCCCTGGGCGTCAGTGTGACCGGTCGCCACCGTGGTCCACGTCGCGAGCGACTGGAGCGAATCGCCTTGGTACACGGTGACGTTGACGTTCTGCAACGGCTGCGTCGTGCCGGAGAGGTTCGACGTGACGGTTCCCGCCATCGCGCCCGTCGCCGCGGCGTTCACCGCGCGCAGCCAGGGAGTCAGCACGAATTCCTTCACGCCGAAGTAGTCGTAGAGGAAGCTGCGGCCCACGTCGAAATCGATCACGATGTCGGCGCCCTCCTGCGGCACCGCCACCGGCGACTCCACCAGGGCGTACAACGGAACCTCGGGACCATTCCACTCCTGCCAGTCGACCGCGGCGGGGATGTTGCCTGACCACACAATGGACGACGAATCCGCATTGATCACAACGCGGAGTGCCTTGTACGCTCCGGCGGAGAGCTCTCCTGAGCCGACGATAGTGGTGGTCCCCTGTTGCAGCGCCAACAGGTCGAACACCTTGTGGGGAGCGGCCACGGTGACCCACCCGCTGTCCTGTACGGTCGTATCGGGATTGGTGGTCGCGTCGACGCGGACGACGTACACATTGACGTGCGTGACCGAGTCGAACGGGAACGGCGCATCGGTGAGCAGCACGCGCGTGACGCCCTTGTCCAGGGGCCCGACCGCATCCGTTTGATAGCAGGCCGTAGCGACGCTCAACGTGACCAGGGCAATGACTAGGAGCAAGCGGAAGCGCATCTACGGATCTCCGGGTATGAAGGGGCTGAAGCGACGGTCCTTCCGTTGCGAATACCTGCCCGGTCTGGCCGCGGTCACAATCCCGGGACGCCGGTGACGGCGAGAGGCGGCGATGGGTATTGGTGAAGGAATGAGCAAGGACGCGGAACTGGTGCGACGCGTCCTGGCGGGCGACGCGGCGGCCTACGGCGGCCTCGTCGCGCAATATCGCGACCGGCTGGCGAGGTACGCCGTGCGCATGCTGGGCGATCGCAGCGATGCGGAAGAAGCGGTGCAGGATGCCTTCGTGCGCGCCTACCGGTCCCTGCCCCGCTGCGACGACCCGCAGCGCTTCGGGCCGTGGTTGTTCGGCATCCTGGTGAACCGCTGCCGCACGTCGTACGCGCGGCGCGCCCGGCGCGAGCGGGTGGTGCTGCACGACGAGTCAGCGTCGTTGGTGGCGGCGGTTGCTTCGACAGCTGAGCGCCTGGACTGGGAGGCAGAGATCGCGTGGGCACTCGACCGGCTGGATCCGCTGTACCGCGAAGCGTTCCTGTTGCGGCACGTCGAAGACTTGAGCTATGACGAAATGGCGACCCTGACCGGAGCAGGCGTATCGGCCCTGAAGATGCGCGTTCTGCGCGCCTGCGAACGGTTGCGCGTGCTACTGAAGGAGACGGATCGTGTTTGAACGTGACGACGACACCCTGACCGACGTGACGGCGCGCGTCGCCGCCAGCCTCAAGGCAGCCGTCCGGCTCGACGCTGCGCTTGATGCGCGCGTGATGGCGCAGGTCTCGGCCCTGCGCAATCGTCTTCGTCGCCGCTCGTTCCGCAACCAAGGCGGTGCCGACCGCCGCCGGCGATCGCACGCCGGTCGAATTCCTGTTGGTGGCGCCGCGCGCCGCGTCCGTCATGCTCGTCGGCGACTTCAACGATTGGACCGCATCCGCCACGCCACTGCACACCGCCGCCGCCGGCGGCCTGTGGGCCGTAACCGTGCCGCTCGCGCCCGGCCGCTATCGCTACGCGTTCGTGGTGGACGGCAAGCGCTGGCAGCCCGATCCGTCCGCACCGCCCGCGCCGGACGACGAGTTCGGTTCGCCGTCATCGGTCGTCACTGTGGGAGGCACCCTGTGACCGCGCTCCGCACTGCCGCACTCGCCGCCGGACTCACCGGCCTACTCGCCGCGCAGGCGGCGGGACAGGATCCCCGCCTCGAGCGGCTCGATCCGGACACCCGCATCGCCGTCGCAGGTCTCGTCGATTCCGCCCGGGCGAGCGGCCTGCCGGCCGAGGCGTTGATCGACCGCGCGCTCGAAGGTGCGGCGAAGCAGGCCCCGGCATCCCGCATCATCTCCGCGGTCACCACCCTGCTCTCCAACTTGCGTGACGTGCGCGCCGCCCTTGGCGCGAGCGCCACCGCGCCGGAGCTCGAAGCGGGAGCCAGCGCCATTCATCTGGGCGTGCGGCCCGCCGCGTTGACGCGCCTGCGTGTTCTGCGTGCGCGGCAGCCGCTGACGATCGCCCTGTCCGTCATGGCCGATCTCACGGCGCGCGGCGTTCCCGCAGACTCAGCTGCGGCCGCAGTCCTGGCGCTCGCGGGCTCACTGCGCGACGATCAATTCCTCGCTTTCCGCCGCAGCGTCGAGCGCGACATCGAGCTGGGCGCGCCCCCGGCCGCCGCCGCGTCCTCCTCCGTGCGGCTCGGCGCCGGATCGCTGCCGATGTCGAACGGCGGCACGTCGACCTCCATGCCGCCGCGCCGCCCGTAGTAGTTCCTCACCGGTGATGCAGCGCTGGCGGGCGTGGATCCCTCTCGCCGTAGGGCTCCCCGCGGCGCCGGCGCTGCTAGCAAGCCAGCTCACCGGCGCCGTTGATCTCACCGCGGCCGACGTGCACTACGACGGCTTCCTGCCGTCGTTCGCAGCATCACTGGCACCGGCCGCGCGCTGGCAACACGGCCTGTTCACGCTCGACGGGCGCGCGACGTTGCTGTGGTTCGAATCCGGCAACACCAGCTCACAAGGGGTCATCGCGGCCTCAGCGTTCACGCCGTCGGTGGGCCGGTGGCGCGGCGAGCTCGCCGGGACCGCGGGCGCCAACAGCTACGAGCAATTCGCGAGTTACCACGACGCGCTGGCCGCAGCGCGGGTGCACTTCCTGGCGGCGGGCGGCGGCGCATGGATCGGCGCGACAGTCGGAAGCAGCGCGTTCGGGAGCGCCGCGCGGCCCGTCCGCGCAGCCACGCTCGCCGCCTGGACCATCCACCGCGAGGCCACCTTCACAGGCAGCATCACCGCGACGCGCGTCGGTGATACGACCTACACCGATCTCAGCGCGCTCGGCGAGTGGACGCGGGGCACGGTGAGTTTGGACGGAGCGCTGGGCGTCAGAGTATGGAGCCGCTTCGCGGGCCGCGGTCTCTACGGGGAAGGCATTGCGGTCATCGCCCTGCGACCCACGCTCGCCCTGGTGTTCGCGGGCGGTCGCTACGCTACCGACCCGACGCGCGGGAGTATCGCCGGACGCTACGCCAGCGCCGGCGTCCGGATTGTGGGCTTGCGTCCGCCGCGCCCCGAGCGATTCGATCCCAGTGTGCTGCTCGCATCGTCACGCCGCGATGCCGCGGCGGCCGACCCGCCCGCTGCCCTCGCTTCCATTGAGTTCACGACTGCAGCGGGGAATTGCACGTTCGTCGTGCACGCCGCGGCGACGCGCGTCGAAATCGCCAGCGACGTCAGCGGCTGGCAACCCGCGTTGCTCGCGCCCGCGGGTGCCGACACCTGGACGGTGACGCTGCCAGTGACTCCGGGGCTGCACCGGCTCAACGTGCGGCTGGATGGTGGCGAGTGGCTGGTGCCGGGCGGGCTCACGCCCGTGGCGGATGAGTTCGGCGGCAGTGTCGGGCTGTTCGTGGTGCGGTGAGGATCAGCGACGGCCGCCTGCCAACGCCGCGGCCTCGGGACGACGGCGCAGCACCGTCATCGCCCACACGCCGAGCGCCGGTCCGATCGCCAGCACACTCATGCTCCAGCGCCAGCCGATCCGCGCGGCGACACCCGGCAACAGATAGATGGTCAGGGCCGTGAGCAAGAATCCCAGGCTGGTCTGCAGCGTCAGCGCCGTGCCCACGAGCTCGCGCGGCGCCAGTTCGCTCACCGCCGCCGAGAATTGCGCCGAGTCCGCTACGATCGCGACGCCCCACACCACGAGCAATGTCACCAGCACCGGCAGGGGCCGCGCGAACACCGCGCCCGCCGCGAGCGCGCACGTTCCGGAGATCGCCATCGCGGCGCTGGTCACGCGCGTGCGGCCGTAACGATCCGCCAACGCCCCGCCGGCCCAGCAGCCCAGCGCACCCACGCCGACGGCGACGAACGTGACCAGGGCGGCCACCGCCCCGATGCGGTCCTCTGCCACGCCGCGCGCGCGCTCACTTGCGCCGACGAACGCCGGCAGCCACGTCCACATGGCATAGAGCTCCCACATGTGCCCGAGGTAGCCGCCGTTGGCGAGTGCGACGGCGCGGTCGCCCAACACGCTGGGCGCCGCCGACCAGCGGAACGGTGGCGACGGCGCGGCGTACGGCCCCTCGCCCGGCACCAGCAGCACCAACAGGCCGCCGACGATGGCCGCGCCGGCCGCGACCAGCAGCACGGTGCGCCACGCGTCCGCCGGCACCAGCCATCGCACGAGGTGCGGTCCCGCCGAGCCCAGGGTAAGCGCGCCGACGAGGATCCCGATCGCCAAGCCGCGACCCTCGCGATACCAGCCGGCTACGAGCTTCATGCCCGGCGGGTAAACCCCCGCCAGCGCCGCCCCCGTGAGGAAGCGGAGCGCCAGTGCCAGCCCCGGGGAGGGCGCGAGCGTGACGCCGGCCGTTGCGAGACCCGCGAGTGCCGCCGCGGCCGCAACGAGACGCCGCGCCGACCAGCGATCCGCCAGCGTCAGCACGGCGCTCGTCAACGCGCCGGCCACGAATCCCAACTGCACCGAGACGGTCAGCCACGCCGTGCCCGCCAATCCGAGGTGCCAGGCGCGCGCCAGCGCGGGCGCAACAGCGGATGCGCTGAACCACGGACCCATGGCGAGCAGCTCGGCCGTGGCGAGAATCGCCAGGACGCGCCGCGGCGTCACAGTCCGGTCGGGTGGTCGAGAAACGTCCAGGGAAGGGAGAAGCGTTCGCCAATGTGCTCGGCCAGCGCGCGCACGCCGAACGTCTCCGTGAGGTAATGCCCGCCGTAATAGACGTTGAGGTGCAGCTCCTCGGCATCGAAATACGTCCAATGCGCGCCCTCGCCGGTCACATACGTGTCGAGTCCGGCCGCCGCGGCTTGCGGAATGAGCGACCCACCCGCCCCCGTGACGATGCCGACTCGTCGCACCTGGTCGGGTCCGAACGCCAAGGCCCGCGCCGGTGCCCCAAGCACGCCGGCCAACCGGTCCGTGAACGCGTCGCGCGCGAGCTCGAGCTCTCCCCAGACGCCAATCGTTTGGCCGTCGCTGTCGCCGAACTCCCCGCGCACCGCAACGCCGAGGCTTCGCGCGAGAAGCGCGTTGTTGCCCACGTCGGGGTGGCGATCGAGCGGCAAGTGTGAGGCGTAGACGGCGATGTCGTGCTCGAGGAGGCTTGCGACACGGCGGTACATCGTGCCGGCGAGCGGCCGCAGCCCGCCCCAGAACAAGCCGTGGTGAACCAGCAGGATGTTGGCGCCTTGCTTTGCAGCGAGCTGCACAGTGGCGTGACACAGGTCGACTGCTGCCGCGACGCGTGTGACCTCGCCGCGGTTGCTGACCTGCAGACCGTTCAGGGCATCGGGTGCGTCACGGGTGTCCCGCACCTGGAGGTAGTCGTCGAGATACTGGGCGAGGGTGTCTAGGCGCATTGACAGTATCTTGACATCAACGAGACATTAAAACGACACTTGAGGTCGGGAAACGAAGAATTCCACAAAACCGAATTCTCAAGTGTCTTGGCACCACTGACTTAAGTAATCCACATGCCATTTGGCATGTGGATATCGTCATTCTCAGAATGGGGCGGAAGTGCTTGCCGCGCCGAGAGCTGCGGGCCGGGAGCCGCGTTTGGCGTCGGCGGCCCCTTCGCCCATACGGATCACGCCGTTGATCTCGCCGCCCTCATGGACCAACAACCGGCGGGTGGCGATGTCGCCGTGCACGACACTGGCGGTCTGGATTTCGACGCGCTCTTCGGCGTGAATGCTGCCACGAACTTCCCCGCCGATGATCGCTTCGCGCGCCATCACGTCGCCCTCGACCGTGCCGCCTTTCGCCACCAGCACCTGGCGACCCGCGCGGACGGTGCCAACGACCGTGCCCTCCACCTTCACTACGCCCTCGGCCGTGATGTCACCGACGACACGCATCCCGGTCCCGATGATCGACAGGCCGGCTTCCGCATCGCCTTGGCCGTGGCTTTTTTCCGTGAAGAGCGCCATGTCAGTTGCCCTCCTTCACCAGCGTGAGCGGGTCCAGCGTTTTGCCGTCCCGCCGGATCTCAAAATGAAGATGCGGCGCCGTCGAGCGCCCGGAATTGCCGGACAACGCGATCACTTCTCCGGCCGCCACCACCTCGCCCTCACTCACGAGCAAGCGCGAGGCGTGGCCATACATGCTCTCATACCCTTCGGGATGCCGCAAGAGTACGAACAATCCGTAATCAGGATCGGTCCCGACCGCGGCGACAGTACCGCCGCCGGCCGCGCGCACCGGCGTGCCCAGCTGCGCGGCGATGTCAACGCCCGGATGCGTCTCGGCCGGATCACCCGGGCGGACCTGGCCGCGGGTGATGAAGCCGCCACCCTGCAGCGGCCAGTGCCGCGGCACCGAAGCGCCATCCTCATAATGGACACTGTCGGTCGGCGCGATGGCGTTCACCGGTACCGCGCGCATGAGGTCGCCGGTGGCCCCTGCCCCGCCCTGGTCCGGCGCGGCGCGCGCGCCCAGCAGCTGCCGCAGCTTCTGGTAATTCACGTCGGCGCGATTGAGCGCCGCGGCCAGCTGCTGCACGCGGCTGTTCTCGCGGCGCAGCCGCGCGATTTCACGTTCCAGGCCGGGCTTCTGGATCGCGGCCCGCGTGATCGGCCCCGCGAACGTGAAGAACAGCACCACCAGCACCGCGACCAACCCGGCCGTCCATTTCGCGGCTTCGAACGCGAGCAGCGGCACCCGGTACTGCCGTGACCGAAGATCGCCGTCTTTGTGCACGACGATCGTGACGCTGCGCGACCTCATCCGTCGAACGGTGCGCCCAGAATCAATTCGAGAACGCGGGCCAGATCGTCGTTGGAGTAGAACGCGACGTGGAGCTGGCCCTTGCCCTTGGCCCGCAACGTGACGCGCACGTCGGTGCCCAGGCGGCGGCGCAACACGTCCTCGATGCGCCGCACTTCGGGCGCCACACCCACGCCGCGCCGCATGCGCGGCCGCCGCTCGGGCGCCCTGCCCCCGCGCACGCGGTCTTCGATCTCGCGCACCGACCAGCCCTGTGCCGCCGCGTCGCGCGCCAGCGTCGCCACGGCCGCGGGATCGTCGATGGCCAGCAACGCGCGCGCATGTCCGACGGTGAGCCGGCCGTCGTGCAGCAGCGCGAGAACGGCTTCGGGCAGGCGCAGCAGGCGCAGTGCGTTCGCGACCGTAGAACGATCGCGACCCACCGCGTCGGCCACATCCTGCTGCGTCAGATGGAATTCGGCGATCAGCCGGTCGTAGCCGCGCGCCTCGTCCACCGGCGAGAGGTCGTCGCGTTGCAGGTTTTCGATCAGCGCCAACGTCAACAGCGTCCGGTCGTCCACGGCGCGTTGCACCGCGGGAATCTTCTCCCACCCCAGGGCTTGGCAGGCGCGCAGCCGGCGTTCGCCGGCGATCAGCTCGTAGCCCGGGGAGCCGTTCGGCGCCGGCCGCACGACGACGGGCTGCAGCAGGCCCACCTGGCGGATCGACGACTTGAGCTCCTCGAGCGCCGCCGGATCGATGTCGCGCCGTGGCTGAAACGGATTCGCACGGATCGCGGTGACCGGCAGCTCGACGAGACTGCCTTCGCGCTCGGCTTCCTCGCGAGTGGGGCCGAGCAGCGCCTCGAGACCACGGCCCAGGCGGCGACGTCCTGCGGCGGCTTCGGTCATGCGGGCACCTCCGGGAGCGGCAGGTCGGACAGGGCAGGGGAGGGCGGCGCGTGCTCGACGCGGTGGATCAGGTCCTGCGCCACCGCGAGGTAGCTCTTCGCGCCCACCGACTGCACGTCGTACAACAGGATCGGCTTGCCGAAGCTCGGCGCTTCGGCCAGCCGCACGTTGCGAGGAATCGTGACGGCGAACATCCGCGACCCGAAGTACTCCTTCGCCTCGTCCGCGACCTGCTTGCACAGGTTCAACCGGGCGTCGTACATCGTGAGGAGCACGCCGTCGATCGCGAGCGTCGCGTTGAAATTCCGCTGCACCAGTTTGATGGTGTTCAACAGCTGCGACAGTCCCTCGAGCGCGTAGTACTCGCACTGGATCGGGATCAGCACGCTGTCGGCGGCCGTCAGCATGTTCAGCGTGATCAGGCCGAGTGACGGCGGGCAGTCGATGACGATGTACTGGTACTTCTCGCGCACGTCGCGCAGCGCCCGCCGCATCACCGTCTCACGGCCCTGGCGATTCACCAGCTCGAGCTCGGCGCCCACCAGGTCCTGCGACGCGGGCGCGACGTCGAGGTAAGGGAAGTGCACGTGGGGAAACACGACGTCCTCGAGCGCACGGCCGTCCATCAGGACGTCGTACAGCGAGCGCTCGATCCGGTCGCGCTCGATTCCCACGCCGCTGGTCGAGTTCGCTTGGGGATCGGCATCCACCAGCAGAGTCTTGCGCTCCGCCGCCGCCAGGGAGGCGGCGAGATTCACGGCGGTCGTCGTTTTCCCGACGCCGCCTTTCTGATTGGCTACTGCAATGACGCGAGACATTACGTAAGCTTGTGTTCCATAATGAGTTGTGTAACAATACTGTTCTTGTGCTCCCCAATATACAGATAGCTCATGGAAACGGAAAGGGCGCCTGTTTCACGTGAAACATGCACCCCTGACGGCTGACCCTGTTGCCCAACCGGCAGTTACGCGACCAACCGACGCCTCTTGGACACCTCGAAAACCAGATTGTGCAGATCGCTGGGAGACACGCCGGGGATCCGAGCGGCTTGGGCGAGCGACGTCGGCTTGATCTGCGCCAGCTTCTGGCGCGCCTCGGTCGAGAGACTCAGCAGCTCAGGGTAGGGGACGTCTGCGGGGAGCGCGAACGCGGCCAGCTCACCCAGCCGCTCCGCGGCCGCTCGCTCGCGGGCGATGTAGCCGTCGTACTTCAGCTCGATTTCAGCGGCGGCCAACGCCCCGTCCGACGGCAGGTCAGCTGTGCCCGCCGCAACTAAGAGAGCGCGGAGGCTCACTCCCGGGCGGCGCACCAGCGCCGCCACACGCTCCGTCTGCTCCAGGGGCGCCCCGCTCGACCCCAAGACCGGGTTGGCTGCGGCCGGCTTGATCGTGGTGCCCTCTGCCAACGTCATCGCCCGCTCCTCCTCGGCGAGCCGCTGCTCCGCTTGGCCCAGCTCGGCGCCGCTCAGCAGGCCCAGCCGGGCAGCCAGGGGTAGCAGCCGCCGCAGCGCATTGTCCTGGCGCAGCAGCAGCCGGAACTCGGAGCGGGAGGTGAACAGGCGATAGGGCTCGTCCACGCCGCGGGTCACCAGGTCGTCGGCGAGCACCCCGATGTACGCGTCGCTACGGCCGAACACTACCGGCTCCTGGTCCCGGATCCGCCGCACGGCGTTGATCCCCGCCACCACGCCCTGACCGGCCGCCTCTTCGTAGCCGGTGGTCCCGTTGATTTGGCCGGCAAAGAACAGGCGCTCGACCGGCTTAGTCTCGAACCAGGGAGTCAGCTGGGTGGGTGGGTAGTAGTCGTACTCGATCGCGTACCCGGGACGCGTCATGCGCGCCTGCTCGAGCCCCGGCACCGCGTGCAGGAACTCGAGCTGCACAGCGACAGGCAAGG
>WNGI01009251.1_pt1 | contig 14556 bp, 14 predicted proteins | sample 5400621 | NCBI WGS metagenome assembly WNGI01 (sample SAMN13153374, study PRJNA577476) | soil metagenome | isolation source: 20 cm soil or saprolite under Garry oak tree replicate 1 | place: USA:California | collected 2016-06-15 | reverse complement strand
GCCTCGGTGACATCGAGAAGGGGGCGCAGAAAGGGGGCAAAACTTTAAACGGCGTCGACGTCGCCGGCTTCGTAACGGCTTCAGCCGCCGACGATCCGCGTGAAGCGATCGAGGCCAACAAAATGTTTCTCGCCTATATCTTTCGCAATACCCATCACGCCGAAAACATTCGACTCGGCGGCGGCTCCGTCGATCAACAAGCGTTGGCCGTCGCAGTGAGCAAGCGCGATTGGGAGGCGGCCAAGAAATTCATCAGCGATGACGTGGTATTCGCTCACTCGGTCGCGGGCACGCCGGCGGATTGCCGCAAGCAGCTCGAAGCATTCACAAAAGACGGGCTCCATCTGCCGATCGTGCTGCCCATGGGAACGCAGGAGGCGCGCAAGCGAGTCGTGCGCATGGCTCGAGAAATTGTCGGTTAAGCGCCTTGCGAATTTGCTTCGCGCGCCGTTTTTCTCTAAAAGTACGGGGTCAAAAGGGGGAGGTTGCTCATGGGATGTTTTAGGCGGCGATCGAATATTCGGTTGGCCCTGCTTATTGGAGTGGTTGCAGCTTCGCTCATCGTGCCGTCGCACGGACACGCGCAGAACGTCAACGTCGAAATGGCGAAGAAGGAAGGTAAAGCGGTGATATACGGCACGGTCGTGCCGCAGATCATGAGTCAGATCGAAAAAGGCTTTGAAGCGAAGTATGGCATTAAGACCGAATACTGGCGCGCCGACGCAACCAAGGTGATCGATCGCGTGCTTACCGAGTGGCGTTCCGGCAAGCCCGGTTTCGATCTCGTCATCGGTGCACGCGGGCCGTTGGGTCTTGGCAAGCAAGAAAATGTTTACGCTAAATTTTCTCCTGCCAGCGCGGCAAATTTTCCGGCGAAGTTCAAAGACAAAGACGGGCAATTGGTCGCCTGGCGCATAACCCCAGTCGGCATTTTATACAATACTGAAATGGTCAAGCCCAATGACGTGCCCAAATCGTTGGACGATCTGTTGGATGCGAAATGGCAAGGCAAACTCAGTATGCCCGATCCGTCGCGCCACGCCAGCACGGCGCAATATTTGTGGAATCTGCAGCAGGTCAAAGGCGACAAGTGGATCGATTTCGCCAGGGGCTTGGCGAAGCAGAAGCCGATGCTACTGGAATCTTATTCCACGGTGCCCAATGCGATCGTGCGCGGCGAAAGCTTGGTCGGCATCAGCTACATCCAATACGCCGGTCAAACCAAAGGCCCCATCGGCTTCGCCCCGATCGGTCAGGTGTTCGCGGATCCCAGCGACGCCGGGTTGAGCATGAAAGCGGCCAATTCAAACGCGGCCAAACTTTTCATCGATTACCTCTGTTCGCCGGAGGGACAAAAAAAAGTTGCCGAGACCGGCGAGTTCGTACTGTCGCCCGGAGTCTATCCGGCGATCAAAGGCGCCGACAAAATCGTCGCGAATCTTTATATGATGGAAGACCCGAGCGCCGAGACGCTGGGCAAGTTACAAGCTGAGTTCCGGCAAATGTTTATTGCCAAGTAATTGATTTAGGAACCGAAGTGCTTGACTTGAAGAGTTGCGCTCTATACTTTTTATCCGTTTCGAATCAGGAGGATCAAGTGAGCAGAATCATACAACGCGGGTGTCAGATTATTGCGCTGGTCGCACTTGCCGGCATGATAAACGTTGAAATCCTTTGGGCGCAGGCGGCGAGTGTCGACGCGGCCAAGAAGGAGGGCAAGGTCGTCGTGTACGGCTCCGTGGTGCCGCAGGCCATGGACGGGCTGCACCAAGCGTTCAAAAAGAAGTACGGCGTCGACGTGGAATACTGGCGCGGTTCTTCGACCCAGGTTTCGGAGCGGGCGTTGACCGAGTGGCGCGCCGGCAAGCCGGGCTTCGACATCGCGGAAGGCAATCGCGGTGTGCAATTGATCATGAGGAACGAGGGCTTGTTCCAGAAGTTCGTCCCACCTAATTCTGAGAAGTTTCCGGCTCAGTACAAAGAAAAGGACGGTCTTATTACGCCGTGGCGTGTGCTGCCGATTAGCATTCTCTACAACACCGAGCTTGTGAAAGCGGCGGACTTACCTAAGACCTTTGACGATTTGTTGAATCCGAAATGGAGCGGAAAAATCTCGATCCCCGATCCGACGCGTCATACGACCACCGCCCAGTTTCTATGGAATCTGGAGAAGTTTAAGGGTGATAAGTGGCTGGACTACGTCAAAGCCTTGGCTAAACAGAAGCCGATCCTGGTGGAGTCTTTGGCGCCGGTGACGACAACGATCATCAAAGGTGAGGCGTTGGTAGGAATTACTTATATTAAGTACATCAAGCAGTACAAAGGACCGGTGACCTATATTCCGATGGATAAATATCTCACCGACCCAAACTATCTGAGCCTCAGCGCCAAATCGGCACATCCGAATGCGGCGAAACTCTACATCGATTTCGCGTGTTCTCCCGAAGGGCAAAAGGAAATTGCCGAGGATGGTGAATTCGTCTTGGCGCCGGGTATCTACCCCCCGATCAAAGATGCCGAGAAAGTAGCCCCGCGGATGGTTTTCATGGATAATCCAACGGAGGACGAGTTCAAGAAACTCATGAGCGGGACCTTTCGCGATATTTTTTTCGCTAAATAGCTTTGGCAATATTCCGTCTTTTGTTGACACCCTTTGAGGGCTGGCCTATAGGTGGCCGGCCCTCTTTTTTATTACGAGCCAGGTTCATTTAGAAGCCGAGAAAGGATCGGTCGAGAATTGGTAAATCGTGTCTTGGATTCGTTTCGGCGCGAGCCCCAGTTTGCGGTTGTTGTATGCGTTGGCATCATCATCGCTTATTTGAGCCTGTCTCCGACGCTGATGCTCTTTTATGGCAGCTTTCGTAGTAAGCCATTGGGCGTGCCGAGCGCCGAGTTCACTTTAGCGCATTACCTCCAAGCTTATGCTGACCCGCTGACCTATCAATTACTCTTTAACTCCTTTGTTTTTGCCGCAGGTTCTTCAATTCTAGCAACTGCATTGGCGGCGGCTCTTGCTTGGATCTCGATTCGGACAAATGCTCCTTTTAGAAAGTTTTTTGAGCTGACAGCACTTATTCCCAACATTTTTCCTCCGGTGATGCTCGCTGTTTCATGGACGGTGCTGCTGAGCCCGCGCACGGGATTGATTAACCGATTGTTGATGGAGCTATTCAGCTTGGATAATGCGCCGCTGAATCTCTATTCCTTGTGGGGCATGATCTTCGTCGAGGCGCTCATTACCGCGCCGCTGGCCTTTTTGATAGTTTCGGCGTCGCTCTACTCGATGGATCCGTCGCTTGAAGAATCGGCGCGAGTGGCGGGTTCGAACAACGTTCAGATTGCCTGGCGCATCACTTTCCCGATTATTCGGCCGGCGCTCCTGGCCGCAGTCATGCTGAATTTTGTGCGTGCCATCGAGAGCTTTGATACCCCGGCGATTATCGCGCTGCCGGCGCGCATCGAAGTCTTTACCACCAAGATCTATCGTGAGGCGGTGGGAGCATTTCCCCCGAATCAAAACCTCGCCGCAACCTATGGCGTGTCGCTATTGCTCATCACTATGATATTCGTCTTTTTCTATCGGCACCTGACCAAACGGAGCGAGCGCTACGTGACCGTAACCGGCCGCGGCTACCGGCCAACGACTATCGACCTCGGTAAATGGCGTTACCCGGCGGCGGGCGTCGCCGGTCTGATTCTCGTCCTGATCGTCGTGCTGCCGTTTTTAGTGCTCGTCTATGTTTCTTTTATTTCCTACGTTCACGTTCCTGGAGCGAAGACTTGGGAGTTGTTGACGTTAGATAACTACCGCGGGAATTTGAGCGATGCACGGACCTACCGGGCGCTGCGGAACAGTGTCCTTCTCGCCGTGGGCGGCGCTACTTTGTGCATGCTGCTGGCCGCGCTGACGGCGTGGGTCACGACCAAGACGAGAGTTGCCGGGCGAGGTGTAATCGAGGCTTTGACCTTTATTCCCTGGGCCTTTCCTGGAACCGCCCTGGCTATCGGGCTGCTCTGGACTTACGTTTATGTTCCATTGCCGATTTACGGCACGCTGTGGATCTTATTGATCGGTTACATCACGCGGTTTCTTCCATACGGATTGCGGACGATGACGAGTACGATCGTGCAATTGCATGACGATTTGCCGCAGGCGTCGATGGTCTGCGGCGCGGGGTTCCTGACGACTTTTTGGCGCATCCTGCTACCGTTGTTACGGCCCGGCTTCATCGCCGGCTGGATCATTTTGGCGACGATTTTTTTACGCGAGTTCAGCACTTCGATTTTTCTCTATTCACCGGGTTCTGAACCATTGGGGCCGCTGCTCTACCATTTTTACGTCGACGGCAACTTGGGCCCGATGTGCTCGCTGGCATTGATCGTCAGCTTGATTTGTATCACGCTAATCGGGATCGCTCGGAAAATCGGCCAGGTGGGCGGCGAGATCGAGGGACATTAGGAAGGCAACAGGGCGCTAGGCAACAGGCAATAGTTAAGAAGTAAGAGAGAATCGATGGATGCGGGAACTGCGAAGAAATTGATCGAGAAGAATTTAGCTTACGACGAGGTCAAACGGCTGACGGTCAAGCTGGTTCAGCACGCTAGCCCGCAAACTCAACTGCTCGAAGCCGAGCCCCAAGTTCTCGCGCTTATACGCGAGGTGATCAAGCCAGAGTTGGAACAGTCAGGTCTCAAGCCAGGGATCGATAAGATGGGGAACCTGATTCTCCACCTGACAGGACGAACGCACCGCGACCGGTTGATGCTTGTCGGTTACGCCATGTGCGCGGCGCCGAGCACGATGCAAAATCCTTATTCCGGCGAGATCGTCAACGGCGCGCCGTACACGCTGGACGGTGAATGCGTGTGGGGCCGCGGTGCCTGCGAACAGAAGGGCAGCCTGGCGGCAATGATGGCAGCGATGAAGTTCATCGGCGCCAGCAAAGTCGAGTTGCCGAGCGATCTCTATTTCGTCGTCAGCACCGCCGGCGAAACCGGGCGGCATGATTCATTGGCCTATGTGCTCGATCACGGCGGCGTCGAGGCGGACTGGTGCATTATCGACGGCCCGCCGGAGATTCAGCTCGGTAACAAGGGGCGTGTGGACGTGCTCGTGACCGTGCGCGGCAAGCAAGCGCACAGCAGCCGACCCTGGGACGGCATCAACGCCATCGACGGCGCGATGAAAGTTTTGGAGAAGTTAAAATCATTGATGCCTTTCCCCGAAGAGAAAACTCACCCTGAGCTCGGGAAAGTCAGTCTTGCGGTCAACGCCATCGAAAGCTTTCCCAAGGCCACCCATACGATCCAGAGCGAGTGCCGAATCATGTTCGACCGCCGCTTGCTCCCCGGCGACGATCCGAAAAAGGCGGTCCAACAGATGAAAGACGCCATCGGCGAAATCGAGCCCTTTGAGATCCAAGTTGAGCCGCGCGACTTTATGTATCCGAGCGAAGTGCGCAAGGACGCCGAAGTGGTACAGGGTCTGGAGCACGGTATTCTGAACAATGTTTTTAATGCTGCAAAGGTGTTTGCGTTCGTAGCGATGCACCGCTAGTGAAAAGCGTTCCAGGCGTTCCAATGGTTCCAAAAGTTCCAATCGCGTAAGGGATTTCCGAAGTATATGCCTGGAACAATTGGAACATGTGGAACAAAGGCTGTCCGCAGCCGGTGAAACTATGATTTGTTTTCGTGCTTTTTGAGCATCCGCACATAGTATTCCCACAAATTGATCATCGCATCGGGGCGGTAAATCCGTTTGCGCTTGAGCAGCGCGTCGGCGTCGCTCGCCCACGAAAACGCGCCCATCGACGCCGCCGTGACTTGGGTCTTGGCGCTGTGCTCTAACAACACGCCGCGGATGCAGGCTTCTTCGATGGAAGTGCCGGCGACTACGATACCGTGATTGCGCAGCAGCACGATTTTGTGTTCGCCTAACAATTTTGCCACGGCGCTGCCTTGCTCCGCGGTGACGATCAGATCGGAAGATTCCTCGACTTTATTCAAAGCCGGCGGGTAGAAAGCGCAGCTCAGGTTGGTGATGGGCAAGAGGCGATGCTCCGATGAGGCGATGATCGTCGAGTAGGTGGGATGGGTGTGGATCACGCAGCGAATTTCGGGGTTGGCGCGGTAGACTTCGCTGTGAATGGGAAATTCATTATGACGTTTGCGTTTGCCGGCGAGCGTGTTGCCGTCAAAATCGATCAGCACCAAGTCGTCTTCCGTCACCTCTTCCAGACCAAGGCCCGAACCTTTGATCCAGTACTGCCCCGCCGTCTCTGTAAGGGCGGAGACGTGGCCGTAGATCATATCGTTGTGGCCCTGCATGGCAAGAATGCGGCATGCGGTGGCAAGTTTTTCCTGGAGCGTCATTCATGGCCTCCTACGCATTTCCTTCGACGGGGGAATAGAGAAACTATCAAAACATTAAAGGAAAGTTTGTCGGGGTGTCAAACTGGCGGGTGAAATAAAAAAAGCGGCGGCCTTCAGAGAAACCTCAGGTCCGCCGCTTTGAGCTAAGTGGAAGAATCTGGCGATTGCTTAGCGGTGCTGCCAACCCCAGCGTCGATCGCGCGAATCAAATCGGTCAAAGGGCCGCCGATCATAGCGGTGATCGTAGCGATCGGATCGGAAAACGAGGCCTGGACGATGGGCGATGGTGTCTCTCAGCTCTGGCCGTCCCTTTAGGAAATGGTTGAATTCAGGGTTCTTGTCGAGCCATTTCCGGTTGTAAACCAGGTCAGGGTTCTGCTGTAATTCCGTGGCCGCTTTTGGATGCTGGCGCGAGAAGGCCTCGAACTCGGCGATCTGGCTCCGCGAGCCGTAAAATTGGCTCCAGGCTTGGTCCGGCATAGCTAAAGTCATAAACGCTCCGGCGGCAAGTAGAAATAAGCCATAGAAAATGTAGTCAATTTTTCTCCGGTGTTTCATTGTCGTTCCTCCTGGCCGTTTAGACGTTGGCGCCACGAATTAGTTTATTCGCGCGGTGGGGAGACAAATTTGAGAGTAGTTTCAAACCCTTGGTCTCGGGAGCCTGATGACGAGCGCCTAGGGGAACGAATGGCGGCATGATGCCGACAAAAGCTTGGTAGGTTTCGCGCCAAAGATTCGTGAATAAACTCAGCGGTAACGCCGCTCGTCGCGGTAATAGCGGCCAAAGACTCGGTTGGGATGGCGCAGGATTTCGTTTTTTACCTCAGGATGGCGTTTGAGGAATTTCTCCAAATCATCGTGTTTGTCCAAATATTTCTTGCTGTTGACCAGCTTTGGATTGTTCCGCAGCTCGGTAGAAACCTTCGGATGGTCCTGCAAGAAAACGTGAAACTGGCGAACCTCATCCCTGACGCTGCTCCAGGTCAGGCTCGGCGTACCGAATGTGACGGCTGTCAGCGCCACTCCGCCGAGTAAGGTAATCAATAGCTTTCGCATTCTTTGATCTCCTTTCCGGCTGGGCTTATTGAGCATCGCCATCGAAGACGACGCGGACACGGTCTACCCGCGGCGATGCTCCCAACGGCCGATTATAAGCTATTTGACGATTAGGTGGGACCCGTGGGTAAGAGCGACGTCTAGAGGCCCACGTGCGGTTCCGTTGCCTTTGAGCACAGCCGAAAACGGCGATGGACCGAACTGACGCAGCCAATCAACCAATGGGCTGGCGACGTCCTGCGGCGTGAGAAATTCAAAAATATGCGGACCGACGTGAAAAACCAAACCTTCGGCGCCAAGCTCTTTGTCGACGATATATTTCCCGCTGGATCCGAGCAGGGTGCCATACCATTTTTCGATGAGTGCCAATTCCCTCACGGCGACTGTGACTTTTTCGATGTCGGAAACGCCATTCTCATGATGAAACTGCTGCGGGATACGCTCGGTGCGTGGCGTAATATCCTCGATCAAAAACGGCGCGACGCCGCGATGGCTGCCGGTAGCCAGCGACAGCAGCCATTTTAATTCGTAGCCATCAGGACGCTTGCGGGACCAGGGCACGGGATTGTTTATTGAGACCCCCGCCGCTCGCAATTTCTCCGTATCGCCGCGCAGATCATCGGTTTGAAAACAAAAATCGACGAGCCGTTCGCCTTTGCCCAAAGGGTCCCACCAGCGATGATCGACTGCGTCGCGATAGAACGCGATGAGTTCGAGATAGGAACCGTCTTGAAATGAAATCAGAGCGTTTTGGCTCCCGGCGGGATGCCGGCCGCCGGGAACGACGGTGAAACCGAGACGTTGGTAGTCGTTGGTAGCTTCAGCGAGATCATTGACCACGATAACGAGATGATCAATTCCTTGAATCATTATGGATTAGAACTCGAGAACTTATGATGAATACTTGCAAGTCGATCAGCGTACCTTAAGTTCTTGTTGAACTTCCCGAAGAAAGCTCAACTCCATGGCTTGTGCCGGCGTGAGCTCCTTATCGATCTTGCTCGTTGCTCTCGCTTGGCGAATCGCTGCTTGCATCGCCGCATCGGTGGCGCTGCCATCGCGGCTCATGGTTTTGACGATAAGGTCATAGCTTTTTTCGGCTTGCTTGCGGTCCAGCTTCCAAAAACGCTGGGCAAAATTCGTCACCTGCTCCGGTTGCTGGCGAATATAAACAAGCGACTTCACCACGGCGCGCACCATTTTCTTCACCTGATCAGGCCGCTCTTTGATCCTTCGTTCGCTCGTGCCGAGCACGCCCAGAACCATGTCCTCCATGAAGTCTCCGGTGAAAACCAACAGACGAAAACCGAGTGCCTCAGCCTTGAGATCGTTGGGTGGGGTTACGATGGCGCCAGCGGCCGCGTTGGATTGCATGGCGGCGATACGCTGCGGCTGATCGCCCATTCCCAACGTAGTGATATCTCGTTCGGGATTTAGCCCGTAATGCTTGACGATCTCGCGGGCGGTAAAATCCGTCGTCGTGCCCGGCAGTGAAACCGCGATCGCCTTACCTTTGAGATCGGCGACCGTCTTGATTTCCGGCCGGACGATAAGCGACAGAGAAGGCTTGACGCCGATCGCCGCGAGCATTTTGATTGGCAGGCCCTGCAGAGGCGACCGGATCGTCACATCGGCGGAAGTCGTGTAGCCGAGCTCGCCGGAAAGCAGCGCAGCGACGACGACATTGCCTGACATACGCACCAGTTGTGCGTCGAGGCCTTCTTCGCGAAACTGGCCAAATTCGCGTCCGACAAATACCGGGAAGTGGCTCATCGCCGTAGCCGGATAGCCGATAGTGATCCGTTCGAGCTGAGCCTGGGAAACGGCAGAACTCGACGCGAAGGCGCATAAACCCACAAGCACGGCGAAAAACAAAAGCACAGGCAAAGAGTTTTTCATTTTTTTGGCTGCTCCATCTCAAAGAAGCCTTGTGAAAAGTCTATCGAAATGCGGGCACCACTTCCTCGAGGAATCGTTTAAGATGCTTATGCTGATCCCAGGAGGTCATGCGCAGAGTAATATGTTCGATGCCTGCCGCGAAGAAGGCCTTCAACTCATCGATGCACTGCTGCGGACTTCCCGCGGTGGTGAAGCCTTCGACGAATTTCATGCTGAAGTTGGACGTGTAGTATTTATCGAGAAACGCCTTGCTCTCATCGAGCGCCGCCTGACGGCTCTCGTTAATGTTGATGTTGTGGTAAAGCGAGCTGCCGATCTTCGAAGGGTCGCGGCCTTCTTCCTTGGCCATCGTCAAGATGCGTTGCCATTGTGATTTGAACTCATTCGGCGTGACTTTGTTGGTCATCCAGCCGTCGGCGTACTTCGCGACGCGGCGCAGGCCTTTTTCTACAGCTGGCGACGGCGCGCTCGCGCCGTCTTTCCAGGTGAGACCGGTGGGATTGCTGGCGATCCAGATCGGCAAGGGATTCTGCACCGGCCGGGGTTGGATCGTGACCCCTTCGAATTGATAATATTTCCCTTGATGCGAAGCTTTTTCCTCATGGAACAGTTTCTTTAAAATAACGATACCTTCTTCGAGCCGGCCGACGCGCTCGGTGTCTTTGATACCCATGACTTTGTGCTCGAGCGCTTGCGCGGGACTTTGCTCATTCGGCCCGCCGAGACAGACGGCGAGCCAGGAGCGGCCGGCGGAAATGACATCGAGGCTCGCCCATTGCTGGGCGAGCAGCGCCGGATGTCTCTGTGGAAACGTCGCCATACAGCCGACGGCGAGCTTCACTTTCTTGGTTACGACCGCTAACGCGGACAGAAGCGTGATAGATTCCAGGCGCGGCTTGGCCAGCAAACTGTCACCGACCCAGACGGCGTCGAACGCGCCGGAGTCCTCGCCACGTTTCGCCATGTCGAAAAGCTCGGGAACAGTCACCGCGCCGATAATCACACCGCGGTTCGCCAATGTCAGTCCGAATGAGGGCATACAGAGCCTTTCATGAGTGCAAGTTTATCTTCGCGTTTATAACACAGGGCATTACTTTCGCGAAAGGTGAGACATTGTGTATCCATCACGAAGGGTACGACGATGACGAAGGAAATTTCTTTGCGAACTTTGCGTTCTTCGCGGTTAAATGGTCTTCTCTAGACTTGGACCTCGGGGAATCGGCGTGTTAAGTCTCGCCGAAAAAATTTGGTTGCGGCCGGGAGATACGAGATGAAAGCTAGCTTTCGCGACTACATCAACACACTTCGCAAGAACGACGAGCTTTTGGAAATCGCCAAGCCCGTCGATCTGCGCGACGTTGCCGCGCTGGTAGCGCAATCGGAAAAGGCGCTGCTGTTTAGAAATTTGCCGGGATATTCGATGCCGTTGGTCTCGGGGTTGCTGCAGTCGCGCAACCGGATTGCTCTTGGCATGGGTGTCGCCTACGAAGGCGTTGCCGCCAAGCTCGGCAACGCGATGAACAAGCCGATCAAGCCGAAGCGCGTGACCAACGCCCCTGTGAAAGAAGTCATTCTCACTGGTAAGAAAGTGAATCTTTACGACTTGCCCGTGCCGGTGTTTTCGGTGATGGACGGCGGGCCGATGATCACCGGCGGCGTCGTTATCGCCGAAGATCCCGAGTTCGGTATGAACGCCGGCATGTACCGGCTGATGCTCAAAGAAAGAAACATCACCGGCATCGACATCGTCACACCGAACAACATGCGCCGCTTCGCCGAGCGCGCGCTTGCGAAAAAGAAACCGCTGCCGGTTTCGATCTCCATCGGCACCCATCCCTACGAGTTGGTCGCGTCGACTTTCAAGGCGAACCTCGGTGTCAATGAGCTGACGTTTGCCGGCGGCCTGCGCGATGAACCTTTGCGACTCGCCGACGGCGAAACGGTGCCGGTACCGTGTATCGCCGACGCGGAAATCGTTTTGGAAGGGGAGATCCTGCCGGAAGGATGGGTTCATCCCGAAGGACCGTTCTGCGAATTCAACCGGTTGATGGGCGGCCTGCACATGAACCCGCGCGTCAGAATCAAATCGATCATGCACCGCAAAGACGCGATGTATTACGCGCTGCAGATGCCGTGGGAAAATATCTGGATGAGCGCGCCGATCTACGAAGCTGCCGCCCGGCGAGTGCTCTTCGAGGCGGGTGTGCAGACGGCGGCGATCAATGTCACCCCCGGCGGCTGCTGCCACTGGCACATCGTCGCGTCGATTAAAAAGGTACCCGGTGACGGCAAGAACGCGATCATGGCGCTTTTGTCGATCGCCGATATCAAGCACGTGACCATCGTCGACGACGACATCGACGTCTTCGATCCGGTGGACGTGGAGTGGGCCGTCGCCACCCGTGTCCAAGCCGACCGCGACGTTGTGATTGTTTCCAACGCCCGCTCCAAACCGCTCGATCCGTCGCTGCCCTTGCCCGTTCACGGCAAAGTCCCGACGACGGCCAAGATGGGCATCGACGCGACGATCCCGGAAAATATTCCTGCCGAGCGCTACAAGCGCATCGTTTATTTCAATCAAGGCAAGGTCGATCTAAAAAACTATCTCGGCGCAGTCGAAGATGTGAAGAAATCAAGTGCCGCGGCGAAGCCGTCAGAAGGCATCGACGAGCTTACGGGAAAGATTGTCGCGGCTCTCGAAAAATCCCATTGTTTCTTCGCGGATCTCCTAGAGAGATTTCCCAAAGTGGATTACAAGACCGTCGCGAGTGCGGTGGCGCGGTTATATGAAGAGAAGAAGATCGGTCAAGACAAGGATGGGAAGTTTGAATTGAAAGTGATGTAAGATTCGCAGGCGTCGTGACAAGGTGACTGGCGCAGAAGGTGCTTTCCTCAAGATTCGATCAATACCTCTGCAAGTTGATATACATTGAGGAAATGTCGAGGCCGCGTCCGTCATTCCCGCATGTTTTAAGCGGGAATCCAGGCGATTTGGAAGCGGACCCCGACAAAAACATTGGAGTGACGAAACTCAAAACGCACTCGGCTGAAGAAAAATATCTCCGCTCTGGCCGCTGGCGATCCGTAGAATTCTCTGGCGCTCGGGCATGATCACCACTGCCGTTTCAGAAGTGCCGCCACCGCAAATACCAGTCGGTGTGACGACGACACTGTGTTCCCCGAATGGGACGAACAGTTCGACTTTCTCTGCCGGCCTAAGATCCGCGACCGGCACGGCGTCCACAAAAACGCGAATCGTACACGCCGAGCCCATGAAACCACCATCGCGCTTTACGATCAGGCTGCCCGTGTTGGACGTTTGAGATACCAGCTGTGGTGCCAAGATACGTGAACCCGGTATCGCTGACGCCTGCTGAATAGTCACTGGCGACGTGGCGCAGGCGGTGAGAGACAGCATTAGAAATACGGCGAAGAATTGCATAAGACCTCCGATTGAATCCGACGGGACTATATTACGGCTCCCGCTTTTATTCCAGACTTGAAATTGTCCCCGGCAATGGTTCGGTGAATACGCCTTTGCGACGAGTCTTCTATTTTTCTGATCACGGCTCGCTACGATCCATCCCTTTCATCAGCTAACCTGGGGATAGGGCTCCGCGTCTTATTGTTCGTTTATTTTCAATCAGCGTCCAGCCAATCTCGCCCGCCGGCTTGAAGTCGCTGATAACCGAGTCGTAGATCTTTCGTAGATTTTTCCACGGATCGTCATTGCGGTAAAAACGGTGGAGAAACAACATATCGGTCAACAGACTGAGCATCCAATTGACGTTCGTGGTGTAACCCAAAACCGCGCGACAGCCGGAGGATTGCAAAAACTTCCCGGCAAATTGTCGCCCTGTGCGTCCTTTGAGAACGCTGCACGCGGCGAAGTATACGAGATTAGGTTTGCTGCCGTAGCCTTTGAAAGCGTCGCATAGTTGCTGTTCACCGATGGATTCGAGGACCGATTTCACTTTGCTCGGCGCACCGTGAAAGGCGAGATAAAAAATCGGCGCATCGGCGGCGCCGGGATCACGCCATAAGAGTCCGTCGGGGGCGGCAGTATAGTGGGCGAGTCCACGTTGAGACTCGACAAAGCGGTGGGCGAGTTGCAAAGGTGGATCGTGCATTGGGCCCATGGATTCGAAGAAGCCTTTAACAGTCATGGTTTGAAACAGGCGATTGTCCCAGTAGGATTCGAGGACGACAAGTTTCGAAGGAACGCGCCGGCCACGGTCGACGCTCGGCCAAGTAGGATGGCCAGCGCGGGCGCATGCTGCGAACCATTGCGGTGTTTCCTTGGCGCACTCTTCTACGCAACAGCGGCTGCACACGGTGCTCTTGCCGTCGTAGCAGAGGAACGATTCACTGTTTTCGATTTCGTGTTTCCAGTAACAGATGTCGGTGGACATGGGGGGGCAACTCAGATACAGGTAACAAGAACTGGCGTGATCGAGTGTTGGAGTAATGCTTTGAACACCGGAAATCTTATTTTTGAGACAATTGTTTGACTGCTGCCAAGACCTCTTTGTACGTTCCACAACGGCACAAGTTCCCGGAGAGATAATCGCGCGCCTGTTCTTCGGTGGGGTGCGGGTAAGCGATGAGAAGTCCTTTTACCGCCATGATCATCCCGGTGGTGCAAAAGCCGCACTGGAAGGCTTGGTGCTTGAGAAAGGCTTGCTGCACGGGGTCGAAATCGCCGTTTTGCGACAGGCCTTCGATCGTCGTGACGTGTTTGTCTTCGACGTTGCTGGCTAGGGTGAGACAGGAGCTGACCGGCTTGCCATCGATTAAAACCGTGCAGGAGCCGCAGACACCGACGCTACAGCCTTCAACCGTTCCTTTAAGTTTGAGATTGTCACGGAGAAGCTCCAAAAGGGTTTGATGCCCGTTGACCTGGATTTCCTGGCGCTGGCCGTTGATTGTCGTGATGATGGCAATTTTCATTTTAGCGATCCTTCTTGGTGGCTTGGATCGCCGCGATGATTTTGTCGGGTTTCAGTGGCAAGTCGCGCACGCGCGCGCCGTCTAACGCATTGGCAACGGCGTTGCCGATGGCCGCCGCCATCGGCGGAAGCCCGGCTTCGCCCATGCCTTTGGCGCCGAACGGGCCGTCGGGATGCGGTGTCTCGACGAGCAATGATTCGAATTCAATTGGATGGTCTTGCATGGACGGCAGCAAGTAGTCGAGAAACGAACCGTTGATCGGCTGGCCGTTGTCGAAAC
>WNGI01003097.1_pt1 | contig 14557 bp, 10 predicted proteins | sample 5400621 | NCBI WGS metagenome assembly WNGI01 (sample SAMN13153374, study PRJNA577476) | soil metagenome | isolation source: 20 cm soil or saprolite under Garry oak tree replicate 1 | place: USA:California | collected 2016-06-15 | reverse complement strand
GCCCCGGCAGCCCCACCTCGAGTGACGACGCGGGCGCCGTCACGCCCGGCCCTGGTCATCAACTCGACACAACAGTCGCTCATCAACCAGGACCGTGCCGCGCGCGGCCTCGGTCCGCTGACGTGGAGCAGCTGCCTCTACAACTTCGCCGTGAGCAACGCCAAACGCATCGCGGCCCAGGGGTATCTGTCTCACACCAATGGACCGCAGGTGGATCTCGGTTGCGGCCTCGGCCACCAGGCAGGCGAGAACGTCGGTGACTGGTCGCTGGGCATCAACGATCGCCAGCTCAACACCATGTTCATGAACAGCGCCGACCACCGCGCCAACATCCTCGGTCCGTACAACTATGTCGCCACCGCGTGGGTGGTCGCTTCGAACGGCTACGGCTTCATCGCGGTCGAGTTCAGCTAACCCGTTCGGCTGAACTCGTTCTCGGGTACGGTGAATTGAGCGAGCGTTGTCTCTGACGTAGCGCTCGAACGCGGCGCAGTACCGCCCAGATGAGCGCTCGGAGGAGGAGCGCGAAGGGTGGCTAGCGAACCGGTGGCTGGCCGCGGCCAGCGCGCGCTCTGGCTCCGCCCCATCGCCTGGTTGTGGGCCAGGAAGGTGTGGATCTCGGCGCTGGTCGGAGCCCTGCTGATCGCCATGACGGTCTACGTCCTGTGGGCGATCAAGGACCTGCCCGATCCGAGCCAGAATGTGCTCGCCGCGGGCGACGTGATGGTGCTCGATCGCAACGGCAAGCTGATCGAAGATTGGAGCCCGGCCGGCCACTACCACGTCACCTTGACGCTCAAGGAGATGGGCTCCTACGCGCCGAAGGCTGTGCTTGCGGCCGAGGATCGCAACTTCTACAACCACGGCGCCGTCGACCCACTGTCCACGGCCCGCGCCGCATGGGTCGACATCACCTCTGGCGGACTGCATCAGGGGGGCAGCACGATCACCCAGCAGCTGGTCAAGATCCAGCTCCTCACGCCTCAGAAATCGATAACCCGAAAGGTCCAGGAGATCGTGCTGGCGATCGCGCTCGAGCAGCGCTACTCCAAAGACCAGATCCTCGGCATGTATCTGAACCGCGTCTATTTCGGCCACGGCGCCTACGGCGTCGGAGCCGCAGCCCGCACATATTTCAATAAAGACGCGAAGGATCTTTCTCCGGCGCAGGCGGCATTTCTCGCCGGCTTGATTCAGGCGCCCGCGGCATACGACCCGCTCGTTCACTACGAGCTGGCGCAGGAGCGCGAGACCTACGTGATTCAGGGCATGGTGGCGACGAGCGCCCTCAGCCCCGAGCAGGCCGACAAGGCGACCAAGGAGGATGTCAAATCCGAGCTCCACATCCAGTCGACGGCGCGCCAGAGCAAGGCGCCCCATTTCGTCGACCACGTGCTCGTCGACCTGGAGAACTTGTTCGGCTCGGCGGCGGTACAGCAAGGCAGCATCGTCGTGCGCACGACCCTCGACCTGGGTGTGCAGCAGGTCGCCCAGCAAGCAGTCGCCAACGGTGTGCACGACCTGGCGGGCTTCAACGTCAACAACTCAGCGCTGCTTGCGGCCGACCCCAAGACCGGTGAGATCCGCGCTTGGGTGGGCTCCGCCGACTACGGCAACGACGCCATCGGCGGCCAGTTCGACGTCGTCTTGTCGCCCCGCCAGCCCGGGTCTTCGTTCAAGCCTTACGTGTACGAGGCCGCGCTTCGCGACCACAAGATCACGTGGTCGACCATCCTCCATGACAAGCTGACCAACTTCAACGGCTACATGCCGCGGGACTTCGACAACGGCGGCATGGGCGATATCAAAGCCAGCACGGCGATTCTCTACTCGCGCAACATCCCCGCGGTGCAGGTCGCGCAGATGGAAGGCATCACCAAGGTGATCGACCTCGCCCATGCGATGGGAATCAAAAGCAAGCTGGCGCCGTATCTGTCGACCGCGATCGGCGCCAGTGATGTCTCCCTCTACGAGCACGTGCAGGGCTATCAGACTTTTGCCAACCAGGGCCAGCGGATCGACCTGCGCGTCATCAACGACGTCCAGGACTCGAGCGGCCACTCGGTTTTCAAGTACGAGAACCCAACCAGCACGACCGTGCTCACGCAGAGCGAGGCGTTCTTGATGACCGACGTGCTGAAGAACTACCAGAACACCTGGCACTTCGGCTGGAACCGTCAGATGGCGAGCAAGACCGGGACCAGCGACAACGGCAAGGGAGGCATCCCGGACTCGTGGATCATGGCCTACAACCCGGACATCGTCATCGGCGTGTGGGTCGGCAACACAGCGCCGAACGGAGGTGGTGGACTGATCCGCGCGTACGGCGAAAACGTCGGCCTCACCATCATGAAGCGCTTCGTAAACGGGCTCCCGACGAACATGCGGAACTGGTACTCGCGACCCGCTGGCGTTCTCCAGGGTTGTAGCGGCGACTCGCAGGATCCGTTCCTGCAGGGCGCTTGCACCCCGACCCCGTCGCCTTCTTCATCGCCGAGCCCGTCGCCGTCGCCGAGCGGGCTGCCGTCCGCCCTGCCCTCGGTCCTGCCGTCGATCCTTCCGACGGCATCGGCCCAGGCGTCGCCCTCGCCGTCCGCGCAACCGACGCCATCGCCCCAGCCCTCACCGAGCTGATGCTTGCCATGAACGATCCTGAGACTCCATTCCTGGACAGCGTTGAACGGCGGCGGCCGGGCACATCGCTGCGCGGCTACGTCACGCGCACGCTGCCGCACAGCTCCGCGATCGTGGTCGCCAACCGGGCTCCGCACGAGCCGCGTCCAGAGGGCGGTTTCACGCGTGGCGCGGGCGGGGTGATCACCGCATTGCTGACGCTGGCTGAGGTGGCTGGCGCCGATTGGGTGGCATGCGCCCGCACCGAGGGCGAGCGGGCGCTCATCGAGGAGCACGGGACGACCTGGAAGGCACCCCTCATCCGCAGCGAGACGCGCCTTCACTACGTGACCCCGACGCCGGAGCAGTACGACCAGTACTACTCGGTGATCTCAAACCCGGTCTTGTGGTTCGTCCAGCACTACCTGTGGGACCTGGCCCATCAGCCCGTCATCAACGGCCGCATTCACCGGGCCTGGAAGAACGGATACGTCGAGGTCAACAAACAGATCGCGCGCAAGGTGGTCGATGTGGCGCGAGGCCTGCCCGGCCGCCCGCTCGTGATGGTTCACGACTATCAGCTCTACCTCGTGCCCAAACTGGTCCGTGAGCAGCTGCACGGCGCGATCATCCAGCACTTCGTGCATATCCCCTGGCCAACGCCTCAGTACTGGAAAGTGCTGCCGCGCGAGATGCGCGACGCGATCCTTTTCGGCTTGCTCGGCTGCGATATCGTCGGCTTCCAGACCAGCCTCGACGTCCGCAACTTCTTGATGACCTGCGAGGAGAACGCCGGCCTTGCGGTGGACGAGCGCGAGCGGGCGGTGCTGGTCGATGGCCGCATCGTTTATGCGCGGGCTTATCCGATCTCGATCGACGTCGCGGGCACGACAAGGCTTTCGTACTCGCATGGCGTCATGGTCGAGGAGCGGAAGCTTCGCGACTGGCGCCCGCAACACCTCATCGTGCGCATCGATCGAACAGACCCGTCGAAGAACATCGTGCGCGGTTTCCTCGCCTACGAGAAGCTGCTTGCCCACCACCCAGAGCTCAAAGGCCGGGTGCAGTTCTGGGCCTTCCTGCAGCCATCGCGCCAGGACGTCGCCTTGTATCGGAACTACGTCCGCAAGGTTCGCCAGACCGTGCAGCGCATCAACGCGCAATACGGCGCGCACGGGTGGCAGCCGATCCGGCTCGAGCTTGGCGAGAGCGTGCGCAAAGCGATGGCTGCGATGCGCAACTTCGACGTCCTCATCGTCAACTCCGTGTACGACGGCCTGAACCTGGTCGCGAAAGAAGGCGCTCTGGTCAACCGTTCGGACGGCGTGATCGTCGTGTCAGAGAATGTCGGCGCCCACGAAGAGCTGCAGCCTCACGTCCTGTCGATCAACCCCTTCGACATCGAGGCGACCGCCAACGCGATGCATCAGGCGATCGTCATGGGTGTGGAGGAGAAGCGGCGCCGCAACGAGGGAGCGCGCGAGGTCGTGCGTACCAACGACATCGCGCGCTGGATCACCCGCCAGGTGCAGGATATCCGCGACCTGGCCGCGGAGCCGGGGTTGCGGGCGGGGTAACTCTTTCCGCGCCCCTCTCGCCACAGCCCTCTCCCCTAGGGGAGAGGGTGCCCTTGGGCTGAGCGGCTAGAAACCCCTCGGGCGCAGTCCGCCCGAGCGCCGCGCCACCGTCACGTTGCGATAGAAGATGATCGTGACCAGGCGCGCGATGGCCCATCCGAGCAGCGCGTAGACCAGGATCGCCAGCACGACCGACATCTCGAGTAACGACTGCTCATTGCCGATCGTCGGCAGGATGTTCTTGAACGGACCCAGGAAGACGTCGGTCACGTTGTAGACCCAGTTCGAGAAGCCCGCGTGTGGGTTGGCTCCCAGCAGCTTCAGCACCAGCCGGATCAGCATCAAACCCTCGATAACGCCGAACACCAGATAGACGAGCTGGACGGCGCGCCAGCCCGGGTTGAAGGTGCTGACCACCTCGGATTCGGATGGTGCCTGGGGACCTTCGCTCACCACCCGCTCGCGCTCGTGCACCTGACCGCTCGCCGGATCGCGTTCGAATTCGGTGTCCCTACGCTCCATTTCGTACTCCCTTCAGCCCTGGTGGTTAAAAGACGTGAACCGGGCTATGCAGGAAACGCCCGGGGCCACAGCGGCACCCGGGCGCCTGGGGGGAGGTTGGCGAGCTTCAGACGCCGATCAGGATGGGTACCACAGGGGAAGGTCGGAGAGAGCCTCGTCGCCGTCGATGTCGGAGTTGGGGGCGTTGCCTCCGATCTGGTACTGCCAGGCGGCCACGTAGTCGGGACAGCCGGTCTGGTACGGCTGCCAGACGGGGGCGTTGGACTTGGACCACGAGCCGGCAACCAGGGACGGCTCGAACGACCAGATGAAGGCCGTCGTGGACAGGGCCGGGACCTCGCTCTGGGCCTGGCACCAGGCGGAACCGAACTCGCTGCCCCCGGTGCCGTTGCCGTAGAAGAGTGCGACGTAGCCCGCGCCGCGCACGCCGTCGTACCAGCCCCGGATGAAGCCGGAATCGACGGACACGGCGCCGGGGCAGGCTTCACCGGGCGGCTCGATGTCGATCGCGATCACGCGGCCCTGAGCAACGCCGTCGTGAGCGGCGACCCCCGTCGCCACCTGCGCGTATCCCATACCCGTGTCGTAGCCGGACACCGAGGAGCAGTTGTAGTCGTTGTAGATCGGCAAGATGCCCATGTGCGCCTTGGCGGCCAGGTAGATCTCTGGCCAGCTGAGGCCCGGGCATACGGTCGAGGTCAGGTAGCGGCCCCAGAAGTCAGGCTGGCCCAACGAGCTCGAGATGGAGGAGAACAGCTCCGACCCGCTCGGATCGCCGGTGAACGCCTTGCACGAGTCGACGCCCCACAAGATCCTGGAGGGCTGCACCTCGGCCGAACGCACCTGGATGTCGACGAGGGAGGTGGGCCCGGTCACCTTCTGCAGGACCTGGCCCAGCTTGGTGAGGTTTCGGGTTGGCGGCACGGCGCCGATGGCGGCTGTGAAGCGGGGCGTCGCGGACGATGTCACGCTGACGTTGGCGCTGCACGAGCTGCCAGTCTTGCAGGGCGTTCCCACCAGGTTTCCCTTGTCGTCAAAGATGCCGATGCTCCATGGCGTGTTGGTCAGATCCGCGTTGGCAGTCGCGTTGATATGGACGGCGCCCCCCACCTGGAAGGTCGAGCTGCCGCCGATGGCGATCGAAAGCCAGGTCAGCGCGAGGTGGTCGGACACCGCCCAGATGTCAGGGTTGGAAAACTTTGACGTGGGCCGGCCGACCGCGGCCACCAGGGAGCGCCCTCCGCTCGACGGCTGACTCAGGGAGACGCTGCAGTTGGTGCCATGGCTGCAGTACGTGACGCGGTTCATGTTGCTCAGATCGAAGATCTCGATCGCGTAACCAAACTGGTCGGCTGGAATGGTCGACGCGGCCGTGACGAGCATGGCCTTGCCGGGTCCGGCCGCAACGTTCACGGCCTTGAGCGTGAGGCCGATCCATCCCACGGCCACGGAGCTGGAGGTGAGCACCGAACCGGTCGGGACCGTGGAAGTGGGCCTGGTGATGTAGGCCGAGAAGTTGTGGACTCCCGTTTCAGCCGCGTACGCCACCGAGCACTGGGTTCCCTGCGAGCAGGCCGCGACCAGCGTGCCCGCGGTCGTGTCGAAGATCTCGATCGCGGTGCCGGTTGCGCTCACGCTGGCAGGTGCGGTCGCGGTCAGAACGACGCCTTGGCCCGCCTGCATCGCTGACGCGCTGGCGCTGAGGCTGAGCTTTTGGTGTGCGGCGGCCGGCTGCAGGGATGCGATCGGGACGCTGGGGGAGACGATTGGAGATTCGACCGGCGTGCCGCTTTGGGAGGCAGCGAAGGGAGTGGTGTCGATGCAGGCCGCGGGCGTGCTCGAGGAGATGCTGGAGTCTGACGGACATGCGGTCAGGCCGGCGGGAGTAGAGGCGACGCCGGCCGCGACCTTGGGCGATCCGGCGCTGGTGACGCAAGCGGCGCCGTCGCCCGAGCCTGGACATGGCTGAGCGCCGTCGGGCAGGCTCACCTGGAGGCCGTCGCTGAAGGCCGCCGGGCAATGCTCCTCCCTGATGGCCTGCGCGCAAGCTGCAGCCGCCGGGTGGGGGGCTGAGCTCACGACGCCGGCCGGCGCCGCCGCCAGGGCGACGAAGCTCACATGGTTGGTGATGGCGAGGAAGGCCAGGGCGAGATGAGCCTTCCGGCGTGACCGGCAATTGGACAGAAGCTTTCGAAGCGAGTGCACTGATACCCCCGTTTGCCGCGCACCCAGGCAAAGGGGGCGCTAGATGACGGGGGCAAGCTACGGTCGGCCTGCCAGTGCACCCACGGCATGAGGGTTAAATAGGTTCAAGGCTTGTGAATTGGCCTGAAATTCGTCGATGCCGTGCCCTTTTGACGGCTCAGGCCGCCCGCTCGGCGGCAGAAACGAAGCAGCCCGGGGCAGGGGGCTGCTTCTGCAACTTAAAACGCCAGGTCAGGCGGCGGTAACCGGGCCTGGAATCAGGGGCTGGCGTGGACGGCGCCGAGGACGTTTCCGTACATCACGCCCAGGGCCAGCAGGCCCAGCAGGGAGACCAGGACGAGGACGAAGGTGCGGACGCAGGTGTCGACGAGCCACGAGTCTTCGGTGCTGTCGGCGTCCGCGATGTTCCACCTCTGCCGATAGAGGCCGGCCCTCACCGAGAGCCCGATCGTCGCGATGAGAATGATCAGAAGTACTGCCATCGCTATCACCAATCGAGGGCGTGGACGCCGAGCGGGTCAGCGTCCGCGCCATCCAGACAACGCGCTGGTACACGAATGTGAACAACTCGTGCCGACTTTCTGAGCCGGTGACGTCAGCCATCGTCCCCCACGCCACATTTCGTTGAGGTCGCGGGAACCCCGGCGCCGCCAATACTCCCGCCGGGGGGCGCGTTCTTTTAGGCGTGGAAGTGCCGCTGCTCCTGCAGTTCTCGATCGCCCTTTTCACCGGAATGGTCGCGGCGACCTTCGTGCCGCAGGTCAGGAGATCGATCCCCAGGGTAGTCGAGGTGTTCCTGTGGATCGCCCTCGTGACCGCGTGCATGCTCGGCGTTCTGAGCGTCACCGACCCCGAAGCGCGAGAGCTCAGCGCGTCCGCTGTCTGGGCGGTCGACCAGGTCCTCAACACCCTCGTCGGGCTCCTGCTTGGCGGCATCGGTGTCTGGATCGCCGATCACCATTTTTCGATCGCGAGCTGGTTGGTCATCCTTGCGGGGGCGGACATCTTCGCGCTCATGCTGATCGGCTCGCTGCGCAGCGCCCGGCCGTGGCAGCCGCGGGTCAGGCTCCGCGAGTGGATGGAGCTGCCCATCGCGGCCGTGGCGCCGGCGCGCCGCCCCGTCGTCGTCGCCGACCCGGTCATCAACCTGAACCGCAGGCTTGCGGCCGCGGGTGCGGTCGCCGGGACGGCTGCGCTGACCGGGGTTCTTGACGCCTCGATCTGGTTTCGCGACGTGATGCTGCCGCGCCAGGCGCAGCGGCTGACACAGGCTGCGAAGTCTGGCCGCGTCGAGTCGCGGGCTCGCCTGGAGTCGCTTCGCGAGGCGTCCGCTCACCTCCACTACGCCGCCCGAGCCTGGTACGTGGCGGCCGGCAAACCCGCCATCAACGGCCTCGTGGTCAAGGCTCAGCGCGAGCTGCGTCCGGTGACCTTGCGCCCGGACCAGGTCGTCGACATCCAGGCGCTTTTGAGCGCGCAGTCGATCGGTTGGTACGGGCCCTTGAGCGCCGTACCCACGTCAACTAACTCCGGAGATCACGATGTCGTTGAACCGCAACAATCAGATCGTCTGGCCTCGTAGGCCAAACGGCATTCGGCGGCGCGCAAGCGCGCCGAAGGTGTTGAGCAAGGGCAAGATCTCGCGGCCTGCGGGCTGGGTGGTCAGGCTCGTCGTGCTGCTGGTCGTGGCCATCCCGAGCCTGATCATCACGTCTCCGGGCTACGTCGCTTTCGCCGACAAGCTGCCTGACCCGAGCCAGGTCGCCACTTCCGTGCCGGAGGACACCCTGATCTACGCGGCGGATAACCAGACCCTGCTGGCAGACCTCCATCCGCCCGGTTACCAGAGCTACTTCGAACCCCTCTCCGAAATGGGCACCCTCCTTCCGGAGGCGGTGATCTCGATCGAGGACCGCAACTTCTACGACGAGCCGGGGATCGACCCTCAGGGCATCGTGCGCGCGTCGGTCGTCGACCTGCAGTCGCACAGCACCGCGCAGGGCGCCTCCACCATCACCCAGCAGCTCGTCAAGCTGCGGCTCGTCGGCAATGAGACGACCCTCGACCGAAAGATGCGCGAGGCGCTGCTCGCCTTTGAGATCGAGCGCCGCTACACGAAGGCGCAGATCCTCGAGTGGTACCTGAACAGCGTCTTCTTCGCCAACACCGCGTGGGGTACGGCCGCCGGCTCCAAGGTCTACTTCCACACCCAGACCAAGGACCTTGACCTGGCGCAGGCCTCGATGCTCGCCGGCATCATCCGAGGGCCGACCCTGTACAACCCGCTTGTCAACTGGACCTCCGCGAAGCAGCGCCAGAAGACAGTGCTGGACGCCATGATCCGCGACGGCAAGATCACCGCTGCCGACGCCGCCAAGGCGTTCGCGGAGGACCTCTCACCGCCCAAGCACATGTTCATGCCGGAAAACCATGTGGTGGCTCCGTCGTTCGTGCGGTACGTCACGGGCCTGCTCCTGAGCAAGTACGGCTCGGATATCACATACACGGGTGGCTTGCGTGTGATCACCACGCTCAACCCGGCCCTCCAGACCCTCGGCCAGCGAGTGGTGACCGACAACATCACAGCCCTGCACTACCGCAACGTGACGCAAGGCGCCCTGGTCGCCATCGATCCCACCACGGGCGCGATCGTGACCATGGTCGGGTCGGCGAACCCCAGCGCGTACGGCGGCCAGTACAACCTTGCCGTGTGGCCGCCGCGCAACCCGGGGTCGTCCATGAAGATCTACACCTACACGGCCGCGATCGCGAGTGGCAAGTTCACGATGACCACGCCGGTCGTCGACAGCAAGTTCTCGTATCGAGACCCCGCCTCCGGCGAGGTGTACGCGCCCCACAACTATGACGGCAAATATCACGGCACCTGCCAGCTGCAGGCTTGCATGGGCAACTCACTCAACATCCCCGCCGTCAAGGTCGAGCTCGGCATCGGCGTCTCGGCAGTCGTGCAGATGGCGCGCAGCATGGGGGCGCCGCCCTACCAGCTTCACGGCTACGACGCGAACGGAAATCCGAACTACACAACCGACGATCCCCTGAACACGTTTGGCCCTTCGCTGACGCTTGGCGGATACGGCGAGACTCCGCTGCAGATGGCAACGGGGGCATCTGTGCTCGCAACGCAGGGCTTGCTCCGTCAGCCGTACGGGATCAACCTCATCAGCCGCGGCGGCCAGCTCGTCTACATGCACGAGCAGAATCCGGGCACGCGAGTCCTCGACGCTCGGGTCGCCTTCATCATGCAGGCGATCATGTCCAACGACAACAACCGGGCCATGATCTTCGGCCGGAACTCGCTGCTCACGCTGCGCGGCCGCCGCGTCGGCGTGAAGACCGGAACCTCCGACTCCTTCGCCGACGCGTGGACGGTCGGTTACACGCCGCACCTCGTGACCGCGGTCTGGGGCGGCAACGCCGACTGGCGCGTGAAGATGACGAAGAACTCCGACAGCTACTACATCGCCGCGCCGATGTGGCACAGCTTCATGCAGCAGGCGCTCGACACGATGGGCCAGGGCGACGAGTGGTACACCGAGCCCGCGGGCCTGACCAACGCGACCTGCAAAGGGCAGCCCGTGTACTTCCTGCCGGGGACCTCAACCCGCTGCTGACCAAGGCGATCGCAACCATCATGGCGGCCGCTTAGCCAGATGCAGGCAAGGTTCGACAAGCACGGAAAGCAGCTACCCGATAGCGGTCATGGTTGCGGATGCCAGCTCTGCGCCATCTCCAACGCCCCTCGATACGAACGGCGAGACGATTCGCAGAACCGGATGGGAGGAGAGTGGAGCCCGTTCCGCAGGGGCCTGATCCGTCTGGTCAGGAGGGTCCGGCCCTCCACCCGACCACAGCCGGCCTGAGGCGGCCGGGTGATAGGGGCCGAGCTTTCTTAAGCCCGGCCCTTGAGGTCGCTATTTCCGCAGCGGTTCAGTCGGCTATGGCGTAGCCCCGCTCGGCCGTCTCCTCGAGCATCGCCTGCGGGCCGTACGAGTGCTTGAGCATGACTCGCAGCCGCTCCTTCGCGACCGCCAGCCTCGACGCCACCGTCCGCTCGGGTATCCCGAGCGCCTGGGCGATGGCGCGGTTGGTGTACCCGTGGTAGTGCCGGAGCACGATGGCGGCCGCCTGCTTCGGCGGCAGCTTGCCGAGCGCGGTGGCCAGGTCGCGGTGCTCGACGACCTCTTGGGGGTCGGGAGCCAGGCCGGGCCGGCCCAGGCGGCGGATCACCTCACCGACCTCACGCAGCCGCATCTTGCGCTGGTACGAGACCGCAGCGTTGATCGCGATCCGGTGCACCCACGCCTCGGCGGGTGCGATCGGCTGCCAGGTTGCCCACTTTTTGTAAGCGCGTTCGAACGCATCCTGCGCGCAATCCTCGGCGGCGGCCCGATCGCCGAGCATCGCCGTCAAAGTGCCGAGAATTTTTCCGTACGAGGCTTGATAAAGGCGCTCGAAGTCCGCCTCGTTCCCGGCTTGGTACGTGTTCGTCGCCTCACGCCCTTCTCGACCTGTCGCCGCAGAGATCGGCTCTGCCATAGTCAGTAATTCACCCCCGTGAGTTGGTGAGGCCCTCTCACCTGGCCCTAACTCTCCACCACGAGGGGGCGCCCGGTCGCCGTACGGATGCGCGGATTTTGCCTAACTCAGTTGCAGTAGCAGGTGTCAGCCTTCCCCCCAACGTTTCTAAGAAGGATGAATCCAGGCTCAGAGTCGGGCGGGAGCTACGCGATCGACGTGCTTGGCACGCTCGCCAGCGGGCTCGGAGTCGACTCGAGAGACAGCGGACGGAAGGCGCTCGCGGTCGTCCGCGAACGTTCCCCTGAGCTGATCGTGCTCGGCGAGAAGACCGGCGAGGATCTCGTCACCACGTCGGCAGGCTTCATCGAGATGATGCTGGCATCGCTTCGCAGCGACGTTGCCCTTCCGTGGCCTGACTTCGAACAGCGTTCACACGAATATGGGCGCTTGAGGGCGGCGCAGGGGATGCCCCTCGAGTCCCTCATCGACGTGCTCGCCGTTTACCGGCGCGCCACGATCGAGCTGGTCTCGCGCCCGATCCAGGGCAAGCCTCACTACGACGAGATCCTCGCGCTGGCGCAGAGCCGGCTCGAGGACGTGACCGAACGGCTGACGGCCGCGATCGCGCGCGGTTATCTCGACCACATCGATGAGGAGCACCGCGCCCGCGAGAGCGAGATGTACGGCCTGGCGGCCATCGTCACCGCGATGGGACGATCGCTCGACCTTCAGGAGACTGCCGAGGTCGCCCTGGTCGAGGCGCTCGCTGCGCTCCGCCTGAGCACGGGCGCCGTGTGGTTGCGCGAGCGATCGTCATACAAGCTGGTCCACACCGTGGGTCTCGACCAGGACCAGGTCGACTATTTCGCGCGCCAGGTCGGTCCCCACGTGAAAGCCTCGGCCTCGGCCATCGGCAGGTCTGAATCACAGGTGGACCGCATCTCGAGCCAGGAGTGGAACGCGTTGCGTGCGCAGCTGCGCGTGCGAGGAAGGACCGTCGGCATGATGAGCGTCGGCACCATGGTCGACCGGCTGTTCAGCGCGGCCGACCTGCTCTTCATGGCGGCGGTTGCCGACCAGGTCGCGATTGCGATCGACCGCGCGCGCCAGTTCGCGAGCGAGGCGCGCACCGACCACCTGAGCGGCCTGGCGAACCGCCGCGAGTTTGAGCGCGTGATGGAGCGCGAGGTTGCGCTGGCTGAACGCCACAACCGGCGGCTGTCGCTGATGATGATCGACCTCGACAACCTGAAGCGAATCAACGACCGCCTCGGGCACAGCGCGGGAGACGGAGCGCTGAAGCTCGTCGCGCAGCAGCTGCAGCGCGTCGTCCGGGCTTCCGATGTCTGCGCGCGCGTGGGCGGCGACGAGTTTGCGGTCGCCATGCCGGAGACGGACCTCGATCGCGCTCGCGATGTCGCCCTGCGCCTGCGCCGCGCCGTCGAACAGGCGGCCCTCGGGATGCGGGCCCCAGAGCACGTCGAGGTCAGCGTGGGCATCGCCGCCTGGCGGCCCGGGCAGGACTGGCAGGGCGTGTATCAGGCAGCAGACACAGACCTGTACGAGGACAAAAAGCGGCGCAAGACGGTTCGGCGATGGCAGCAGGAGGAGCAGCAACCGCCGGCGATCCGGATCCTGGGTCGATCGGGCAGCCGCCGACGGATCTCGGGAGCGTGAAGTATGAGTCGCTCCTATGTCAAGCGGCGGCCTGGGCTCGATCTCTCGTCGTCCTCATCGAGTCTTGCCACATGCGGCGGTAGACCTCATCAGAGATGCGGCGACGAAGAGCTCGCATAGCCTCCCTCATGGTGTCGCCGCCGGCCCTTCGGTGTTGGATGTAGTCGTATCCCCTGCCCCCGAGCCGCATCTGGGTGAGAGCAATGCGGTGGAGCACCACGTTGAGCTGCCGATTGCCGCCTCGGTTGAGGCGGTGACGTCCGGTGTTTCCCGACCAGACCGGAATAGGAGCGCTGCCGTTGTGCATGGCAAACCGGGCCGGCGTCTTGAATCGAGTGATGCCCGCGGTCTCCCCGATTAACTTGGCAGCGCCGAGCGCTGCGCAACCCTCGAGCTCAAGCAGGGTGGGAGCGAGATCGCTGACCAGGGCCCGAATTTGGCCCTCTAATTCATTGATACGCTTGGTCAACTGACGAACTCGCTCGAGCTGCTCGACTGCGATGTCAGCAGCCACACCGCGGTGGCCCGCCAGGACCTTCGCTACTCGCTTCAAGACCACCTTGCGGTCAAGGGAGCGTTCCCGCACATCTAGATTCGGGTCCAGCTCGTGCAAGAGCCATCTAAGTCGGTTTTGAACTCGGGTTCGCTCGCCAACCAGGTCGTCGCGGTGGTCGAGTACGAGCTTGACCTCGCGACTTTTGCCCTCCAGTTGCGCGACCGGCAGGTCGCTCTCCCGTAGCGCCGCTCGGGCTACAGCCAAAGCGTCAATGGGATCTGACTTGCCCCACTCCCGGGCGCTGCGACGGGCTCCGGCCATGAGTTTGGGCGACACCTGAACAACCACCTCGCCCGCCAAAAGCAGATCCGCTTCGAGACGTCTTGACAGGTGCCGGCAGTTCTCCAGCGCCCACCTCCGCTCCGCCCATTGGCGTGCCCAATCCAGTGCCTCCAAGTGGCCGGCCGACACTGCTGGGACCACCTTGGCTCCCAGTTGTTGACCGTTATCGTCCACTGCCACCAGCGTGTGCGTTCGCTTGTGGCAATCCCCACCCAGTGTCACCATGTTCCTCGTCTCCTAAAGTGGGATGACTAAGGACCGGCTCGGCGGACACCTCTGAGTTGGGGTGCCAACCACGCTCCTATGAAGTCACGCCGACCGGTCCATTTCTGTCCGGAAGGCGGCAACACTCATAAAAGCCAACGCGGCAGAGGGAACCCGAGCCAACCTCCCCGACAATCCCAAAGGTTGACACTGAGAGGGAACCCGGGATGGTTCCCTCTCATGCGGCCGCTCGCTTCACGACGGGCCTACTCCCTTTCCGGTATACGGTTTGGACTTTTCTTAGTTGTTACTCGTAGCCGCGTCTAGGCGGCCTGATAGACAAAGTCGCGGCCGGGATGAACCCGGCCGCCAAAGCAACGCT
>WNGI01009953.1_pt1 | contig 14558 bp, 10 predicted proteins | sample 5400621 | NCBI WGS metagenome assembly WNGI01 (sample SAMN13153374, study PRJNA577476) | soil metagenome | isolation source: 20 cm soil or saprolite under Garry oak tree replicate 1 | place: USA:California | collected 2016-06-15 | reverse complement strand
CCTGCGCGACGCCTACCGCCTGATCGTCATCCGCGACGTCGATCCTGACGAGGCGCTGCGCCGGCTCGGCGCCGACGACGACCAGATCTCCACGTCCACCTGGCGGGAGCTGCTGCAGCGGGCCAGCGCCGAGGACGTGGACCCGATGGAGTCCGAGGTGGCCGCCGCGTTCGCCCTCGGCCCACACGCCCTGGTCGTCGAGCCGTTCGGATGGTTCCCGCTCGACGCGGCGCGGCTGGCGCCCGGCACGGTGGCCGTGACCTCCTCCCGAACCAGGGACGCCGACCCCTCCTTCGACGTGTTCAAGAACGGCCTTTCGCTCGCCGCGTTGACCCAGGCCGGCGCCGCGGACGGGGCCGAGTCCGACGTCGTGCTGGCGGCACTCGCCGAGGTGGGCATCGACGAGCCGGAGGACTTCGACGAGGACCAGTTCGAGCGCCCCGACAACCTGGAGCTGCTGTGCCGGATCGCCGGCGTCCGCCCCACCCTCGAGGACGCCATCGGTCCGGCCAGGGTTGCCATCTTTCCGGTGGGCTGCAACCGCCTCCGGCCGGCGGCCGGCGGGTGAGGGCGGAGCGACGCTAATGGTCGGGGGTGCGGGCGATTCCGCGCAGGCCGCGGAGCAGGCGGTTGCCCGCGCGGTGGCACTGGCGCACGTGTTGCCGAGTGTGAAGGTCCAGGGTGGCGCCGGTGCCGCCCCGCTGCAGCGGTGGCTGGCGGAGGTGCGGGGGCGGGTAGCGGCACCGACGCCGCGGGAGTGGGCCGGCGTGCTGGTCGACGCGGAGGCCATGGCGCGGCTGGTGCGGTCCGGTGCGGCCGCGCAGGCTCAGCGGCGGGCGGTACGCCGGACCTGGACGGCGCTGCGGTCGCTGCCGCCGGGCCTGGTACCCGTGGAGGTGGCACAGCACGCGGCCGCGGCCGCAGGGACCGTGGCGCGGCTGGAGTGCCTTGCGGAGGCGCTGAGCGGACCGGAGCATGCCGCCGCGGTGGACCGGGGGGCGGCCGCGCTGGCCGAGGCCGGCTATACGGCGGACGCGGCTCTGCTGCCGCTGCTGTCCGAGGAGATCGTCTCCGACGCCCGCAGCGCGGCGATGGCGCGGGCCGCGGCGCAGGCGTTGGCCGAGTACGGGCCGGAGCTGGAGGCCGCGGTCGGAGTCGTGGCAGACCAGTTGCGCGGCCGGCTTGTTGCGGATGGGGAAGCTGCGACGGCCGGGCTTCGGCGGCGGTTGGCCGACGCCCGGCGTGGCCGTGCCGAACGGGCCCGGTTTCTGGCCAGCCGCCTCCTGGCGCTGGCCGAGTCGGTGGACCGGTCCCGCCGGTCCGCGCCGTCGGGTGAGCGGGCCGGTGCGACGAGCCCGCCCGGTCCCGGGTTGCTGTCCTGGTTGCGCGCCCGCACCCACCCGGGGCTGTACACGCCGGCGTTCGAGGAGGCGGTGGCGCGCTGGCTGGGCAGCGACCCGTTCGGGCAGCGGGCGCTGCCCGAATCTCCGGAGTTCCTGGCCGACGTGCCGGTCTCGCGACTGCCGGCCGAGCATGTCGCGCCGCTGTTGCGGCGGATCAGCCTGACGCGGGCGCCGCCGAGCCGGCGGGAGTTGGCGCCGGCGGAACTGGACCGGGACAGGGGCCGGGTCAGCGTTGTCGCCCGCCGCCGGACCGCCCGGCGCTGGGGGCAGCCGCCGAGTTCGGGTGCTCCGCTGCTGCCCAGGACGGCGCGGGTACCGCACATGGTGCACGGCATCTGGCTGGGGCGGCCGGTGCCGGCGAGCAGTGTGTTCTGGCGGAACTACCGGGCCGGAGCGCTCCGGCACGCCGGGCAGGTGGATTTCGTGGTGTGGACCGACATCCCGCGCGAGCGGTTCGCCCGGGCGCTGGCCGAGCCGCTCCCGCCGCCGGGCCAGCCCGACCCGCTGGCCGACGTGCGGGCGTTGCTGGACTGGGCCGTGGAGACCGGCATCCACCTGGTGAACGTGTTCGAGGTCTTCCACGCTGCCGCGCCGATGACCCTGCACCCGCAGTTCGTCCTGGAGATGGCCAAACAGGCTCCGGCAGGGTATGCCTCGGCCAGCGACCACCTCCGCGTGGAGATCGTCCATCGGTTCGGCGGCGTCTACGCCGACGGCGACATCTCCTTCGTGCCGGCGGACGGTGGGTGCCTTCCGGAGAGCCTGCCGCAGTTCTTCGACCGCCTGGCCGGGTCAGAGCACGGCTTCACGATGAACCCGATGGGGAACCGGTGCGTCAGCAACGACCTCGTGGCCGCGCCGGCGCGGCATCCGGCGATCGCTTTGTGGTTGGAGCGCGCCCGGCTGAACTACTCCTGCAACCAGCCCCAGCTGTTCGGCGGCGTGGGCGGAATGGCCCGCCGCCTGCCTGGAATATGGCGACAGCTGCGCTACATCGCGCCGCTGCGGACCGGGCGCATCCACCACCAGGTGCTCGCGGCAGTGGGCATCTGCGCGGACTCGTTGCCGGCGACCAGGCCGGCATTCCAGGCAAGCAGCGAGATGAGCTGGGTCCGGCCGGCCGGCGGCGAGGCGCCGGAGCAAACCCGACCGGACGACCCCGGCCACGGCGTCACCGCCCTGGCGAAGTGCCTGACCTTCCTGCAGTGGCAACTGGCGGCCAGGACCGGCAACCTCTACCTGTCCGCGGTCGAACCGGTGATCCGGGTGCTGCCAGACCCCGACGCCGCCTGGACGGCCCTCTTCAGCACGCTTCCCGCGCTCGGCACCGGCCTGCCGCCGGTCACGTCGATCACCGACGTGCGCCGCGATGACGACGGCGGCGGGCTGGAACGAGTGGTGCTGCCGCCCGAAGCCGAAGCGCTACTGGACAGGTCCGCAACCCCCCACCGCTGGCTGGGCGCCGCGCTGTCGCCGGAAGGGACGCCGGTGTGGCTGCTCGGCGAGCGCGTGGCGCCGGCAAGGCTGCGCCCCGCGTGCGACCCCTCCCTGGACGACCCGGGCGGCATCGGCCGGCTGGGCGAGATCGCCGTGAACGCCTTCGGCCACCCGATCGGACTCTGGTTCAGGTCTCCACCTGACGCCGACCGCTGGCGGTCTCATCCCCGCTTCACCGCACTACCACCGACTGGGGATGGCCGGACGCCCGGTACAGCTCACCGTGCCCCGCGACACCGGCGACAGCACCCGGCCCTTCACCACCCGGCTGCAACACCTGCTCGACCAACCCGTGCACCTGGCCGAGAACGCGACCGACCCGCGCACCGTCCTGCCCCTACACCGGCCGCTTCCACTCATGCATTACCTGCCCCTCGCCCCTCTTTCTGGAAGTCGACTCGACGCCCGCCAGCCCGGCCAACTGCCGTAGCAGCACCGCTGCTCGCCCCAAGTGGTCGGGACCGGAAGTTCGGAAAGCGCCGGGATGAACCGGCATGGAGGAGGAGATGGAAGAGCTCTAGAAAGCGCCGGGATAAACCGACATGGAGGAAGGAATGGAAGAGTCCGACACCGAAGGACTAGCGATCCACGGTGGCCCCGAGTCCTGCGTCGACGTCCCGTGAGGGCGTGGCGAAGCGTGGACAGGGGCACACGCAGGCCGGCTATTGAGCCGCGAAATCCCTACTTCGGGGTGCCGACACTGTTGGAGCTGTGGAAGGCAACATCGCGGGCGGCGCTATCGCGAGTCGCTCGCGGACCCCGCGCGGTCGAAGAACCCGAGCATGCGTGGAACCTCCATGTGCGAGAACCGGGAGATCCCGTGATCGCCCGACTGGTTGATCACCGGGCGGGACGCCCAGGGAACGCTGAGGCGGTAATCCTGGGATGAACGATAACGGGAAGTCGGATCGCCCCGTAGTACCTGCGAACCCGCCGAACAAGGCCGTGGCCGCGGAGCCGGGGGAGGAAAGGGGGCGAACCAAGGGGAACACGACCAGCGCAACGCGTCCCGGACACAGAGCCGGGTCGGACGCGCCGAGCGGGCTGGATCGTGTGCGCCAGGTAGCACGAAGGGATAAGGGAGCGCGGTTCTCGGCGCTGCTGCACCACGTCGATGTCGATCGCCTTCGGGCGGCCTATCGGGCGATCAACCCGAAGGCAGCGCCGGGGGTGGACGGGGAGACCTGGGCGGCCTATGGGCAGGAGTTGGAGGCGAACCTCCAGGACCTGCACAGCCGGTTGCATGCAGGGCGTTACCGGGCGAAACCGTCGAGGCGGGCGTACATCCCGAAGGCGGACGGGCGGCAACGGCCGCTCGGCATCGCCACACTGGAGGACAAAATAGTCCAGCGGGCTGTGGTCGAGGTGCTCAACGCCGTCTACGACGTGGACTTCCGGGGCTTCTCCTACGGGTTCAGGCCCGGGCGCAACCCGCATCAGGCGTTGGACGCGCTCGCGGTCGGAATCGAACGGAAGAAGGTCAACTGGGTGCTCGACGCGGATATTCGCGACTTCTTTTCCAGCCTTGATCGGAGCTGGACGAGAAGGTTCCTCGAGCACCGGATCGCGGACAAGCGGGTCCTGCGGCTGATCGACAAGTGGTGGGCCGCAGGGGTCATCGAGAACGGGGAATGGTCGGAGACGCTGGCCGGAGTACCGCAGGGGGCATCGGTTTCACCGCTGCTCGGAAACCTGTACCTGCACCACGTCCTCGACCTGTGGGCCGACTGGTGGAGGAGCCGGTTCGCGCATGGTGACGTGATCATCGTGCGGTTCGCCGACGACTTCATTGTGGGCTTCGAGCATGAGAAGGATGCGCGGCGGTTCCTCGCTGACCTTCGGGAACGATTCGCGAAGTTCGGCCTGGACATGCATCCCGGCAAGACGCGCCTCATCGAGTTCGGGCGGTACGCCGCCCAGACCCGGGCGGCGCGTGGAGTCGGGAAGCCGGAGACGTTCGACTTCCTGGGCTTTACGCATATCTGCGCAAAGGACAGGAAGGGACGCTTCGCGCTTCGGCGCATCACGATCGCGAAGCGGATGCGGGTGAAGCTGCGCGAGGTGAAGACCGCGCTGAAGCGACGCCGGCATCTGCCCATACCCGAGCAGGGCCGATGGCTGGCAAGCGTGGTGCGGGGACACCTTGCATACTACGCGGTGCCAGGCAACAGCGCGGCGGTGAACGACTTCCGGGATCAGGTGACAAGGCACTGGTTCAAGGCGCTGCGGCGCCGCAGCCAGCGCACCCGCTTGACCTGGGAGCGCATGGGCCGCCTCGCCGGTCGATGGCTGCCAACAGTCCGCATCATGCATCCCTGGCCCGGCGTGCGCTTCGACGCTGGCACCCAAGGTAGGAGCCCAGTGCGGTAGTTCCGCACGCTGGGATCTGCGCGGGGGGCCGCCCGCAAGGGCGGTCCCTACCGCGACCGCCGAAGGGCTAGCGACCCACGGCGGCCCCGAGTCATGGTGCGCCGGGATAAACCGGCATTGAGGTGGGAATGAGAGAGTCCTACACCGAAGGAGTAGCGACCCACGGTGGCCGTGAGCCGTGCGTCGGCGTCCGTGAGGGCGCAGGCGAAGCGTCGGCAGCGGTACGTGCGGGCTGGGCTATTGAGCCGCGAAATGGGGTTGGTTCAGGGTGCCGACGCCGTCATGACAGGCGGAAGGCAACATCGTCGGCGGCGCTAGCGCGAGCCGTCGTCGGACCCTGCGCGGTCGAAGAACCTGTGCACGTACGGAACCTCAATGCGCGAGAACCGGGAGATCCCACGGTCGCCCGTCCGGACAGCCGAGGAGGTGGGCGCTGTGTCCACTGACCGGGTGAGGGGCGGGCCGCTTGGGGGAAGGCCGATGCCGTAAGCCCAAGGTGCACGGCCGTGGGAAGTCGGACATCTCCGTAGTACCTGCGAAGCTGCCGAACAACGCCGGTTCGCCGGCGGCGGAGGCGGTGGAGGGAAGGGGGATGGCCAAGGGGAACGCGGCCAGCAAACGCGTCCCGGACACCGAGCCGGGCACGGCGCGCCGAGTGCGCTGGACCGCGTGCGCCAAGCAGCACGAAGGAACAAGGAGGCACGGTTCACCGCGCTCCTGCACCATGTCGACGTCGATCGTCTGCGGGCGGCCTACCGGGCGTTGAACCCGAGGGCCGCGACGGGGATCGACGGGATGACCTGGGAGGCGTACGGGCAGGACCTGGAGACCAACCTCTGGGACCTGCACGCACGGGTGCATCGCGGGAGCTACCGGGCAAGGCCGTCGCGTCGGGCGTACATCCCGAAGGCGGACGGGCGGACACGCCCGCTCGGCATCGCCTCGTTGGAGGACAAGATACTTCAGCGGGCTGTCGTCGAGGTGCTGGGTGCCATCCCGGCTGATCGTCCGCCGGGTCCGGGACCTGGCCGCCAACGCCGGTCAGGGCGAACTGTTCGTCGCCTACCGCTACCACGCCGTGTTCACCGACAGCCCGTTCGAGCTGGTCCAGGCCGAGGCCCAGCACCGTGGCCACGCGATCGTCGAGCAGGTTTTCGCCGACCTGAACGACGGCCCGCTGGCCCACCTGCCCTCAGGGGTCTTCGCGGCGAACGCTGCGTGGTTGACCCTGGCCGTGATCGCGCACAACCTGCTGCGCGCCGCCGGCTGCCTGGCCGGTGTGTTTCACGCCAGGGCCCGCGGCGCCACACTCCGCGGCGACCTGATCGACATCGCCGCCCGGGTCGCCGCCGGCGGCCGCGGCCACATCACCGTGCACCTGCCTGAAGGCTGGTACCACCAACACAAGTGGACCGCCCTGCACCGGGCCAGCTCCGGCCCCCCGGCAACTGCAGCCCGCGGCCTGAAACCGGCTCAGGCGACCCGCACGCACCCGGCGGCCACCGCGGCCATCCGGCCGAGCACCAATTCGATCCCGACCCCAGGACCTCCGAACAAGCCGCAAGAAAGTAAGCGGCCCAACATCCACGCCAACATCCACGCCAAAGATCACGATCGCCGCAAACGATCAACCGAAAGTTCGGCGGTGTATCGAGGCTAAGGCAGGTGCTGGGCCAGCGTGAGCAGCATGCGCCGCTGGGATTCTGGGATGAGTATTCCCCGGGCGCGGTCGCTGGCACACTTCATCGGCCGGAAGTGAGCACCGGTCGGCAGCGACCTGGTCCTGCATCATGCCGACGAAGTGGATGACGCCGCGTCGTCGAGTCCGGGCCGGGGATCCTCGGATCCTACGTCCGGACCGTGGCGCCCGGGAGGGAAACCGCGGCGTCGGCCGCTCGGCGGTCAGTCCGGCGGTATGCGGGACCAGCTTGGGTCCAGGCGACGGAACAACCGCCGCGGTGGTCCGCTGGTAACCGGGCCAGCGGGCTCGACAGCCGCCATTCGATCGAGGGGTCGCTGCATGACAGACTCGAGCCGGGCGGCTGCGGCGTCGTAGGCTGTCCGCACCTTCGCTATCTGCGTCCTGGCCACCGGATCGAGCTTGTCCAGTTCCGCGGTGATGCGCTTCGTGATCGCGGCGTTCACGGCGTCCCAGACCGGTTGCTGTGTCAGGTCACCGGCGATCGGCCCGATGCCCGCCGGAAGTCGCCCGGCGACGGTGGAGTCGTAGCCGGCCAGCACTTGCCGGATAGTGTCGACCGGAGGCGTCAATGCCGGCCCGACGACCTCGAACGCCTGGCAGCCGGGTGCGGCCCCGGGCGCTTCCATCAGCGCCCGGATGTCGTACGTTCCGCCGAGGCCGTTCATGTTGAGGTAGCTGTTGACATTGTTGCGGACCGCGTCGATCTCGCAATCGGGAGCGCCGAGCAGGACCTGGTTCGACTCCCACCAGACGTACGACAGCGCGCGGCCGCACTCCGCGAGCGCTTCGGCGGCGTCGTGCAGCACTTTCGGGACAGTGGGCGGCGGGGCGGTCAGGATGTCGCGCTGCACGGCGATGTACTGGCTCAGTTCGCGCAGCTTCGCGGCGAGCACCATGGCGGCGCTGCCCGCCAGGTTGCCGTTGTCCATCTTGCCAGTGATGCGCTTGATCTCGCCAAGCGCCGCGTTGACCACGTCGATGCGGTGGTTGGTGAGTTGCTCGACGTCGCGGAGCCGCTGCACGTCCATCAAACCGAACCGGCCGGAGAAGACTTCATGGTCGATGTCCTCATAGACCCACGCCGCGTTGCGCCAGTCCGTGGCTGCCTGGTCGTTCTTGCTGACGCTGAAGTACAACGTGCCGCCGGCGGCGTACCCCCACCCCCCTGAGCCTCGCGGGACGCCGCTGTCCACCCACCCGCCCGCCGGAGTGGCGGGTCCGCGCAGGTCGATGTGCTCTCCGGTGACCAGCTTCACCGCGAGCTGGAAGTCCGGCGTGATGTCGTCCGGAAAGACGGCCCTCGTCAGCACACCGGCCTGCGCCGGAGCCGCCAAACCGAACGGGGTCGTCAGCCGCCGGCCGGCCTGGAGGGGCTGGCCCACGGCCGCCAGGAGCCTGGGCTCGGACCCGGGCGCCGTCCCGTCGCTCATGGAGAGCCTCCAACCAGCCCGCCGCTGGGTTGCAGCTGCGGGTATTCCGAGCTGAACGCGGCGGGGTCGTAGGCGGCCAGATCGCTCGTTTTGGCGAAGATGGCCCGGGCCGCGCACAACCCGTCGAAGAATGTCTCCAGCTGGCTCAGCAGTGCGGCGGCATGCGCCCCCAGCACGTCGCCGAAGGTCTTCCCAACCGAGACGAGATCGGCTGGGGGGGCCCAAACCTGCCCGTCCGGCTGGAGCAGCCAGTCGCCGTCGGACGGGAACGGCGTGCCTGCCGCGCGCTGATCGTAGGCGCCCAGGTCGTTGATCAGGTTCTGGATCGAGACGATCAACGCGTCAAAGTCGGCCGCGCCGAACGCGATCGTCGGCTCGCCTGCCATCGCGGTGCCTCCTTCCGTCGGCCTAGTGGTTCTCCACAGTGGACGAAGTTCGCGATGGACCGAGCGGCGAGCACGTAGAGGTGCTCCGCGTTAAGCGCCGGCACGGCGCCGGACCACGTGGTCGAGGCTGCATGTGAAAAACACGGGGCCGGTGGTCCCGCCGGTTCCTACTGTCCCGAATACCTCCCTGAGAAGCTTCAGCGTGTCGTAAGGAACCGCCAGCCGCAGTGTCGGCAGGCTGCGCAGCGCGATGTCAAGCGTGGCCTGTACCTGCAGCCGCGCCAGTACGGCACCGACAGCCCACGTATCTCCGCGGCCGGCCCCGGCAACGGCTGCCCGGTCCGTCGCGCCGGCCCGGAGTCACGTCGTTGGAAGATCGGCGATGCTGCGCAGGAACATCTCCCACTGGGCGGTGCGGACGTCCCAGTTGTAGAAGGCGTCCGCATATTTCTTCTGCGCGGCCAACCTCGACAGCAGCCGCTGGTCCCCGGCCCTGAGCGCGTCTATCGCGGCCGTAACGGCCTGGTAGAAGACCGCCGCATGCGTGCTCTCGCCGTCCTGCCACTGGTACATGATCGTCCAGCCCGCCGCCGTCTCGTAGAGGCCGCCGTAGTTCGGGTGAACGCAGGCCAGCCCCGCGGACATCGCTTCGATGAAGGCGACGGAACAGCACTCCCGGTAGATCGACGGGTAGGCGAACACGTGCGCGTCGCGTAGGGCGCTCCGTAGCTGCTCGTTGGGGACCGCGCCGTGGTAGTTGATCTTCGGGTTCCGTCTCAGAGCGTCGAACAGGGCCTCCCACGGGCCATCCTCCCAGCCATAGAGCCGGAACGAGGAGAAGATGTCGAGTTCGACATCGTCACGCTCGGTGCAGATCCTGTCGAAGACGGAGCCGAGAATGTTGAGTCCACGCTGTGGGGTGGACGTGTATACCAGCCGGATCGGTTGGTCCGCAGGAACCGGGTCGAACCGGCCATCCTCCACCGTGATCGGCCTGATCGCGTTCGGCATGACGACGCACCTGGACCAGGGGATGCCGAAATGATGGATGAACGATTGAGCTTGCCAGTTGGACACGAAGACGATGCGGTGAAACCTGCGCCAGCCCCCGTCGGCCAGGCAGCTCGACTCGGGATCGGTGGGAAGCAGGTGATGCCACAGGATCCGGATCTTCGTAGGGTCGGCCGACCTGAACTGCGACGGGATGATCTGGAACCGCTCCATCAGGTCCGGCGGCATCCGGCGTTCCAGCTCGCGGGCCATGAGTTCGGTGCCGCCGTTGGAGCCGGCGCTGCCCTCGTTCCACTCGATTCCGGCCACGTGGTGCGGCTCCTTTCAGGCGACGAGGGGGACGTGGTGCACCACGGAGATCTGACGTGCACGCAGGAGGTCGGGTGCGGGTGCTGGGTCTGCGGTGGTGGCCAGGCGAACGGGTTGGTCGAGCAACTCGCGCAGCCGCTGGGCCAGCGGCCGGGCAGCGTCGACGCCGTCGGCCGGGAGGATCAGCTGCACCGGCCGATCGGCGAGGCCCAGGTGCAGCAGGAGGGCGGCGACGACATCGGGGTGCACGCCAAGGTGGGCGATGCTGTCCGGCGCCGGGCTGCCCAGCGCGAGCCCGACGTGGCCCGCCGGCAGCGCGGCGAACCGGGGGTGCTGGCGCCACCGGCACGCGTCGCGCGGGCTGCGCAGCCACACCCCGATCCGGTGGCCGGCGGCGTTGAACGCGACCTCGGCCAGCGGCGCGAGGGTGTCCAGACAGCTGGTCTGGGGGCCGCGGCCGCGCAGCGCGGCCGGGGTCACCCGTTCGTCCAGCAGCCATAGCGGCGCCGCGGCGATCGTCAGCGGGCTGCCCAGCCAGCGCACCGGGGCCGCGGTCCGGTCCAGCCGGGCCTCGGCCTCCGGCGGCAGGAGGACGGCCTGCAGCCGGCCGTCGTCGTTGCGGCGCAGGTCGGTGACCGAGCTGACCGGCAGGCCGCCGGCGAGCGCGGGCAGCACGGCCAGCAGCGCGGTCCAGGCGGCGTCCGGGTCGGGCAGCCCGCGGATGACCGGGTCGACCGCAGACAGGTAAAGATTGCCGTCCCGGGCCGCCAGCTGCCATCGCAGGAACGTCAGGCACCTGGCCAGCACGCCCACCACATGGTCCGCATCCTCCGGATGCCGGAGCGCAGCCACCGGCTCACCCCCGGCCGGCGGAAGCCAGCTCAGCTCGCGACCGGTCTTCACGGCCGGCCAGACCGGGGGCAACGTCTCGCGCCTCATGCCAAGCAGCGCCAGGACCTGGTAGTGGACGCGCCCGGACCGGTGCGGAGCCATGTAGCGGTTTTCCTGCCAGCGATATCCGACGTAAGGCATTGCCATCGCACGGAGGCCGCCGAACATGTCCGGCTGGTTCCAGAAGTAGTTCAGCCGCGCGCATTCCAGCCAGAGCCTGATCGCCGGATGCCCCGCCGGCGCGGCCAGCATGTCCGCCCCGACGAGCCCGTTCCCCAGCGGGTTCGGGTTCATCGTGAAGCCGGGCACTGATCCGGCGAGCCGGTCGAAAAACTCGGGAAGGGTTTCGGAAAAGAACCCGGGAACACCCTCGGGGAGGCTGTCGGGAAGCGGCGGGATCCAGCCCTTGGGGTTGGGGCGGTCGGGCTCGTCCGTGCCGGGCGGGGCGAATATCATGTCGCCGTCGGCGTAGAGGCCGCCGAGGCGGTGGATGATCTCGACGCGGAGGTGGTCGCTGGCCGAGGCGTAGCCGCGGGGGAGCTGTTTGGCCATCTCCAGGGTGTAGGCGGCGTGCAGGGTCATCGGCGCCCCGGCGTGGAAGGGCGTGCCCAGCCAGATCCCGTGCACCACCCGGGGTATCCGGGTCCGCCGCGGCAGCCGCGGCGCCCCAGAGCAGGCCGGCTGCCCCCACCGCCGCAGCCGACGGCCCCGCCCGGCGATGCTGACCGGTCCCGCCTCGGCAGCCAGCACCGCCGCCAGCTCGCCCGCGGCCGGCGCCGGCCGGGTCAGGCTGATCCGCCGCAGCAGCGGCGCCACCTGCTCGGCCCGCAGCCGGTCCACCGCCACCCCGGCCAGGAACTCCGGCGGCGGCTGCAACACCCGCAGCCCGAACGGGTCACCACCCAGCCACCGGCCGGCGAGTGTCTGCTCGAACGCCCGGGTGTAGAGCTTCCGGTGCGTCCGCCCACGCAGCCAGCCCAGCAGCCCCGGATCCGCCGGCCACGCCGCCGGCACCCCCGACACCCGCCGATCCACCGCGCCCAGGGCGGCCAGCAACCGGCCGGTCAGCCCGGCCGCCCGCTGCACCCGGCCACGGCTGGCCACCGCCAGCCGCTCCCGCAACCGCTCCCCCGCATCCGGGCCGCCGGCAGCGGACCGCTCCCGCAGCTGCCCGGCCAGGACCCCTGCCGCGGCGTCCAGCGCCGGCTCCGAGTCGGCCAGCGCGGCGGCCGCGGCTCGCGCCACCGCCGCGCAGCGCGCCTCCGAGACCACCTCATCCGACAGCAACCGCGGCAGCCAACCGGCATCCCCGGCACGCTCCCGGTGCTCGGCCAGCTCCGAGGCTCGCTGGTCCACCGCGGCGGCGCGGTCCGGCCCGTCCAGCGCCTGCGCCAGACAGCCCAACCGGGCCGCCGCCGCCACCGCCGCTACCGCCCGCTGGGCCACCTCCGCCGGCACCAACCCCACCGGCACGGACCCCCACACCGCCCGGGCCCGCCGCACCGCCCGACGCTGCGCCCGCTCCGCGGCACCCGACCTCACCAACTCCGAAAACGTCTGCGCGTCGACCAGCACGCCGGCCAGCTCCCGAAGCCAAACGCCCACCGGCTCCTGCCGCGCCCCCGCCACCCATCGCCGCAACCGGGCACCACCCGCCCCACCCTGCACCCGCACACCCGGCAACACCTGCGTCAACTGCACCGCCCGGGCAACTTCCAGCCAGACCGAACCCGGCGTCGCCGCGCCGCCGCCGACCATCACCCACCCCCAACCCGCCACGACGCCAGTCCCATGACGCGCACGGTCCCGCCCGCCACCCGAGTTCCCGTCACCTGACTGGCTTCTTGACGGCCCGCGGTCCGGCGTTGCGAACCGGACGGGCGGGCGGGGCCGTGTTCAGGCGAGAACCGACACAGGATGGATGAGCGATGACGGCTGTGACCTTGCACGGCTCATGGACTGTCCGGATGGTGGACAACGCCTCCGACTGGCCTCAGCGCATCGTCGTCCGCGGCGCCGTGAGGCGGATGATCCCCGGGGAGCTCGGCGTTGGCGTAGCCCATCCCGGACTCGGCGATATCGCGCGGCACCAGCCCGGCGTCGGCCATCCGCACCCGTAGCGTCCGGGCAAGAGCCTGCACCGACGTCGCGGGGAAGCCCAACTCGGTGCACTGCTCGTACGCGCCGCTGGTCAACCGGGACAGCCGGGTCCCGATCCGGCCTGTGGCGGCCGCGATGACCGGGTGGTCCTCCACCTCAGCGAAACGGCCCCGCACGAAGTCGAGCAGCCCGGCCTCGTCGACTGGCGCTCCAGCGGCGTCACGCACCGGGTCCGCGCGTCGCGCAGCGGCGGAAGGTACACATGCCGGAGCCGCTCCCGGCCACGCGGGTGCGGGTCGCACGGGTCGGCGCCGCTGCCGGCAACCCAGTCGACCTGGCCGCGGACCTGTCCAGGACCCGGCGGGGTGTAGCGCAGGGTGTACAGCAGACGGTCGAGTTCGGGGACAGAGAGGGGTTTCGGGCCGGGTGCCGACGCGCGCGGGGCTGGTTAGGACGCCGGTTGCCAGGTCCAGGTCTCGCCGGTGCCGCTGGGCCCGGAGCGGAAGCCGTACATCACCACGGCGCTGCCGTCGTCGACGACGCGGACCTGCGGGTAGCTGCTCAGGCCGCCCAGCTCGTCGCGTACGTAGCGTTGGATCGCGTCGGGGTCGGCGAAGCGGGTGCCGACCCCGGCGGGCGGAGAGGCCCTGGGTCTTCGGCACGAGGACATCGCCGCGGCCGAATGCGAGATCACCATCTGCCCGCGGGTCAATGACAACGGGGCCCGGTCGAAGTCCCGTGACCAGCGGACGGTCCCGGTCCGCGGCGAGCTGGTCCGGCTGTATGCGGATTATCTGCACACCGAGTACGGCGAACTGGACTGCGACTACGTCTTCGTCAATCTCTGGGGCGAGCCGGTCGGGCGGGCGCTGGCCTACCCGGCCGTCTACGACCTGGTGCGGCGGCTGCGTGCCCGCACCGGGATCGACTTCGACCCGCACTGGTGTAGACACTCCGCGGCGACCCGGATGCTGCGTGAGGGCATCCCGGTCGAGGTGGTCTCCAAGCTGCTGGGCCACGCCTCGGTCACCACCACTTTGGCCGTCTACGGCCACCTGACCGCCGAAGACGCCCGCAGGGTGCTGGAGTCGGCGGGCTGGTTGTCCGGGAACGAGGTGACCCTGTGACCGGCGTTGAGATCACCCGCTTCGAGCGGGCCGGCTGGCAGCGACGCGCCGCCGCCGAGCTCGCCGCGGTTCTGGACACCCACCGCGACCTGCCGGTGATCGCCTGGACCGTCGGTTCGGCCGGGGCCACGTTGACCGGCCATGTCGACGGCTTGGCGCCGGCCACTGAGGTTCGTCAGGCGTTCGACCTGTGGCGGGCGGAGCTGATGCTCACCGAGCACAGCGAGTTCGCCTCCGCCGGCGGGGCCACCTACCTGCGTGCGGTCTCCACACGCGACCGGGTCCGAATCGGTGTGACGGCGACCGTCCTGGACGCCGAAGACGAGGGCTGA
>WNGI01004508.1_pt1 | contig 14560 bp, 11 predicted proteins | sample 5400621 | NCBI WGS metagenome assembly WNGI01 (sample SAMN13153374, study PRJNA577476) | soil metagenome | isolation source: 20 cm soil or saprolite under Garry oak tree replicate 1 | place: USA:California | collected 2016-06-15 | reverse complement strand
CGTTCGATTCCATTGCCGATCCCATCCTGGTCCACGATCGCGCAGGGCGCGTTCTGCGCGGCAATCAGCGGCTCAGCCGGCTCCTGGGGCGTGGCGGGGGAGCGCTTGTCGGCCGCAGCGTCACGGAAGTCCTCCCCGTGCAAAACGCTGCCTACAAGAGTTGCCCTTACTGCGAGGGTGTCGGTGGGGAAGGCGACGAGCCGGATCCCTGGCTGCCAGGGTATTTTCTGGCCTCCAACTCCACGTTTACAGATCCAAGCGGACTACAGCTCGGAACCGTCCACGTCTTGAAGGACATCACCGATCGAAAACGCGCCGAGGAAAAATACCGTACGCTGGTCTCCAGCGTTCAGGAAGGCGTGTTCATCTCCACGCCCCAGGGGCGTTTCCTGGATTTCAACGACGCACTTCTTCGAATGACCGGTTATGAAAACCGCGAGGAGCTGCTGGGGGTCGACATTCCCGCTGCGTTCTACGCCAATACCTCCGATCGCGAAAGGCTCACGAAGCTTTTGCAGCAGCACGGTACGGTCGCCGATTTCGAATTCGAAATGCTGCGCAAGGATGGCGAAATACGAACCATGCTGGAATCTTCCATCGCGGTCCGCGATGCCGCCGGCAACGTGACAGCGTATCAGGGTTTCTTGCTCGACATCACCGAACGGAAGCAGGCCGAATGCGAAATCCGGCGCCGCAACCGGGAGCTCATGGTATTGAATTCGATCGCCCAGACGCTGACGGAATCGATGGACCTGAGCGATTCCCTGCATCGCACGCTGCGTCAGATCGCCGAGCTTTTCAATTTGGATGCCACCTCGCTGTATCTGTTCGATCAGGAGGGTACGCAGTTGCGGCGCATCGCTGCCGTCGGCCATCGTTCAGAATTCGCAAAACACTTTCCGCCCGTCTCCTTGAACCCGGAGCTGATGCAGCATATCAAGTCTGTGCGCGCGACGTTTCTCCCCGTCCAGGGTTTGTCACTGCCGCCGATTTTCCGCGACGCCCAGCTAAAAGAGGAGATTGTTGCCGCATACGTGGTCGTCTTGTGGTCCAAAGACCACGTTATCGGAGGTCTGGTCGTCGGCAGCCGCACGCCTAGGGAGTTCTCCGCGGCCGACGTGAACCTGCTCATCGCCGTCGGCAGCCAGATTTCCAGCGCTATCGAGCGCTCGGTTCTCTATGAGCAGACTCGCCAGGCCTACGAAAATCTGCGCCGCACCCAGGAGCAGTTGCTCCACAGCGAGAAGCTGGCGGCAGTCGGGCAGTTGATCTCCGGGGTCGCGCACGAACTGAACAACCCGCTTACCGCCATCCTCGGTTACAGCCAATTGTTGACCTCCAGCGGACAAATGGGACAGCAGGGCATGGAATACGCCGACAAACTTTACAAGCAGGCACAACGCACGCACCGCATCGTGCAGAATCTACTTAGCTTCGGCCGCCAGCATAAGCCTGAGCGTGTTCCTGTGCAGATCAACCAAGCCCTCGAGGAGACGCTGGCGCTGCGTGACTACGATTTGCGTATGCACAACATCCGCATCCATCTGGACCTTGCGGAGAATTTACCCGTCGTCTCCGCCGATCCATACCAGCTGCAGCAGGTTTTCCTAAATATGGTGAACAACGCGGTTGACGCTATCCTGGAACATTCGACTGAAGGCGATCTATGGGTGCGCACGGGGCTCGATGGTGACCGGTTCTCGATTGAGTTCACCGACAGCGGACCCGGGGTGAAAGACGCCTCTCGGGTTTTCGATCCCTTCTACACTACGAAACCTGTTGGCAAAGGAACGGGCCTCGGTCGGAACATGGGGGAATCATTCGGGTAAGGAATATCCCGGCCCGTGGCGCGTCTTTTACCATCGAGTTGCCCCGTCAACCAGAGGCTTCTCCAGCGCCCTCGACACCGTGGCAAAGCACCGTTTTAGAAGGGATGGACGAGTCCTCCTAGTGGATCACGATGATTCCGTGTTGGAAGCCGTCGGAACCATTCTGCGAGGCGGCGATCATCGTGTACGGACGGCAAGAGATACTCGTGAAACCTGTGCCTTGCTGGAACAAGAAGACTTCGATCTGATCGTCGCGGATCTGCAGATTTCCGATGGCGCGAACGGAAACGGCCTGGGCGAATGGCTGGCCCAGCATAAGCCCGCGCTCAGCCGCTAATTGATCTGGATGTGTACCGTCGCGCCGTCGGCAGACAGAGGCGCGCCTCTTGCCGGAGATGGCCGGGACTCTTCAGAAACCACTCAACGCCACCGATCTCCTGGCGGCTGTGAAAGACTTGCTGCTAAGTAACGTCCAGACTGCCACGATTCACCGATCAAGCCAATTCCGCCGCAGCCGCGGCGCGCTCGCCGAGCTCGTTCATGGCCTTTTCCATTCGAACGCTCAGGCCGCTGACCAGATTACTCAAACCGTCCAATTGCGGCACCGGGGCCAAGCCCGCCAGCAGCTTCCATCGAATCACTTCGTATTGCCATCGAAACCTTGCCGTCAGACGAAGCCTTTCGACCTCGTGTACTGCCGCCACCTGTGGAGACATCGCGGCAATCACTCTGGCCATCCGCAATAGACTCTGGAAATCCCTACGCAATGCAGCCAGATAGTCGAGCGCGACACTCCGGCGCTCCCGACGGACCCGCCGCACCATTTCTTTCGAGGCTCTCTTGGAAAGGAATTCGTAATCCGTCTCGGCGAGTGCTTGCCGGATCTGCGACAAGTACGTCATGTGTCTGCGCCCGTCGTCGTCCGGTACTCCCGCGCGCGTGGAGGGTGGCACGCGCCTCCTGGTGCTTCGAACCGACCAAACAAAGAGGATGAGCAGCAGCGCGATCAGTCCCGAGAAGAGATAGAAGAGCAGGCTCACGGTCTTTTGGCCTCCGGGCGCAGAATTTGATGCAGGTGTTCGTTCAGGAGCCTCAGGCGGAGGTTGATCTCCGGCGCCAGGTTCTGATAAACACCATGGGAAAGCAGGACAGGTCCAACAGTGATTTCGGGTTGCCTTTCACGAACGGCCCAATTCCAAAGTAGCAGGCTCGCCAAGTACGCCAACATGCCGGCCAGATTCCAGTGTGTTGCATAGCGATGCTTCCAACTCTCCAGAATCGTATCGTTGAGCACCGCAAAGCATGAATAGAGGAAGAAGCCGATCGCCAGGGAGCGGACTGCGGGCTCTATGGCTACCTCGTAGTAACGCGCAAACAGAAAGAGCGTCACCAGCACGACAGTGATGGTCAGTTCGAGGCCCCGGTCAGCGTTCAACACGAGCAACTGCCATTCAAAGCTGGCAACGGCCAAGGAATACAACAACACGAGGACGGCGCTTCCGACAAGCATGCGCCAGGCTAGCGCCCAGATGCCTCGATACCTTTCCAGCACCCGCCGGCAAATTTCCGCAACGGCCAGCGCCCGCCCAAGAATCACCAGTCCTTGCGTCTCCCATGCAATCCTCACCGCATTCGACGAGGAGAACCCCCAGATCCTGTAGCTCACCATGGTGACAACGTTTTGCAGGAATGCAATAAGCAGGTACCCGAAGAAGAATGGGAACATGCGATGGTTCTTGCGGTCGACGAGCAGCACCAAGAGTCCGGCTTGGAGGCAAACGTTGAGTCCCCAAAGCACCTTATCGAAAGCAACGATCTCATTCATCCCCGGGGCATACTAACATTTGTGTAACGATGCGGTAAATAGTAAGTATGCGCCCGGGAATAGCTGCCAGGACTGGAACGGCTGACGCCGTTCCGGCCGAAAGGAGCACTAACAATTCTTTAGACTAGAAACGTGCTCTGCGGAGGTTTTGGCGGGATCGGTGGAGGCAGCGGCCCCCCGTCTGCCACCAGCGTCCCCGCGTTTACTGGCGGAGGTAGTGGCGGGATCGGTGGAGGCAGCGGCCCTCCGTCTGCCACCAGCGTCCCCGCGTCTACTGACGGAGGTTTTGGCGGGATCGGTGGAGGCAGCGGCCCCCCGTCTGCCACCAGCGTCCCCGCGTTTACTGACGGTGGTTTTGGTGCAAGCCGCGGCGGCAAGGGTGCGCCGTCGGCATACAGCGTCCGATCGATCTTGACGAGGTCGCCGGCTGAAACGTTGACGAACCGTACAATAGGCAGTACCATTAAAACGGCCAACACAGTAACTGCCACAGCAAGCATTATTTTCTTCAAGGGTGGAGCCCTCCTCGGGCCAGCATGAGGAGGGACAGTGTTGGCGGGATGCTGTGCTTGGAAATGTTCCGTATGCGGAACACGGGGCGGCATGAGAACGCTTACCCAGCTTCAGCAAAACTCCAAAGTCATTCAGGATTTCACCCTGACGACTCTTGCGAGCATTCCCGGGCTATTTGCGCGGCTGACCTATTTGGCTTCCTTGCGGGACCTCTCCAGCGGCCGATATGAACATGCTGGCCTGACTGCCCTTTATCCGGACGAAGCCATCCAGCAGGCTTTGCAGCTTTGTCATGAACAGATTTTCGAGCGCATCCTGGAAACGCCGCTCTCTAGTCAGCTGGAAGATTTGCGGGGCTGCCTCGTGGGTATGGAAGGTGGATTGCCTAGCGCGGTTTCACACTGGCGCCGCATGGAAGCCTACCGGGTCTTTCTGCCGGAGGCGGCACCAGACTATCTCAAGGAACTTTTCTGCTCCAATCTCCGGGCTCTTCTGGAGATCCTCGAGGAGGAACATTCCCCGGCTCATTCAACCGCGTAACCACCCCGGTCACGCGCCCCACGATTTCTGCCTCTTCCGGCACGCGCCACGTCTCCGGAAAACAATGCGACAGCGGATGCGGCTGCATCACCAGCCGCGAGCCTTCCTGATGGAACCACCCGCAACGGTATCCGTCGCGCACCTCCACGAAGTACATCGGCCGGTCATGCTCTGTGGTCCAATCGCCATCGTCAATTTTGTGTAGGGACGCATCCACCAGCACAATGCTCCCAGGACGCAGCAGGGGCATCATTCGCCTGTCGCACATGCCGATATACCCGTAAATGTGATGACCATTGCTATTGGTGAGCACACCCTCAAAGTGGCTCCACTTTTCCACCATCCGCGATAGGAATTCAGTTCGCCGCGGATCGAACGCCGGGTCAAACTTCATCGGTATCCGCAGCGATGCCGGCGCCGCCATCAGATGTGTCTGCGGCACCGCGAACGACGTGCCATCATGAAAACACTCCTCGATGGGCACATCGTACCAGCGAAAGAGCTCCAGGGGATTCAATCGGTAAATGGTCGCTAGCGTGTACAATTTGTGCAGACCCGGGACGACTCCGCGGTTTTCAATATCGGCCAGCCTGCTGATGTGGAGAATGAAGTCGGGACGTCCTCGGCGCGCGGCCAATTCGTGGCTGGCGCGCTCTACATCGCGATAGGTTAGTCCAAGTCGTTCGCGGACCTGCCGCAGACGAAGACCGGGAAGCATCAGTACCCTCGGGGGCTGGGCGGATCCCCACGCGCACAGTGCGGTCGAATTACCATACTGTTAAGTTTCCAGAACAAAGATTCGATGTCAACTGCCGACCTGTTCAAAACAGAAGCGCCTCGCGAACCGATTTTCACCGGACCCACGCCAGACCGTCAGGTTGCTTCCCCGTGGACACGTAGCCGGTGACTTCCAAGCTCTTCAAATCCAGGACGGCGACCTTGTCCTTCCCGCTGACGGCCACATAAGCTCGGGAGCGATCGGGGACCATCACAATACCCGCTGCACCGCCTCCGAGATTGATCTGCTTAACCTCTTTCCGGGTAGCCGCATCCAGCACCACGAGATTTCTGCCCGTCGGGGCCGCGCCGCCTCCACCGGCGATCAAGACCTGTTTACCATCCGGGGTGAACTTCAGCCGGTTGGCCCCCGGCAGCGAAATGGGCAGAGTTTCGATCACGCGCTTGCTCGCGGCATCGATGATCGTCACCGTGGCGTCCTGCGCGTTTGCCGCCCAGATCTCCTTGCTGTCGGGCGACAGGTCAAAGCCTTCCGCGCCGCGGCCGGCTGGGACGTTGGTTACCCGCCATGTTTTGCGAGGGCCGCCGGGCGGCGGACCCATCCCGGGGTGAGGTCCATCACCAGGAGGTCCGCCGGGAGGAGGCGTGGAACCCGACGGAGCATTGCTGCCCGGCGGGGGACTGAAACCGCTGGCCGGCGGAGAAACCTGCTCGATGATGCTGATCGTGCCCGAATTGACATTGGAAGTGACGATCCGGTCGAGACTTTCCGAGACCACAACCATGTGCGTTCTGTCCTGCCCAGTCCCGAGAACCCAATCAATGCTTTGCGTGGCAGGATCGTAGCGGCCAATGGCCTTGTTCGTCTCCACGGTGAAGTACAGCTTGCCTCCGGCGAACGCCAAGCCATGCGCGGAGCGCAGCGCGCCGAGATAGATCGGCGGCAACGCTTTCTGCGCGGCCAGATCGATTACCGAGAGCGTGTTCAAAGCGCTGTCCAAGCCGCCGTAGTTCGAAATGTAAGCCAGTTTTCCATCCGGCGATGCCACGATTTCATGCGGATCCGGCCCAGCGGGCACGCGCGCCACAATCTGCAAGTTCTCTGGATCGACAATGGCCAGCGAATGGTCGCTTTTCTCCAGCACCAGCAGCGCCGGCGAAGGCGTTTGTGCCGCGGTGAAATTCGCACCCAACAAGAAAACGCCGTAGGCGGCCGCGCGCCAAATCGAACTTCGCCCTGGGTTCATCCATCGCCTGGTCATATTTCCTCCCATTGGTTCACAAGCCTCCTGCAAATACTACACTCTTGCTCGCCCTGAACGAATGCAAAGGGAGCTTCCCGATCGAAGATTCCGACTCCGGTCGGAAATGGGGCTCGGTTCTTTCCTCTTGTAGAAGCGGACTTCGGTCCACCGTTTCCTTCTCTGGCCTCTATTTGTGCCTTTGTGGGGGCGCGGGCGTGCCGTGGCAGTGCCGCAGGTTAACCCGCGGAGGTTTTTGCGCGGCATCGTGTCTGCAATCACCTGCTTCCATTCCCGCAGTTTCGGCGTCAAAGCGCTCATATCGCGGCGCTGTAGCTCGGTGTGGTCCTGCCGCGCCGTTCTCCTACCGGAGGCATCCGTGACACGACGCAAATACTCCGTGCTTCTCCTGCTGGCCGCATCCATCGCTGCGCCGCTGTGGGCCGGCACGCATTCCGCCGCCGCCTTTAAGAAGCTGCAATCTCTTTCCGGCGACTGGGAAGGCAAGGACGGCCACGGCATGGCCGTGAAAACCAGGTTCCAGGTCCTGGCCTCCGGCACCGCCGTCATGGAGACGCTCTCCCCTTCAGGCATGGAGGAGATGGTCACCCTTTACAGCATCGACGGCGACGGCATCGCCCTCGTCCATTACTGCCCCACAAACAACCAGCCGCGCATGCGCGTGGTGCCCGATTCCGACGATGTCAAAGAGCTCAGCTTCGACTTCCAGGGTGCCGGCAACCTCAAATCGCCTTCCACGGGCCACCAGCATCACCTGGTCCTCAGCTTCAACGACGCCGATCACATCATCGAAACCTGGACTTGGCGACAGGATGACAAGGACATCCCCATGCTCTTCCACCTCACCCGCAAGAAAAACTGAAGCAATGCTGGTTTCCGTTTTTGCCTTTGCAGGCTCGCGAAGGGACCTTGGCAGGCGGCGCCCAGAGAAAAGAGCACGGCGCTATTCACCGATGTTGCTTTTCTGCGGCACGATACATCGTGCCCGCAGTTGTCCGACGGCGCAATTTGGAATCTGCTATTCTGCAAAGCATATGGCCGCGCACGTGAAACTCGCCTGTCTCGGGCTGTGCGCTCTCTATTTGAGCCTGGTCCTTTTCCTCGGTGGTGTCGCCGTACAGGCACAGGAAGCGGCTGTCGCTCCGCCTTCCGCGGTTTCCAAGCCGGTCACCGACGCCGACTTCATCGCTGCTGCCGATGAAGTTCTCCTCCAGATGAGCCAAATCACTGGCCTGAAATTGGTCACCTCATTGAAAAAATCCCTACGTTCGCGCGAGGAAATCCGCGCCTACGTCGTCAAGCAGATGAACGAAGACAAGAATGCCGCCGAACGCTACGCCGACGAGCGCAGCGCCGAAGCCTTTGGCCTCCTTCCCAAGGGATTCGACCTCGATTCGTTCATGGTCAACGTACTCACGGAACAGGTCGAAGGGCTTTATGATCCGAAGACCCGCGAGTTTTACATCGCGGACTGGAGCCCGCCTGCGGACCAGCGCATGGTCATGGCGCATGAACTGACGCATGCGCTGGAGGACCAGCATTTCCAGATCGAAGCGTGGGCCAGAGCAGCCCGGCCCAATGAGGATGCCGAGCTGGCGCGCGACTCCGTGCTGGAGGGCAGCGCCATGGCTGCCATGATCGATTACCTGATGCTTGGGACGGGCCGCTCCCTGAAGGACGTGCCGGACTTCGACCCGGGCGTCTTGATCGGCGATTTGGGCAGCACTCCGACGCTGCAAAAAGCTCCACCGTTCCTCAAGGACGCGCTGATGTTCCCCTATCTCGGCGGACTTACCTTCTCGGCTGCAGTCATGAAGAATACCGGCTGGTCTGCTCTGCCGGGCTTGTTCGAGAAGCCGCCAGTTTCCACACAGCAGATCCTCCACCCGGCGCTCTATCAGTCCGGCAAGTCTCCCAGGAGTGTCACTCTTCCGCCGCTGGAGAAGGTGCTCGGCGACAACTGGTCAAAGCTCGACGAAAACATCATGGGTGAATTTGGCTGGAAGGAAGTATTGAAACAATTCCTCGACAACGATCGCGCCAAGTCCCTGGCAGCAGCGTGGGATGGCGACCGCTATATGGTCTTCGAGCAGAAAAGAACCAAAAAACTCCTCCTGGTGACCCGCCTCTGCCTGGACAGCGAAGAACTCGCGGCGCGTTTCTTCGGGCAATATTCGGAAGCGCTCGAGAAGAAGTACTCGGAGCGCACGAATTTGCTCCGCCGCCCGAACTTTTTCTCGTTTGATACTCCCGATGGCGGCGTGTTCCTGGATTGTCTGGGAGACGAGTGCGTGACCCTGGAAGGCGCGACCCGCAACATCTTCGACGGTTTCACTAAAGCCCTGAACTGGCCTTTGGCTCCGCCACCACGCGAGCGTCCCGGGGCCGCGCCTGCGAAGACAGCCGCGATTTCCGCCCCAGCCGCGCCACTCGTTGCAGGAATTTTTTCTCCAGCCGCGCAAACCGTGCCGTGAGAAGCAGGTCGCGCGAGTTGGCGCGCTGTTGCCGCACCGTGGCAACCGCCAATTTGGCAAATTGAGCCGCCTTGGCCGGGTCTTTGGCGTGACGCTCGTAGTAAATGGCCAGTTGCTCGCAGGCGTGAATGCCCTCGTGCAGATCGGCAACCATGTCCAGCCATATCTCGACGGCGCGCTCGTGTTCGCCGCGGCGCTTGGCCATCAGCGCAAGATCGCGGCGCGCCTTCGGACGGAATTCCGCTGGCAGGCCAATCGCTAGGGCCTGCGCGCACGCGGAATGCGCGCGATCGGCGTCACCGCGCCGCTGCAAGAATCTTGAAAGCCCGAAGAGATCCAGGCTTTCGATTTCGTTTGCGGAATCGGCTGGCTCAGAAAGTAGCGTGTTGATCTTCCCGAACAGAGCGGCCAGCCCGCGTAAATCCATCTGATTATGGCGCACGACGCCCGCGAGCGGCGCGGCGGGCCCGCCGCGCAGGTAATCGAAATAAAATTGCGGGATCAGCGCCGACGCCACATCGTTTTCGCGATGCCAGCCGAGCCGGGGCGCGTCGAGGACGTGGCGTTCGAGTTCCACGAGCCGCACGCAACCGAGACGGAGCTTCCACAACGCGCGGGCGGGATGCAGCAAATCAAGGTGAGCGGCGAGTTTCGGCGCAGCGATGGAGCGCGTCATCGTGAAACGATTTTCGAGCAACGGCCAATCGAACGATTTGCCATTGAAAGTAACCAGCACGGGTCGTTCGACAACACGCGTAGATAACTCATGAAGGATTGAATATTCTTCAGTAAAATCACGCATGAACAATTGTTCGATCTGCAAACCGCTCGCATCCCACCATCCCAGGCCAATCAGAAAGGCATACGTGCCGGTGCCGCCCGCGAGTCCGGTGGTTTCCGTATCGAGGAAAAGCCACTTCGTCGGGTCTTCGAGTGCGGTGCGGGTCTTGCGGGAGAGCGATTCATTGCGCGTGCGCGACAGCAATTCCAGCGCTATGCACGATGGCTCAATAAATTCCGGAGTAGAGAACCAGTTTCGAATGGCCAGGTGCTCGCCGAAATGAGTATTGGCGACGCCCGCGCCGAGGAGCCGGCCGACCGAGTCTGCTTCGCCGGGTGTTCGCAGGGCGGCGGGCCGCGCCGGGATTGGTCGCGTGGGCTTCAGCGCAGCGAGTCTGGAAAACCTGTCGGTGGCGGCAGGCATTTTAGGCACACAACCTGTCGAGGATGGCGAGGGCGGCTTCTTTCGCGCGCGGGGCGAGATCGCCGGCGGGGCCGACGCAGGAGGGGCAGCCTTGCTTGCAGGGGCACGCGGCGATGAGTTCGCGGGTTTTTTGTATGAGAAGAGCGTGCGTTCGAAAGAGGGGTTCGGAGAAGCCGATTCCGCCGGGGTAGGCGTCGAAGAGATAAAGATTTGGTTCGAAGAATTCCTTGGCATTGCTGGAGACGGCGTCCCGCAACCGAGCTGCAGAGCAGTCTGATTCGAACGGAGACGTGATCGAAAGTGACGCGTGATCCTTCGCTTCGTTCAGGATGACAGCGTGCGGGTCTGACGAATGGGATGAGGGCCCAGCGGCCACTTTCGGTGGCCGCTGGATAAACGGGCGTTCGCCGATGGCCGTGCCTAGGTCGCGGCAATCGCACATGAGGAGAAGAGTGGCGACGGATTCGAGGGCTTCGAGGAGACCGAACATACCGCTCTGGCGCTCGCTCACGGTGAAAGGAAGTGAGTCGAGGAGCGGGCGTTCCAGAGTGATCCAGTAGGAGGTGGTGTGCATTTCGTTTTCGGGGAGTTCGAGTTTGCCGTCGCCGATGGTTTCGTTGGTGAAGAATTTGATTTTCTTGAAGCCCACGACTTGGGAGCGGACGAGCACGTCGCCGTGGGAGCGGGAGTGCGCGGATCGCAGGGAAACGGCGTCGGTGTGTTGTGAGGCGGCGACTTCTAAGATGCGGACTTGCGTGTAGCGGACGGCGTCGGTGTAGTAGTCGACGTCGACGCGCTTGACGAAGGCTTTGCGTTCCTTGAAGTCGAGATGTTCGACGTGGTGTTGCTGGCCGCCGTGGAGGTAGATGGCTTTTTCGTGGACGTAGGCCAGGGCGCTGGGGAAATCAATTTCGCCGATGACATTTGGCAGAGCGGTGACGTCGACGATCACGAAATTGTCGCTGGTGACGGAACGTAGGCTTATGGTATCGGCGGGATAGGCCTCCTGCGTCCAATGGAAATTGTCTCCCGCTAAATGGAGAAAACCGGCTTCGGCGAGCCGCGCGCAAAGGTCTGGGAGGTCGACATCGCCGAATTTGTCGCGCGGCGTGATGGGCAATTCGAACGCCGCGCATTTCAGATGATTGACGAGGATTTCGAGATTGTCGGGCTGGATGAAAGCGTGCTCGGGAGTGTTGCCGAAGAAATAGTCGGGATGGCGAACAATGAATTGATCGAGAGGCGCAGAGGAGGCCACCAGCACGGCGCAGGAGCTTCCTCTGCGGCGGCCGGCGCGGCCGGCGCGCTGCCAGGTGGCGGCGATGGTGCCGGGATATCCGGCCATGACAACAGTATCGAGGGAGCCCACATCAATGCCCAGCTCGAGCGCGCTGGTCGAAACAACTCCGCGGATTTTTCCCTCGCGGAGGCCGCGTTCGATTTCGCGGCGCTCGTTCGGCAAGTACCCGCCGCGATAGCCGCGAATGTTTTCCGGTTTTCCCGGCGGCTGGGGATTTGCGTCCTGCAAATAGGTGAGCAGAATTTCCGTGTGCAGGCGCGAATTGGCGAACACCATGGTTTGCAGATCGCGTTTCAGGAATTCCTGCGCGACGCGAGAGGCTTCGTTGATGTAGCTGCGGCGGATGCCCAGGGCGCGATTTACAACCGGAGGATTGTAGAAAACGAAAGTCTTCTCCGCGGCCGGCGCGCCATTGGCATTCAAGACTTCGACTTCGGATTCGAGAAGGCGTGAAGCGAGGTCGCCCGGGTTGGCGATGGTTGCAGAGCAACAGATGAATTGGGGGTCGCGGCCGTAGAAGCGAGCGATGCGGCGGAGGCGGCGCAGGACATTGCACAAGTGGCTGCCAAAGACGCCGCGGTAGGTGTGGAGTTCGTCGATGACGATGTAGCGGAGGTTTTCGAACAGGCGCGTCCAGCGCGTGTGGTGTGGCAGGATGCCGGTGTGCAGCATGTCTGGATTGGTCAGGACCACATGGCTTTTTTCGCGGATGGCTTTGCGGGCGTCGGCGGGGGTGTCTCCGTCGTAGGTGAAAACGCCGAAGCAATTTTGCAGACGCTGGTTGAGGTCGTGAAGTTCGGCGAGCTGGTCTTGCGCGAGCGCTTTGGTGGGGAAGAGGTAGAGCGCGCGGGTGTCGGAATTCTCGAGGACCTCGTTCAACACCGGCAGGTTGTAGCACAGCGTTTTTCCGGAAGCGGTGGGCGTGACGATGACTGCGTTTTTTCCGGCGTGGACGGTTTCCGCTGCGGCGGCTTGATGGATGTACAGGCGGCGGATGCCCTTGGCGGCGTAGCAGGAGGCGAGGTCAGCATGCACCCAAGCAGGGAAGTCCGCCCATTGGGCATCGCGTGCAGGAAAATGGCGCACGGCGGTGAGGATTTCGCCGTTGTGGTCGCGGGCGGCAAAGGCGTCGAGGACTTCGTGAACCCGTGTGATGGTTGCCGACATGCAGGACCTGCGAACTGCCAGCGATTCGGGCATGAAAAGCCCCTTTCCTTTCTTCGCCTTTTGTTCGCTTACAGTAGCACGGGGCGTTTTCGGACGCAAGACGGAAAATGGGTGCATGCAACGAGGACGTCGAGAAGCAGCAAAGATGGGGATGCTGCCAGTGTTGCAAGGCAAGTTGTACGCAATAAGGGTGCCGCTGCGCTGCCGTCGAAGAACACCAGATGGCGGTGGACCGGGACGCGACGGATTATTTCTAGGACAAGTCCAAAGCAGGCGAGCACGAAGCCGAAGCCCATGAGCGACGCCCGACGGCGAGAAAGTCGCGCGGAGTGGCTTGCGATAGGTCGGGCATGGCTAAGGCTCAAACGCTTAGCGAAGCCGCAAAATGAATATAGCACCGATGATGAAAAGGAGCGCGGAGGCGGCGAAGGCGGTCTGGAGGTTGAAGGCCGACCACAGGAAACCGACGAGGAGACTGGAGACGAAGTCGCCCACGGCGTTGACGGCGGCGAGGGTGCCGAAGGCCATGCCGTGTTGCTCTTGGGGAACCAGTTCGGCGGAGAGAGAATCTTCGAGCGCCTCTTCGGTGCCGATGTAGAGACCAGCCAGGACAAAAATCACCGCGAGCAGCCATAGGGAATTTGTTCCGCTGCAGAGAAGGAGCGCGGTGACCGCGGCAAGCGCGTATCCTCCTGCGAGGACCGCTTTGCGACTGGGCACATGGTCGCTCAGCCAGCCGCTGAGATACGCCGAGCCGGCATAGAAAACGTTGTGGAGCGTATAGAGGCCGACGGCGAGGGTTGCTGCGCGGGCCATGCCGTGGCCGGGGGCCAGCGTTCGCGTGGCGTAAAGAATCAGCATGGTGTGCGAGAAATCGCCCGCGCCGAAGACTCCCACGCCCGCGAGTAATTGGCGGAAAGGAAGCGGCAGCGCTTGCAGACCGAGGAGGAAGGATCGTGGGGGCCGGACTGCGATGGGCCGCTCGCGGACGAGCAGCCAGAAAATCGCGACGGCCATGAGGCCGGGCAGAAGCGTCCAGAGAAAAACTTTGCGATAAGAATGCGCAGTTGCTTCGAGCAGCCCGAGACCAGTGAGCGGGCCGGCGATGGCGCCTAGCGTGTCCATCAAGCGCTCGAAACCGAAGGCGCGGCCGTAAGCGCTCGGCGGGACATCGGCGGCGAGCAGGGCCTTCTTGGCAGGCGAGCGCACACCGCGACCCATCCAGGCGGCGACGCGGCCGAAGAGGACATGATAGGCGTGGGTGGCGAAGGCGAACGACGCCGTCGCCCTTCGATGGCGCCAAGCCACATCGGGCCTGCGCCGATGGCGGCCAGAAATGCGGGGAGCACAGCTGTAGCGGTTTCGTGGCTCCAGTCGCTGAAGAGGCTGGTTAGGCCGACGCCGAGTACGGTGCGATTCAGCCAGGATTGCTCTTCGGGGGCGTCGGGCATGGGAAAGCAGTTTATAGGTGAAAGTTCAAAGTGAGAAGTTCGGAGCGCTGCGGATAGTGATTTACCTGAAATTCCAAATCGAGATGGGCGGAGCGCGGCAGCTCTGCCGCCACACTCCAATTTATTTCTTGGCCGCGCGGTAGAGGATGACGCGGACTTTTTCGAGAGTGATTAGGCCGCCTTCCACCATTTCGTCCAGGTGGGGGAGAATTCTTTCGATGCGCTCGATGGATTCGATGACTTCGAGGATGATGGGG
>WNGI01007329.1_pt1 | contig 14562 bp, 15 predicted proteins | sample 5400621 | NCBI WGS metagenome assembly WNGI01 (sample SAMN13153374, study PRJNA577476) | soil metagenome | isolation source: 20 cm soil or saprolite under Garry oak tree replicate 1 | place: USA:California | collected 2016-06-15 | reverse complement strand
ATGAACAGGGCGATTCCGATGAGCGCGATCAGGATGAACCCGCCGACAGTCGGATCGGTCCATTGGTTGAGCGCGTGGGTCGTCGCGTTCGTCTGGCCTTTCTGGGTCAGGCCGACCAGGAGGAATCCGGTGGCGATCGTGAAGATCAGGCCGCCGAGGATGTCGAAGTTGCGGGTCGCTCTCGGATTCTTCACGGTCGGCAGCAGCCGGAAGATGAAGAACAGTGACACGAGCCCGATCGGGATGTTGACGTAGAAGATCCAGTGCCACGAGACCTGCTCGGTCAGGAACCCACCGACGAGCGGACCGACGATGAAGGCGATCCCGAAGACGGCTCCGAAGAGGCCTTGGTACTTGCCGCGTTCGGCCGGGGAAAACAGGTCACCGATGACCGCGAGCGCAATCGGGAAAAGTGATCCAGCGCCGATGCCCTGGAGACCGCGGAAGGCGATCAGTTGCGTCATGTTCTGGCTGAGACCCGACAGGGCCGACCCGACCAGGAAGATGACGATGCCGATCATGAACATCGGCTTGCGGCCGTACAGATCGGACAGCTTGCCCCAGAAGGGGACGCTGATCGTGCTGGTGAGCAGGTAGATGGTGACCGCCCAGACATAGACGTCGTTACCGGCGAGCTGGGTAACGATTGTCGGCAGTGCCGGGCCAACGATCGTCTGATCGAGGGCTCCCAGGAACAGGCCGAGCATGACGGCGAAGAGGATTTCCATCTTCGCCCGCTGGCTCAGGCCGAGAGCCGGATCTTCGGCGAGCGACGGTGCCTTCGCGACCGCCTCGCCCGGATAGCTTTCCACTGGTTCTAGTCCCTTCCTGCGCTTGGCTGGTGGTGTGTGTGCCCGTCGAGGTAGTCCGCACCGAGCTCCGCGACGATGGCGCCGCGAATGTCGTCGTACGTCTGAACTACGCGGGCAAGCTGTGTGCCATCGAGATGGCCGAGGATGGCTTGCAGCCGATCCTGCTTGACGGCCTCGATCTCATCGAGGGCCTGGGCTCCGCCGGTCGAGATACGGACCAGGACGACGCGTCGGTCGTCCGGCACCCGGATACGCTCGACGAGACCCCTCTCCTCCATCCGATCGACGATGCCCGTGGCATTGCTCAACGACACGTCCAGTAGTTCAGCCATGCGGCTCATCGGCAGGTCGCCGTGGTGCTGGAGCATCCACAGGACATGCATGTGCGTCATGCTGACGCCGAGCTTCACAAGCCGGCCCGTACCTGAGCATCGGAATCCACCGATGATCTCGTGAAAGCCATCGACGATGCGCCCGATCATCTCGGCTGTGGTGTCGCTGGCTGCGGCGGTATCGCTCGTTGCGGCGGTATCGCTCGCATTGATAGTTCGCATGACATGAATAATCTACCATCGGGCAATGATCGCGTCAACCGCAATGATTGTTGCCGTTCAGTTGCAGGAGGGTGCCCGTGCGATTCGCCCTGATGATCGAGCCCCAGCAGGGTCTGACGTACGCCGAGCAGCTGGCCATCGCCCTGCGGGCGGAAGCAGCCGGCTTCGAGCGTCTCTTCCGGTCGGACCACTACCAGAGCTTTCCTGGGCCGTCGGGCGAGCCGACGACCGATGCCTGGGCCGTCCTCGCCGGCCTTGCCCGGGAAACGACGCGAATCGGGCTCGGCGCGCTGATGTCTCCGGTCACTTTCCGGTATGCCGGCAATCTCGCCAAGGTCGTGACGACCGTCGACGAGATGAGCGGCGGGCGGATCGAGGTGGGTATCGGCGCAGGTTGGAACGACCAGGAGCACCGGCAGCTCGGCCTGCCGTTTCCCGGGATCGACGAGCGGGCCGACATGCTCGAGGAGCATCTTGCGGTCCTGCGCGGGCTGTGGGGCGAGCCCGATGGCTGGTCGTTCCATGGCAGGCACGTCACGATCGAGGACAGCGAGTTCCATCCGAAGCCGGTCGACGTGCCCGGCCGGCCGCGAGGTACGAACGGCGGCGCCCGGCCGCGGTTGCTGGTCGGTGGCAGCGGAACGAAGCGATCGGCGCGGATCGCGGCGGCCTACGCGGACGAGTTCAACCTGTCCTCCTCGTCACCGGAGAGCGCGGTCGCGAAGTTTGCCGATCTCGACGCGGCGTGCGCGGCGATCGGGCGGGATCCCGCGTCGCTCGCGAGATCGACGATGGCCGGAGTACTCATCGGCCGCGACGAGGCCGAGGTCGATCGACGCAAGGCCGACCTGCTGGCTGTCTTCGGCGCCGACGCCGGTGGCGAGGACTGGTTCGATGCGCGCGAGCCGCGCTGGATCCTCGGCACGCCCGACCAGGCCCGAGCGATGGTGGATCGCTTCGCCAGAGCCGGCGCTGAGCGGATCATGCTCCAGGACTTCCTGCCGCGCGATCTGGACATGATCGACCTCATGGCAGAAGCGTTGTTCTGACGGTCGTCGCACGGACGTCCATGCGTGGTTGCCGCCCGCGCCAGAAATGCTCCGAATTCGACCGCCGCGGGAATTCACTTCTAGCTTGCTGAGTCGTCCGGAATCGGATGCCGGAACCGGAGCATCGGCATGGGATGGAATTGAGTTCCGCCGGCGTTCGGTCTAGGACGACCGCGGGCCCAGCCAGACCGGTGAGGTAAGGCGTCCTTACTCCGTGGCGTCGGACGCGGCGCGGTAGAGCGGGTCGTCGCGGCGGATCGGGTCTGGGTTCGTGCCTCGGGCGCGGGCGATCCGCTCGGTCACGAGCTGGAGCGGCGTCGCCGTCCCAAGCAGCGCCGCGACCGGAGACGGCAACGACAGCGCTTCGTCCACGAGGATGCGGCCGACCGGGGTGAGCTCGGGCGGGAGCTCGCCGTCGAGATCCCGGGCGAGGATCGCAGTCGCTCGAACGCCGAGGATCGCCGTCGCCGCGAGGGCCTGTCGGGCGCGGGCGACGCGATCGATCCGGCCGTCGCGATCGGTGAGGATGAGGACGAGCCCTGTCGAAGCATCGGTCGAGGGCAGGTGGCCGTGGAGGAACGTCTCGAGATCGCGCATCGCGGACGGCACCCAGGCCGCCTCCTCGATCTTGAGGACCAGCTCGCGGGCCGCCGGTCGATCCGCGCCGGAGCCGATGACGAGGATCGTCCGCGCGTCTGCAAGCCTCGCGGCGATCGCCTCGGCGCCGGGTTCATCGCGGCTGCCGCTCGCTAGCAGCGAGCGGACATCGCCGGCGTCGAGCGGCCGAGACGCGAGGTGCGCCCCGACAGCGGCCGCCGCGACCAGCGGCGAGACATAGCCGATCGTGTGGCACCAGCTGTGATCGAGCTCGACCGTCTCGACGACGGTTTCGGCCAGCTGCGCGCCAGGTGAGCCGCCACTCGCCGTGACGAGCGCGGTCCGAGCGCCTCCGGCCGCGGCAGCCGCCAATGCACGGTTCGTCGCCGCGCTGCCCCCCTCATGCGAGATGGCGATCACGAGCCCCGCTGTCGGTGGATCGAGAGCGAGCTCGAGGGCCTGGGCCGCCAGGATCGTGCCGGGTCCGGCCGGCAATCCAGCGCCGCGGAGCGCATCGCGGAGGATCTCGACGACGCCCTGAGCGGCATGCTCGCTCGTCCCACAACCGGTCACGACGATCGGCGAACCGTTGCTTGCGGCCTGGCCGATCTCGCCGGCCAGCCGCCCGGCCGGACCCTGCGGATCTGCCAGGCGCTCGAGGATCCGGACCGCCAGGTCCGGTTCTGCGGCGATCATGTCGGTCATGTGATAGGGCGGCCCGTCCCGAACCGACGGCTGCGACGTGGATTCCCAAGGCTCGGGCGCCGCCGCGAGGGGCTCGGTCGGATCGAAGGTTTGGCTCATGGGGGCCGAGTTTACGACGCGATCCCTCGGCCGGAATGCCCGTCGCGGCCACCGATCCGTCGCCCGTCGTAGGATTCGGCTATCAACAAGGAGGTTCCCGTGGACGTTGGCGTCCTGATCCCCCAGGGATGGAAAGGCGAATACGCGGGCTGGGACCCGGCCAGAGCGTGGGCTCGAACGGTCGAGCTCGCCCGCCAGGCCGACGAGCTCGGCTTCGAGTCCGAGTGGGTCTTCGATCATTTCACCACCGTTCCCGAGCCGACCGACGAGATCACCTTCGAGTCGTTCTCGGTCCTGTCGGCCCTGGCGATGGTCACGAAGCGGGTCCGAATGGGCCATATGGTCATCTGCGCCGGTTTTCGCAATCCGGCCCTGACGGCCAAGCTCGCATCGACGATCGACGTCATCAGCGGCGGGCGCTTCGAGCTGGGGATCGGCGGCGGCTGGAAAGAGGACGAGTGGATCGCCTACGGCTACGGCTTTCCGCCGATCGCCGAGCGTCTCGGCGCGCTCCGCGACCACCTCGATATCATCCGCCGGATGCTCGAACCTGGTCGCGCCACGTACGAGGGTCAGTACGCTTCGGTTCGCGGCGCGATCAACGAGCCGAAGGGGATCCAGAAGCCGCGGATCCCGATCATCGTGGGCGGCAACGGCAAGAACGTGACGATGCGCCTCGCCGCTCGCCACGCCGACGAGCTCAATTTCGTGTTCCGTCCGATCGAGGAGCTTGGCGAGCTGATGGCGCTGGCCCGCCAGCGCTGCGAGGAGATCGACCGCGATCCGGCAACGCTCCGCATATCGCTCTACGGCAACGACCCTGACTTCCGCCGCGCCGGCCAGCAACGGATCGACATCCTCGGGGCGTATGCCGCTCTGGGACTTGACCGACTCGTCGCCTTTCCGACTCGCTGGTCGCCAGAGCCCGAAACGCAGGCGGCCTTTGCCGAGGATTGCGTCGCTGCCGGGCTACCGCTTCGACGCGAGGCGGCCGCCGTCGGCGCCTGACTCGAGACGCCCGATCCGGCGCAGGGGCGCATAGCGGAACCAGGCTCGGCCGACGAGCAACTCGACCGGGACGGGGCCGTACCGGCGCGAGTCGACCGGCTCGCCGAAGCCGGCTGCGAGCAGCTCGGCGTCGTTCGCGTCGGATAGCAGCCAGGCCTCGTCCCGGCCGAGGATCAGGTAGCCCTCGGCATAGGGGACGTGGTCGCCCGGCCCGCCGGCAACCCGCTTGATTGCCAGCTCGCGCGTGTCCGGCTCGCGAAAGACGACGACCGTGCCGCGATGCGGCCACGTCCTGGTGGTCGGGTCGACGAGGAGCCAGTCGCCCGGCTCGATCGCCGGGCGCATCGACGCCTCCGTCACGGCTACGCGCCACGGACCCCGGGCGCGCTCCGCGAATGGCGCGGCCCGCCTCGCTCGTTCGATGTGATCCCCGGCGACAGGCGTGCCGCCGGCGTCTGGTTTCTCCGAGGTCGGCTCCGGGTTCAGGCCGGCCGACCCGCGACCCGGGTCTTGTCGTTGCCGCCGGTCGCCTTCCAGGCTGCATCGACCTCGTCGATCAGGTCGAGCAGCTTCTGCGAGTCGGCTGCGTCGGTCGATGCCTTGACCTTCGAGACCTGCTTGGTCGCATTCCAGAAGAGCTCGTGGAGGTTCGGGACCTTCTCGAGGTGCTCCGGCTTGAAGTAGTCGTGCCAGAGGACGTCGAGGTGATGCTTGACGAGTTCTGCCCGCTCCTCTTTGATCGCGACCGCACGCGTCCGGAAGGTCGCGTCGGTGTTGGCGGCGTACTTCTCGTTGATCTTGTGGCAGGACTCCGCTTCGATCCGGGCCTGCTCGGGATCGTAGATACCGCAGGGCAGGTCGCAGTGGGCGCGGACGACGGTCGAGGGGGCGAACCATCGGCTGATGCGGGACATCTGGGCTCCTTCCGGGTCTGAAGGTGGCAGCGATCGCGAGATGGAGCGATGCGCCTGGAGATTCGAAGTGTCCGAGCGTCACCCGAGGCTGTCAAACGGGGTCAGTAGCCGGACGAGCCGCCTTTGTTGCACGCCGCCAGAATGAGCGGCAGGAACGCAAGGACAGGGGCGAGCACGGACCGAAGCCGGACGCGGTTGGTGATCATCGGAACCTCCTGGGCGCTGGTACGTGCCGGGCACGCCGTGCGGTTTGCTCTGGACGAACGCCTCTGACGGCTGTCCAAGGACGCTGACCTTCGACACGCGGATTGCCCGCGGTCGCGGCGTCCTTTAGGATCGCAGCACAGGGAGTGGTCTTGCGGCGGCTCGCCGACGTTGCCGGCGGCGGTTCCGCGATTGGGCGCCCCCTTTGGTAACCGCAGGTTCGACTCCTGCATCGCTCGCTCGCGGTGGGTCTGCCTCGACGCGAACAGAACGTCGGCCCTGTAGGCTTCGGGCCTCCGCCGCCGGGCTGTGACCCGCCGCTACGAGCGCAAATCGACCGCAAGGTCCTATTCAGTGGGGGACGCAGCCTGTGCAAGGCCTGATCACGCTCCTCGCGATCCTGCTGATCGTCGTTGTCGTCGCCCTGCTGGCTCGGCCGTTCGTCGCGGTGGTCACGGTCCACGATTACCAGCGCGGCCTACGCTACCGGCGCGGCCGGTTCAGCGGATTGGTCGATCCGGGAACTCACCTGTTGCTCAGGCCGTTTTCAGAGATCTTCGTTCTGGACGGTCGGCCCGCCTTCCTGACCCTCGAGGGCCAGGAGATCCTCACGGCCGATGTGGTGCCTATCAAGGTCAGCCTCGCCGCGAGATATGTCATCGGCGACCCGGTCGCCGCCGTGACGGGCGACCAGAGCTACGGCCAGGCATTCCGCCTCGAACTCCAGCTCGGCCTGCGCGAGGCACTTGCCGGTCGCACCGCCGATCAGCTGCTTGCCGAACGGGCGACGATCGGGCCCGCGGTATTCGAGCGCACGGCAAGCCGCCTCGCGCGACTCGGGATCGAGCTTCTGTCGGTCGAGGCGCGGGACCTGATGGTCTCCGGCGAGTTGAAGCGGGCATTCGCCAGCGTCGTCACCGCGCGGAAGGAAGGCGAGGCAGCCCTCGAGCGAGCTCGTGGCGAGACGGCGTCCCTTCGCAACCTCGCCAATGCCGGGCGGATGGTCGAGGACAACCCGGGCCTCCTCCAGCTCCGGATGCTGCAACAGCTCGGGACGTCGCCCGGCAGCAGCGTGGTCCTCACGATGCCAGACGGCGCGGGGGGCTCGACCGACAGCGGCCCTCCGCCGACACGCCCGCGCGCTGCCGGGACGCGGACGACTCGAGGGAGGGCGTCGGCCGGTTCGACCGAGCGCGACTGACCGACCGCCGACGCCCGCGCGCCGGACGAGAGGATCCGCAGACAACGGCTCATCCCTCGTGAACGCGGCACAGCTGTCCGGTGTTCGATCCCCTTCGGTATCATCGTTCCGTGAGCGAACGCGGGTTGCCCATCGCGGACGGCGCCGCCGCCTGTCCCTTTGTCGCGTTCGAGGACGATCGTGACGAGCGGGCGACTGTGCCCGATCACCGTCACCGCTGCTACGCGGATCTTCGACCCTCTCCGCGCGCGCTTGCTCACCAGGAAGCCTACTGCCTGTCGAGCTCGTTCCCGGTCTGCCCGACCTTCCAGGACTGGGCGCGTCGCGAATCCGCTCGAGCCCGGGCCGACGCCCAGGCGCGCGACGACGCCGCCGACCGGGCGGCAGGCCCGACCACGCGTGCCGCCGCGGCCGCTGCCGGAGCATCTGCCGGAGCCGCCGGGCTGGCTGCCAGCCGAGCCAGCGACGGGGCCTGGGGAGGCACGGATGCGGCCGGCCACGCAGGCGACACGTCGGCCGAAGCGACCGATCTCGGCGTTCCGGCCGTGGAGCCCGACGCCGACGTCGGTGTCGACTCAGATGGTGTCGACTCAGATGAGGCGGAGCCGACCGACACCCGGTCGCAAGACGACGACGGCGAACCTCGACGAAACCCGCCGCGTGACTGGTCGGCGCCGCCGCCGTGGCTCGCGAGCAGCGAGGCGGCGCGTGGTGGCCATAACGCACCTCCGCCCGATTTCCTCGCCCGCCGCGCGGCGGAACCTGGACAAGGCCTGGCCGGCAGCGCCGCCGATCGTCTGGCCGGCGGGCCTCCCCCGTCTTCGACATCCGCCGCGTGGAGGGAGCCGGCGCCCGATGCCGAAGAGATCGACCATCGCGGCGCTCCACCGCCACCGCCGCGCCGACCGCGAGCCTACGACCAGCACCTCGGCGGCCCCTCGAGCGGACCCGACTGGGAACGGCCGCGACGATACGAGGCATATCCGACTATCAAGACCCGGGTGGGGATGCCGGCAATTCCGCGGATCGCCGTCCTCGCGGCGCTCATCGCGCTGGCGGCCCTCGCGTTCTTCTTCCTCCCGGCGATCCTCGGCCTCGGGAACAAGAGCGGCCCGAGCGGTGCCTCGCCGTCAGGGTCGGTCGCCCCGTCCGTCTCCATCGAGCCGACGACGGCGCCCCCAGCCACGCCAATCCTCTACACGATCAAGAAGAACGAGACGCTGTCGAAGATCGCGACCGCCCACGGCATCACGCTCCAGCAGCTCCTCGACGCCAACCCCGCGATCAAGAACCCGAACAAGATCGTGGAGGGTCAGCAGATCACGATTCCGACGCCAGATGCCTCCGCCCCCGACGAGTTCGGGCCGTCTGGTTCGCCCGCCGGAAGTCCGTAGACCGCGCCCGGGACGAGTCGCGGGATCGGTTCGGGTCAGCGGCGGGCCAGGTTGATCGAGGTGATCCGACCGGCCTCGACCCGAAACATCGCGTCGAGATGGAGCGACGGGGCTCCCGGCCTGACGACGAGGACATCGGCCTCGTAGGTGTTGCCTGTGTCGCGGACTCCGCCAGGGATCATCTTCAGACCAGCCTCGCCCCGGAGGAACCAGCCGCCGACGCGGCCGACGCCGCGCAGCGTCTGTGCGCTGTCGCCGACGTGGATCCGCATCTCGGCGTTTTCCGCCATCAAGCCGACGGCCGCCTCGCGATCGCCCGCGTTCAACAGCTCGAAAAACGTGTCCATGGTGTCGACGGCGCCCACGGCCGCAGTGTACCCGTCATGATCCGGAGATGCCCTCCGACCTTGCCCGCCACTGGGGACTCGACCCCGCGATCACCTTCCTCAACCACGGCTCGTTCGGCGCCTGCCCGCGGCCGGTCCTCGACGTTCAGCAGGCGTGGCGCGATCAGCTCGAGGCCGAGCCTGTCCGGTTCCTCGGGCGCGAGCTCAACGGACGCCTGGCGACCGTGCGCGAGGCGCTCGGTGACTTCGTCGGCGCCGATCCGGACGATCTCGCCCTCGTCACCAATGCGACCGGTGGGGCCAATGCCGTCATCCGCTCGGTTCGATTCGAGGCCGGCGACGAGATCGTCACGACCGACCACGAGTACAACGCGATTCTGAACGTCCTCCGCTATGTCGCGGAGCGGGACGGGGCGCGGGTGGTTGTCGTCGGGTTGCCGTTCCCGGCGATCTCGCCGGACGATGTCGTCGAGCGGTTCATGGCGGCCGTGACCGAACGGACGCGGCTGGCGGTCATCAGCCATGTCACCAGCCCGACGGCGCTCATCCTGCCGGTCGAGCGGATCGTCGCTGAGCTCGCGGAGCGGGGGATCGACACGCTGGTCGATGGTGCCCACGCCCCTGGGATGGTCGCACTCGATCTGGACGCACTCGGCGCGGCATACTACACGGCCAATCTCCACAAGTGGGTCTGCGCCCCGAAGGGCTCGGCCTTTCTCCACGTTCGGCGCGACCGCCAGGCCGGCGTCAGGCCCGGCACGATCTCGCATGGTCTCAACGCGCCAACAAACGAGCGGTCGCGCTTCCGCCTCGAGTTCGACTGGCAGGGGACGCTCGACCCGACGCCCTGGCTGGCCGTGCCGGCCGCGATCGATTTCATCGGCGGGCTCGTCGACGGCGGGTGGCCGGCGGTCATGGCACGCAACCACGAGCTGGCGCTGTACGGCCGGGACGCGCTGGCGGGCGGCCTCGGTGGTGACCATCTCGGCCCGCCGGCGACGATGATCGGGGCGATGGCGGCGCTGCCGCTGCCGCCGAACGGGCCGCTCGGCGGCATCGAGGCGAGCGGCTCGTCGTCGCCCCTCGACACGGACCCGTTCCAGCTCGTCCTCTACGAGCGATTCGGCATCGAGGTCCCGATCGGCGCCTGGCCGGTTCCGGCGGTCCAGGCCGCGTCGCCCCCGATTCGATCGATCCGCATTTCGGCTGCGCTCCACAACGACGCGGCCGACATCGATCGGCTGGTCGCCGCGCTTGGCGAGCTCTCGGCCGGTGGGATCGCCGCAGGGTAGGGCTTCCGCGAGGCGATCGACCCAGGCCGGAACCTATCCGAGGCCCGACAGGCCACCACGGCGACGGGCCAGTGTCAGGCCGCCGTCGGCGGCAAGGAGGACCTGTGGCGAGCGCGGCCGGCCGTTGTAGGTGGAGGCGATCGACGCGCCGTACGCCCCGGCGTCGCGGATCGCGACGAGATCGCCGCGGCGGAGCGGCGGGAGGCGGTGGTCGCCGAGGGCGTCGGTCGATTCGCAGATCGGGCCGTGGACGGCGGCGACCGTCGCTGCGGGCGATCTGGCAGCGGCGGACGGGTCAACATCGACCCCCAGCGACGTCATCGCGACGATGTCGTGGCGCGCCCCGTAAAGGGCCGGCCGGATGAGCTCCGTCATGCCGGCGTCGATGACGACCTGACGGCCGTCTCGTTCGCGGACGTGGAGCACCCGGGCGACCAGCCAACCGGCCCGTGCGACGAGAAACCGGCCCGGCTCGATCGCCAGGCGGGTCGGCCGGCGGTCCGCCGGGATCGTCTCGAGGAGCGCCGGCAGCTCGCGAGCGAACCGCGCCGGGCCCGGCGAGGGCTCGCCGATCGGGCCGACGGGGAAGCCGCCACCAAGATCGAGCGTATCGAGCCCCGGGGCATTGCCCTGTAGCAGGGCCAGGACGGCAAGCGCGTACCGGACGGCGTCGCGCCAGGCGTCGACGGCGCCCAGCTGCGACCCGACGTGGAGATGGAGGCCGCGCGGTCGGAGCGCGCCGCCGCTGGCCGCGGCAAGGTCGAGGCCGGCTGCCACCTCGCTCTCGGTCATCCCGAATTTGGAGCCGCCTGCGCCGACGGCCAGGCCAGCATGGGTCTCCGGTTCGACGTCCGGGTTCAGCCGGAGGAGGATGTCGATCGGCGGCCGCCCGCCGGCCCCGAGACCCGCCCGCCGGGCGAGCTCCGCCAGCCGGGCGATCTCGTCTCCGGACTCGACGGCCAGCCAGCGCAGGGGGTGCCCGTCGGCTGCCGATCGGACTGCTGCCTTGAGGTCGGCGTCGGTCTTGCCGACCCCCTCGAGGACGATCTCGGCGTCGGCCAGGCCTGCCCGTCGGGCGATCGCCATTTCGCCGCGCGAGACGACCGTTGCGCCGGCCGCCGCAGCGGCGGCTGCCGCGGCGACGATCGCGATGACGTCATTGGCCTTGACCGAGTAGTGGCGCAGCCAGGGATCCGGGAAGCTCGACCGAAGCTCCTCGCCGGCAGCGTCGAGTGCCACGAGATCCGTGACGTAGGCCGGCGTCCCGAAGCGACGCGCCGCCCGCCGAAGCCCGCCGGCGACCGCCGCCAATCGGTCGTCGGCCGTGCCGGCCACCGGCTAGAAGAGCTTGCGAGGCGACAGGGCGATGCTGGCGAGGGTCGAGATGACGCTGATGACAACCGCTCCGATGATCGCGCCGATGATGGCGTCGGCACCGAGCTTCGGCGGAAAGCCGCCAATCGTGAAGCCGAGTTTCAGCGCCTCCGACGCGAGGGCGACGAGCAGGAGCATCGCCGCGTTGATGACGAAGGCCACGAGACCGAGGGTCAGCATGCTGATCGGGAAGGAGAGGGCCTTGACGATCGGCTTGATGTAGCTGTTCACGAGGGCGAAGATCAGGGCGACGACGAATAGCTTCCACCAGTCGTTTCCAAACTTGAATTCGATCTGTGGAACGACCTTCACCGCCACGAACAGGGCGGCGGCGTTGATCAGGATCCGGACGATCATCTCGACCACGGTGCATCTCCCTCTGCGGATGTTGCCGGGATGATGGCAGACGTGCGGGTCAACTGCGAGTGCCGTCGTCCGCGCCAGCGCATCCGAATAGACGCGGCGCCGTGGCGAACCTCGAGGCGCCTCAGCGCCTCAGCGCCGCAGGCCGGCCTCGAGCGCCGCACGAACCGCCGGCCATTCGCTGTCGATGACGCTGTAGTAGGCGGAGTCGCGCATGCGGCCATCGGGCATGACCATGTGGTTGCGGAAGATCCCCTCGAATTGAGCGCCGATCCCGAGCAGCGCCGTCCGCGATTTTTCGTTGAGAGCGTCGGTCTTGAACTCGACCCGCCGGCAGCCCAGCGTGTCGAAGGCGTGGCCGAGCATCAGCAGCTTCGCCTCGCGGTTGGCGCCCGTTCGCTGGAAGGCCGTGCCGACCCAGGTCCAGCCGATCTCGATCCGGCGATGATCGAGGGCGATGTTCATGTAGCGGCTCGAGCCGATCGGGCGGCCCGAGACGCGGTCGATCGTTGCGAACGGCAGTTCCGTCCCGGCGGCGCGAGCGGCGATCGTGGTCTCGGCCCACGCCCGGAGCTCCGCCTCGCTCGTGGGGCGTGCGATCGTCCAGCGCCAGATGGCCGCGTCCAGGGCGACCTCGGCGAGAGCTGGGACGTGATCGAGCGAGAGCGGCTCGAGGCGGACGATCGAACCCTCGAGGGTGACGGGCTCGAGGCGAGGGGCGGACGCGGTGGCCATGGATCGATGGTAGCGGGTCCCGGGCGCGTCGCTCTGCCGGAATGCGGCGCGTGGGCCGCGAGACGAACGCTAGACTGCGCCGGAAGCCCGCCAACGGAAGGCGCAACCGATGCCCGACGTTTCCACTCGCGTCGACGCCCTGATCGCCGAGCATTTTGCCCTTCATCCGCTCCACGCGACCGCAGCAGGGATCCACGACCATGACGGCCGCTGGCCCGACATGGGCGATGGCGGCCGAGCCGCGCGGATTGCCTTTTGCGATCGCTGGTCGGCCGAGCTCGCTGCCATGCCGACAGGGGATCTCTCGCCTGACGAGCGGATCGACGTCGACTTTCTCCGATCCGAGCTCGCCGCCCACCGATTCGCAGAAGCGGAGCTGCGCGAGGAGGCGTGGAGTCCGCTCGAATGGGTCTACCTGCTGGGCGACGGGATCTTCGGGCTGATCGCCCGTGATTTCGCCCCCCTCGCCGACCGGCTCGCATCCGTTGCCGGCCGGCTGGAGGGCATGCCAGCGCTGCTCGAGGCCGGTCGGACGGTCCTAGTCGGGGTCGAGGGTCGACCCGTCGATCGCTTCCATACCGAGAAGGCCCTCTCTCAGTTCGACGGGATCAGGGAGCTCATAGCGGATGCCGTCGCCGAGGCTGACGGGACCGCCGGGTCGGATCCGGCCATGGCTGCGCTCGTTCCCCGCTTGCGCCTGGCCGCGGACGTCGCCGGCGCCGCCCTCGACGCCTTCGAGGCCCATATCCGCGACGTCGTCCTGCCCGCGTCCGCGGGTGAGGGCCGGATCGGAAGGGAGCTGTTCGCCCGCAAGCTTCTTCACACGTTCCGTACCGACGAGGCGACGATCGATGCGATCCGCGGCCGCGCGGAGCGCGAATTCGCCGCGGTGCGGGCCGAGATGATCCGGATCGCCCACGAGACCTGGCCGACCTGGTGCCCGGACCTGCCGGTCCCCGGCGACGATTCGGAGGCGGTCAGGGGCGTCCTCGACGCCGTCGCCGTCGAGCACCCACCGGCCGAGGAGACCCTCGACTTCTGTCGAGCGGAGCTGGCCCGGGTCGAGGCGTTCTGCCGGGAGCGCGACCTCATCGGACTCGCCGATGAGCCGCTCGAGATCCGTTGGACCCCGGCCTACATGCGCACGTTCGCCGGGGCGATGCTCCAGTCGCCCGGCCCCTTCGAGGCCGGCCAGAAGGCATTCTTCTCGGTGACTCCGGTTGACGAGGAGTGGCCCCCGGACCGAGTCGAGTCATATCTCCGCGAGTCGAACACGCGGATGCTCCAGCTCCTCGTCATCCACGAGGCCGTGCCCGGCCACTATCTCCAGGGCGTCTATGCGAACCGCTCTCTATCGCTGGCGCGGACCGTGTTCGGCAGCGGCGTGTTCGCCGAGGGTTGGGCCGTCTACGTCACCCAGGTCATGATCGACGCCGGGTTCGCCGCGGACGATTCCGCCCTCCTGCTCAACCACTGGAAGTTCTATCTGCGGTCGGTGACGAACGCTCTCATCGATATCGGAATCCACACCGCGGGGATGACCGAGGTCGAGGCGATCGCCCTGATGGTCGACGGCGGCTTCCAGGAGGAGGCCGAGGCGCGCTCGAAGTACGACCGGGCGCGATTGTCGTCGACGCAGCTGTGCACGTATTTCGTCGGGTCGGTCGAGATGTGGGACCTGGAGCACGAGCGGCGACGCCGGCTGGCGGCCGTATCCGACGATCCGCGGGGCGCCGACGCGGTCCCCGAGCCACAGGTCGTCGGTGGGTATGGCACGACGCCGGGTTTCGTCTACCACGAGCACCTCGAGGAGGTCCTCTCGCACGGCGAGCCGCCGATCCCGTTCCTCCGCCGTCTGATCCTGGATCCCGAGGCGATCGCTGCTCGGAGCTAGAACGGCTCGCCCGCGAGGCC
>WNGI01003629.1_pt1 | contig 14562 bp, 13 predicted proteins | sample 5400621 | NCBI WGS metagenome assembly WNGI01 (sample SAMN13153374, study PRJNA577476) | soil metagenome | isolation source: 20 cm soil or saprolite under Garry oak tree replicate 1 | place: USA:California | collected 2016-06-15 | reverse complement strand
GATATCGGGGCGCGTCTGATCAAGAACGAGGAAGTCGAGACCCGCTTGCTTGGCGAGATTGACGCAGGCGGTCACCTGCTCGCGCGCGTCGAGACCGCCGAACTTCGACCCGAGATCCGGTCGGACGGCGCCGCTCGGCGCCAAGTAGGGATGGTCTTCGAGGCGAAACAACGGAGATGCTTGATCCGACGGGTTCTGGTTGCGACCGCCCATGAGACCGATGGAGAGAAATTGATTGAGCTCGGTCATCGCGCGCAACGCGGCGACCCGCGAGTCGAAGTGGGCGCCGGAACCGAACTCGACGAACTCCTGCTCGTTTTGCATCCAATGCGCGATTGTTACGAAGGTGGGAATTCCGAGATCGTTGGTGGCGTCGAGCACCCAAAGGCGGCGCCCGGTTTCCGCGAGCTGCATTTTCAGATCGCGGATGTAAGGATCATCGAACTGCCCCAGTTCGACTTCCGGCCGTTGCAATCGATTGTACCACCAGATGGCGTATGCATCCCGCTCGACCAGCTCGAGAAATCCCTGGACGATCGCCTCCGCCAGCGTGTTGCCGGCCGCGCAGCCGTTGGAATCCGCGTGGTGCTGGTAGCCGGCGCCCCGATAGAAAAAATAGAGCAGGCTGGTCGGAAGATACCTGAACCTTCCGTCGCGCAGAGACCAGACCGGCGACCACTCGATCTTGGCCGTGGGATCGAATGGCGCCGGCGCCGGCGTGATCTCGTCGGGGTCACTCGTCGGCGCCTGCCCTCGCCGGTACTGCGCCTCGCTTAACAGCAAGACATCGTTTGGATGAATCGCTTCGCTCTCGCGAAAATCGGTGAACCGGCGCGTCACCCGGATCTCGTTGCCCTGAAAAATTCCGGAATAGCGCTCGATCGCCTCCATGAGCGCGCTCGCTTCACCCTGCTCGGCCGTGCTGCCCTTGCCGAAGCTGCCGCCGCTCAGTCCCGCCCTGAGTTCGTTGACCGTCCTCGCCGGCGCCGAAAAATTGTGCGTGGCGAGATAGTTCGTGTTCATCGGCAGGTCAGCCTGGATGCGCTCGAGCCGTGAGACCACGCCGGTCAGCGGGCTTACGTGCTTGCGAAACCGCGCTACCGTGGCGCCCGAAGACTCCGTGCGGTATCCGCCGCTTGTCATGACGAGCCTGCCGCCGGCGCCAAGCTCGGCCGGCACCGGCGCCCGATCCGGTTTGCGCAGCTTCTTGCGGCCGCAAACCGGACATTGCGGGCGGGCCGCCACGTAATGGCGCACGATGGTCGAGCCTAACAGTTCCAGGCTGATGATGTGATCGCTCAGATCGGTGCGAAAATCGGTGGCGATCGCTTTTGCGATCTCGACGGCCGCAAGCTCGATCCCGCTTCGTCCGAGTACCCCGCGGGCGAGCGGCGAGGTGGCTACACGCTGCGCTCCTCCACGGTCGAGAAGCGCCCTGACCTCTCGGTTGCGCTGCATCCGCTCGGCAAGACAGGCCCAGCAGGCGCTCTTGCCCGGCCGGAACACCGGCCCCACGAGGGGAAAAATGCCGGAGGGTTGGGCGAGCAGCCACGGCGTGCGCTCCGACAAATGCTGCCGGTTCACTTCGGCCAATCGGGCGTCGAGATAGTCGCTCACCAGCGTGACCGCCAGCTGGGCGGAGCGCTGCACGACGCGCACACCCAGCCCGCGCAGCGCAGAGTCGAGCTCTTTTGCACTCGGCACGTCGACCGATTGGATGCGCACGGGGCATTTGTTGAGATTTTTCTCCGCATCCGCCGGCGAAAGGCCGAGGCTCGCCCAATACGCAGCCACGGTGTCCCGGGAGGAGTGCGCTTTCGCGACGATGAAACGGCGGTCCAGGAGACGCTTGAGCGCTTCGTTGATCTTGTCCGCGGGGAACTTGTGCTCCAGCTCGGAAACGAGCTGCGGCAAACTCCTGCCGCCCTCGCCTATCGCATACGCGAGCGCACAATAGAGCTCGCCGTGCAGAAAGAACTTGCGGTCCTCGGAATAGAGGCACACGACATCGCCCGGCAGCACATACACGCTGAAATTCGGCGCGAACCGCGGACTGTCTTTGCTGGGACGCTGCGCAATGCGTTTGCGGCTATGGCGGGCCATGAGCTGAGCACGCGCGCCGCTAGCTATGGCGACCGAGGTAGGATGGCGTTGTTGGCGCATCGCGTTGCGATGTACCGCCGTACCGCGCGCGCAAGAAAATGGCCGGGTCCGATCCGAACCCAGCCATAACGAGTTGCATCTGTCAACGTAATCGGAACGTGTTGGAGTCTAGCAGATGGCGCAACGTCCCCAGGACAAGCAGCAGCCGCAGCCTCCGCAGCCACAACCGCCGCAGCCGCCGCAGCCTCTGCCGCAGCCCCTGCAACCGCCGCCGCAGCGGCCTCCGCCGCCGCAGCGGCCTGCGCCGCCGCAGCGGCCTCCGCCGCACCGCTGCGCAACCTTTTCCCCGATGTAGGGCGTGCCGGCGTGTTCCTTGTCGAAGACGTAGAAGGTCCCCAAGCTGACGTCGGCGATTTCTTCTTCGCTGAGCGTGATTTGCGGCCGGACGGTATCCCGGGACGGCGTATCCGCGGCCGGCACAGCGGTCGCGGCGGATGCCCCGCCCGCGAGCGACAAAGACACGCCGACGACTCCGACAACCGGTACGGCCTCCTTGCGACCCTTTCGCTTCGAAGCTTGCTGCTTGTGCGGCATTGTCTACTCCTCCCGTAACCTTCCAGCAGATGTTCGACGAAGTGGACCGTACTAATAGCGGTATTCGTAGCCTTCGCGCAGACACCTGGCAAGGCTGTTCATATACGCGAGTTGGGATAGCTTACTCCGGACTTACACGCGCTCAAGTCGCCGCCGGGAACGTGAACGACCGTTCATAAAACACGCGAATCGGGGCCAGGGCGCGCTCACAAAACGCGCTGAGGCGCATTCGGTTCCGCGACATCGTGCACGACATCGCCGTCGCCGCGACTATGAAGTAGGCTAGCCTCCCGAGTGCGACCCCGCGACGCCTCCTGCGCGCTCACATGGGAGAAACGGAAACATGGCGCATTCGCATGGCCGTTTCGCGTGGTACGAGTTGGCGACAACGGACATGGAGTCCGCGAGGGCCTTTTACAGCGACGTCCTGGGCTGGGGCACGCAGGACGTGCCGGCGTCCGGCCTCGCCTACACGCTGTTTACTGCCGCAGGGGCCGCGGTGAGCGGCCTGATGGAACTGCCGAAGGAGGCGACCGCATCGGGGCTCCGGCCGAGCTGGCTCGGATATGTCGGCGTCGACGATGTGGACGCCGCGGCCAATCGCATCGAAGAGCTCGGCGGCGCCGTGCACGTCCCGCCGACGGAAATTCCCAACGTGAGCCGCTTTTCCATCGCCGTCGATCCGCAGATGGCGACGATTGCGTTGCTCAAATGGCTCAACGGCGGTCAACAGCAACCCGCCGAGCTCGACGCGCCAGGCCGCGTCGGCTGGCACGAGCTGCTCGCAGCCGACTGGGAGCAAGCATTTGCCTTTTACCGTGAGCTTTTCGGCTGGCAGAAGGCGCAGACCGACACCGGCGCGGTGGGCACGTATCAGCTGTTCTCCGCGAGAGGGGAGACGATCGGCGGCATGTACACCAAGCCTGCGATGGAGCCCGTCCCGTTCTGGCTTTACTACTTCAATGTCGGCGATATCGACGTCGCGATAAAGCGGGTGAAGGCAGACGGCGGGACGATCCTCGAGGGTCCGATTGAAGTGCCGGGCAGCAGATGGATCGTCCGATGCACGGATCCCCAGGCCGCCATCTTCGCGCTGATGGGAAAGCGAAGTCACAACGGAATTGGATATTTCGAGCGCCTGCCGTCACGGAATCCTTCCAGCGCTGGTTTTGGCGTCCGTCGATGACCGGCGCCGCAGTGTATCCGCGCTCGTTACCGAGGTTAACCTCATCCTAATAATCGGCGCCGCAAATGTTCCCAGGTGAGGCTGCCGGTTAAGGTTCCGTTTAGCTCTGGGGCGGATCATCCCGGCGTGCGAACCCACGGACGCGTGGCTCGCATCGAGGATCCCATCATGGACGACGAGCGGCCCAGACCCCATGGCGCAGCCGGGTCGAGCTCCGCGGCAGCCGAAAGCGGTCCCCAGCAGCTCGTTCTTTGGTCGGCGGCACGAGAAACGAACGACGACACGAACAAGCGCCGACCCCGACGTGAGCTTGCGCAGGGAGCCGCGTCCAAATTCCTGCTGATCGAGCCGATCGTCGCCGACGCGGCACCGCCGCGCGATATCAGGGTCGATGACGAGATCAGACCGCTGCGTCGGGACGAGTTCGCGGTTGCCGAGCCGCCGGCGTCCGCGCAATGGATCCAGCTCGCGCTTCTAGGGGGCGCGCTGGCGGTCGGGCTTTGCCTGGGATGGATCGGCGGATTCGTGTCATCGCGCTTCTTCATTCCGACGACCGTTGCGGCGGTGCCGCATGCCGACGTTTCACCCTGCGGGCGCGAGGGAAGTTGCGCCGCCGCCAAATCCGATCGCGAGGCAAGCAAGGCTGCCGGCCCGCGCGCGAGGATCGTCGAGCGCAGTTCCGCTCGCGGCATGAAGGAGGCAAGCGCGGCGGCAAATCGAGACGTGACCACGACGAGCAGCATTTCGATGCAGGAGCGCGCGAAAATCGAGCCGCGGCTCCCAGCCATGCCGGAGACGCGGCCGACCACCATCGAGGGCTGGACGATTCGCGAAGTGATCGGCAATACGGTCGTGTTGCACGGGCCGGACGGCGTCTGGCGCGCGACGCAGGGAGATACGGTGCCGGGTGTGGGCCGGATCGATTCGATCGTGCGCTGGGGCAGCCGCTGGATCGTCGCGACGACGCGGGGCCTCATTTCGACCCTCGACTGATTCAGATTCGCAGTCCGGTGCTATCCTCATACGCTTGACGCCCCGCGTGTCCTTCCATTTTCGTACCGGGCCAGATGCGACCCTTGGTCTTGCTCTCACCCCTTGCGCTCGCTTTGTGCGCGTGCGCCGGCCAGCTGGCCGGCGGGGGGCGTGACGACCTCGCCAATCCTCGCCCACAAAACTATAAGTCGGACATTCTCGCCATGTTGCACGTTTATCTTCGAGATCCGACTCAGATCCGCGACGCCTCCGCGTCCGAGCCGAGGCTCCAACCGATCGGAAGGACGAATCGCTACGTCGTCTGTCTTCGCTTCAATGCCAAGAAAAGCAACGGAGAATATGCGGGTCTGAAGCAATACACGGCGGTTTTCGTGGCCGGCAGGCTGGACCAGATGGTGGAGGCGAAGCCCGAGGAATGCGCCAAGGCGGAATACCAGCCGTTTCCGGAAGCGGAGACGCTGACGCGATAATGCACCGGGATTTCACAGCGAGGTCAAATCCAGTCGGCTGTTGCCCCGGAAGGCCAATTGGCAAACCCAAATTGCTGTCGTCTCACCGGCCCACGGCGTGAATGGCGCGGGCGAGCGCACGGCCGACGCAGTCGTAGCCGGCCGCGGAGTTATGCAGACCATCCCATGCGACGAGAGCGCGCGGCGACAATCCCGCGTCGATCGACTTGCGCATGAGCTCGAAACGCGGAAACAGGCCGACGCGCTCTTGCCGCGCCACGTCTGCAATAATGGTCTCCATCATGGAATGCTGCGACCACGCGAGCACGAGCGGCGCGTATTGCAGGTCCATCAGGATCACCTCGGCGCCGGACGCCTTGAGACTGCGCACACCCGCGACCATGCGTTCCTTGGCGCCGTCGGCGCGGCCGCCCCACGCTACATCATTGGTGCCGAGCTGCCACACCACGAGGTCCGGACCATGGGCAAGGACATCGCGCTGGAAACGGGCGATGCTGCCGCCGATGGTCTCGCCGATGCGGCCGCTATTGATGACCTCTAGGCGCGCGTTCGGCCGCAGCCGAGCAAGCTCACGGCGCATCACCTCGGGATAGGTCGCGGCCCGGCCCGCCATCCATAGACCGGTCGTGGACGAGGAACCAATTGCGACGATTCGCACCGCCGCTCCGGCATTGAGCCGTGCCGCAGTGCGCGGCAAAGCGCTGCCGAGCGAAAGGCTCTCATTGGCGGCGAGGCAAACCTCGACGTCCGACGGCGGCGGGGTTTGTGCAGCAGCACTGCTGGCGCACGAGGCGACGAGGCCGGCCATGCATCGCGCCAGCCATGCGCGACGCGGGCCGTCCGCGAGCGTTTGCCGGCGCTGCCGCTGTATCATCCCGCGCTGCCCGTGGTTCCCGTTCTTCCCCATCCGGAACATCTGCGGCAACTCTAAGACAATACCCTCACTAAAAACTCTTCCTGCCCACTCATTGGGACACCCGAGTCGGTGCGCCCGTCCGCTTGTTTGCAAAGAATCTTCCCATTTCCGCCGTTGTTGAGCCCCGGAAGCGACGCCAGGTTTTGCTCGACTCGCGGCGCTGCTCCGGGGGGTGGGGAAGCCGGGCAAACGACATCGGTCAATACGCTCGTCACAGCCGGCGCGCCACGCCTCCCGCGCGAGTCCAGTTCGGCCGGGGGAAACGGGACATGAGCTTTAAAGTCGTGCGTCATGATCACCCCAATATCTTGGTGGTGAACAGACAAACATACGAAACCTATCGATTTACCGTGGGTGACGAAGGCACCCTCGCGCAGGGCGGACCGCGGTCCGATTTACGCGAGGCCCATCGAACGGCGATGGCATTTCTAGCGCGCAGCGCAAGAGAGCCCGCCCGGGGCCGCTGAGCGTCGGCACGCCAGCCAAGATCGATCGCGTCAGCACCATGTTCGAGCGTATCAGCCCGCAGGCCTCGTACGGCGCCGGTCCTGCTGACCAAAACCAGCAGAGCGGGCGCGATCTGAGGCTCGACCTTTTCCGCGGTCTGTCGCTCCTTTTCATTTTCATCGATCATATTCCGAATAACGTTCTGTCATACGTCACACTGCGCTCGATCGCATTCTCCGACGCCGCCGAGGTATTCGTCTTCATTTCCGGCTACGTCGCTGCGACGGTCTACGGAAAGGCTCTCCAGCGGCAAGGATGCATCGCCGCCACCAGCCGGATCTATCACCGGGTGTGGCAGCTCTATGTCGCACACATTTTGACATTCGTGGTGCTGGCGGCAGGCGTCTGTTACGCGACGCTCCGGCTGCAAAACCAAAGCTACGCCGAGGACTTCGGGATCGACAATTTCATCGACGAGCCTCAGGTCGCGATCGTCAAGCTTCTCTTGCTGCAATATCAACCCCAGTTCCTCGACATCCTACCGATCTACATGATCTTTCTGGGCGTATTTCCCTTCTTGTTGCTGCTTCTGCGACGCTGCCTGCCGCTTCCGCTCCTCCTTTCCGGGGTACTTTATGTCTTGACGTTGCGCTTCGGTTGGCAGCCGCAGAGCTATCCCGACAATGAGGCCTGGTACTTCAATCCACTCGCCTGGCAATTCCTCTTCGTGATCGGCGCCACTGCCGGATACGCGCCGTATAGTCGTCAGCCGTTGCCGCTCAACCGGGCGTGGCTTCCGAAGCTTGCCATTGCCGTCGCGATTGCGGTCGCCATCATCAACGTTTCATGGATGATCCATGGCGCCTATGATGCATTTCCGGCTTTGCTGCGGCAGGAGCTCTCGCCGCTCGTCGAGGACAAAGCCAATCTGGCGCCGCTCCGCCTGATCAGTTTCTTGGCACTTGCGATAGCTACCGCGCATGCCATAGCTCGCGAGAGCCAGTTCCTGCGCCGCCCTATTGCGCAATTGGTTATCCGCTGCGGCCAGCATTCGCTGCAGATATTCTGTCTCGGTATCCTTCTCTCCGTGCTGGGTCAGATCGTGCTGACCTCCATCCGCACCGACATTCCGATGCAGCTTGCGGTTGACCTCGCCGGCGTTCTGCTAATGGTGGCGATCGCCGAACTGCTCACGCGGTACAACGCGAGCGGCGGCCGGCATTCCAGCACGGCGGCGGTTACGGCAGGCATGAGCTCCGTGGCGCGCCGGAGGAATCTCGGCGCAATCAAGCGCCTGGTGACTGCCTATTCGGCTTCTTGGCGCTCCGTCTCCTGACGCTCGGAGCTCAAAACATGCCTTAAGGCATGCGTTCGCGAGCCTACTCGCAAGGATCGATCATGTTTGAGAAACCGACGGTCGCGGATTTGCGCGAGGCGGCGCACAAGCTCGGCATGAAGCCGAGCGAGGCCTATCTCGGCGCCGTCGAGGAGATCGTCACGCCGATCGCCAATGCTTATGCCGTTCTCGACGCAACGCCGGATGAATTGCCGGCGGTGAAATATCCGCGCGGCCGCTGGTATCGGCCGCCGGCGGCGGAGAATGCGCACGGCGCCTGGTACGTGAAGACGTCGATCAAGGGCAAGCCGGGCGGCAAGCTTGCCGGCCGCCACCTCGTGCTCAAGGACAATATCTGCCTCGCCGGCGTGCCGATGATGATCGGCGCGCAGCTCTTGGACGGCTATATGCCCGACATCGACGCGACGGTGGTCGAGCGCATTCTCGATGCCGGCGGCGAGATCGCCGGCAAGGCAGTGTGCGAGTATTTCTGCGTCTCCGGCGGCAGCCACACCACTCGACGGGTCCGGTGCACAACCCGCGCAAGCGCGGCTATACCGCCGGCGGATCGTCCTCGGGCTGCGCGGCGCTGGTCGCCGCCGGCGAGGTGGACATGGCGATCGGTGGCGACCAGGCCGGCTCGATCCGCATCCCGGCGAGCCACTGCGGCATCGTCGGGTTGAAGCCGACCTTTGGGCTCGTTCCCTACACCGGCATCGGGCTGCTGGAGATCACCATCGATACCTGCGGACCGATGACCGCCAACGTGCGCGACAACGCGCTGCTGCTGGAGGTGATCGCCGGACCCGACGGCCTCGACACGCGCCAGCGCGGTGTTGCGCCCGGCCGCTACACCGAGGCGCTCGCGGACGGGGTCGAGGGACTGCGCATCGCCATCATCAAGGAAGGCTTCGGCCATCCCAATTCGGAGGGCGACGTCGACGCCCATGTGCGCGAGGCCGCGCAGCGCTTCGCCAAATTCGGCGCGATCGTCGACGAGGTATCGGTGCCCACCCACGCGCTCGGCTTTCCCGTGTGGGCGGCGATCCGCGGCGATGCGGCCTGTGTCATGCTGCTGGAGATGAACGGCGCCGGTATCGGACACGAGGGCCTTTACGTCACGAGCCTCATCGAGCGCGCGATGGGTTGGCGCAATCGCGCGGATGAATTCGCCGATACGCTCAAGATCGCCTCGATTTTCAGCAGGTACACGCTCGACCGCTATGGCGGCCGCTTCTACGCCAAGGCGCAGAACCTGCGCCGGCGCGTGCGCGCGGGTTACGACGCCGTGCTGGCGACACACGACCTTCTACTGCTGCCGACGGTGCCGATGAAGGCGACGCCGATTCCCGCCAAAGATGCCACGCCGCAGGAGATCACGCGGAGAAGTTGGGAGCCGACCCGCAACACCTGTCCGTTCAACGTCACCGGACATCCGGCGATCAGCGTGCCGTGCGGGATGGAGGACGGCCGTCCCATCGGGCTCATGCTGGTCGGACGCCACTACGCCGAGGAGACGATCTACCGCGCCGCGGCGGCCTTCGAGCGCTCGGGCGACTGGACGACGTTCTGACGCGGCGAGGCACACCGCCTCGTCATTCAGGGACGGCGCGAAGCGCCGGGCCCGGAATCCATAACCACGGCTGCGGAGTATAGATTGCGGGCTCCCTCGCTGCGCTCGGGACCCGGAATGACGCCGAGGCCACGGTCTGTGGTCTTTCGCTGAAATCGGTGGTTAAATTCCGGTTGCCTGTTCTCATCGCGACGTGGTGACTGCCATGCTCAATCGCCGCCGCACGCTCCAGACTGGTTTTGCGACACTCCTCTCCGCGCCGCTCCGCTGCCCGCCTTGGCGCAATCAAAGCCGCGCGTAAAGGTGCGCTACAACGAGGTCGTGCGCTCCATGCTCTACGCGCCGGCCTACGTGGCGATCGCCAAGGGCTACTTCGACGAATTGGGGCTCGACGTCACGCTCGCGACCGCGCAAGGCGGCGACAAGTCGGTGGCGATCATGCTGTCGAACCAGGCCGATATCGCGCTCATCGGCCCGGAATCGGCGATCTACGTTCAGAACAGCGATTCACCGGTCAAGATTCCGATCTTCTGCGGGCTCACCTCGACCGACGGCTTCATGCTGGTCGGGCGCGAGAAGGTCGACAAATTCGACTGGAAGATGCTCAAGGGCAAAGAGATCCTGGGCTTCCGCCCAGGCAGCACGCCGCTGCTCTTTCTCGAGGCGGCGCTGCGCCGGAACGGCCTCGACCCGCAAACCGACGTCAAGCTCATGAACAATGTCGGCATCCCCGCGCGCGTGGGCTCCTGGCTGGCGGGGCAAAACCAATACGGCATCTTCATCGAGCCGGATGCCTCGCAGCTCGAGCTCGACGGCAAGGGATATTTCTTGGCCTCGGTCGGCGAGACCGTGGGGCTTGCCGACTACACCACGTTCATGGCGACCGACAAATACATGCGCGAGAACAAGGAGACGCTGCAGATCTGGACCAATGCCATCGCCAAGGGCATGACATGGACGGCGCAAGCGCCGATCGCCGACCTCGTGAGCGCCATCGGCCAATTCTTCCCCGGAGTGAAGCCCGACGTTCTCGCCCACGCCGCCGAACGCTACCGCCGGCTCAAGATCTGGAAGAGCTCGCCGGTGATCGAGCCGGCAGCAATGGAGAAATTCCAGGACATCCTCGTGCAAGGCCACGTGCTCGAGCCGGGCAAGCGCGTGAAGTTCGCCGACCTCGTCGTTACCGAGTTCTTCAACAAGGCGAAGTGATCCGTGGCGGCACCGGCATCTGCCGCTTCGCCCAAGTCGAGCTACGCAACGTCAACCTGCGTTACTTCGGTCTCGAGGGCGAGACCGAGGCGCTCAAGGGTATTTCGATCTCGATTGCGCCCGGCGAATTCGTCGCCATCATCGGCCAGAGCGGCTGCGGCAAGAGCACGCTGTTGTCGCTGATCTCCGGCATCCTCATGCCGACCGACGGCACAGTCCTTCTTGACGGCAAGCCTGTGACCGGCCCGAGCCGCAAGGTCGGCTACATGCTGCAGCAGGACTATTTGTTCGAGTGGCGCACCATTCTCGAAAACGCGGTGCTGGGCGCCGAAATCCAGGGTGCGGACATGGGGAAGGCGCGCGAGCGAGCAACCGCGCTGCTTACCCGCTACGGGCTCGGGCAATTCCTGCATCACCTGCCGCGACAGCTCTCGGGCGGCATGCGCCAACGCGTGGCGCTGGCGCGCACGCTGTGCACGGAGCCCGACGTTGTGCTGCTCGACGAACCCTTCGCGGCGCTCGATTCACAGACGCGGCTCGCGCTCTCCGATGAGGTTGCGGTGATCCTGCGGCGGGAGAAGAAGACGGCAATTCTTGTCACCCACGATATCGGCGAAGCGGTGAGCATGGCCGAGCGAGTGATCGTCCTCTCGCGCCGGCCCGGACGGGTGAAGTCCGACCATGCAATCCGCTTTGCGGCGATGGATGGGGGACGCCCGCCGCCTTTGGCGGCGCGCAACGCCCCCGAGTTCAACGGCTATTTCAACACGCTGTGGCAGGAGCTCGAAGTCCATGTCGAAGGCTGAAGCACTTAGGGTTGCCGCGCCAAGCCCGCAATATCTCGCCTGGCTCGCGCGCGAGCGGCGGGGCCATCTCATCGTGCGCGTCATGCAGCTTGCAGTCCTCATCGTTTTCCTGGTGCTGTGGGAGGTGCTGCCGAAGGCGCTCATCGTCAATCCGGTGCTGACCAGTTATCCCTCCGCGCTGTGGCCGACTTTCGTCGAGCTGCTCAAATCGACCCCGCAGCAGGCAAGCATCCTCACCCACACCTGGGCGACGGTGCTGGCGACCGTGCTCGGATTCACCGGGGCGATGGTGCTCGGCACCGCGGTCGCCGCGGCGCTGTGGTGGTGGAACACACTCTATAAGGTGCTCGATCCCTATCTCGTCGTCGCCAACGCCATGCCGAAGACCGCATTCGTGCCGATCTTCTACATCTGGCTCGGCGCAACGCTGTCGATCTACGGCATGTCGCTCGCGATCTCCGTCTTCATCACCATCCTGATGATCTATTCCGGCTTTCAGGGCATCGACCCGAACAAGATCAAGCTGGCGCAGACGTTCGGCGCGACCAAGGGGCAGATTCTGCGGAAAGTGGTGCTGCCCGGCAGCGTGCCGACGCTGCTGGCCGCGCTCAAGGTGAATGCGGGGCTGTCGCTCGTGGGTGTGGTCGTGGGCGAGTTCCAGTCGGCCAATCTGGGGCTCGGCTATCTCATTCAGTACGGCGCCCAGATCTTCAAGATGAACATCGTGATGACCGGAATCACCATCCTGGCCATCGTGTCGTCCCTGATGTACCTCGCGATCTCGTGGCTGGAGACCGCCATCATGCGGCGCCGCTAGATGCGTGCACGCACGGGACATAGAGAAAAAGGCATGAAGAAACCCCACCGAACGGGGCCACCCGTTGGCGGGGTTAGTTCAATCCGCTGGCTTTGTCCCAGCGCTCGACTCTCGGACTTGATTCGTCCGACGATTTTGAAAGTAACGCGACCGCTCCATTGGTCATGTGACGCACATCACAAAAAAGCGCTTTCCTGCTAAGCTGCGTGCTAAGCTACCTGACATCGACAAGTGAGCCGCTTTCCGGCGGCGCCTTTGTGCCATTTGGTGACGACATCGGAGGTCCCAGTGCTCGGCATGCAGCGTCTCGCATTCGCCTTCGGTCTGCTCGCTGCGCTTTTCCTGGCGGCAAAGCCGTCGACCGCGCAGACATGGCCGCAACGCTCAGTCAAGTTCATCGTGACGCTGGGGCCGGGTAGCGGCGTCGATATCGGCACGCGGCTGATCGCCGACCGTTTGAGCCGGCGCTGGGGCCAGCCCGTGGTCGTCGAGAACCGCCCCGGCGGCGATGGTCTCGTCGCCATCGGCGCGTTCGTCGCCGCCAACGACGATCACGTGCTGCTCGCCACGCCGAGCGGCTCGTTCAATGCGCACCCGTTCATCTACAAGCAGCTGCCCTACAAGCCCGAGGATCTCGTGCCGATCGCCCGCGTCTCGAATACAATTGTCGTGATCGCCGTGCCGGCGGCGCTCGAGGTCAAATCGCTCGCGGACTTGGTGGCAATGGCGCGCGCGCAGCCGGGCAAGCTCAACTGGGCGGGCACCACCGGCAGCAACGAATTTCTGTTCGCCGCATTCCTCAAGAATGCAGGGCTTTCCATGTCGAAAGTACCGTATCGCAATCTGGTCGAAGCGGCCAACGATCTCGCGACCGGACGCATCGACGTCAACGTGACGGCGTTCGCGATCGTGCGGCCGCAGATCGAGGCCGGCAAGGTTAAGCTCTTGGCGGTGACCAATACCACGCGCTCTACGGTGCTGCCCGACGTGCCAGTTCGCCGCCGCGATTGAAGCGCAGCGTGCGGGGCTTGCCCGCGCCGCCAAGGACCTCGGCATCGTGCCGACGCAGTAGGCCTCACTCGTCGAATACGGCCACCGCGCGGATCGGCGAGCCGGTGCCGCCGCGCCATTTGAGCGGCAGGCCGATGAAGCGGAATTCGCCTTGGCCGATCAGCGCCTCGAGATTGCACAGGCTTTCCATATGCGTGATGTCGAGCTCGAGGCACGCCTTGTGCACGAGCGAGTTCACCGCACCCATCGGGCCCGGCCGCATGGAGTCAATGCCGAAATGGACGATGCCTTGGCGCGCCAGCCATTCGGTCGCCGCGACGTTGACGCCGGGATTGTCCGTCGAATAGGCCGCGGTGGGGAAGGTGCGCGCATGATGCCCGGTGCACAGCAGCACCGTGCCGCGCTTGGGGATGGCGGCGCCTGATTTCTTCACCGCCTGCTCGAGATCCGACGGCGTGATCTCGGCCTTGGCCGGGATGTGGCGCAGATCGAGGCAAATTCCCTTCACGTAGCAGTACTCAAGCGGATATTCGTCGATCGGAATGCCGCTCATGCCGAAGTGACTCGGCGCATCGATGTGGGTGCCGCCGTGGTCCGGCATGGAGAAGAACATCACGCAATTGCCGTGCACGTTTCCGGATTCGACGAAGGACTCTTCGTGGGTCTTCCAGATGCCGTGGATGATCGGCGGCTGTCCCGGATAGGTCGGGGTGCGGTGATAGAGCTCCCGGCTCAAGTCGATCATTCGCATGGCTCATTCCTCCGGCTGATTTGCACGATGAACAGTGCACAAGGTGCCCTCCCCCGCTCGGCCGCGTCGATCCTAAGCGATTTTCCCGCAGTGTGGCATTCCGATTACAGCCAGCGCCGCGGTTTCGCGGTTTACTGCGGTTTGCACGATTCGCGATCGGATCACGGGGGCTGCAAATGGGGGCTCGGATCTCGCGCTCGCGTTGGCTCGCGCTTGCCAGTGTCATGGCAGCGCTGACCATTACCATTGCCGGCGCCGATCAGGCGCAAGCCCGTGCCAAGTCCAAGCGCGATCATGCCCGTCCGCGCGCGATCCACGGTCCCAATTACCATCCGCCCTATGCCGCGATC
>WNGI01003094.1_pt1 | contig 14570 bp, 14 predicted proteins | sample 5400621 | NCBI WGS metagenome assembly WNGI01 (sample SAMN13153374, study PRJNA577476) | soil metagenome | isolation source: 20 cm soil or saprolite under Garry oak tree replicate 1 | place: USA:California | collected 2016-06-15 | reverse complement strand
CCTCGGGACGTCGGCTCTCGAGCTCGGGGCGATCTCGATGTTCTGGTACTGCTTCCGCGAGCGGGAGACGATCCTCGACCTGTTCGAGCTCGTCACGGGGCAGCGGATGCACACCCGCTACTTCCAGATCGGCGGGCTCGCCGAGGACATCCCGCAGGGCTTCTTCCCGGAGTGCCGCAAGTTCGTCGAGTGGATGCCGCACGCGCTCGACGATTACAAGGGCATCCTCGACCGGAACGAGATCTGGCTCGAGCGGACGCAGGGCATCGGCGTCCTCTCGGCGCAGGACGCGATCGCGCTGGGCCAGACCGGCCCGAACCTCCGCGCCTCGGGCGTCGACTGGGATCTCCGCCGCGACCAGCCGTACCTCCACTACGAGCAGGTCGACTTCCAGGTGCCGGTCTTCCCGAACGGCGACGTCTACGACCGGTACCGCGTGCGGATGGAGGAGATGGCGGAGTCGACGAAGATCGTGCGCCAGTGCCTCGACAAGCTCGAGCGCATGGAGGGGATGCCGTGGATCGCAGACGACCGCAAGGTCGTGCTGCCGCCGCGGGAGGAGCTCCACACGTCGATGGAGTCCCTCATCCACCACTTCAAGATCGTGACGGAGGGCTTCCGGGTCCCCGAAGGCGAGATCTACGTCGCGGTCGAGTCGCCGCGCGGCGAATTGGGGTGCTACCTCGTCTCGGACGGAGGCCCGAAGCCGTGGCGGATCCACTTCCGCGCGCCGTCCCTCGTCGCCCTCGAGGCGACGGCGACCTGCCTGCACCACGCCCTCGTCGCCGACCTGATCGCGGTCGTCGGCTCTCTCGACGCGGTGATGGGGGACACCGACCGGTGACGTCGTTCTACGACGAGGTGCAGGAACTGCGAGGGCGCTACCCGGAGGGCTCGCGCTCGGCGGCGTTGCCGGCGTTGCGGCTTGCGCAGGAGAAGCACGGCTGGCTGTCGCGCGAGGCGCTCGAGGAGACCGCCGACGCGCTCGAGGTCACGCCGGCCTTCTGCTACTCGGTCGCGACCTTCTACGACATGCTCCACCTCGAGCCGATCGGGCGGCACACGATCGACGTCTGCACGAACCTCCCCTGCGCGCTCTGCGGGGCGCAGCAGGTCGTCGAGGCCTTCGAGTCGGAGCTCGGCATCCGCGCCGGCGAGACCACCACCGACGGCGAGATCACGCTCCGTGCCGTCGAGTGTCTCGGCGGCTGCGGCTACGCCACCGTCGTCGCGGTCGACGACCGCTACCGCCAGCACGTCCGAGCCGAGACGGTGCCCGAGATCGTGGAGGACGTGCGTGGCTGACGAGCACAAGGTCCTGCTCGCAGGCGCCGACGAACGCGACCTGACGCAGCTCGCGGAGTACCAGGCAATCGGCGGCTACCGCGGCGTCGCGAAGGCCCGCGCGATGACGCCGGACGACCTGATCGCCGAGCTCTCGCAGGCGAACCTCCGCGGCCGCGGCGGCGCCGGCTTCCCACTGGGGCGCAAGGCGTCGCTGATCGACCGCAAGAGCCCCAAGCCGAAGTACCTCGTCGTCAATGCCGACGAGTCCGAGCCGGGCGCCTTCAAGGACCGCGAGGTGATGGCGCGCGTACCGCACCGGTTGCTCGAGGGCTGCCTCATCGCCGCGCATGCGATCGAGTCCACCGACGTCTTCATCTACATCCGGGGCGAGTACCTCACGGAGTACGAGATCCTCGCGGCCGCCGTCGAGGAGGCGCGCGAGGCGGGGATCTTGGGCGAGGTGCGGATCACGGTGCATCGCGGCGCAGGCGCCTATATCTGCGGCGAGGAGACCGCCTTGCTCGAGTCGCTCGAGGGCAAGCGCGGCCAGCCGAGGCCGCGGCCGCCGTTCCCGCCGATCCAGGGCCTGTATGCGGCGCCGACTCAGATCAACAACGTCTGCACGATCGCGACCGTCCCCGTCATCCTCGAGCTGGGGGCCGAGGAGTTCGCGAAGACAGGCGTGCCGAGCTCACCGGGCACGGCGATCTTCTCCGTCTCGGGGAACATCGCTCGGCCCGGCAACTACGAGCTCGACCTCGGGACGCCGATGCGCGAGCTGATCTACGAGCATGCGGGCGGAGTCGCCGGCGGGCGCGAGCTGAAGGCGGTCATCCCCGGCGGGTCGTCGGTGCCCGCGCTGACGCCCGACCAGATCGACGTCCCGCTCGACTACGACTCGCTCGGTGCGATCGGCACCTTCTTCGGCGCGGCCTCGCTGATCGTGGTGGACGACCGCTGCTGCATGGTGCAGCTCGCCATCCGCTCGACCAAGTTCTACGCGCACGAGTCGTGCGGGAAGTGCACGCCGTGCCGCATCGGGACGCGCTGGATGGTGCAGATCCTCGAGGCGATCGAGAACGGCACCGCGACGCACGCCGATCTCGAGCTGCTCGACTCGGTCGGCGACAACATCCTCGGCAAGGTCCTCTGCGCGCTCGGCGAGTTCGCCGTCTACCCGGTCGCGAGCTACCTCCACAAGTGGCGCGACGAGTTCGTGGCCCACGTCGAGCAGGGCGGCTGCCCGTTCGGCGGCTCGTCGTCGCTCGAGGGGATCCTCGCGCCCTCCGACCAGCACGCGCACACCCCCGCCGGGGCAGAGGCACTCGTATGAGCACGGAGCTCGTCCGGGTCACGATCGACGAGCGCGACGTCCAGGTCCCGAAAGGGAGGGGCATCGTCGAGACGGCGCTCGCCGCGGGGATCGAGATCCCGGTCTTCTGCTATGAGCCGCGCCTCGGCGCACCGGTCGGCGCCTGCCGCATGTGCCTCGTCGAGGTGGAAGGCATGCCGAAGCTCCAGACCGGCTGCACCCTCACCGCGCAGGACGGGATGGTCGTGAAGACGGCGCGCACCTCCCCGCGGGCCGCGCAGGGCCAGAACGCAACGCTCGAGTTCATCCTCGTCAACCACCCCCTCGACTGCCCGGTCTGCGACAAGGGCGGCGAGTGCCCGCTGCAGGACCTCACCTTCCGCTACGGGCCTGGTAACACCCGGATGAGCTTCGAAAAGCTCACCTTCGAGAAGCCGATCCCGATCTCGCCCACCATCGCGCTCGACCGCGAGCGCTGCATCCTCTGTTACCGCTGCACGCGCTTCAGCGAGAGCGTCTCGGAGGACGGCCAGCTCGTCGCCGCCAACCGCGGCGCGCTGTCGGTGATCACGACCTTCGAGGACCTGCCCTACACGGGCGCGTTCACCGGCAACGTGACCGAGCTCTGCCCGGTCGGCGCGCTCCTGCCAACGCAGTACCGCTTCGAGGGGCGGCCGTGGGAGATCGTCGACGTGCCGACCGTCTGCGGCCTCTGCCCGGTCGGCTGCAACGTCAACGCGACCGTGCGCGAGGGGAAGGTCAAGCGGATCCTCTCCCGCAACCACCCGGAGATCGACGAGGGCTGGATCTGCGACAAGGGCCGCTTCGCCTACACGCACCTGCGCGCCGAGGACCGGCTCGGCGAGCCGCTGCAGCGCGTCCGCAGGCGTGGCCTCGAGCCCGTTTCGTGGCAGCAAGCACTCGACGAGGCCGAGCGGCTCCTGCGCCACGCGCGCGGGCGGGTGGTCACGGTGCTCTCGGGCTCCGAGACGGTCGAGCACGCGTACGCGCTCGGCAAGCTGTTGCGCGTCGGGCTCGGCTCCCATCAGGCGACGCTGCCGGAGGAGATCTCCGGCGCGCTCGACGCCTACCGGCTCCCGCTCTCCTCGATCCGCGACGCCGACGTCGTCGTCGTGCTCGGCGACGTCCCGGTGGTCGAGCGTGCGCCGGTCGTGGATCTCTGGATCAAATCGGCCCGTCGCAACGGCGCCAGGGTCCTCGACGACGCGAACGACCCGGCCGTCGCCGAGGCGGAGCGCGTCGTCCTCGTCTGGAGCGGGCCGGGCGGCCGCGGCGGCGCGACGGTCGCGAAGCTCGCGGAGAAGCTCGGGCTCGCGGGCCGTGAGGGCTGCGGCGCTTTCTACCTGCCCGAGACGCCGAACGGCCGCGGCGTTGCCGACGCCTGGGCCGCGTGCTGCGACGAGGAGGCCGAAGCGGCGGATTCGATCGGGCTGCTCGTCGTGTCGGGCGACGAGGCGGCGGCGGACGACAACGTCCGTGCGCTCGCCGAGCAGGCCGAGGCCACGATCGTGATCTCGATGTTCGGCGGGCTCGCCGCCGGCTGGGCCGACCTGATCCTGCCGGGCACGGGCTATCTCGAGCGCGACGGCACCTTCGTCAATCTCGAGGGCCGCCTGCAGCGGCTGCGCCGCACGGTCGAGCCGCCCTGTCCCGACGAGCTGGAGTGGATCTCGCAGCTCGCCGCGCGGTTCGACGTCGACGTGGCGCCGTACGCCGCGGCGGTCTTCGCCGAGGTCTCGAAGCGCGTTTACGGCGGGCTGCCGTTCGGCGAGGTCGGAGAGCGGGCGCCGCTGCGCTTCTATCCCGAGGCGCAGGAGCACGTCGTGCGCGAGGCGCTGCCGGAGCCGCAGCAAAAGGCCAAGCGCGGAGAGATCCGGCTCGTCGCGTACAAGCCGCTTTTCTCCGGCGCCGCCGTCGAGCGCGTCGCGGAGCTCCAGTTCCAGCGGCCGCAGCCGGAGCTCGAGCTCTCGGCCGCCGACGCCCGGCAGCGCAGGATCGCGACCGGCGACCTCGTCACGGTCGGCTCGAACGGCAACGCGATCACGCTTCGGGCCCGCGTAAACCGCCGCCTGCGCACCGGCATCGCGCGCGTCGCGCTCGAGCACGCCGAAGATTTCGGCGGCATCGTCGAGGTCGCGAAGGCCGAGGAGGTGACCGCATGACGCCGCACGAACCGTGGTGGATCGCGCTGCTCGAGGCGCTGATCGTCGTCAACATCGTCCTCGGCCTCTTCGCCTACCTGACGCTGATCGAGCGGAAGCTCATGGGCCGGATGCAGCTTCGCTTCGGCCCGAACCGTGCCGGCAAGTTCGGGCTCCTGCAGCCGATCGCCGACCTCCTCAAGCTGATCCGCAAGGAGGCGTTCGCGCCCGAGTCCGCGATCGACCTGCCGTACATCCTCGCGCCGATCGTCTCGGCCTTCACTGCGATCGCCGCCTTCGCGTTCATCCCGTACGGCCCGGGCTGGACGGTCAACGGCTGGTACATCAACGGCGAGGTCGCGAACGTCTCGATCGGCCTGATCGCGATCTTCGCGCTCGGCTCGATCGGCATCTACGGCTTCATCGTCGGCGGCTGGGCGTCGGAGTCGAAGTACTCGATCCTCGGCTCGATGCGCACCTGCGCGCAGCTCGTCTCGTACGAGGTCTCGCTCGCGCTCAGCGTGCTCGGCGTCGTCATCCTCGGCCGCTCGCTGAACCTGCCCGAGATCGTCTCCCGCCAGGGCTCGTTCCTCCCGTACGCGATCCCGCAGTTCATCGGGCTGATCGTGTTCTTCTTCGCCGGGATCGCGGAGACGAGCCGGGCGCCGTTCGATCTGCCCGAGGCCGAGCAGGAGCTCGTCGCCGGCTACCACACGGAGTATTCGGGGATGCGCTGGGGCCTGTTCCAGATGGCCGAGTACATCAACCTGATCACGCTCTCGGGCTTGATGGTCACGCTCTTCTTCGAAGGCTGGCACGGGCCGTGGGACATCGGGCCGATCTGGTTCCTGCTCAAGACGATGGGCGTCCTCTTCGTCTTCATCTGGCTGCGCACCACGCTGCCGCGCCTGCGGTACGACCAGCTGATGCGTTTCGGCTGGAAGGTGCTGCTGCCCGTGGCGACGGTCAATGCGGTGGTCACGGCCGCACTCGTCGTGGGGTTCGGAGGCTGACATGAGCCCGCAGCCGCTCGAGAGCTTCAAGGGCTTCGGGGTCACCTTCAAGCAGATCTTCAAGAAGCCGATCACGCAGCAGTACCCGGAGTACAAGCGCCCGGTCTATCCGCGGTTCCGCGGTCGCCACCGCCTCTGGCGGCACGAGAACGGGTTGGAGAAGTGCGTGGGCTGTTCCCTCTGCGCGGCCGCCTGCCCGGCGGACTGCATCCGGGTTGTCGCCGCCGAGAACACGCCGGACAACCGCGTCTCGGCCGGCGAGCGCTACGCGCGGATCTACGAGATCAACCTCAGCCGCTGCATCTTCTGCGGCTACTGCGAGCTCGCGTGCCCGTTCGACGCGATCACGCTCGGCAACGAGTTCGAGATCTCGGAGCACAACCGCGACGACCAGATCTACACGAAGGACATGCTGCTCACGCCGCCGGTCAAGGAGTGGCCGGTCGCGGACGCGGATCTCTACGACACGCCGATCCCCTTCTACAAGAGCGACTCGTGATCGTCGCCTCCGCCGGGAATGTGCTGGTCTGGATCGTCTGGTTTGCCGCCGCGTTCGCGTGCGTCGGCTCCGCCGTCGCTGTGATCTCGTTCTCGAACCCGTTCTTCTCGGCGCTCGCCCTGATCGGGAACCTCGGCTCGCTCGCCGTCATGTACCTCCTGCTGGCGGCGGAGTTCGTCGCCGCCGCGCAGGTGCTCGTCTACGCGGGAGCGGTCGTCGTGATGTTCCTGTTCGTGATCGCGTACGTCGGGCCGCGTCGCGAGACGCCGTGGTCGGGCGGGCCGAGCTGGCAGACGTTCGCGGCGGTCGCCGCGGCCGGCGCGCTGCTCGTGGAGATCGTCGTCGCCGTGGGGATGCAGGCGAGCGGCAGCCTCTCGCACCGGAGCAGCGTCGGCGCCGACTTCGGCACACCCGCCTGGATCGGGCGCGTCTTCCTCGTCGACCACCTGCTGGCGTTCGAGATCACCTCGGTGGTCTTGCTCATCGCTGCAGTCGGCGGCGTGATCGTGGGCTCGCACACGCGGAGAGCGACCAGCTGATGGACGGCCCGAACGTCGCCTGGTACATCGCGATCGCCGCCGTCCTGTTCGGGATCGGCGCGCTCGGCGTCCTCATCCGCCGCAACACGCTCGTCGTGCTGCTCTCGCTCGAGCTGATGCTGAACGCCGGCAATCTCGCGTTGATCGCGCTCTCGCGCCACTGGCACAACGGCGCGGGCCAGATCTTCGCGCTCACCGTGATGGCGGTCGCGGCCTCGGAGGTCTGCGTCGGGCTCGGCCTCGTGGTGGCGCTCAACCGCCGGAACCTGTCGCTCGACGTCGACACGCTCTCGGAGCTGCGCGGGTGACCGGCGGCTCCTGGCTCTGCCTGCTCGCGCCGCTCGTCGGCACGATGCTCATCCTGCTCGGCGGCTCGTGGCTGCCGCGCGTCGCCGCCGCCTGGATCGCGACGACGAGCGTCTTCGTCGCCTTCGGCGGCGCGGTCTGGGCCTTCCTCGGCGTGCACTCGGCGCAGCAGCCGACATGCCTGGGCGCGCTGCCCTGCAACAACCCGCGCGGCGAGATCACGACGGCCTGGACGTGGCTCCAGTCGGGACATTTCAGCGTCGGCCTGCAGCTGCTCGTCGACCCGCTGAGCACGATGATGATGCTGATCGTCAGCGGCGTCGGTGGGCTGATCATCCTCTACTCGATCGGCTACATGGATGGCGACGACGAGGAGCGCCGCTACTTCGCGTACATCGCCTTCTTCGTCTTCTCGATGCTGCTGCTCGTCGAGGGCGGCAACCTGCTCATACTCCTCGTCGGCTGGGGGCTCGTCGGCCTCTCGTCCTACCTCCTGATCGGCTTCTGGCACGAGCGGTCGAGCGCGGTGCAGGCCGCGAAGAAGGCGTTCGTGATGAACGCGTTCGGCGACGCGACGATGGCGCTCGCCTTCTTCATCCTCATCGCGCACACGAACTCGCTCTCGTTCGCGAGCGCGTTCGACGTCCACCTCTCTTCCACCGCGGAGAACCTCGTCGCGCTCGGCCTGCTCGGCGGCGCCGTGGCGAAGTCGGCGCAGATCCCGCTCCAGACGTGGCTGCCCGACGCGATGGAGGGCCCGACGCCGGTCAGTGCGCTGATCCACGCGGCGACGATGGTCACCGCGGGCGTCTACCTGATCGCGCGCACGCATCCGATCTTCGAGCAGGCGCCGACGATCGCGCTGCTCGCAGCCGGCACCGGCGCGCTGACCCTCCTCGTCGCCGGCCTGATCGCGCTCGTCCAGACCGACATCAAGCGGGTCATCGCCTACTCGACGATGTCCCAGATCGGCTACATGTTCATGGCCGTCGGCGTCGGCGCCTTCTCGAACGGGATGTTCCACCTGATGACGCACGCCTTCTTCAAGGCGCTGCTCTTCATGACGGCGGGGCTCGTCATCCACGCGATCGCCGACGAACAGGACATTCGCAAGCTGCGAGGCGTCGGCGCGATGATGCCGTGGACGAAGTGGGCATTCCTCGTCGGCGCGGCCGCGCTCGTCGGCGTTCCCGCCTTCTCCGGCTTCTTCTCGAAGGACCCGATCCTCGCCGCCGACCTGCACGACCACTGGTACGGCGTCCTCTTTGCGGTCTGCGGGCTCGTCGGCACGTTCCTCACCGGCCTCTATACGTTCCGCCTCTATTTCATCGTCTTCCCGGGCGAGCCGTCCGCGTTCGTCCGCGAGCACCATCACCGCCACCACGGCAGGGAAGGCCCGTGGACGATGCTCGTGCCGGTCGCGATCCTGACCGTGCTCGCCGCCGTCTCCGGGTGGATCCAGTTCCAGCCGTTCTGGGACCCGATCACGCACTGGCTGTCGTCGGTCGTCCCGACCGAGCCCGCCGCCGTGGCGACGCACTGGGACGACGCGGTCATGTCGGTGATCGCGCCGATCCTCGGCATCGGCGGGATCGTCGTCGCCTGGCTGATCTACGGCGCGAAGCGGCGCCTCGCCGTGCCCACGATCCCGTGGGCGCAACGCCTGCTCGAGCACAAGTTCTACTTCGACGAGGCGTACGACCTCGTGTTCTACAAGCCTGCGGTGGCAGTCGCCACCAGCCTCCGCCGTGAGTTCGAGGAGCCCGTCGTGCTCCAGACCGGCCCCGACGTCGGCGAGACGACGCTCGCCACCGGGAGCCTCGTACGCCGGCTCCAGACCGGCCTGCTCCGCACCTATGTCCTCTTCCTCGCCGCAGGAGCGGCGGGCGTCGTCCTCGCCTTCCTGATCGCCAAGTGAACGCTGCCCACCTGACCTCGATCCTGATCTGGCTGCCGGTCGCGGGAGCGATCGTCATCTGGCTGCTGCCGCTTTCCCGCTACGCGACGGGGAGCCTGGCGCTGCTCATCTCGTTCGCCGAGGTCGGAGTCTGGATCAAGCAGGCGGCGCACTTCGACTTCTCGCAACCGGGCCTCCAGATGTCGGAGCGCGCGAACTGGTTCGGTGACCTCGGCGTCTCGTACCACGTCGGCGTCTACGGCTTCTCGCTCTGGCTCGTCGGCCTCACCGTCGTCGGGATGGCCGCGTGCACCGGCTACGGCTTCTGGGTCGGGCGCGACCGGCCGCGCGCGTACTTCGGGCTGATGCTGCTGCTCACCGGCGCGACCGTCGGCGTGTTCGAGTCCCAGGACCTGCTCCTCTTCTACGCCTTCTTCGAGGCGATGCTGATCCCGCTCTACATCCTGATCGGGGTCTGGGGCGGCGCGCGGCGCACCGAGGCGACGATCAAGTTCGTCATCTACACCATGGCCGGCTCGCTGCTGATGCTCGCCGCGATCGTCGCGTACGGGCTGAAGGCGGGGACGTTCGACCTCGTGGACGGCCCGACGAGTGCGAGCCGCTGGCTCTTCCTCGGTTTCATGCTCGCCTTCGTCATCAAGGCGCCGCTGTTCCCGTTCCACGGCTGGCTGCCCGACGCGTACCGCGAGGCACCGCCGGAGATCGCCGCCGTCCTGTCCGGCGTGATCGCGAAGGCGGGCCTGTACGGGATGCTGCGGATCGCGATCACGAAGTTCCCCGACCCGACGTCCTTCTACCGGACGGCGGTGCTCGCGCTCGCCGCCGCGGCGCTGGTGTACGGCTCGCTGCTGGCGTTCCGCTCGCCTGACTTCCGAGGCGTGGTTGCGTACTCGTCTCTCGCGCAGTCGGGGCTGATCGCGCTCGGTCTCTTCGCGGGGACCGATCTCGGTTTCGACGGAGCGGTGCTGCAGATGGTCGCGCACGGGCTCATCTCGCTCTCGCTCTTCCTGGTCGCGGGCGCCGTGGAGCGGCGGACGACCACGGGCGAGTTCCGGCTGTTGGGCGGCATGGCCCGCGGACGGCCCGCACTCGCGACGCTGCTCGTGACCGTCGGCGTGATCGCGCTCGCCGTGCCCGGCTCGGCGTCCTTCGCGGGCGAGTTCCTCGTCCTGGCGGGCGTCTTCCAGCGTGCCTGGTGGTGGGCGGCGATCGGTGCCGCCGCGATCGTCCTCGCCGCGATGTACATGCTGAGGCTGATCTCGGCGGTTCTGCACGAGGCGCGTGGCTCGACCGTCGCGGACGAGGCGCTGGACCTCCGGCCGGGCGAGCTCGCGCTCGTCGTGCCGCTCGTGGCCGGGCTGCTCGTCCTCTCCGCGTGGCCGGCGGGGATCAGCAACCACTCGTTCACTCCCGACTCACCGACGGCCGCAGTCAAGAGCCAGTTCAAGTGACGCTGAACACGCCGCATATTGACTGGTTCGGGCTCAGCCCGGTCCTCGCGCTCATCGGCACGTCGTTCTTTGCGCTGTTGTGCGCGGTGCTCGTGCCGCGCACGGTCCGCCGCATCGCGGCCGCGTCGGTCTCCGTCGTCGGCTTCACCGCCGGGATCGTCCTCGCCGTCTGGCTCTACGTCGACAGCGCGAACGGCCACACGATCGTGTCGGGGGCGTTCTACCGCGACCGCTGGACTGCGCTCGGCCAGGTGATCCTTTGTGCCGTGGGGCTCGCCACGACGCTCCTCGCCGTGGAACACGTCCCGGGCTGGCACCGCGACGCAGACCCGTCGCGGCGCGACGACCACGTGGCGGAGTTCTTCGCGCTCCTGCTCGCATCGGCGGCCGGGATGGCGTTCTTCGTCGGCGCCGCGAACCTGATCACGCTCTTCCTCGCACTCGAGTGGTTCTCGATCGCGCTCTACGTCATGTGCGCGCTGGACTATGACCCGGTGGCTGCAAGCGTCGGCGGCGAAGCCGCCGACGCGCGGCCGGAAGACCGCGGCGCCTTCGGCGCCGCTGGGGGCTCGCTCGAGGCAGGCCTCAAGTACCTCATCGTCGGCTCGTTCGGTGCCGCCACCCTCCTCTTCGGCTCGGCACTCGTGTACGGCGCGACGGGGAAGATCTCCTTCGACGGCATCGCGGCCACGATCGGCTCCCAGGGGCGCGCGGGCGACACGTTCGTCGTCGTCGGGATCGCGCTGATGGTCGCGGGGCTCGGCTTCAAGATGTCGGCCGCGCCGTTCCACATGTGGACGCCGGACGTCTACGAGGGCGCGCCGACCACGGTGACCGCGTGGATGTCGTCGGCGACCAAGGTCGCGGCGCTCCTCCTCACCTTCCGCGTGATGACGACGGCGTTCCCGCACAACCAGCACCTCTGGGGCTGGGCCTTCGCGATCATCGCGACGATCTCGCTCGCGATCGGCAACTTCGCGGCGCTCGTGCAGAAGAACGTGAAGCGGATCCTCGCCTACTCCGCGATCGCGCAGGCCGGGTTCATGCTGATCGGCCTCAGCACAGGGAGCGCGCTCGGCGGCCGCGCGCTCATGTACTACCTCATCCCCTACTCGGCGTCGGCGTTCGGCTCGTTCGCGATCGTCGCTGCGCGGGAGCGGGAGCTCGGGGTCCCCGTCACGCTCGACAACCTCGCCGGCTTCGGCTGGGAGCGGCCGTTCCTCGGCGTGGCGATGTGGTTCTTCGTGTTCGGCTTCGCCGGGCTGCCACTCACGGGCGGCTTCGTCGGCAAGTTCTACGTCTTCGCCGCCGCGTACGACCACGGCTGGGCCTGGCTCGTGATCGTCGGCGTGCTCGCGACGCTCGTCAGCCTCTACTACTACCTCGGGATCGTGCGCGCGATGTACATGCGGGGCCCCGAGGAACTGCAGCTGCGACCGGGCAACGTCGCGGTGAGCGGCGGCGCACCTGCCAAGGAAACCCTTCTCCACCTCGCCGTCGGAGCCGCGTTCGTCGTCTCCGTCGGTTCGCTCTTCGCCGTCCAGCCGCTGATCGACCTCGCGCAGCACGCGGCAAGCGCGCTTCCTGTCTAGGCGAAGCGGCCGAGTCCGAGATTCTGCAAAGCCTCTGCAAGGCCGCTGAAAAGAAGCAGCAAGGTCTTCCGCCGCAGCGTTGGCCGCGCGTCGTAACGAGGTACGACGCAGCAGTCGAATCAACCTAAGGAGCCGGCCATGCTACGAGGGCACCTAACGCGAACGAGGCTGGGACTCGTACTGGCGGTCGCAGCCGGACTATTGCTTGGAGCGGTCCTGGGGCAGCCGGGGAACGGGCGCGCCGCGGCGGGCAACGCAAAACCGGTGCCGAGGACGCCGCCCACGATCTCCGGGACGGCCGAGGTGGGAATCACGCTAGTGGCGACCCGCGGGACGTGGAGCAACAACCCGACCTCATTCCACTTCCAGTGGCTTCGGTGCGACACGACCGGAAGCGCCTGCCTCGCGATCTCGAGTGCGACGGCGAAGATCTACACCCCGACGTCCGCCGACATCGGCCACACGCTTCGAGTATCCGTGACGGCGCACAACAGCAGCGGATCGACGTCCGCGTCATCCGCGGCGACAGCGGTGGTACCGCCGAGCGGATGCCCGCCGGGAACCGGCGTGATCTCGATCGGGACGCTCACGCCGCCGGCACGTCTCGACGTCTCCGCCGCCTCGGTCAAGCCTGCAGTGAAGCGCTCGACAGACACCATCCACCTCCACTTCACCATCACGGCGTGCGGGGGACGGCCGGTGGCGGGAGCCTCTGTCTTCGCGACCGCGATCCCCTACAACCAGTTCGCGGTCGGACAGGGCACGACGGCGGGGAACGGCACCGTGGTGCTCACGGAGACCAGGCGGAGCGGGTTCCCGGCGAGCCGTCAGCAGCGGCTGCTGGCGATCTTCGCTCGCGCGTGGAAGCAGGGAGAGCCGATGACCGGCGGCGTTTCGTCCAGCCGCGTCGTCGCGTTCCACCTCTCCCACCACTAGACGAACGGCCTGAACAGCGGCACCCTGCCGGGGCGGCGGGGTGCCGCCTGCGTACTACGCGGCGCGCGAGAGGAGCTCGTCGACCTCGGCGGGTCGCAGGCGCCGCTGCGGGCGCGTCCGCTGCGGCATGCGCAGCGGCTCGACCACCCAGGCGGCGAAAGGCACTCCGTAGGCCAGCAGCGCGAACAGCAGGCCCCAGGTCGCGAGCGGCGACGAGGCATGCCCGATCGCGGCGTTCTGCCGTGCCGCCGAGGCCACGACGACGAGCGCGAGCGCAACGCCACTCGTCACGGCGCGCAGCAGCGCAGGGCGTCCCTCGAGCGTGTCGCTGACCGCGACGAACGCCGCCGCAGCAGCCGCGGGAACCGTGAGGAGCCCGAGCCAGACCGCGAGCCCGCCGAGACCCGCGGCGCCGGCCGCAAGCGCAGCCGTCGCGAGCACCAGGGGCAGGAGCCGCGAACCCACGCCATAAGGTTCATGGCCGCATCGGACGGTCCTTCCTCAGTAGGCTCGCGGCGTCCTACTCCAAGGAGCTCACGCATGCCCGAAACGACACTGACCTGGCTCGGCCATTCGGCCTTCCGCTTCGACACCCCCGACGGGAAGCGCGTCTACGTCGACCCCTTCCTGAACGGGAATCCGAAGTGTCCGGAGTCGGAGCTGGAGCCCGAGCGGATCGACGTGATCGCGCTCACGCACGGCCACGGCGACCATCTCGGCGACACCGTCGAGCTCGCGAAGAAGCACGGCTGCACCGTCATCGCGCCGGTCGAGATGGCCGACTGGCTGCAGGGCAAGCAGGGCCTAGAGAACGTCCTCGACCCGAACAAGGGCGGCACCGTCGAGGCCGCCGGCGTCAAGTTCACGCTCACGAACGCGCATCACTCGAGCTCGAACAACGACCTCGAGTACATGGGCGAGCCTGTCGGGATCGTCGCCACGATCGAGAACGGGCCGAAGCTCTACTTCGCCGGCGACACGTGCGTGTTCGGCGACATGCAGATCATCCGGCGGCTCTACTCCCCGGACGTCGCGATCCTTCCGATCGGCGGCCACTACACCATGGATCCCAAGGAAGCCGCGCTCGCCCTCGAGTTTCTCGGCACGAAGCGCTGCATCCCCTGCCACTACGGCACCTTCCCGCCGCTCGTCGGGACGCCCGCGCAGCTGCGTGAGCTCGCGCCGGACGTCCAGATCGACGAGCTGGAGCCGGGCGGCTCGGTCAAGCTATGAGGGAGCGCTGGTGGGGCGGAAGCGGCCGGCGCGTGCCGGAGCTAGCGGTCGAGGGAGATCCCGCGGTGCCGGCCGGCGAGGCGCTCGTCCTCGACGGCGTCGACGATCTGCAGGAGATCGCCGCGGCGTTCGAGATGGGCCGTCCCGTCGTGGTGCGTGCCGCGTCGCCGGAGGACGTGCGCGCAGCGCTCGCGCGGCCCGAGGTGGCGGCGGTACTCGTACCCGAGGAGTGCCGCAACCTGCTCGGGCTCGATCTGACCGAGCTCACGTATGGCTGAGCCCCTCGTCGCGACGTTCTCAATCGCCGCCTGCGACCTCGCGG
>WNGI01003549.1_pt1 | contig 14572 bp, 12 predicted proteins | sample 5400621 | NCBI WGS metagenome assembly WNGI01 (sample SAMN13153374, study PRJNA577476) | soil metagenome | isolation source: 20 cm soil or saprolite under Garry oak tree replicate 1 | place: USA:California | collected 2016-06-15 | reverse complement strand
CAACCGGTACCAGAGAGGAAATGCAAACAACATGCCGAGTTCTTCCCGGCACCTATTCGCGACGCGGGTCATTATCGCCAGATTGGTTCCGTGGCCGGTGAGGATGATCACACGCCTGATTCCCCACTTATGCAAGCTCCGGACAACGTCGTCAACCACGTGAAGAAGAGTGTCGTGTCCGATCGAAATCGTGCCCGGGAATTCCTTCATCCCGGGGGCCCAGCCGTACGGCATAACGGGACACATGAGCACCCTGGCTTGCTCAGCAACACGTCGGCTGACTTCCCACGCGGCCATCCAGTCGGTCCCCAAGGGGTTATGAGGACCGTGGCTCTCGACAGCCCCTAGCGGGAGGATGGCCGTATCGGTTTCCTTAAACGCCGCTTCCGCTTCTTTCCAACTCAGTGCAGCCAATTCCGCGGTCCGCAAAATGACACCTCCAGAGGATTTTCGTGCATAATCAGCGATTGTCGCTGTGACTCCTCCCTGCGCCGCATCTAAGAAAGGCTTCCCTCACCTCTAGTTTTGGTTCCGCACAATCTGTGCGGCACGGTCCCCGTCGCGAGCTCGCAATGCAGTTGGGATTTCCTTGTGTTCCTGATGAGACGCTTGAATTCGCTCGGGATTCAGCATGAACCCATATATCCTTGATCATCTCCTATTCGGAAGGTCCAACCCAGAGATCACTGCCCTTTCTGAGATGTCGGCCCCTACTCCGACGGTGGTCAATTGTGAGCGCAGGCTGCGAGAAGACGGTGCCCTAGAGCAGTCGGCTCTTGACCTACTCGCGGCAGGCTGGCAGTATCGCCGGCAGAGCCGGTTCTAGCTGCCGAGGGTGTACACAAAGACAAACAGTTCTCAAGGACATGAGCTCCGGCAAACTCCGCCGGAGACGCGGCTCTTTGCTGGGGAACTGCGCTCGTTGCGGAGCCCCACTCTCGGATGCCCGATTGACGAAGCTATGTTAACCGGACCGTAGAGTTGTCCACGAGCATCACCTCGCCCATCATCCTACTCAGGTAGGCGGCGAGGATGCGTCCACATGCCCCTGCTCCCATCATAGTGTCGCGCACCTTATGACCATCTCCTTAGCTTAAGCTTAGGTTGAGGATTAGCCCTAGTCTAACAGACGACCAATAATAGGTTCGAGCCGATTCGCCATCTCCTTGAGCGCTTCCAACGGCTGAATGAGGCATACGCGAACCCAGGCCCGCCCGTGCGGCCCCAGCACCGAGACCGGTGAGACGATCACCCGGGCTTCCCGAATGAAGATCTCCGCGACTTCTTCTGCCGTACGACCGGTGCGCTGCACATCCAGTATCATCATGTAAGCTCCAGGCGCACGACGTTGGGGAAGGCCCATTCTCGCAAATGCCTCGTAGAAGAACGCACGGCGTTCACCGAAGGTCTTGTAGACTCTATCGTAGTACGGCACCGCGGCGTCGGAAAGGGCGGCGACCGCCCCCCACTGGTTCGCCGTCGCAGCTGCCATCGACATCGAATACCTCATCTCGGTCAATGGCCGCGCGAGCCACAGCGGTGGCGCAACCACTCCTAAGCGCCAGCCTGTCATACAATAGGATTTTGAGAAGCCGCCGATGGTGATCGTGCGGTCGGAGGCGCCTGGAAGAGATGCGATGCTGATGTGCCGGAACCCATCGTACACGTACCGCTCGAACAGTTCATCGGAAATCATTAAGATGTTCTTTCGATGCGCGAGATCTACGAGCGCTTGCAATGTCTCTCTGCTATAGACTGCGCCCGAGGGGTTACCAGGATTAGCAAAGACAAAAGCCTTGGTACGAGGTGTAATCTTCGATTCGATCTCCGCCGGATCGGGTTCCCATGAGCGTTCTGCTGTTATTGGAACTGGGACGGGAATGCCTTGGGCGGCTTCGATTCCCGACACAAAGCCTGGGTAACAGGGATCCGTCGTCAGGACTTCATCTCCCGGTGCCAATAGCACCTGAAAGACAAGCGAGATCGCTTCGGCAGCGCCATTGGTAATGACGACCTGCGCATCCGGGTCCGCTGTCACACCATTCTCCGCCAGTTTGCATGCGATCGCCGCGCGCAGTTCAGGGAGACCACCCAGCGCGTAGTGTGTTCGTCCGTCGCGCAAAGCCCGAATCGACGCCTCCACAGCTTCCGGGGCCGCTGGTAAGTCGGGATCCCCGGAATTCAGGCTGATTGCGTCTGTAAGGCCGGCCGCCAACTTCTGGAACCGGGCCCGACTATGACCCACATCAGGGCGCGCTGCAAACGCTCGCCGGTAGGCGGGAACAAAGCGCTCTATCAGATCCATTGTCACTCCATGGCTACTTTTGGCTCGATTTCTCTCGCCAATTGATAATTTTAGAGGAGAAAACTAATCACGCACAAGTGTTTGTGCCTAAAAGGGGCAAAAACGGGCCCCGTCGAGGAAGATCCACTTGTTGCGTGCATATATAAAATAACATTCTTTTCAAAGGAATACAATGTCGATTTTCACTTAGTTATGGAAGGAGAATGAGAAGTACCGAACGAAACCAACCTATCCTTGCCGTTTGCGGAATACCCTCATCGCGGAGCGGCTTCGGTGAAACGACGGCTATGGGTTCGATTAGTGAAGTACGGATCCAGAATATCCTAAGGGGTGGGATAATATGGGATTGAGCAGGCATGCGCTGTATCTCTCTCTGTGTGCCGTTGTGATGCTTCCGCTGGTTAGTACGACCTTCGCTCCGAGTCCCGGCATATCCGCGACAACACCCAAAACTCAGCTCGTGGTCGCCACAACGGCCGATGCCATCACACTTGATCCGGCGTTCATCGACTCTACACACGAGCGCATCCTTTCCTATTATGCGTTTGACTATTTGCTCTACCGCGACGCTCTGGGGAAGTACGGGCCCTGGCTTGCCGACTCATACAAGCAAGTGAATCCTACGACGTGGGAATTCAAGCTGCGAAAGGGGGTCAAGTTCCACGACGGCACCCCCTTTACTGCGGAGGACGTGAAGTTTACGTACGAACGCGTGATGATTAATCCCAAGAACCCCAATCAAGGCGAACTCGTCACTTTCGAAGACATCACCGTCGTCGATCCCTACACGGTACGCTTCATCACCAAGCAGTTTGACGCGGGTTTCTTTTTCCGCATCATGAAGCAGCCCATCGTTCCATCCAAGTACATCAAAGAGAAGGGCGACAGCTACTTTGGACGGCATCCGATCGGGACCGGCCCATTCGTCTGGAAGGAGTGGGTGAAGGACGACCATGTCCTCTATGAGGCAAATCCCAACTACTGGCGCGGGGCGCCCAGCGTGAAAAGGATCACCTTCAAGCCCATTCCGGAGTATTCGACCCGTGCGGCCCTCCTGCGCACGGGCGAGGTAGACTTTATCGATGATGTCGTGCCTGATCAGGCAGCCCAGCTCGCGAAAGAATCAGGAATCCGGATCTACAGTGGACCGACGCTTAGGAGTTACATGGTGATCCTTAATACCCACCGCCCGCCGCTTGACAAGAAAGCGGTTCGACAAGCGCTGAACTACGCGGTAGACAAAGAGGGCATCGTCAAGAACATCTTTAGAGGGTATGGCGTCGTCGGCCACGGCCAGATTCTCGGTCCCGCTCAGTTTGGCTATGATCCGAATCTCAAAGCTTATCCGTACGATCCAGACAAAGCGAAGCAGCTGCTGACCGAGGCCGGGTATCCCAACGGATTCGAAGCCACGCTGCTGACGCCATCCGGGCAGTTCACGCTTGATAAAGAAATGTCTGAGGCGATTGCTGGACAGCTGAGCAAAGTGGGCATTAAAGTGAAGGTCCAGCCGGTTGAGTATAGTGTATATACGGCACAACAGAACCAAGGAAAATTCCCCGAAATGGCAATGATCGCATTCGGAGCATCGTTTGAGGGAGGAGACGCTCTTGAGCGTGCTTTTGCCTCGGGGGAACCGTTCGTTTCTGGACTCTACTGGTCGAACCCTGAAGTGGACAAGCTGCTCAAGACGTACGGGTCGATCGTCGATCGTAACGCGGAGGAGAAAACCCTGCGCAAGGTCGAGGAGATCGTTAGAGATGACGCTCCCTTGATCTTCCTGCATTACCTCGTCAAGATCTACGCTGCGCGTGACGGCGTTCAGTTCAAACCACGGCCAGACTTGGTTGTGCTTTTCTACAAGTATCCCGGAAACTACGACTTGTTCGCACAATGACATCACACTAGTTGTTGCGCAGGGGGTCATGGGCTCCCGCTTAAGTGGAGGGGTCTGGTGTTTATCCCTCGCGCCTAAGCCGTTCAGGGCCAGCTACCAGGAGTGACGCTTGGGCGAGTATCTGATTCACAGATTGGCTCATGCAGTGCTCGTCGTGTTGGGGGTGTCCGTCCTTGTCTTCGGCCTGACATTCATGGCGGGGGACCCTGCAGCCATGCTCCTGTCTTCCGACGCCAGCATTGGCGCGAAAGATATTGAAGCCTTCCGGAAGGAAATGGGGTTTGATCGGCCGCTTTACGAACAATATTACTGGTACATCAGCCGAGCTGTGCGGGGAGACCTTGGCGCCTCGCTCTGGCAACACCAACCAGCCCTTCCCCTTATCTTGGACCGGGTGCCGGCGACTCTCGAGCTGGCCTTCGCCGCGTTGTTCATATCGCTCCTGATCGGCGTGCCCATGGGCATCGTCTCGGCCATCAAGCGCGGCAGCTTGTTCGACACGTTCTCCACCATGGCGGCCGCTGCAGGAAATAGTATGCCCGTCTTCTGGCTTGGTATCGTTCTCATCCTCACGGTCTCAGTCTGGCTGCGGTGGCTGCCTGCTGCTGGCCGCGGAGGCATCGATCGGCTTATTCTGCCGGCACTGACTCTCGGCGCCTATTCAGGATCGATCACGGCCCGTCTCCTGCGGTCAAGTCTGATCGAGGTGCTGAACAAGGATTATGTGCGGACAGCACGCGCGAAAGGCGTTCGTGAGCGCGTCGTGATCCTTCGCCACAGTCTGAAGAATAGTGCGCTGCCCGTGATCACGGTTGTGGGGCTCCAGGTAGGCTATCTGCTCGCCGGCGCAATCATCACGGAGACCGTGTTTGCTTGGCCAGGGATGGGGCTACTCGCGATTCAAGCGGTGCGAAGCCGCGACATTCCGGTGGTCCAAGCTTTCGTCATGATGGCCGCCATCATTGTCGTGTTGGTCAATCTCTCAGTCGATCTTCTCTATAGATATCTTGACCCTCGCATCCGGTACTCGTAGACCGCTTCCCCCGTGGGCGAGAGCGGTAGGGAGAAACCCAGCAGTTCTCGTCTCGACGCTCATTCTCGTTGGGGTATTCGTCTCCGCCGTGTTTGCACCGATCCTCGCTCCGTACGATCCGACCGACCAGCACCTCGAAGCGCGATTGATTCCCCCCGCGTGGTCCCCTGCGGGGACACCTCGACACGTTCTGGGCTCGGATGCCCTCGGTCGCGATCTGCTGAGCAGGATTATCTACGGCTCCAGAATTTCTCTGATCGTCGGCTTTGCAGCTGTGGCTGTCCAGGGAACGATGGGGGGCGTCCTGGGCCTTCTCGCTGGCTATCTTGGGGGGCGTGTGGACGCGGTTATCATGCGTATCGCCGACGTCCAACTCGCAGTTCCATTCTTCGTGCTGGCCATCGCGATCATGAGCGTCTTGGGGCCGGGCCTGCGCAATATGATCATCGTTCTTGGGATCTCCGGGTGGGTCATTTATTGCCGGGTGGTCCGGAGCCAGGTCCTCTCCGTGCGCGAGTTGGACTACGTCGAAGCCGCGCGGGCCATTGGGGGAAAGTATCCGCGCATCATCTTCCGGCATGTGCTCCCAAACGTCTTATCATCATTTCTTGTCATCTCGACCCTGGAAGTTGCGCGCATGATCATCTCCGAGGCCTCCTTATCGTACCTCGGCTTGGGAGTCCAGCCTCCCACGCCAACGTGGGGGGGCATGGTGGCAGACGGACGGAACTGGGTGATGACCTCATGGTGGGTTTCAACATTGCCCGGCATTGCTATTTTCGCCACGGTCCTCGCGGTGAACGTCCTTGGTGATTTCCTGCGGGACTGGCTCGATCCGACGCTTCGTCTCAGGGAATAGCGGGGCAAGCATAGACAGCAGTATGGAAGGAGGAGTGTGATGGCAGCCAGAGAGTTCGACGGAAAGGTCGCGATAGTGACGGGTTCCGCCTCAGGCATCGGCCGGTCTATCCTCACCGCCTTTGCGCAGGGCGGGGCCAGGGGTGTGCTCGTTGATGTCGACGATGAGTGGGGCCGCCGTATCGAAGAAGAAATGCGGCGCAGCGGCAACGACATCCTCTTTGTCAAGACCGATGTCTCCAATGGCGCACAGGTGGATCGCCTTTTCGAGGAGACGGTGAAGGCATACGGGAGCGTCGACATCATCGTTAACGCCGCAGGCATTCGAGTGCGGAATGAAATTGTGGACTTGAGTGAGCAGGAGTGGGATGCGCAGCTTGATATCCAACTAAAGGGCCCATTTCTCATGTGCCGCGCGGGAGCACGCCAAATGATCAAACAGGGACGGGGCGGCCGCCTGATCAATATCGGCTCCAATGTAATCGCGGTTCCCCACAGAGGATGCGCACCACACGCAGTCTCAAAAGCTGGAGTCGTCCAGCTGACCAAGGTGCTGGCATTGGAGTTGGGTCGTTACGGGATCACTGTCAACGTCGTGGCACCGAGCCTCACCGAGGTCGCATGGCCGGCGCGGAAACTTCCGCCGTCTGACGAGTTTCTCTCCAATTTCATGCCAGAAGTCCCTTTGGGGCGACTAGTACGTCCTGAGGAAAACGTCGCTGCCGTGCTGTTCTTTGCGTCCGACAAAGCAGCGTTTATCACCGGCCAGACGCTCGCGATAGATGGCGGGTACAGCGCGGGCAAGATGTGCGTGCAGGGGCCAACCACACCGTGGATGCCCCCTGGTGCCGTAAGGGCTGTCACGCCCTAAGCGGGCCGCCGATGGAGACGGTGCGACGTGGGAGCGCAGAATCTGAAGGCAAGGGAGAACTCTCGTTGCCGAAGGTAACGCGACAAATATCGTTTCGGGTCACGATGATTGAAGACGACATTCGCGCAAAAGTGCTTGAGGTTTTGGAGCGCACACCATACTACGCCGGGCCCGAAACAGCGGCGTTCGAGGCCGAACTGGCCAGCTATTGCGGGCTGCCCTACGGTGTGTCGGCCAACTCCGGTACCTCTTGTCTGTTGCTCGCGCTCTTGGCACGCGGTATTGGCCGTGGCGATGAGGTGATCGTTCCAACCAATACCTTCGTGTCCGTTCCCGAGTGTGTGCTCTTCGTGGGTGCCACGCTGGTTCTCACGGACATCGAAGACGACGGAAACATCAGCCGCGCCATTATCGAACAGCACTTGACATCCCGGACGCGAGCCATCGTCCCTGTGCACATGTACGGCCACCCCGTGGATATGGATCCCATCATGGCACTGGCCCGGGAGCGGGACTTGTATGTGATCGAGGATGCCGCGCATGCCTTGGGAGCCCGCTACAAGGGGCGGCGCGCGGGGTCTCTCGGTGACGTGGGTTTTTTCAGCTTTGCCGGGAAGTCAATCACCGTATGCGGACAGGCAGGCGCGGCGGTCACCGCCGATCCTGATCTTGCGGCGAAAATGGCGTCCCTTCGGGTTCATGGGTGGAGGCAAGAAACAGGCAATGTGTGGCACGTCGCCGAACGGGTTGGACTGAACTTACGAACGAGCGAGATCTTGTCAGCGATCGGCAGATTGAACCTGAGAAAGCTGGACGGGTGGACCGCGGCTCGGATGGCCAACGCATTGCGGTACAATGCCCGGCTGGCCGCCGGCGGCGCGCCCGTGACCTTGCCTGTGCCCCGCCCCGATCAGGCCCCGGGCTGGCTGCACTACGTCGTGCGCGTCCCTCGCCGTGATGAGCTGCGGGGTTACTTGAGCGAGCGAGGCATCCAAACGTCCATCCTCTACCCTGTTCCGCTTCACCGCCAGCAGGCCTTTAGTGATGTCGTACCTTCGACCGCCGCCTTCCCTGTGAGTGAAGCGATGTGCGGGGATATGGTTGGTCTCCCATCGCACCCCTGGTTGACACCCGATGAGGTCGACTACGTCGCCGACACTATACTTGAGTTCTATGGGAAATAGTCATGTATCGGAGAGGTTTTATGGGCACGCGCCCATGAGGAACTGGCGATGGTGAGCGACAAGATCATCTCTTCTCTTCAGGCAGCGGTTTCCATTGATGAGATCGTCGAGTTGGAAAAGCGGCTCATCGGGATCCCGAGCTATACCCTCGAAGAGACGCCCCTCGCTGAGTTCATTGTTCAATTCCTGCGGTCCCAGGGTGTAGAGGCCAGCCTTCAAGAGGTCCCGGCCCCCGAGCCTTCCCAACCCGCGACAAGCCGCCGCGCAAGTCACAATGTCGTCGGTGTGCTCCGGGGCGATGGTGGCGGGCCGCGCCTCATGTTCAACGGCCATATGGACATCAACGCCACAGATCTTGCAGTGGGAGGAACAGCCTTTACGGGCTACACCGGATGGAAGCGCCACCCATTCACTCCGGTGGTCGAGGATGGGCGCATCTACGGAAAGGGTGCCTACGATGAAAAGGGCGGCGTTTGCGCGTTCCTGGCCGCTGCAGTGGCCATCAAGCGGGCTGGGCTAAAACCAAAGGGAGACATCTATTTCTGTCCAGTGATGGGCCATTACTCTGCGAGTGCCGGGACGAAGCATTTGATGAAGCTGGGACTGCGGGCGGATTACGGCATCTGCTCGGAAAATTCCGGAAGCTGGATTGTCCCGGCCCACAATGGAGGCATTCTGGCAGAAGCCCATGTTCGCGGCGTCAATCCAGGCACGAGGTACTCCCTCCCTGAGACCATGGACAAAGCGACGGCCTTTGCGAACGCGGTGCGGTTCGTGAATGCCCTGGGTGTGGAAGGCATCCCCCATCGCCGTGACGGCTGGACAACCTTCAAACCCCATGCCGTGCTCCGTGAATTTCCCAACCATCGTATTGGTTACATCAACACCGTCGCCAAGGCTCTCGACCACATCGTCGTCGGAGTGCTCATCAAGACCGTTCCTGGCATGGACGAGAATTCGTGCCGGCTTGATCTTGAGCGGGTTCTGGCAGGTCTAGAGAAAGAATATGCTGACTTTATCGGGGGAAAAGTGGTGACGACACTCTGGGCACCACCACTGGACACCGCGTTTGATTCCCCTGTGGTCGCTGCGCTGTCAGCTGCCTATGCCTGGGCAACAGGCGAGAAAGCGCAGGTCGGGATCGAAGCACGATTGGGAGCCATGGGGGACAGCGGGTGCATGGCCGCGTCCGGCATTGAAACCTGCATCTTTGGTCCGGGGATCATGCACGACAGAGACCAGTTGCGTGGCGTCGTCCCTCCGGACGAATGCATATCGGTGAAAGAGCTGGTCGATGCCGCGCATACGATGGCCCTCGCTGCGGTAGCGTTGTCTTGCTAACGAGATAATGGACGTGTGCGGGGCCCCAACGGTGACCGGCGGTGGTTGTGGATAAAGGGAGGTTCGTGAGTGGAACTGGAGCTGTCAGGGCGTTCGGCATTAGTGTCCGGTGCAAGTGCAGGCATCGGGCGGGGAGTTGCAAAGGCGTTGGCGGCCGAAGGAGTCCGCTGTGCCCTGATAGCGCGCCGTGAGCGCCTGCTCAATGATCTAGCGAATGAGATTGCGGACATGGGTGCTCCTCGGCCTCTGGTCGTGCCCATCGATCTAGTGGGATCCGAGAGTGCACCACTGCAGGTGCGGGACCAGGTTCTCAAGGTGTTTGGGGGCCTCGACATCCTGGTGAATAGCGCTGGGGGATCCCGGCCTATTGCGCTCGACGCTCCCGAGGAAGAGTGGACGGGAGCCCTCTCTCTCAGTTTCACGGTAGTCCGCCGTCTGACCCAAGCATTCTTGCCGGCGATGCAGCAGCAAAGCTGGGGGCGCATCATCAACATTACTGGTGCCCATGAGCCCACGCATTTGAACGCTGACCAGGTAGCAAAGGCCGCGCAGCAAGCATGGGCCAAAGGGCTATCGAAAGAGGTCGGACGTTACGGTATTACTGTCAACTCGGTCTCCCCTGGACGGATCATGAGCGAGCAGATTGCCCGTATGTACCCCACCCGGGAAGATCGCGAGCGGTTTGCGGCCGCCAACATTCCTCTGGGATATTTCGGCGAGCCCTCCGATATCGGATATATGGTGGCCTTCCTGGCTTCCGCGAGGGCACGTTACATTACCGGTGCCATTCTCTATGTTGACGGCGGATTCCGGCGGTCTACGTTCTGACGGTCGGACAAGGAGTACCAATCGAGGAGGCGCAAAGTGAAGACGAAAATGACGGTTTCATCCAAACTCGTCGACCTCACCGACGAGATCCGGCAGGCGGTAGTCGCGCAACTGGAACGGGCTGTCTACTATGGAGGAGAACAAGCGTACCGATTTGAGCAGGAACTGGCCGCATATTTGCGGGTTAAGCACGCCGTCACGGTCAACTCGGGCACGTCGGGTGTGCTCGTGGCCGCCATAGCGCTGGGAATTGGGCAGGGCGATGAGGTGGTGATCCCCGCAAATGTCTACCCGTCCAGCGCAGAGGTATCGGCCTTCCTCGGTGCGACGCCAGTGTTTTGCGATGTCGAGGAGGATACCGCAAACCCTACGGTGGACACGCTGGCCGCCAGGATCACCAAACGCACGAAGGCGATGATCGTTACCCATATGTACGGGCACCCCGCTGACATGGATCCGATCATGGCGCTCGCCCGAGAACACAAGCTAAGCGTCATCGAGATCGGCGCCCATGCCTTGGGCGCTGAGTATAAGGGGAAGAAGGTGGGCAGCCTGGCCGATGTTGGGATGTTCAGTCTGGGCAGCAAGAATATCTCAGTCTACAGCTCAGGTGGCGCGGTTAGCACGAATTCCCCCCAGCGCTTCGAAGAGATGGCACAGATATCGAGGCATGGCTGGCCGCGGCTCCCGTTCGACGAATCTCTATTTCGGAACTTCCAATTCAAGGATTCTCCGATGTCTGCGATGTTTCCGCTGCAGAGAGATTCTGTCCGGCCCGGGCTCAATCTCCAGCTGGACGAGATCCCGTGTGCGATCGGTCGAATCGCGTTGCGGTCTCTCGACGCATGGAACGACCGCCGCCGCGCCATTGCCGCGCTCTACACCAGACTAATCCGGGAGGCGCAAGTGCCTGTGCGGCCGTTGTCCGTGAAACCCTGGGCCAAGCACTCGTACCTTCATTACACTGTACGCGCGGAACGACGGGACGCCCTCATGCGCCATCTCGTTGATTCGGACATCGAAGCCTGGATCATCTACTCGATCCCACTCCCCGAGATGCACTATTATAAGAAGCATTTCCCGACCAGGCCCGAAATCTATCCTGTGATACGCAAGCTTCAACAGGAAATTCTCACCCTGCCCATCAACCCGTGGCTCACAGACAATCAGATCGAATACGTCGTCGAGAGGATCGCAGATTTTTACCGGCCCTAGTCCGGGCGCAGTCAGCACGAACCGCGATTTCCTGAGGGCATCGCATGAAGGTTCAGGCCAAGAAGGTCCAAATGACCGAGGAGATCCGCCGGGCGGTGCTCGCGCAACTGGATAAGGCTGTCTACTATGGCGGAGAGCAAGCCTATTGGTTCGAGCGCGAGTTGGCCGCTTACTTAGGAGTCAAGCACGTGCTGACGCTTAACTCGGGCACGTCCGCCCTCCTCGTAGCCTCGATGGCTTGCCAGATCGGCCGGGGCGATGATGTTCTCGTGCCAGCTAACGTGTACAATTCCACAGCGGAAGTGCCCGCCTTTCTCGGCGCTACTCCGGTATTCTGCGATGTCGATGAGGATACGGCGAACGTGACCGCCGAGAGCTTGAGCGCGCGCATGACCTCGCGCACGAAGGCGATCATTCTGACACATCTCTATGGCCATCCCGCAGACATGGATCCGATCATGGCGTTGGCTCGACAATACAACCTGCGGGTGATCGAGATCGGCGCCCATGCGTTGGGTGCCGAATACAAAAGGCGGAAAGTGGGCTGCCTCGCCGATATCGGCGTGTTCAGCCTGAGCAGCAAGAACATCTCGGTGTGCAGTTCTGGTGGCGCCGTCTCCACCAATTCGGCGGAGTGGTATGAGGCGATGCTGTTAACGTCTCGGCACGGGTGGCGTCGATTACCCGTTGATGAGACCTTCTTTCACCAAGTTCAATTTGAGGATTCGCCCATGGTGGGGATGCTTCCGGTGGACCGGGACTCCATTCGACCGGGGCTCAATCTTCAATTGGACGAGATCCCGTGCGCTGTCGGTCGGATTGCGATGAAATCGCTGGATGAGTGGAACGAGCGCCGCCGCCAATTTGCCAGGCGCTACACTGAGTTGCTTTCTGAAGCTGCAGTACCGGTTCATCCGCTCCAGTTGAAGCCCTGGGCCAAGCATGCCTACCTGCATTATGTGGTCCGAGCCAGTGATCGGGATGACTTGCTTCGCTACCTCCTGGGCGCGGATATCGAGGCCAGGGTGCATTACCCCATCTTGCTGCCCGAAATGCGGTACTACAGGCAGGAGTTTCCGACACGGCCCGAGCTCTATGCAATGGCACGTCGACTGTTGCGAGAAATCATCACCCTGCCAGTCCACCCTTGGCTGACAGACCGCGAGATCCAGTACGTCGTTGGGAAGGTCGCGGATTTCTACCGATCGCATTGAGAGTCGGCCCGGGAGACTGCGAGCTCTACGCGACCACATGTGCCCTGGTGTTCTCACAGGCATATGCCCCCGACACGAAGGAGGGACGTCATGGTTAGCGACTTGAGCGTCACCGAGCAACTCGCAAACTATGCCGCGGGCGTTGCGTTTGATGATCTACCGGGGGAGGTTGTGCACGCAGCGAAGCGGGCGATTCTGGATTCTCTCGGTTGCTCGATCGGAGGGAGCCGGATGGCGGCAGGACGCCTGATCCAGGAGTTTTACGAGGAGATTGGCGGAAAAGGCCAAGCCAGGGTGCTCGCCTCCGGACGACGCCTCCCGCTCCTCCATGCAGCCTACATCAATGCGGCGCTCGCGAACCTGCTGGACTTCGATGATTCGCTCGGCGAAGGCCATTTGGGATCCACCATCGTCCCGCCGGTAGTGTCGGCGACCGCGGCGTATCCTACATCGGGGCAGGGTGTGATTGCGGCCGTCGTCGCCGGCTACGAGGTTTCGGCGCGAATTGGAACAGCCATTCGCCCCTCGCCCGAGCGGTTTCGCACCGTGCGGGGCCTCGGTACTTTCCAAGTGTTCGGCACAGCCGCCGCGCTTGGGCGTCTGTTGGAACTCGACGAGCATACCATGGCTTCCGCTTTTGGCATTGCCGGCGCGAATGCTCCCGTCCCCTCAGTTTATAAGGAAGGGTTCGATCAACGCCCGGTCGCTTGGGTCAAGAACAACTTTGGATGGGCTGCGCAGGGTGGCGTCCTGGGCGTACTGCTGGCCAAACAAGGTTTTCATGGCCATCCCGCGTTTCTCGATGGGGAGAGAGGATTTTGGCGGATGGCGGGCTCTGACCGATGTGATTTTCAGGAGATGATCACGGGGCTGGGGCGTGAGTACCGGATTCTCAACAACTCGTTCAAGCCCTACTCGTGCTGTCGATATCACCACTCGAGTCTTGATGCTGTTCACGGCCTGTTGCGAGATCATGAGTTAACCGCGCGCGATATCAGAGACATACACGTACGTTCCATCTGGCGGATCAGTGAACACATGAGCCGAGAGCCCCAAGACCTGATCGACGCGCAGTACAGCCTGCCCTATCAAATTGCGGGGCACGTCTTGGGCCGGGCTGCGCGGTTCGACTGGATGCTCACCACCGCTCTTTCGGATCCCGAGATTCTCGCCATGGCAAGACTCGTCAGGTATTCGCAGGACGACGAACACGAGGGTCAATTCCAGAGGGATCGTATCTCCGGCTCGACCGTCACACTCACGACCTCAAGGACGTCGCATGTTGCCACGGCAACGTGCGCCTGGGGATCCCCCCAGCGGCCCATTGGTGATGCCGACCTCGAGCAAAAATTCATAGATCTCGCCGGTCCTGTGCTGGGAGACGAACCCGCACGGGCGATGGCCGGTCTGGTATGGGAGTTGGAGCGGATTGATAACGTGGATATGGCGCTTGGACGGATCTCCCTGAATATGCCACGGCATGGCTAAATCTACCTCTCATGCTTCATGGTTGCCTCAAGGGAGTGGCCGGTATTGAAATGACGCCGAATGAAGCCCGAAGACCGAAGTCCAGAATACCTTGGGAGCCGGTTAACCGGTTAGCAACCCCTCATCCCAAAGGCATCTAGTCACGGTGCTCGCGGCATCCCAAAATGGGCTGTGGTTTCTGAAGGAGGCTGGGAGCTCGACGGGCGGACATTCTACTTACGGGGAACTGCGCTGGCACTTACGACGTGGCTGATCCTGCTGCCCGTTGGCGGCCGAGGGCGAGGAGGGACGGCGTGGAGTATGATCTGGTGGTTAGGGGCGGAACGGTCGTCACCGCC
>WNGI01003374.1_pt1 | contig 14572 bp, 15 predicted proteins | sample 5400621 | NCBI WGS metagenome assembly WNGI01 (sample SAMN13153374, study PRJNA577476) | soil metagenome | isolation source: 20 cm soil or saprolite under Garry oak tree replicate 1 | place: USA:California | collected 2016-06-15 | reverse complement strand
ACGGCTTCGAAGAGTGAGGTTGGCTGCCAGTGCTCGTCGCGCACCAGCACCGCGCCTCGAGCAACATCCGCCAGCTCCGTCCCCGTCAATGCGATTGCCGCGCGACTGCCGGCTCGCGCGTGTACGGCGGGATGCCCGTGTTGCTCGATCCTGCGAACACGGGTTGCCCTACCGGCGGGCAGAACCCGCACCACCTCGTCGACGGTGAGCTCGCCGCTCCACACCGTACCAGTGACGACAGTGCCGGTACCCTTCACCGTGAATGCTCTGTCGACGGGCAGCCGGAAGAGATCCTCCTGCTTCCGCGCGCCGCCGTGCGTCAGTTTGGCGGCGAGGACTCGGCGGAGCTCGTCGAGCCCGAGTCCACTCCGACTCGAGCACGTCACGATGGCGTGGTCGTTGATTCCCTGTTCGTGGAAGAGAGAGGTCACGTCGCTGCGCACAAGACCGACCCACTCGTCCTCGACCAGGTCGCGTTTGGTCAACGCCACGACACGATCCGTGGGATCTCGAGCAATCTGAGGATCGAGAGGTGCTCGCGCGTTTGCGGCATCACGCCTTCATCGGCCGCAATGACGAGCAAGGCAAGATCGATCCCGCTCGCCCCGACAACCATGCTCCGCACGAAGTCTTCGTGGCCGGGTACATCGATCACTCCGACCGTTCCGATGCCATCAAGCACGAGCGGCGCGAATCCGAGATCGATCGTGATTCCGCGCCGCTTCTCCTCGGGCAGCCGATCCGTATCGACACCCGTAAGCGCTTTTACGAGCTGTGTCTTGCCATGATCGATGTGACCCGCGGTGCCGATGATCATGCAGCACTCCAGCGCTCGTGCTCCCAGACCGCGAACGCGCGGAGTGGCCTGTCGTCGGGCATGTGGGCGTCCAGGAATTCCCGCAACAATCGCTGATGCGAGCGTCCTTCCGCATCGCTGAGTGGGGTCGAGGTCTCGCCGGCGAGCCAGCGCGCCAACGCGGCGCGAGCCGATGCGGGAATTCGTCGCCCACCAGGCGCATTCTTGCTGCAGGTGGGACAAACCACGCCCCCGGCCGAGTGCGAGAAGGTTGTGTCTTCGGTATCGCGCAAGGGCGCGTGACACAGCGAACAGTTCGAGAGCTCCGGGGTGAAGCCGACCACTGAGACAATTCGCCAGCAACCGGCAAGCCCGACACTGATAGTCTCGTCGGGGGTCGCCTGCGCGATCCGATCGAGGACGTAGGAGACGGTATCATATAGTTGCGGACTCCCTTCTTCGCCGGCAAACCGCAGCGACAACTCGGCGATCGTCGAAGCCGCCGTGAAGCGTCCTACCTCCTCAGCTAGCTCACCGCGCGAGCGCGATATCTCGAAGCCGGCAAGGTTGTGGAGCTCGCGATTCGGCTTGACATAGAGCTGCGCCGATCCTTCGGCGAACAGATCCAGTGCCGAGCCGTAGCGGCCGCGCGATCTCCTCGCCCCTCTGGCGAGGGCGGACTGAATACCAGCCTCCCGGGTCAGGAGTCGAATGATGCGCGAGCTTTCCAGGTAGTCGAAGGCGTGGAGAACGATCGCTTCGGTGACGAGGAGCGGCATTCTGAGAATGTAACACGCGGCAACGGCCGCAGACATCAGAACATCGTCGCTGCACGACCGCCGATAAGAATGGCGCGGCCCGGTGCAGCGAAGCCCAGCACCTCCTGATATTTCCTGTCGAACAAATTTTCCAGACGTGCCGTCAACATGAAACCGCCGGGGCCAAGCCGTACCGGCAGTTCAGCGGACAGATCGAGTTTGGTATAGGCGGGTAGGGTTACTCGCGGCGACGGAAACTGCGCAAAGTCGATGTCGGGCCTTTTGCCGACGTAGGTGACCGCTGTGCCCAAACTCACGCCAGCTGGCCGGGCGTACGACACAACGAAGCTCCCCGAGTGGCTCGGCCGGCGAATGAGCTCGTCCCCGACCTGATCGCTGCCCTGGTAGCTGGGTTCGATCTCGGTCACGCGCGGCTTGACGACGGTAAAGCTTGCGGTGGTTCGCCAATTGGTCGCCGGCACGACCTCTATCTCCGTTTCGTAGCCGTCAGAAGTGGCCGCGGTCAGGTTGGCGAAGCTTCCCTTGAATGACGGCGGGGGTCCATTCACGTACTGGATCAGATCCGCAAATCGCTGCGCGAAGTAGTTCGCGCTCAGCCGGATCGCATCGCGACGCAGGTTCGTCACGACTCCGATTTCGGCGGAGCGGATCTTTTCCGGGCGCAGATCGGGACTGCCAACGGTGTACAGCGTCTGTCGGGTCTGGTTGAAAGCGGGCGCGTTGAACGCGGTGCTAATGGAAGCGCGCAATCTGAGCGCACGGAGAAGACCCACATTGGCGCCAACTCTGTAGGTGGCAAAACGGTCGTAATCAGAGTTGTCGTCGACGCGTCCGCTCAACGTATAGGAGAACCGGTCCACCGGCGCCCCTAGCAGCTCCGTGTAATAAGCGACGTTGTGCCGTGAGGCGTCGAATGAATCGGTCTGAGTCGTCGGCCTGCCGACATTTCCCGAGCCCGTGGCGCTGTTCTCGTGCTCTTTCTCGTATGCGCCGCCGACGGTGACAGTGGCTTTGGACGGAAGAAAGAATGCGAGTCTGCCCTCGACGTTTCTTCGATAGTCTTTCGACTTGAACGCCGAGTGCTGCGGCGTGGTCGAGCCGAAGGGAGTCGCGATGTCCTCGGTGAGGTCGGAGACATCGTTGCTTCCAGCGAGCACGCGCGCCTGAACGTTGTCGGTCAGGTTTCTGCCCGCGTCGAGGCCGACGGTCAGCCTGTGCTGGGTGCGATAGGAATTGCTGTCGACTGGAGCTCCCGTGAAATCGGTCGGGTAATGGAATTCCGCCTCCGTGTAGCGAGCAGATAGTCTCGCATCGCCGAGAGCACCGTGAGCGAGCGACACGCTCGAGCTCAGAGTTCCATTCTTGTACTCGTTGTTGAAGGGCAAGATGCCGTCAGTGGAATGGTGCGCGCCGCCGACCGAGAACCCGCCGTATCCGTAGGCCCCGGAAGCGTCGCCGTCGACGTCAAGCGAATGGTAGGTACCGCCCCGCGCGCCCACGGATGCACGGTGCTCTGCACCACCGCGTCGTGTAAATATTTGCACGATGCCTGTCGCCGCGTCGGCTCCGTACAGCACGCTGGCCGGACCTCGCACGATCTCGATTCGCTCGATGTTGTCGGTGGTGAGGTGGCTGAAATCGAAATAGCCGCCGGGCGCGTTCACTGCAACGCCATCGATGAGAACCTTGGTGTAACGGCTTTCACCGCCGCGCAGAAAAAGCGAAGTGAGCGCGCCATATGATCCGCTCTGGACCAGCGAAGCGCCCGGGACTTCGCGCAGCGCATCCGATACACGCGCGACGCCGCGGGCGCGCAAATCGTCGCCGGAGATCACCGTAACCGGTTGCGTCAGCACGTCGGCCGGACGTGGTACCTTCGATCCGGATATGACAACCGTTCCGAGCTGCGCGGTGTCATTGGCCTGGGCGGCGCCGGACGAAGCAACGACAGCGGTAAGCACACACGTCGCAAAGGCGAAAAGAGATTTGTTGATCATGGTCGTTGTCGGTGAGAAGTCGATAGCAGAGTCAGAGCTGATGAGGACGGCGAAGAGGAACGAGGGCAGGAGCGCCAACTGCTGGATCGCGTGTGATCACGAGAGGCCAGCCGTAGATCGACTCCAGACGGTCCGCCCGCATCACCTCGGCGGGCGAGCCGCTGGTCGCGACCTTTCCCTGGTCGAGCAGCACGATCATGTCGGCGAATCGCGCAACGAGATTCAGCTGGTGGCTTACGAGGAGGACGGCCAGTCCCGATCGAGAGAGGGACGCGAGGAGCTCGAAGATCGCCATCTCGTGCGCGACATCGAGAAAAGTCGTCGGCTCGTCGAGCACCAGCGCGGGAGCTTTTTGCGCCAAAGCGCGGGCTATGCGGACTCGCTGCCATTCTCCGCCGGAGAGCGCGTCCGTAGCACGGTCGGCGAGATCATCGACTCCGGCCTGAGTCAACGCCTCCCTCACCGCCTGCTCGTCTTCGCGCGATGGCGCCCGCCACAAACCGAGGTGTGGGTACCGGCCGAGCGCCACGTATTCGCGCACCTGAACCGGGAACGCCGCATCTTCTCGTTGCGGGACGACGGCGACCTTCCTCGCGATCTCGCCGTATGACAACAGTCGCACGTCGCGTCCGTCGATCGAGACCGAGCCACGCGGGACGTCGGCACGTCTGAGCACGGCCTTGACGATCGAGCTTTTCCCGGAGCCGTTGGGCCCGGCCAGGGCTGTAAGCTTGCCTCCCGCGCTGACGAAACTCACCCCATTCACGGCGTTTTTGCCAGCGCCGGGATACGAGACGACGAGGTCCTTGATCTCGATCACGAAGCGCGCCGCAGTTGAATGAGGAAAAACGGTACGCCCAGCAATGCAGTGATGGCGCCGAGTGGGAGCTCTGTTGGCGCGGCGATAGTGCGGGCGGCGAGATCGGCAGCGACCACCAGTGTCGCACCGATCAGTCCGGCAGCCAGTATGAGAGGGCGGTTGGTGCGAAGCCCCATCCCTCGCGCGATGTGGGGAACCACCAGTCCGACGAATCCGATGAGACCGGCGGCGGAAACCGTAGCTGCTGCCAACAGCGCTGCCAGCAGGAACCCTCGTCGCCCCGCGCGCTCCACGTCCACACCCAGTGACGCGGCGGTGTCTTCGCCGAGCGAGAGTACGTCGATTTCGCGCGCCCAGTAGACGAGCGCGCCACCTGCAACGAGGACGCTGACCGCCAGCCAGCCGACGCGTTGCCAATTTGCGTCGACCGCCGACCCCATCATCCACCAGAGCGCGCCGCGAATGTTGTTGGGCGACGTGTTGGCGAGGGCGACCATGATGGCGGCGTTGGCAAACGCACCGACAACGACACCGGCGATCAGAAGGGTGCGAAGGTCTGCTCGGGCGCTTCGTCCGCCCACACGCGCAACTCCGAGCGCCACCAACACGGCGGCGATCGCGCCGGCAAACGCCGCGAGCGTTATGACCGCGTCACTGCTGACACCGAGAGCGAACGCGATCACCGCTCCGACCGCTGCGCCGCCGGACACTCCCAGCAGATATGGCTCGGCCAGTGGATTCCGCAGCGCTCCCTGAAGTGCAGCACCACTGGCGCCGAGTCCGGCGCCGACAAGCGCGCCAAGCGTGATGCGCGGCAGTCTGAGATCGCGCACTATCGCGACCGCGGTCGGATCTCCACGTCCACGAAGCGCGTCCAAGACGCCAGCAATCGGGACGGAGACGGCGCCGCGCGCGACGGCGAGCATGGCGATCAAAACCAGCACCGCGATGAGAGCTATCCAGTACCAGCCTCTGAATTGCCTCATCGGAATTGTGTCGGGTGGAGGAGTCTCGCAAGCGACACCGCCGCCTCACCCAGACGCACGGCCGGTCGCGCGACCAGTACCGTATCGACGACAAGAATTTTCCCTTCTCGGGCGGCGCGAACAATTCGCCAGCGCGGGTCGGATTCGATCTTCGCCGCGCCGACTGGTCCGGCGAGAATGAAATCGGGATCGCGACGCGCGACGTCTTCGAGATTGATTGGCCCGGATGGTCCGGTGATATCGGCGTAGACGTTCGTTGCGCCGGCGATGTCGACGAGCTCGCTCATGAAGCTGCCCGATCCGATGGTGATGAGCGGAGCATCCCAGATGTGCCAGAAGACCTTCGGCTTGGGATCGTTCTTCGTCGCGAGGCGCACGCTGTCGAGCGTGTGCTGGACCGAATCGATTACGACCTTCGCGCGCGTCGAATCGCGGAGTATCGCGCCGAGGAGCTGAGTCGTGCGGCGAAAATCCGAGATGTGATCGACTTTGAGCGATACTGTGTTGATGCCTGCGGCCCGCAAACGCTCCGCCGCCGACCGATTATCCTGGCTGGCGTAGAGGAGAACCAGGTCGGGATGGGTTCCGAGCACGGCCTCGACGTTGACGCTGATCCCACCGCCCATGGCGGGAACGAGCCGCGCGGAATCCGGCCACATGTCGTACTGAGTCCGGCCAATAACCTTGGAGCCGGCACCGAGGGTAAAAAGAATCTCGGTTGTCGCGGGATTGAGGGAAACGATTCTCGTCGGCGGCGGGCCGATGCGAATCGGGTCGCCGAAGTCGTCGCGCGCGGCGGCCAGCTCGCGGCCACTCTTCTCGCACCCCGCGAGCACGAACGCGAGTGCGAAGTAAGTTGACCACCGCCAGCGACGCCAACAAAAAAACAAAACGGACACTCCTCCCAGAGGAATGCCCGCAACGTCCACGCGCGAAAAAGCGCCTGACCGCCACCAGGACCTCCCTCCGAGGTTCTGCGAAAGTGGCGCGGACGAAAGTCGTCTCCTGGCTCCGGGCCGTGCGACTCACCTTCCCGGCTGCTCCTGCAGCCAGTGGCGTTACGAGTCGACGTTTACTGCCCGTTACAGTGGCGGGGCCGCACCGGCATTCAACCGGTTTCCGTGGCTCCCGTCCGCGATCGATTGTTTGGCGAAGCTATCTACGTCGCAGCGCCTGCGCAAGCGCCAGCACCATCGACCCTCCGATCACGAGCGTGAGGGCGACCAGGTATCGCGGATCGATCGTGTGCGACGGTGGAGGTGGCGGAAGGTCAATGACGGCAACTGAATTCTCCGGCATGTCCGACGCGAGAAAACGCCGGAAGTTCCGATCGTCGACAGTTACAGGATCAACCTCGCGCAGATGCGGTCCGGTGACACTTCCCGCCTTCTCCTCGATCATGATCTCGTAGATGCCGGTTTCTTTCTCGAGCGGCAGCTTGAGCGGAAAGGACTTCGCGGGGAGCGAGTAGGAGAACGAAAGCTGTTTGATACCCGGAGCGAGTGGCGCGAAGACGCTCACCAGTCCGTTCGCGAATGAGACGGCCGCCGGCGAGATATCTCCCTGACCAACCTTGAAATCGGACGCTCCCGCCGTGATGTGGGTTTGCCACGTTGCGCTCTCCGCCGTTTCTCCCGATGCAACGCGGGTCACGGAACTGTCGTTGGACAGATCGTATACTTCGACCACCGATCTGCGCGCATTGGCGTCGGCGGTCGATACGACGACGTGGTGACCCCGCAAGGTCAACGGCACGCGCTTCGATGTGGTATCGAACACGGTGATCTCCCCGTCGTCACCACTGACCTTCCCTTCGGCGAGGGGCGGGGTGAAGTAAGCGATGCCGTCATAGCTTGCGGACACGAAGTAAACGGCCTGGTCGCTGCCAGTCCGGGCGTACTTGAATGAGTAGCGCCCGCGAGAATCCGATCTTACCGAATCGAGAGGTCCGGCACGATCGGGTCCGACGCGATGCAGGACCACCCACGCGCCGGCAACCGGATCCACTGTGCGAGGGGTGGGTCGGACGATTCGTCCGGATACTTCTTGTGGCAATGAGGGAATGGCGGCCTGCAGAATCAGCAGGACCGCGATGCTACATGTTGAACTTCCCAAAGTCTTCGGGCCGGAGGTTCTCGAGGTATTCCTTGAGCTGCTCGGCGGACATCTCTTCCGACGGCTCGGCGAGCGTTTCCGGAGGGGTCTGGCCTTCCTCGAGCAGCAGCGCGGTGAGCAGGTTTTCCTGGGCGAAGATCGGCGCCTCGAACCTCAGCGCGATCGCGATGCTGTCAGAGGGACGCGCGTCGATATGTACCGCGCCCCCATTACGCGCGATGTGCAGCTCGGCGTAAAACGTTCTGTTCTCGACTTTGGTGATGTTGACCCGACGCAAAGTCCCGCCCATGCCGATGATGAGGTTCTTGCACAGGTCATGGGTCAGCGGGCGCTCGCGCTTCAACTTGTTCATCTCGATCACGATCGATTCGGCCTCGGGCTGACCGATCCAGATCGGCAGAAGCCGCGCGCCGCCTTTCTCCTGGAGGATCACGACGTAGGAGTTGGTGGAGCGGTCAAGCCCCAGGCGCATCACTTCGACTTCGACGAGTTGCATGAAAACAAGTTAACGGTCTGTCCTGAAAGTAGAAAAGCTTGCCGGTGCGGCAAGCTTTTCATGATACCCCGAAGTTGGCGTTTTATCGCCCGGCGACGGCCTTTTTCAGGTCGGCAACACGATCGAGGCGCTCCCAGGTGAACAGGGTGCCCTTGCCATTCTTCTTCGGTGAACGACCGAAGTGGCCGTAGGCCGAAGTTGGGCTGTAGATGGGCTTCCTGAGGTCGAGAGCGTTTATGATGCCCTTCGGCGTGAGATCGAAGACCTTCATGATCGCCTTCATGATCGAAGTTTCCGGCACGGTGTTCGTGCCGAACGTGTCGACGTTCACCGACACTGGTTCCGCGACTCCAATGGCGTAGGCGACCTGGACCTCGCAGCGTCGCGCGAGTTTCGCGCCGACGATGTTCTTGGCGACCCAGCGCGCCGCGTAGCACGCCGAGCGATCGACCTTCGACGGATCCTTGCCGCTGAAAGCGCCGCCACCGTGGCGGCCCATGCCGCCATAGGTGTCGACGATGATCTTACGTCCGGTAAGGCCGGCATCACCCTGCGGTCCGCCAATGACGAATCGGCCAGTCGGGTTGATGTGGAATTTTACGGTTTTGTCGCGAAGCTCTTTGGGGATGACGGGCTCGATGACTTCAGAGATGATCGCTTCGCGCAGTTTCTTGGTCGAGATTTCCTCGGAGTGCTGGGTCGAGACGACGACGGTTTCGACTCCGATCGGAAGTGCTTCTTCATAGAGCACCGTCACCTGCGCTTTGCCGTCGGGACGGACCCAGTATCCGTCCTTCGATCGGCGGAAAGCTGCGAGCCTCTCGGTGAGGCGATGGGCGAGTTGAATCGGCATCGGCATCAACTCTTCAGTCTCGTCGGTTGCATACCCGAACATCATTCCCTGATCGCCGGCGCCACCGGTATCCACACCCTGTGCGATGTCGGGTGACTGCTTATCGATAGTGCTTATGACGGCGCACGTCTTGGAGTCGAAACCGAAAGCCGTGTCGTTATAGCCAATCCGGTTGATCGTGGATCGCACGATCTCGGGGACGTTGACGTATGTCTTGGTCGTTATTTCACCCGCAACGCAGGCGAGGCCGGTAGTGACGAGCGTCTCGCAGGCGACTCTTGCCGGTGGATCGTCTGTCAGGATTGCGTCGAGGATGGCGTCCGAAATCGCGTCAGCAACCTTGTCAGGATGACCTTCGGTGACGGATTCGGATGTGAACAGATGTCGATCGAGCACGAAACTCCTCTTACCTATATGAGGATGAGCGGTGGCAACGGTCGCGCGCCGTACTATTCGCGCGCCGAGGATGTCTTCAGTCCACCGGAGCCTTCGAAGATATTTCCCTCAGCGTAGTCAGGCAACCCATCGCGCAAAAACGGCGCGTCGCCGAACGCCGTCAGCAGGCGACGCTTCAACTCGCCTTCCGCCTCGCGAGCGGTTTTCGATTCCAGTGCGGCATTCGCCGCTTCGGCGGCGACGGCGACGCTCACTCCGCGCACGATTCTCTTCACGAGCGGCACTGCCCTGCCCGCGACGCTCAGCGAGCGGACACCGAGCCCGATCAGGGCGAACGCCATCAGCGGTTGCGACGCCATCTCGCCACAGACTGCAACCTCGAGTCGGTGCGCGACGCCGACGTCGACGATGCGCTTGATCAGAGTCAGGACGGCTGGGTGGAGCGGGGTAAACCGCGAAGCGAGGTTCGCGCTGCCGCGATCGACGGCGAGCGTGTACTGTACCAGGTCGTTGGTGCCGATGCTGAAGAACGAGACATCGTCGACCAGCGTGTGCACGGAGAGCGCGGCAGCCGGCGTTTCGACCATGACGCCGAGCGGAAGGTCGTGGCGGTACGGCACGCCGCGCGCGTCGAGCTCCTGCGCCGCTTCGTTGAGCAGGTGCTTGGCCTGCTTTACTTCGTCGAGCGTGATGATGAGCGGGAACATGATCCGCACGTCGCCGTGCATCGCGGCACGTAGCAACGCGCGCAGCTGCGTCTTGAACAGCTCGGGCTCGTCGAGGCACATCCTGATGGCGCGCCAGCCGAGGAACGGATTCGGATCGGTGGGATAGCCGCCGACCGGCAGCTTGTCGCCGCCGACGTCGAAGGTGCGAATCACCACCGGTCTGCCACCGAACGCCTCGACGACGTGTCTGTAAGCGCGGTACTGTTCCTCCTCGTCCGGCATCGTCGCCCGGCCGACGACGAGGAACTCGGTGCGCATGAGTCCCACGCCCTCGGCGCCGCTGTGTGCCGCGAATTGCGCTTCTTCCGGAAGATCGACGTTTGCGCGCAGGGTGACCCAGTGACCGTCGAGTGTCACAGATTCCGCGGCGGCGAGTGCCTGGAGCTCCTTGTCCTCGAGAGCCTGAAGTGCGCGGCGCTCGCGGTAAGTCTTGATCTGGGACGGGGTCGGGTTGATGACGAGCACTCCCGACGTGCCGTCGAGGATGACGTGCTCGTTGCCATTCAACTGCTCCGTCGCGTCGCGCAGACCGACGACCGCCGGCAGTCCGAGCGAACGCGCGAGGATGGCGACGTGAGATGTGCGCGTGCCCGCATCCGTCGCGATGCCGATGATAGCCTCGCGATCGAGCTGCACGGTTAGACTCGGAGTCAGGTCGTGCGTGACGAGGATCTTGTTAGATCCTTTCGGCAAATCGACCGGATCGTGATCAGGGAGCCCCAGCAGGACCGACAGCACTCTGATGTGGACGTCGATCAGGTCGCCGACACGCTCGCGCAGCATCGGTCGCACGTGGTCGGCGAATTGCTGGCGCCACTCGAAGAGAACGAGGTCGAACGCCTTCTCGGCTCCCAGGTTCCGATGGATCAGCTCCTCGACCTGGCGGATAAGCTCGCCGTCCTCGAGGATCGAGATCTGCACGTCGAAGATCGCGGCTTCCTGCGGACCGGCGTGTTTCTCGGCACGGGCGCGCACCTGGTGCAGGCGTTCCCGCGCCCGGGCCAGCGCATCGTGAAAGCGCTTGATCTCGCCCGGAATAGCCTCGTCGTGGATGATGCGATGCCGGACATCCGGAACCTCCCACCTCAGAAGGTGGACCTGCCCGTCCACGATTCCGGGCGATGCTGGCATTCCGGCGATGCCTTTGGCCATCAACTCTCCCCGAACTTGTTCGCTATCACGGATGCGAGCGCGTCCAGCGCCGCATCGGCGTCTTCGCCGATTGCACGCAGCATGATCGTGGCACCGAACTCGGCGGCCAGCATCATGACCCCCATAATGCTCTTCGCGTTTACCTCTAGGTCATCTCGCACGATGGTGATATTGCTCCTGAACTTCCCGGCCGTCTTCACGATCTCGGCGGCGGGACGAGCATGTATCCCCAGCTTATTGACGATCTTTACTTCGCGTTCCGGCATCAGGTCAGGACCGAGTAGAGAACGAACACAGCGAGAACTCCGAGGGCGATTCGCCATCCTTCCGCGCGCTCGCGAAGACGTGCGAGCAACAGAACTCCGACCAAAGCCGTGGCGATGATGCCGCCGATCAGCGCGCGACCGGGACCCGCGATTCGCTGCAACGCCAGCGGCAAGGCGAACCCTGCCACCAATGCCGCCGCCCGTCCGATGTAATCCGGTCCCTGCCGCAGCACTGGGCTGCCAAGTGCCGAAGCGACGTTCAGACCACGCGAAAGGCCAATCCGAAGTCCCCATGCTCTGAGAAGAAAGTGTCCGGCGTTGTACAGCAATAGAAATGTACCAACCACTGCCAGAGGCGAACCGCCGGCACCGTAAACGCCAATCGCCACCAGCGAACAAAACGGAAGCCAGCTAGCCCAGACAAGCCTGTCACCCACGCTTCCCAGTGGACCGGCCAGCGCCGTGCGAAAGCGTTCGATTCGCACGGGATCCACGCCATCGAGCTCGGCACGAGTCAATGCGCCAACCGCAACGCCGGCCAGATAAGGATGCGCATTGAAGTAGCGCGATTCGCGCGCCAGCGCGGAGCGATACTCTTGTCCATCGACGCCGCCCGGCAGCAAGCGTAGCGCCGGTTCCATTGCGAAACCAACGCCGGTGCCGTTCAACGTCTCGTAGTTCCAGGATCCCTGGAGCGCGAACAATCGAAAGTACATCGCGAGCTTGACCCTTAACGGGAGATCGACTGACCCCGGGGGAGCCGCCGTCATCTCGTCACGAGCGCAAGGATCCAGATCAGGACGCCACCGAAGAAGAACCACAAGACGTGTCGTACTGAATGAAAGACCTTCCAAAGCGCGGCGATGGCGACGACTGCGGCCACTACGACGACGACAGCATGCGAAGCGGCAGATTCACTTCCCCAGACGGCAACGATCGCCTTCACCAGCGGGGCGAAGATTATCATCGCGACAATCGTGACCAGCGCGGCTCTCAGCAGGTCGAGCGACATGCCGGAGAGATGCAGAGAAAGAAGGGCGTCGCGGGATCCTGCCTCGAGCTGATCGCGGGTACGCTCGAGCCTTAAAGCGATCAATCGTCGCAGCATAACCATGCTCCAACCACTGATGCTCGCGGTGAGTAGCGCTGCCAAAAGGGAGGCAGGCAGTGCGCCAGGCATTCCACCCGCCTGCGAGGCGAACAGCGAACCGCCGACGACCCCCGCCGAGCCCCATTCTGGGTACCGCGACGCCCCGAACGGAAGCGTATCGAGTGCAATCATCTCGAGGACGACTCCGATAAGGAGACCCGCCGGCGGATTGCCAATGAAGGCGCCGCCAAGCGTGGCGGCTACGATCGGCCGTGAGACCATCGCCTGCGGGAAGCTTACGACGTCCAGACCGAGCACCGCGCCCAGCAGTCCGATCGGAAGCGCCTCGAGCAGAGTCACCGCGCTGCACCCTCGAGCACTTCAGGCAGCGAGACCGCGCGCGCCGAAGGTACGTCCTGCGCGGTGACTTCGACGCCGGCAGCCTCCAGTTCCCTGAGCTGACGCTCTTCGTCAGGCGTCAGAAAAATGTAGCGAAGCTTCTCGGATCGTCCCGCGCGGTGATGGATGCCACCCAGGTTGACGTTACCGATCGCTTTCACACCTTTGACGAGCCTGTACATACTGCCGATATCGCCGGTAAGAATAAGTCCCGGTCGCGGATCGTCGGCGTATTTCGGATGATCACGAATGGCGGTTCCAACATCGACGAAGCGAACCTCCATGTCAGGAGGAACCGCCATCCGATAGAGCTCTTGCTCCCAGTCACTCGATGCCACGAGATCATCGACGAGAATCAGGAGACGGATGTTGAGTGGTTGGCCCCAACCGACGACGACCTGGCCGTGGATCAGGCGGTCATCAATGCGGTAGAGGTGGATACCCATCAGCGTCCGACCACGATCAGCGATGCTTTCCCTCGTTCTGCGGCCGAGCGGGCGGCCTCGGTTGGCGACACGTCGGTGCTGAAGACGAAATCGAGCAGCGTCGCGAGGTTGACGCCGCTCACGAGCACCAGTTCCGGATTGTCCTTGACGATTCGCCTGGCGGCAATGGTGGCGCTGCCGGCGGGAAGATCAGTGAAGATCACCCGGGCCCCTGTTCGGGCGAGGTGATCGCGGATCGTCCCTTCGATGTCCTCCGGCGTCATGCCCATCATCGAGAGGACCACGAGCTTGTCGGCCATGCCGCAGATCTGACCGACCGCGGAAACCAGCCCGCCGGCAAATTCGCCGTGTCCGACGACGATCGCGCGCGGTTTGTCCGGGCCGGCGCCCTCATTCTCATTCATGGTCTTCCTGCAAGTATTCGCGAATGTTGTTGGCTGCAGCTGTCTTCATGCGACCCAGCAGGCGCTCGTTGAAGGCTTCGGCCGCGTTCACGCCGGAGTATCGCAAGAGATGGTTCATGGCGATGACCTCCGCCACTACCGTGATATTCTTACCCGGATTCAGGTAAACGGTCACTTTGGGCAGCTCGACGTCGAGAATGGTGGTCGTCTCCTGATCCAGCCCTACGCGCTCGACCACCGCGTTCTGATCCCATTCTTCCAGTTGCACCACGACTTCGAGGCGTTTCTGTTGGCGAACGGCGCGGATTCCGAAGATCGCTTTGATGTCGATGAGTCCGATGCCGCGAATCTCCATGTAGTGTCGCTGCATTTCGTGACCGCGTCCGATCAGGACGTCATTGCCACGTTTGCTGGTGATGACGAGATCGTCTGCGACGAGACGGTGACCACGCTCGACAAGATCGAGAACACATTCCGATTTCCCGATACCGCTCTTGCCGGTGAAGAACAGCCCGACGCCGAACACATCGGCGAGCGATCCGTGGAGCGAAACGGTCGGCGCAAACTCCATCTCCAGTACCGGTTTGATGCGCCGGTAGAACTCCGCCGTCTTGAGCTTGGTTCGTAGGAGAGGGATCCCCGAAGCAGCCGCCGTTTCCCTGAGCCCGGCCGGCAATCGCTGCCCCTTGGTCACGAAAACAGCTGGAATGGGAAACGAGAAAAACAGCTCAAGGATGTTCTTGCGCTCGGTCGGCGGCAGCGACGCCAGGTAGGTGATCTCGGTCTCTCCGAGAACCTGAAGTCGTTCCGAGGAGAATCGCTTAACATAGCCGGCGAGGACGATGCCCG